>Ga0136615_10000142_pt1 | contig 29388 bp, 32 predicted proteins | sample AntDrymUQ2882206_2_FD_106647 | JGI IMG/M metagenome (GOLD analysis project Ga0136615, IMG submission 106647) | Polar desert sand microbial communities from Dry Valleys, Antarctica - metaG UQ288 (22.06) | ecosystem: Environmental > Terrestrial > Soil > Desert | place: Antarctica: Dry Valley... | reverse complement strand
CTGCCCACCGGCGGACGCCCCGGCGACCGCATCACCGCCCGCCCAGCCCGATCCGCGGCTCGTTTCCTCTGGCCCATCGCAACCCCTCTCGATCAAGCGTTGCGAGGACCGATTGAATCCGCCGTGTGTTCATCAGCACCTGTGGAGCGTGACGGGCATTTCCAGCGATGCGCGGGGAGCGTTTGACAGCAGCACGCAACGGGCCGCCAAACGCTGCTTGGCCGCAGCATGTCGGCCTACGTCTTCTCCGCGATGCCTGGTGGCTCTCCTTCACGGTCTGCGCGCCCCCAGGGCCCCGGTCCCGGGTTTCGACGTCGCGGGTGTGGTCGTCGCGGTCGGTCCCGACGTCACGCGCGTTGCGCCAGGTGACGAGGTGTTCGGCATCGGCAGGGGCTCGTTCGCGGAGCTCACGGCGGCGTCCGAGGACAAGCTCGCCGTCAAGCCGCCGAGCCTCACGTTCGAGCAGGCGGCCGCCATGCCGATCTCGGGCCTGACCGCACTGCGAGGTCTGTGCGACGTCGGGCGCCTCCGCGCTGGACAGCACGTCCTCATCATCGGCGCGTCGGGCGGCGTCGGCACCCACGCGGTGCAGATCGCCAAGGCACTCGGCGCCGAAGTGACCGGCGTCTGCAGCACGAGCAAGCTCGACCTCGTCCGATCGATCGGCGCCGACCACGTCGTGGACTGCACGCGCGAGGACTTCGCCGACGGCGGCAAGACGTACGACCTGATCCTCGACATCGCAGGAAACGCCTCGCTCGCGCGGCTGCGACGTGCGCTCACGCCTGCCGGCACGCTCGTCATCGCCGGCGGCGAGGGCGGCGGCCGCTGGCTCGGCGGCAACGACCGGCAGCTGCGGGCGCTCGCCCTGTCGCCGTTCGTCGGGCACCGACTGACGATGTTCGCGTGCAAGGAGCACTTCTCCGGACTCGCGCGCCTGACCGGCCTTGTCGAGGACGGCCGGCTCGTGCCCGTGATCGAGCGGACGTTCGCGCTGAGCGACATGCCGCAGGCCATGCGTCACCTCGAGAGCGGTCAGGCGCGAGGCAAGCTCGTCATCACCCCCTGACGTTGCCGGCCGGCGCCTCGCCGGCCAGGTCCCGCACAACGACGTACCGCAGCTCCCGTCCGCGCGAGGACTCGCCCAATCGCCCTGGTCGTCGGGACCGTGCTGCTGTACCGACGGGACACGAACTGACAGTTCCCGGTGGCCCGCGACGCGGATGACCGCACGTCGGGGAACGAGCCGTGGTCAGTCCAAGATCAGGATCGTGTCCGATGCGCCGCGCAGGTCGGAGATGCGCTGGGCCTCCTCCTCAAGGTCCCCGCGGGCGAGCTGCCCCAGCCGTTGGACAGTGATCTGCGCCTTGCGCCCTTTCGCCTTCACCCGCCACAGGCCCACGAGGCGGCCGTCCTTCAGCACCGCGCCGGGGCTGGCCACCGGCCGGAACAGCCGCTTGCGAAGCTCGGTCTCGGGCGCGAGGAGCGCGCGGTTGGGCTTCTGCAGGTAGGGGTCGCCGGGCGGGATCAGGCGGATGCCCGCCGCCGCCGGCGGCGAGCTGAGGACGGCCATGTCGTCGCTCAGCGCCCAGGCGCTGCGCGTTCCCACCGAGACCTCGGCGAGGCCGCCCTCGAAGTCCGTCCAGAGCCGCTCGGCGTGAGGCCTGGCGATGCCGGCCCATGCGGCGAAGTCACCGCTCGTGGCCGGTCCGTAGAAGTGCAGGAAGCGCCGGACCGCCTCGGTGGCGCTGGGCGCTCGACCCGGGCGGCCCAGGACGAAGCGGCGTTCGCAGTCCAGGCGCGCTCCGGCCTTCACGCCCCCGTAGCGCCACAGCATCGGCGCGACGTGATGGCTCTTGCAGCCCTTGCACCACGGCATCAGCTGCGCGCCGACCCGCTCACGCAGCTCGTCGTGCAGCTCGTTCTTGCCCAGCGCGCGACCGCCGCTCAGGGCGTCCCTCGTCGCCTCGGCGACCTCCTCGAGCGCGTCGGTGGGGGCGAAGCCCTTGTCGGCCGCCAGCCGCTGGACCTGCTGGCCGAGCTGCTGGCCCAGCTCGTCGTCGTCGCCCGAGATCAGTGCCCGCCCGTAGAGCCCCAGGTCCTGGGGTGCGAGCGCATGGATCGCTCCTCGCAGGATGTGGGCGACGACGAGATCGCCGCCGTCGATGGCGTCGTCGTAGTGCTGCTGCGTGAGGCCCTCCAGCCGCGCCGCCAGGGCGAGCAGCGCGGCGTCGCGGGAGAAATCCGGGGCGGGGCAGGCCGCCGCCTCGGCGAGGCCGTCCGCGTCGCGGGCGGCGAGTCCCGAGCGGGCCAGGCGGAACGCGAGGATCTGCTCGGGCTGCACGCCCGGAGGGTAACTTCCGCTTGTGGCCCGCCCATGATGCGCCGTTGCACGGCAGTCGACGGCGCCGCCGAGGTGGGGGGCGCCGTCAGGGTATGAGCGCCACCGCTGCTTCGGGCGTCGCGACACGGAAGGTGAAGCTCTCCACCAGGTAGAGGTCGACCGTGTCGAAGTCGTGGCGGTCGTAGCCGATCGAGAGATCCTCACCGACGTCGAAGAGGAAGTCGCCGCCGCGCTGGCTCACCACCACCGCGCCGTCCACACCGGGTGCCCACACGAGCGGCCCGCCGATGATCTGGCGCAGGTGGTTCAGCAGCGGGTAGCCACCGTGCTCGCTGGTCTCGAGGACCCGGGTATGGGCGGCGGGCCCGAGCGCGAGGCCGTAGGGGCCCTCGACGCCGGCTTGCAGCAGCACCTCGACCGCCTTGGCGACGTGCCCTGGGTACAGCTCGCAGTCGTCGCCGAGCGGGATCGGGCCGTGTGACGAGGCCTCCGCGATGCCCGTGATGCCCGCAGCCTGCCAGCCGTGGAACACGGCGCGGTTCTCCGCCGTCGCCATGCGATGGGCCGCTTCGTCGAGCGCGTCCAGGTCGACGTCCTGCGCTCCCCGATCGGCGTCGCGCAGCTCGCTGCGCGCGAGCGAGAACGGTGCGCGCAGCTCCACCACCGCCAGCACGCGGCGCTGCACGGCCTCGAGGTCGGCGACCGGTGCGTCGGCGAGCGCCGCCGTGCGGCCGAGGTTCGTCGCCGAATGCTCCCAGCCGTGCGGGCCGGAGAAGTCGATCAGCTTGCGCGCAGCGAGCGCGGGCGTCAGGCGCTCACGGGCCTCGTCGTCGATGAGGCTCCAGCTCGCCTCGGTGATCGGGGCGTACTCGCGCAGCAGGTGGCTCATGATGCGGCTCCTCTCAGGTCGCCGATGCCGAGCGACGTGCTGCCGACCACGGGCGCGCCCCGCGTCGCAGCCTCCTCGATGGCCGCTTCCTCGGCCTCCTCGCCATGCTCGACGATGTCGCCCTCTTGAAACAGGATGCCCTCGGCGATCTCGCGCCAGAGCGGAGTGCGTCGCAGCAGAAACTCGAGGTCCATCGCGAAGTGCTTGAACTCCTCGCCCTGTGCGTCGCGCATGATCGCAACCGCGTCGCCGTCGGATTCGACGGCGATGCGCTGCTCATACCAGCCGATGGCCTCGGCCTCTTCGGTCAGCGACGCGCACATGCGCGCGAAGGTCCGTGTCTGATCGGGCAGCTCCCCGGCCGGCTCGTGGTATTGGTCAAAGCCCATGAAGGAGAACGTACATCGCCCGCGTGCGTACGCAAGCACGACGCGACGAACTGACGTCGAAGCGCCGTCCCAATCACGAGCCGTGGCGTAGCGTCCTCGTCCTACGTCCGGGCGGCAAACGTCACGGACGCACCGTTCGACACACGTAGTCGAGCTGGGTTCCCCTCAGGCGATCGTCGCCCGCGAGCTCGACGAGCACACTGCCGCGACAGTCGATCGGCCACCAGTTGCCCCTGCGGTGCACGGCGTCAGGCACCAATCGCGCCACGATGCGGCAGCTGACCGCCACCGCCGATCGTCGGTGACAGCGCTCCGCCCGCTGGACCCATAGCCGCTCGGTACGAAAGAACCGGGCGCGCTCGTCGCCCAGCATCACGCGTGCGGCTCCGGGCGGCACGTTTTCGAGCACGTACGCCCGCGCTGCGCGCTTGGCCACGAAGGCGGCGTCAGCGGCCGGCGCCGAGACGCCCAACAGCATGGCGGCGAGCACCACCGCGATCACACGCGTTCTCAGGAGCACTCCGACATCTCGGGATACCCGAGGACCGCGGCTCATCAACGTGCTGGAGCGCGCTGAGGCGGCGGGATGTGATCGGGGCGAGTGGGTAGCCCGCGGATATGGCACAGAAGCTCAACGTCGCAGACCTCGCCGTGAGCTCGTCGGCGTTCGAGCCGCACGCTGAGATCCCCGCGCGCCATCGCGCCGACGGCGAGAACGTCGCACCTCCGCTCCACTGGACCGGCGTGCCGGCCGGGACGCAATCGTTCGCGCTGGTCATGCACGATCCGGACGCCCCGCTCGTCGACGGCTTCACGCACTGGGTGGCCTACGGCATCCCCGCCGACGCGAGCGGCCTGCCAGAGGGCGGCGGCGATGCCATCGCGGGCGTCCACTCGCGCGGCGAGTCGGGCTATACCGGGCCGGCGCCGCCGCCCGGTCACGGTCTGCACCACTACTACTTCTGGATCTACGCGCTCGACGTCGACCCCGGGCTCGAACCGGGGCTCGACCGCCGCGAGCTCGTCGCGCGCATCGAGGACCACGTCATCGAGCAGGCGCGCGTCGTCGGGACGTTCGAGCGCTGAGTCGGACTCAACCTCGAGGCGCACCTGTGATCACTGCGGCATCTCGCCGGCGGTGTGTGCGCCGAGGTTCACCTCCGACGAACTGATCGCGGTCGAGAACCTGTACTTCGACCCGGCGACGATGCTGCGCCAACTCGGACTCGTCTGAGAGCTACGAGCCCTGGTCGCGACGGAAGAACGTCAGCAGGTTGCCATCCAGGTCCAACGTGGCGAACTCGCGTGTTCCGAAGTCCGTCGCCGCGACGCCGCCGTGCACACTGGGATGGAGCACGGCAGCGTTCTGCAACTCCTCGAAGAGCGCATCGACGTCGGCCACCTCGATCCGGCAGCTCGCCGTTCCCGCCAGAAACGACTCCGCGCCCGAGCAGATCGGCCGCTCCGCCAGGTCCTCACGCGCATGCCAACCGTCGTCCGTCGCCCCCCAGAGATGGAGCACCGCGTCGTCGCGCACCACGACCGCGAAGTCGTCCGTCTCATGCGGCGCGTCGAATCCGAACCGCTCGCAGTAGTGAGCGGCCGCCGCGCGCACATCGCGCACGGGCATCGCCGGGATCGTCCGGCTGAGACCAGCGCGGGCTCGTGGGTTGGACGACATCGGCACAGTCTGTCTCAAGTCACGAACCGAGTTGTCGGCGGCGCTGCAGAGGCAGCAGCGCGGGCCGCGGAATAAACCGCCCGGGGGCGGAGTCCTTGGTTGCTGAACGCAATCTCAAGGAGGCACCACCCCATGTCCACGCATCGATCCAATTCACGCAAGCGCTCCGTCTCGCTGGCGGTCGGCGTCGCGGGCGGGATGCTCGCGCTGCTCGGCTTCGCCGGGCCCGCCCAGGCCAGCGTCAACGCGGCGTTCGACGCCGGTTCGGGAACGCTCACCGTCAGTAGCAACGCCGGCGACGGCATCGCCATCGCCTGTCAGGGCTCCGGGCCGGGGCAGGTCATCGTCAACGGCGCCGCCCCGGGCGGCGAGCCCGCGAACTGTGACGCCGTCACGAAGATCATCGTGACCGGCGGTCCCGGCGCCAACGCGATTGATCTGCGCGGCGTGACCGACGAGCTGTTCGTGGCGCTGACCGGCACGGAGATCTCCGGCGGCGGCGACGACGACGTCATCGACGGCAGCGAGCTTCCCGACGCCATGCAGGGCGACGAGGGCAACGACCGCATCACCGGCTTTCGCAATCCCGCTGCGGGCCGCGACGTGTTCCTCGGCGGCGTCGGGAACGACACGCTCGTGTGGAACAACGGCGACGGCAGCGACGTGATGGACGGTGAAGCCGGTGACGACACCGTCGAGGTCAACGGTGCGGCCGCGGCTGGCGACAGCTTCACGATCAACCCCAACGGCCAGCGCGTGCGCTTTGACCGCGTCAACCTCGTCCCGTTCAACCTCGACATCGGAACGAGCGAGACGCTGCAGGTCAACGGCGGCGGCGCAGACGACACGATCACCGGCGCCTCCGGCCTCGCGACGCTCATCAAGCTCAGCATGAGCGGCGGCGACGGCAACGACACGCTGACCGGCGGCAACGGCGACGACGTCATGGCCGGCGGTACGGGCAACGACCGCCTCGTGGGCGCGCAGGGCCGCGATGCCATGGCGGGCAACGACGGTGACGACACGATGGTGTGGAACAACGGCGACGGGTCCGACGTGATGAACGGCGAAGCCGGCGACGACACCGTCGAGGTCAACGGCGCCCCCGGGGCGGGGGACGACTTCCGCGTCAAGCCGAACGGCAAGCGCGTGCGGTTCGAGCGGCTCAACCTCGTCGCGTTCAAGCTCGACATCGGCAGGAGCGAACATCTCGACGTGAACGCCGGTGGCGGTGACGACCGGATCGTCGGCAGCAAGGGTCTGGCCCGACTGATCTCGAGCTCGTTCGACGGACAGGACGGCAAGGACCGGATCACCGGCACCGACGGCGCCGACGAGCTGATCGGCGGCCCGGGCAGGGACGTGATCCGCTCACGCGACAGGGCCGCCGACCTGGTGGACTGCGGCACCGGTCTCGACCTCGCGATCGTGGATCGCCGCGACCGCGTGCGCCAGTGCAACGTCGTGGTCCGAGTCCGGGTTCGCTGAAGATCCGCAGGGTTGGAAGGGCGTCGACGTGAAGCGCTAGGGCTGAGTCCGCGCTCGAGATCGACACATCCAGGGCGCTTCCGTGGCTGCAGGTTGGTCACGGGAGCGTCCGATGCGTTGTTCGGCGGCGGGTCGAGCGGTTAGCGTGGCGGCGTGGGGCGCGAGCTCGATCCGGAGGCGGTCGGCGATCATCTCGATCGCCTGTACCGCGCGGCGTGGGCACTGTGCGGGTCGCGGGAGGACGCCGAGGACCTCGTGCAGGAGACCTATGCCCGGGTCCTGTCGCGCTCGCGACTGCTACGCGAGCGCGACGACCTCGGCTATCTCCTGCGCACGTTGCGCAACACGTTCTTGGACCAGGTGCGCCAGCGCGGGCGCCGGCCCGTCGCGGCGGCCGTCGCACTGGAGGACATCGAACTCGCCGACCCGCGCGAAGACCTGCGCCCCGAACACGCGGTCGAGATGCACGAGCTGTTCGCCGTCATCGCCGCGTTGCCCCCGGACTTTCGTGACGTCCTCGTCGCGGTCGACGTGGCCGGGCTCAGCTACAAGGAGACGGCCGCAGCGCTGCGTATACGCACCGGAACGGTCATGAGCCGCCTGTATCGCGCCCGAGAGCGCGTCGCGGACACGCTTAGGCTGTCGGGAATAGAACCGGCCGAGCGAACGTCCTAGATCTAGATGGAGAACCACACGTCACATGAGCTCTCAGAACGCGACCGCCGTGATCTGGCCGCGCTCGCCGACGGGCTGCTCACCGGCAGGCGTGCGGCGGCGCTCGAGGCGCGAGTCGCAAGCGAACCGGCGCTGGCGGCCGCGTTGGCGCGTCAGCGGAGCGCGAGCACGACCACGCGGGATGCCGTGGCGGCCATCAGTGCTCCTGCGTCGCTCCGCGAACGCGTTGACGCGGCGCCGCGGGCGCGTGCTGCCTCGCGCCCTCGCCGGGCCCTCGTGCCGGCGGTCGCTGCGCTGGCCGTGGCAGCACTCGCGGCGGTGCTCGTGCTCCCCAGCGGCACCCCGGGCGGCCCGAGTGTCGTCGAGGCGGCGGCACTCGCCCAGCGCCCCGCGGTCGAACCGGCGCCGCGCCCCGCGACGGACAAGCTGCTCGACCGCCGGGCTGCCGGGCTGCCGTTCCCCGACTGGTTGCAGAAGTTCGGCTGGCGGGCGACCGGCGCGCGCACCGACACCGTCGACGGGCGGCGCATGACGACCGTCTTCTACGCCAAGGGCTCGCAACGGATCGCCTACACGATCGTGGGCGGTCCCGCGCTCGAAGAACCCCCCGGAAGCGACGGCGTTGTCGAGGGCACCCGCGTACGGCTCGTACGAGCGCAACAGCCGGCACTCGTGACGTGGCAGCGCCGCGGCCACACCTGCCTGCTGTCCGGAACAGCGGACCCCGAGACCCTGCGCAAGCTCGCCGCCTGGAAGGGCAAGGGCGCCGTCGAGTTCTGACCGGCGGGCGGCGTGCATCCTGCGCGAGGCCGGTCGCGAGCGGACTGTCCGGTCTGCCTGAGCCGACGCCTACTCCGCAGAGCGTCCGGATGATTGCGCTCGCGCAGCGTTCCGCCCAACCGCGGCAGTCAACGACGACGCGTCCGCGTGCCGCCGTAGCATCGCGCCGGTGCAGCGCATCGCGGTGATCGGCTGCGGGGGCGCCGGCAAGACGACGCTCGCGAACGAGCTGGGCCGGCGGCTGGACTTGCCGGTGCTGCACATCGACGGGCACTACTGGCAGCAGCGACCCGACGGCGAACAGGTCGAATCTACGCCCGAGCAATGGCGCGCGATCCATGCCGAGATGATCGCCGGCGAGCGATGGGTGATCGACGGGATGAAGCTCGGCGTGCTGCCGGCGCGCCTGGAGGCCGCGGACACCATCGTCTTTCTCGACTTGCCGCGGTGGCGCTGCCTGTGGGGCGTTCTTTGCCGCCGTCTTTGCTACCGCGGTCAGATACGACCGGACATTGGCGTTTACGATCGCATCAACGCCGAGTTCGTCCGCTGGATCTGGTTGTTTGGCAGGACCGCACGTCCCCGCATCCTCGACCTCCTGAGCGAGTGCTCCTGTGATGTTGTGGTCTGCACAAGTCGTCGCGAGGTGCGCAGCTTCCTGCAGTCCCTAGCGCGCCTGCACGCCAGGCTCGCTGCGTAGCCCATTCGCGTGTCGCAACGCGATCACCTGGGCCTGGCCATGCCGTGGACCGGGCCGTTGGCCATGTGCATGTCCAACGGCCCCCCGAATGGCTCATCGCCGCCGAACCGGGGGCCGTTGCACGTTTGCTCTCGGCGCATTGGATGCGGGGAGTGTGTGTTCCTCCTCAAGGCGGGACGTCGCGCGAGGCGGCGATGCGAGACCGGGACGGTCTCGAGTTGGAATCCGTCGTGTCCTCCACCTCGAGCGCACGGCCGAGTCGCTCGAGCAGTCGCTCGTACGTCCCTGACAGCCGACGAGGCCAAAGGGCCGCGACCAGAGCGTCGGGGCCACAACTCCCGCTCCGCGGCACGCGCGCGCGGCAGCGCCGACGGAGGCGCCGGTGAGGGCGAGGAGGTCGACGTCGCCGAGTGATCTCCCGATCTCGTGGAGGACGTCGGCGTAGGCTGCGTCCCAGCAGCCGGCGGAGCGTACGAGGAGGCCGTCACAGTCGAAGACTGCGGCTCGAGGCCACTGAACGCCGGAGTAGCCCGCCCGAGTCGTGAACATGGAGTTACGCGAGCTTGACTACATATGAAAGAACCTTACAGTCACCCTATGGCCAATCAAACCGATGTGCTCGTGGACGCGGGCGAGGACGTCGCGGCACTCGTGTTGCTTCGAGTCCGGTCGCAGCTTCCGTCGCTGCAGCCCGGAGAGGCCAAGGTCGCGCAGGTGATCCTTGGCTCGCCGAAGGTCGTGATCTACAGCTCGGTCAGCGAGATCGCCGAGCAGGCACAGACGTCCACGGCAACGGTCGTGCGCTGCGCGCAGCGGCTCGGCTTCAAGGGGTTCCACGCGCTCAAGATCGCGCTCGCCCAGCAGCTCGCCGCTGAACCGCAGAGCGGCGAGACCGCGACACCGGAGGGGGTGCTGGCCGAGGTCTGTGCCGCCGGCGCCCGTTGTGTGCGCGATGCGGGAGCGCTCGTGCCTGTTGCGGCGTTCAACTCGGTGGTCGGCAGGATCGCGGCGGCTCGGCGGCTGCTCATCGCCGGGATCGGGACCTCCGCGCCTCTGTGCCAGGACGCCGCGTATCGTTTCTCTGCGGTCGGCGTACTGGCTGAGGCCCGCAGCGATGTGCACGAGCAGGCCGTCGTCGCACGGCTGCTGGATGAGCGTGATGTGTGCTTGGTCGTCAGTCACACCGGCGCGACCCGGGAGACGGTGGAGATCGCCGAGGGCGCACGCACGACCGGCGCGACCATCGTGGCGATCACGAGCTTCGAGCGCTCGCCGCTCACCGATCTGTGCGACGAGGTGATCGTGGCCGGTAACCGCGAGCTCAGCGTGCGGTTTGAGGCGATGGCCAGCCGTCTGGCGCATCTGGCGATCCTCGATGCGTTGGTGGTCGCGGTCGCCGAGATCGACGAGTCGCGGTCCGCGCAGGCGCTTCAGGCCTACCGCGATGTGCTCGCTGAGCACCGCTTCTGACATGCGCCTGCGCCTCGGGCTGCTCGGCGATCTGCATCTCGTCGAGGACCCGTCCTGCTCATCCGGTGCCTGGCACAACGCCTACGACTTCGCCGGCGTACCCGCCCGCATCGATCGCGCACTCGCCCGGTTCGAACACGCTCGTGTGGACGCCATCGTCCTGCTGGGTGATCTGTGTCACGACGGCAGCCGCGCCGCGCTCGGGCCGCTTGCCGAGCGGTTGCGCAACATCCCCGGCCCGATCCTCGCGGTGGCCGGCAACCACGACATCGGCGGCCGCGGCGCCCTGCAGGAGACCTTCGGCGACAGCGTGACGCTCGTCGATCCGGACGGTGTCCGGATCGCCGGCGCCCTCATCGTCGGGGTCCATGTCGCCTCCGGTGGATGGTTCGCCGCGCGTCTGGAAGACCCGCCGAACGTCGCCGCGTGGCCGCCGGAGCCGGTTGTCGTTCTCAGCCACTTCCCGCTGCTCTCGCACGCCAACCGGTTGGCAGACCTTGGGCTGCCCTACCCCGGAGACATCCTGAACCGAGCCCACATCCAGGCGCAGCTGATGGCTCGCCCGGCCCCGACCATCGTGCTCAGCGGACACATCCACACGCGCGATGAGTCGGCCGCCGGTCGCGCGCTGCAGCTGACCCAGGGAGCTCTCGTCGAGCCGCCGTACGAGTGCTCGATCGTGGAGATGACTACCGACCCTGTGATGTCCGTCCGCCGCACCGCCATCCCCGGCGACGGACCGCCGCCGTCCGGGGCGCTCCCCGCCCTTGTGAACCTCACGACGAAGCAGTGCTACCAGGACGAGCAGTGGTTGCCGGCCTCGTGAGTCACCTGATTCTCGTCGAGGGCGATTGCCTCCCGCCGGCCTGCAGGGTGACCTCGCCCGAACGCTCACGCCGCTCCACGCCGCCGTCCGGACGGCACACCACCAAAAGGCCGGACCCGACCACCGACGGCATCCACCGACCGGAGGCCCCATATGCACACGAGTAGCGCCGATCGCATTCTCACCACCCATGTCGGCAGCCTGCCGCGCCCCGACGACCTCGCCGCCGATCTCACCGCTGCTGATACGGGCAAGCTCGACGAGGCCGTCCGTGGGGCGATGGGCTCCCGCGTGAAGGCCGCTGTCGCGGAGGCCGTCGCCCGCCAGGCGGAGGCCGGCATCGACATCGTCAGCGACGGTGAGATGAGCAAGTTCGGCTACGCCACCTACGTGAAGGAACGGCTCACCGGCTTCGGTGCCCCCGGCGAGCCGATCGCGCTCTCCGAGTTCGCCGACGTCCCCGGCTTCGCGCCACGCGTCGCGCTGGAGCTCGACGCCCCTGGCTGCGACGGGCCCGTCACCTACACCGGCCACGAGGACCTGGCCACCGATATCGCGAACCTCAAAGCAGGCCTCGAGCAGACCCCCGTCACCGAGGCGTTCATGAACAGCGCCTCACCCGGGATCATCTGCGACTACCTCATCGACCGCCACTACGGGGACGAGGAGAGCTACCTCGCAGCGCTCGCCGATGCGATGAAAGTCGAATACGACACCATCGCCGGCGCCGGCCTCATCCTTCAGCTCGACTGCCCCGACCTCGCGATGGGCCGCCACCTGGCCGCCACGCCGCTGCCGATCGACGCGTTCCGTCGCCGGCTGGAACTGCGCGTGCGGACGATCAACCACGCCCTACGCGACCTACCGCGCGAGCGCGTGCGCATCCACATGTGCTGGGGCAACTACGAGTCCCCCCACCACCACGACGTCCCGCTGGCCGACATCCTGGACCTCGTCCTCGGCATCGACGCCGGGGCGTTCCTGTTCGAAGGCGCCAACCCCCAGCACCAGCACGAATGGACCGTCTTCCGCGACATCGAGCTTCCAGACGGCGTCGTCATCGTCCCCGGCGTCATCGACACGCTCACCAACTACGTCGAGCATCCGAGACCGTCGCTCAGCGCATCGAGCGCTACGCCCAACTCGTCGGCCCGGAACGCGTCATCGCCGGCACCGACTGCGGCTTCGCGACCTTCGCGAACTACATCAACGTGCACCCGCAGATCACCTGGCGCAAGCTCGCCGCCCTCGCCGAAGGCGCCCACCTCGCCAGCCAGCGTCTCGCCGCCACGCGCGCCGCCACCAACACCGTCCACTCCGGCTGACCCGCCCGACCACCGAACGGGGCCACCACCCCTACGTTCGCAATACATCGTACGGGAACGCCGACAGGAACGGCTGGTCGTTGGCGTCCACGCCGTCGCCGAGCGGGAGCTTCTTGCCGCCTTGGTCGGCCGGCAGGAGGAAGCCGCCGACGACGCGCAACTCGATGTCGACGACGTCGTCGGCCAGCGCCTGCCGTTCGGGAACCCGGCGGAATCGCCACCGATGACCCCGAAGCGGTTCTCTGTCTCCGCAGGTGGCACCCCCATGTTCAGCTTCAGCGTGTCCGCCGCGGCGGGCTTCCTTGATATCTGGTTCACGCCCGGGATGCCGGTGAACAGCGCCTGCACGATGTCGGTGCGGCCGGTTTCCTTGACGCCGAGCTCCAGCAGCTGGTTGAACGCACCGGCCAGGAACGGGTTCAGCGCGAACTTGCCGAAGTTCTTCAGGTCATCGGATGGCGATCTTGCGCATGGTGCTCCTTGAGGGAAGGTGAAGGCCGCAGCCGGCCGGTACCCTCGCCTACGCGCTGCGCGATCCGCACGGATCAGACCTGGCGCGCCCACGCTCCGGAATTCAGCTGCGCACAACGGGAGCACGTCGCGCCCGCGGTCCGCATCACGACGAGGGCGGGGGGCGAGCGGCCGTGTGATGAGCGCGATCGGTACCGCGTCAGGTTGGATGCAGCCGCTGTGAGCGGACGATCGTCAGGCCGAGCGTCGCGAGAGCGCCGACCGCGCCTGCAACGACGAGAGCTGCTGCGCCGGGCACCTGCAGCAGCGTGAGCAGCAGCCCGGCGAAGAGGACGAGGCCGGGCAACCTGCCGGAGACGAACCCGTGCCGGGGCGGCGCCTGGGCGCGGGCGAAGTAGGCCGCGGCGATGACGAGCCACTGCAGCCCGTGGCGGCCGAGTACGAGCGCGGTCGCCCACCACGGGAGCAGCTGCGCGTGTGCGGCGCCGATCGCCGCTGCGCCGAGGACGAGCCCGTCGGCGCTGCCGTCCAGCCAGTGCCCGAGCCGCGTCTGCTGTCCGCGCGCCCGGGCGATCGGGCCGTCGACGGCGTCGCTGATGCCCGCGGCGACGAGCAGTCCGGCGAGGATCGGGGGCGAGGCGATGACAAGCGCCGGCGCGAGGCCGGCGCGTGCGACGCAGATCACGTTGGCGATGCCGAGGCCGTCTACCCGGTCCCCGCCGGCGCTCTCGAGCATGCCGAGGTGCCAGTCGAGCATCAGCGCCAGCAGCAGCCACCACGATGCGCCTGCGAGCGCGGCCAGCGGGTGGCCGGCGAGCATCACCGTGCCCCACGCGAGCAGACCGGCTGCCGCGAGCGCGAGCGCCTGCCTGTGCTCGCGCTGTCGGCGCGCGCGCGTGACGCGTGCGCGCGTGAAGGAATCAGACAGCAGGTGACCCCAGGCGCGAGGTCGGTAGCCCGCCGCGCGCAGCTCGGCAAGCAGCTGCTCGGTCCACCGCTCGCCCTCGGTCACGTCCGTCTGGCGATCACGACGCCATAGCCGAGCACGCCCTGCTCGAGCGCTCGCCGTGCGGCGGTGACGAGCTCGCGGCCGCTGCCGATCGCGTCGCCCGTCAGATGGCCATCGGCCAGCAGCTTCGCTGCGCGCAGGCGCGCGTCGACGCGCGCGAGCATTGCTGCGAGCGCGTCGTCGTGGTGTTGCAGTTCCTCGATCTCGAAGCCGGCGTACTCGAGCAGCGAGGCGATCTCCGGCAACGGCCGCGCGTCGGCGATGCACGCGACCCAGGCGTCAAGGCTCGTCAGCTCGCGCGGGAGTTGCCGCACGTCGGCGGTCATGTCGGAGAGCGCGAGCCGCGCGCCGGGGCGCAGCACGCGCGCGAACTCGCTCGCGGCCGCCGGCTTGTCGGGAAACGTGCATAGCGCGCACTCGCACAGCACGCCGTCGACGCTCGCATCCTCCAGCGGCAGCAACTCGGCGTCGCCCTCGACGAAGCGCACGCGGTCTGCGAGTCCTTGCTCGGTCGCAGCTGTGGAGGCCGCGACGACGCTGGCCGCGGAGAGCTCGACACCGACGACCGAGCAGCCGGTCTCGCGGGCGAGCTGCAGGGCGCTCGTGCCGGGCCCGCTGGCAACGTCGGCGACGATCTCCGCGCAGCCGACGCGCAGCGCTCGTGCGAGGCGTGCGGTGAGCTGCGCCCCGCCGGGGTGAAAGCTGTCTCCGAGCAGCCAGCGTGCGGTCGTGCTGGAGTAGGCGCTCGCGCAACAGGACTTCACCGTGTTGCCAGCAATGGTCATCGGCCGAGTCGTTTGCCCGTGCTGGTCGGCTGCAACGGCGCTTGGTCGCCGGCTTCGGCGGCGGTCTTCGAGCCGTAGCGGGTGTGCTCGAGCAGCGGTTGCAAGGGCAGGGCGTTGGGGACGACGGGCGCGATCTGCACGCCGCTCATGCGTTCGCGAACCTGCTCGCGGTACCCGACGGAGTTGTAGGCGCAGAACGGGATCATCCGGCCGTCAGGCGTGATCTGGGTGATGCAGCACTTCATCAACTGGCGCACGTTGAGCGTGTAGGCGTCCTGGAAGTCCTGCACGGCGATCAGGAAGAACTTGTCGCGGACGCCCTCGAGCGCCGCGGGCAGGTCGACGCCGCAGGACTCGCACTCAAGCAGCGCCTGTTCGGCGCCGGGCATCGCCGACGACGAGAACATCCGCTCGAGGACGTGGCGGACCTCGGGGTCGGGGTTGATGCGGTTTGAGACGTAGTCGAGGTGCTCGTCGATGTCGATCAGACGCGTGAAGGGGATCGCGCCCTCACCGTCGACGAGCATGTAACACATCGATCGGCAGGTCGGAAAGCAGCATGGCACCGGCACGAAGTCCGACATCTCAAACCACTCGGGCACCTGCTCGACGATCCGTTTCATCACGTCGGCGTTCGTCAGCCGCGTCAACGGGTCAAATACGGTGTGGCGGCCTGCGTGTGTGACCGGTTGGAACACGATCGACTTCACCGCCGGATGCGCGATGCCGTGACGGACGATCGCGCCCAGCTCATGCTCGTTGACGCCCTGCTGCACCGCGGCGACGAGCGCGACCTTCAGTCCGGCCTCGGCGCAGTTGTCCAGTGCGCGCTGCTTGATGTCGCGCAGGTCCTTGCCGCGGATCGCCACGTGCGTCTCAAGCTCAAAGCCGTCGAACTGCAGGTAGATGTGCGGCTTGAGGCGCTCCAGCTCGCGAAGAAAGCGGCGATCCTTGGCGATCCGGATGCCGTTGGTGTTGATCATCACGGTGCCGATCCCGCGCGCCTGGGCCAGCTCGACGAACTCGATGATGTCACGGTGGATCGTCGGCTCGCCGCCGGAGAACTGCAGCACCTCCGGGTTGCCCTCGGCGGCGACGAAGACGTCGAGCATGTGCGCCACCTGCTCCGTGGTCAGCTCGTACCCGTCGGCCTGATGTCCCGAGTCGGCAAAGCAGATCGGGCAGTCAAGGTTGCAGCGCGTGTTGACCTCGATGACGCCCAGGCACGCGTGCTGCTTGTGCTCGGGGCAGATGCCGCAGTCCAGTGGGCAGCCGTCCTTGACCTCGGTCTGGAACTGCAGCGGCAGCGTCCCGGGCTTGTTGTAGCGCTGCTGAGCCATGTACAGCTCGGCGTCGGAGTAGACGAGCACCTCGAACCGGCCGTGCTCGATGCAGCGCTTGCGCATCAGCACCTTGTTGTCACGGACGTTCAGCTCGGCGTCGATCACCGCCTTGCAGACCGGGCAGATCGACTTCGTCAACTCCAGAAACACCTCGTCGCGGTCGACCTTCTGCAGCCGATCAGTGCTCGCCATGCTCCGCCTCCAGTTCGATCCCGAATCGCGAGTCGTTCGCCTCGGCCATCGCCCGATGCTTGCACGTCACCCGCGGCCGTCGCGGCGCCGGGAGCTCCTCGCGCGCCACGTTCGCGATCTGTCGCCAACACGGTCACGCCGCCGCACCCTTGACCAGTCGCGGCCGCTAGCGTGCGCACCGTGCCCTGGCTGGCGCCGGCCCTGCTCGGCGCGTTTCTGATTGTAGTATTCCCGCTGCGCGCTGTGCGTCGCCGATCGCGCTTCGGCCGCACCGGGCGCCCCGGCTGGGGTCACACGCGACCTCGGGCCTGGAACATCGCCGACGCGCTCGTCGTCACCGGCTTCACGGTCGTGTTCGCCGGCCTCGCCCTCCAGGGCATCGACGTCCTCGATCCCTTCTTCGGTCCCAGCGGGACGCTGCAGCGCCTCGCCGTGGCAACAACCGTCAGTGCCACGGCACTGGCGATCTGGGCGCAGGAGACGATGGGGATCGCATGGCGCGCCGACATCGCTCCAACCGATCAGGGCGAGCTTGTCACCGCCGGCCCGTTCGCCGTCGTGCGCAACCCCAACTACGTCGCCATGGCCACCGCGCCCGTCGCAACGCTCCTGCTCGCCCCCAATGTCTGTGACGTGAGCGGATGGCTGCTCCTGCTCGCCGGCCTCACGGCGACCGCACGCGCAGAGGAACCCCAACTCACCGCCACCTACGGACAGCCCTACCGCGACTACGCCTCCCGTGTCGGCAGGTTCCTGCCGTTCGCCGGGCGGCTGCGGGGTTGAGACTGTGGGCGTGCTCCTGATCGCTGCGGTGCTCCTACTGCTCGCCGCCACGCTGAGCTGCTGCATCCTCGTCGTGCGCGGCGCGCTGACCCTCGACCTCGGCGTCGGACGCCGCACCCGGCCCCTCGGGCCGATCAGCTACACGATCGCCGCGCCCCCCGAAACCGTCTTCGACGTCATCGCCGGGCCCTACCTCGGCAAGACACCTCGCGCCATGCACGACAAGCTTCGGGTACTCGAGCGCGGCAGCGACATGGTCCTCGCCGCCCACCTCACCAAGGTCGGGCGGCTCACCGCGACGACGGTCGAGACGGTGCGCTTCGAGCGCCCGAACCGCATCTCCTTCCGCGTTCTGCGCGGCCCCGTGCCGCACGTCACCGAGACCTACGAGCTCGGAGCCGATCCCGCAGGCACCCGGTTCGTCTACAGCGGCGAGCTTGGCACGGATCTTTGGAGGCTCGGGCAGTGGTGGGCCGGCCGCGTCGCGCCGCGCTGGGAGACCACGGTCGCCCGATCGCTGGACGCCATCCAGGCAGAGGCCGAGCGTCGCGCCGGCCCACGAGAGGCATGACAACCCTGGAGTAGTGGGTCCGCGACATGCCGTGATGCTCGAAAGGACGGTTCTGGAGCTCTCCCACCAACCCCGTCAGTCCTCACACGGAAGCAGGAAGCGCACGCACGTCCCGACCTCCGCATCGGCGAGCCAGATCCGGCCGCCGTGGGCTTGGATGATCGCTCGCGAGATCGCGAGGCCGAGGCCCGCGCCGCCGTCGGAGCGGGCGGCGCGGTCGCCGCCCTGAAAGAACGGCTCGAAGATCCGGTCGCGCTCGCCGTGCGCGATCCCGGGACCCGAGTCGGCGACCTCGATATCGATCGCGCCCTCCGTCGCCCGGGTGGCGCGGACGACGACGCTGCCATCGGCCGGCGTGTGACGGATCGCGTTCTGGATGAGGTTGAACAGCACGCGCTGGATCTGCTCGGGGTTGGCTCGCGCGGCGGTGAGCCGCGGCCGAGCTCGGCGTGCACGAAGACGGCGCCCGCCACGGCGTGCGGGCGCATCGCGTCGATCGTCTCCTCGACGAGCTCGTCGAGCATCACACGCTCCATCTCCCAGCGGATGTCGCCCGACTCCAGGCGCGACAGCTCGAACAGGTCGTCGATCAGTGCGCTGAGCGCATGCACGTTCGTCGAGATCCGCCCGAGGTACTCACGCCGCATCGCCGGGCCGGTGACGACGTCGTCGTCGATCGCATCGACGAGCAGGCGCAGCGCGGTGAGCGGCGTGCGCAGGTCGTGCGAGACCGCCGCGATCAGCCCGCGCCGCGTGCGCTCCTCACCCGCGAGCGTCGTGACCATCGCGTCGACGTCGGCGCCGAGGCGGCGGCCAGGAGCGCGGTCAAGAACGCGTCGTGACCCGAGACGAACATGAGCTGCACGAACACGCCGACGGCGATCGCGAGCTGCGCGGCGGCGACGGCGGCGAGCAGCGCGAACTGGCGTCGCAGCCCGCCGATCCGCGTCCGCATGGCGACGATTGCGTGCGCGGCGAGCACCGTGGCGAGGCCGAGCGGGACGAGGATCAGCAGGCTCGTCAGCCCGGCTGCCGAGCCGTAGCCGAGCGCCGCGAGCCCGGCCGCGATGGTGGCCGTCAGCCCGGCGACGGCAAGGCTGCGCGTCACGGGGAGAACCGGTACCCGACACCCCAGACCGTGTCGACGTAGCGCGGCCGCGCCGGGTCAAGCTCGATCTTCGCACGCAGCCGACGGATGTGGACCGTGACGGTCGAGGTGTCGGTGTAGAACGAGTAGCGCCACATGAGGTCCATGAGCTGGTTGCGCGTGAAGGCCTGGCCGGGGTGGCGGGCGAGGAACAGCAGCAGCTCGAACTCGCGCTGGGTGAGCGCCACCTCGTCGTCGCCGACCGTCACGCGCCGTGCCGTCGGATCGATGACGAGCGCCCCGAACTCGAGCGGCGGCTCGATGCCCGGCGACGTGTCCAGCCGGCGCAGGACGGCATCGACGCGCGCGACGAGCTCCGCCGGCGAGAACGGCTTGACGACGTAGTCGTCTGCGCCGAGGCGCAGCCCGACGACGCGGTCGGATTCCTCGCCGCGGGCGGTCAGCAGGATGATCGCGGTGTGGTCGCGGTCGCGCATGCGCACGCGGCGCATGACCTCCAGGCCATCGATGCCGGGCAGCATGAGGTCGAGCACGATGAGGTCGGGCGCCCGCTCGTGAACGGCCGCCAGCGCGGTGTGGCCGTCGCCTGCGATGCGCGTCCGGTAGCCCGCGCGCTCCAGGTAGCGGCAGAGCACCTCGCTGATCGTCGGCTCGTCGTCGACGACGAGGATGTGGCCGCGTGTGTGGTCGGCGGTCGCCATGAGCGAACGATGGTCGCACGGGCGGTCGATTCGTTACGCCGTCGTGGCGTCGTTCATCGTCTGTTCATGCCGGCGGCGCGCGCAGCGCGGCCGTGGCGAACTCGGCCATGCCGGCGTCAAACGGCTCACGCGCTGTGAATCCGAGCTGCTGCGCCGCGCGGTGCGCGTCCGCGAACACGTGGCGCACGTCGCCGAGCCGGTACTCGCCGGTCGTCACCGGCGCGGGAGCCAGGCCGCCGCCCGCGGCATGCAGCGCGGCAGCCATCTCGCCGATGCTGCGCGGTGCCCCGCTGGCGACATTGAAGGCGCCCGGCACAGCATCGGGCGGTCAGCGCCAGGACGTTCGCGCGGGCGACGTCGCGCACGTGGACGAAGTCGCGCAGCTGCCCGCCGTCCTCGAACACGCGTGGGGCGCGCCCGGCCGCGAGCGCGCTCGCGAAGATCGACGCGACGCCGGCGTACGGCGTGTCCCGCGGCATCCGGGGTCCGTCGACGTTGTGGTAGCGCAGCGCCGTCACGGGCACCCCGGTCTCGCGGCTGAACGCCGCCGCGAGATGCTCCTGGTGAAGCTTCGTCGCGGCGTAGACGTTGCGCGGGTCGCCGGGCGCATCCTCGGGGATGCTGCTCGGCTGAAGCGGCGCGCCGCACTGCGGGCAGGGCGGTTCGAAGCGACCCGCGGCGAGGTCTACCTCGCGCCGCGGCGGCGGCACGACGAGGCCGTGCTCGGCACACGCGTAGCGTCCCTCGCCGTAGACGACCACGCTCGACGCGAGCACGAGCCGGCGGCCGAAGCGCGCGCCTGCAAGCTCGCGCAGCAGGACGGCGGTTCCGAGGTCGTTGTGGGCGGCGTAGTCGGCGATGTCGCCGATGTCGGTCCCGAGGCCGACCATCGCGGCCTGGTGGCAAACATGATCGACGCCGTGCAGCGCGGCCGCGACGGTGGCGCCGTCGCGCACGTCGCCGTGGACGAACTCGGCGTCGGGAGCGAGGTAGTCGGCTCGCCGACCGCGGTGAGCTGCTCGTACCTGCTGCGCAGCGGCGCGGCGATCGCGTCCCAGCCGTCGGTCGCCGCGAGCGCGAGTGCCCAACCCAGCGCCGCCACCCAGCTCGTCGCGAGCAGGCCGCGCCAGCGCAGGCGCGCAGCGAGCACCGGCGCCCACGCGACCGCGGCGGCGCCGAGCGCAAGCGCCGGCAGCACGCGCGCCGACAGGCGCAAATCGAGGCTTCCGACGAGCGGAGCCGCGCCGATGTGGACGAGCGGGTCGCGCGCGACGAGCGCGTCGCCGAGCAGGTGGCCGGCGGCGACGACGAGCGCCCAGCCCGCGACCGCGGCTGCGAGCGGCCACGCCGCCGCGCGACGCACGCCGGCGTTGGCGGCCCGCCTCAGGATGACCTCCACGCTGGCGCAGGCTATGGCCGTGGGCCCGCGATTCGAACACCGCCCGGCCGTCGTTCCCCACTTCGTAATCGAGTTTGGGGTCCGCGCTTCGTAGCGTCGCCGTCATGCCGACCGTGATCCTCCCGGTGCTCGACGAAGCGCAGGCGCTGCCCTGGGTTCTCGCGCGCATGCCGCTCGGCTACGCGCCGCTCGTCGTCGACAACGGCTCGCGCGACGGCTCCGCACAGCTCGCGGCGGGGCTCGGCGCGCGTGTCGTGCACGAGCCGCGGCGTGGCTTCGGCGCCGCCTGCTTCGCAGGCCTTGTCGCGGCGACCGACGACGTCGTGTGCTTCATGGACTGCGACGCGTCGCTTGACCCGCGCGACCTGCCGCGCGTCGTGGGTCCGCTCATGGACGGCAGCGCCGATCTCGTGCTCGGCGCCCGCCGCGCCGAGCGCGGCGCGATGGCGCCGCACGTGCGGCTCGCCAACCGTGCGCTTGCGTTCGAGCTGCGCCGGCGCAGTGGCGTCGCGCTGCGCGACCTCGGGCCGATGCGCGCCGCGCGTCGCGACGCCCTGCTCGCGCTGGAGATCGAGGACCGCCGCTCCGGCTGGCCGCTGGAGATGGTGCTGCACGCCGCGGCGCAGGACTGGCGGATCGCCGAGGTGGGCGTGCCCTACCGGGCGCGCAGCGGGCGCTCGAAGGTGACCGGCACCGTGCGCGGGACGGCGCGCGCGGTACGCGACATGGCGGCGGTCCTCGCGTGAGCGCGATCGTCGTCATCGCCAAGGCGCCGGTCGCAGGCACCTGCAAGACGCGGCTGACGCCGGCCTGCACGCCCGTGCAGGCCGCGGCGCTTGCGGCCGCGGCGCTCGCCGACACCCTCGCGGCGGTCGCGGCAACCCCGGTCCGCCGCCGCGTCATCGTCCTCGACGGAGCGCCCGGCGCCTGGCTGCGACCCGGCTTCGAGGTCATACCGCAGCGCGGCGGCGATCTCGCCGACCGCCTGGCCGCCGCGTTTACCGACGTCGGCGAACCGGCGCTCGTCGTCGGCATGGACACGCCGCAGCTCACGCGGCGGCTGCTGGCGCAGGCGCTGCGCGAGCTCGGCCGGGCAGACGCCGTCCTCGGTCCCGCGCCGGACGGCGGGTACTGGACGATCGGCCTGCGCGAAGCCGACGACGCCGTCTTCGCCGGCGTCCCGATGAGCAATCCGGCGACCTGCGCCGTCCAGCGCCGCCGCCTGCACTCGCTCGGCCTGACGACGCTCGAGCTGCCCGAGCTGCGCGATGTCGACGACATCGCTGACGCCCGTGCCGTCGCGGCTCTCGCGCCGCATACGCGCTTCGCCCGCACGCTCGCCGCGATGCGTCTGCGCGAGACCGTCGCCGCATGACGCCGTCGGCCGCCGAGGTCTACGGGCTGGCGCTCGCCGACGAGAGCGCGATCCTGCGCGCGCGGCGCCCGGACGGCAGCGCCATGCGACTCGCGCTCGATCGCTGGCGGGGCCCGCTGACCGCCACCGACGAGGCGGTGCTCGACCGCGCCCGCGCGCCCGTGCTCGACGTCGGCTGCGGCCCGGGGCGGCACGTGCTCGCACTCGCCCGCCGCGGCCATCTCGCGCTCGGCGTCGACATCGCGCCGGCGGCCGTGCGCGTCGCCCGGCTGCGCGGCGCGCCCGCGATCGAGGCCTCGGTGTTCGCGCGGATCCCCGGCGCCGGCACCTGGGGCAGCGCGCTGCTGCTCGACGGCAACATCGGGATCGGCGGGGCACCCGACGCGCTGCTCGCGCGTCTGCGCCAGCTCCTGCGGCCCGGCGGCGAGGTGCTCGTCGAGCTCGCGCCGCCCGGCGTGGCGGCGACGAGCGAGCACATCCGCCTGGAGCTTGGCGACCGGCACAGCCGGCCGTTCGCGTGGGCCTACGTCGGCGTCGACGCGATCGAGGCGCCTGCGCGCACGGCGGGCTTCACGGTCGGCGAGCGCTGGCAGGACGAGCGGCGCTGGTTCGCCCGCCTCGTCGCCGCCCGCTCGTGGTAGCCGCCCGACCGCCGCACGCGTTCATACAGCGATTGGATCTCTTCGCGGCCGTAGCGGGTAGGCCGCTGGCGTGATCCGTCGCCTGCAATCGCGCGCCACCGTAGCGGCCCTCGCCGTCGCTTTGGTTGCGGCGGCAGGCTGCGGGAACGACGACCGGCAGGGTGCGGCTGCCTCGTCGATCGCCGCGGGAGCCGGGGACGCAACGGCGCGCGCCGCTGCGGACCGCCCGCGGCTGGCACGCTCGCGCGACGGCGCCCGCGTGAGCACGCTCGCGACCGGGCTCGAGATTCCCTGGGATCTCGCCTTCCTGCCCGATGGCCGCGCCCTGGTGACCGAGCGCCCCGGCCGGGTGCGACTGCTCAGCCGTGGGCGGCGCCTGCGCCGCGAGCCGCTGGGGCGAATAGCGGTCTCCGCGCAGGGCGAAGGCGGGCTGCTCGGCGTGGCCGTCGATCCTCGCTTCGGCCAGGACAACGACTTCGTCTACTTCTACTTCACGACCCCCGCCGGCATGGAGGTCGCGCGCTACCGCCTGCGCGGAACGCGGCTGAGCCGCGACGCGAAGATCCTCGACGGCATCGAGTCCGGAGCGATCCACGACAGCGGGCGCATCCGCTTTGGTCCGGACGGCCGGCTGTACGTGTCGACGGGCGACGCAGGGCGGCCCGAGCTCGCGCAGGACCCGGGCAGCCGCAACGGCAAGTACCTTCGACTGGATCCCGAGCAGTACCGCGGCGACGGCGGGCGACCCGAGATCTTCTCGCGCGGACATCGCAACGCGCAGGGGTTCGCGTGGCAGCCGCGTAGCCGGCGTCTGATCTCCACCGAGCACGGGCCGGACGGCGACGACGAGGTCAACCTCGTCACCCGCGGCGGCAACTACGGCTGGCCGCGAGCGCGCGGGCGCGATCACGGCGGCTTCAAAGCGCCCCTGGTCGTGTACCCGGACGCGATCGCGCCGTCGGGCGCGACGTTCGTCACGCTCCCGCGCTCGGCTTGGAGCGGCGACTTCGTGTTCGCGGCGCTGCGCGGCGAGCAACTGCGCCGCGTGCGCCTCGACGGGCGCCGCGTGACGCTGAACCGCTCGCTGTTCACGGGCCGCTACGGCCGCCTGCGCACCGTGGTGGAGGCCCCCGACGGGTCGCTGTACGTGCTGACGAACAACCGCGACGGGCGCGGCGCGCCCCGCTCCGGCGACGACCGGATCCTGCGCGTCATACCGCCGGCGGCGTGAGCCGGCGGCCCGCTGAGCTTCGAGCGGATGTGGACAACGGCGGCCTCGACGTCGCCTGACCGTCTCGGGGTTATCTCGCCCCTGCCGTTTCGGCCAGCGCTGCCCACGACGCCGCGCCGCCGAGCGAGCCATTAACAGTCGATGAACACGGCCTCCTGACCGCCTCCGGGCCGCTGCGGACGGGCAGACTCAGCGAGGTGCAGATCCGCCCGATTGCGACGTGCTTCGAAGGGGCTGCCGGCGCTCGCCGGCTGCCGGGGCCCGGCCCGTCGTGAACCGCTCGCCCTTCAACCGCGACGTCTGGCGCAGCCCGCTGCGCGGTCCCTGGCTCGCCTCGCTGCTCAGCGCGACACTGCTGCCGCTGCTGATCCTCACCGCCGTCACGGGCTTTCTGTCGCACGTCGCCTACGAGACCGAGCTGCCGGGCAACGCGATCGGAGGATCGGACGGCATCCTCGCGCCGGTCTACCGGGCGCTGGACTGGCCGACGGGCTGGGCCTGGCTGTACGCGGTCAACCAGAGCGTGCACATCGTCGCCGGCTTCGCCGCCGCGCCGATCCTGCTGGCCAAGCTTTGGGCCGTGATCCCCAAGCTGTGGGAGCGGCCCGCCGTGCGCTCGCTCGCGCACGCCCTCGAGCGGCTCAGCCTCGCGCTGCTCGTCGGCGGTGCGCTGTTCGTCTTCGTCACCGGCGTCTTCAACATCCAGATCTACTACCCCTGGAGCTTCTCCTTCGTCCCGTCGCACTACTGGGCATCGTTCGTCTTCCTGGGAGCCCTCGGCTTCCACATCGCGCTGAAGCTCCCGGTCATGCGCAAGGCGTTTCGCGACGACGGCGTCGTCGCCCCGCTGCGTCAGGACCTGGCGGGCACCACCGCCGAAGCGCCGTCGGCGAGCGAGGGCGTGCCGACCGACCCCGACCCGCCCACGATCTCGCGCCGCGGCTTCGTGGCGGTCGTCGGCGGGACCTCGATCGGTCTCGCGCTCATGATGGCCGCACAGTCGATCGGCGGGCCCCTGCGCGGCCTCGCGCTGCTCGCGCCCCGCGGGCGCGACTACGGGTCGGGTCCGAACGACTTCCAGATCAACAAGACGGCGTCGGCGGCAGGGATCACGCCGACCAAGGCCGGGCCGTCCTGGACGCTCGCGCTGGCCGGCTCCCGCGAGGACGAGCTCACCCGCGCCGAGCTGCTGGAGATGACGCAGGCCACCCACGATCTGCCGATCGCCTGCGTCGAGGGCTGGACGACCACGCAGAGCTGGACCGGCGTGCCGCTGCGCGATCTCGCCCGGCTCGCCGGCGCGGGCGAGGACGACGTCCTGCTGGTGGAGTCGCTGCAGGAGGCGGGCTCCTTCCGTGACGCCGCCCTGACGCCGGCGCAGATCGCCGACCCGCGCTCGCTGCTCGCGCTGAAGGTCAACGGGGCGGACCTGTCGCTGGACCACGGCTTCCCCGCGCGGGTCATCGTGCCGGCGCTGCCCGGCGTTCACAACACGAAATGGGTCGCCAGCCTGACCTTCCGGAGCGCGTGAGCGATGGCCCGCTTCGCCAAGCTGTACGGAGCCGGGCCGCTGCACCTGCTCTCGGGGCTGGCCAGCCTCGCCGTCGCCGGCTACGCGGCGCTGAGGATCCGCGACCTCGGTGCTGCGGGCAGCGTCGCCGTCTGGTTCGTCGGCGCGATCGTCGCGCACGACCTCGTGCTCCTGCCGCTGTACTCGCTCGCCGAGCGAGCCGCCTCGCGCCTCACGCGCGCGACGGCGAGGCCGGCGCGCGCAGGCGCACCGCCGCCACCGGGCGCGCTGGCGCTCAACCACCTGCGTGTGCCCTCCATGATCGCCGCCCTGCTGTTCCTGCTCTTCTTCCCGTCGATCCTGGGCCGCAACGAGGGGTACTCGGGCGCATCCGGGCTGGACACCGATGTCTACCTCGGACGCTGGCTGGCGCTCACCGGCGCCCTGTTCGTGCTCTCCGGCCTGCTGTACGCGGTGCGGCGCGGACGCTCGCGGGCCGCGTACCCGGCGGCGGAGCGCTGAAGGTGGCCGACCGTGGCGCTCAAGACGAGCTCGCCTCATCACGTGAGCACGCCCTGACATCGCGTGAGCCACTTCTGCCAAGCCGTGAGCAATCCGCTGCCAGAACCGTGGGCACACACATCATCACCTGCGAAGAGACACAGAAGTTTCAGGGGATCGGACACGAGAGTTCAGTCGACCCAGCCACGCACGGATGCGCGGCCATGCGTTCAGGCGTCGTCACCCGCCGCCAGGATGCGAACCAGCTCGAGCCCTACGGGATGGTGGCGCGCCGCGAGCGTCGTGAGCAGTTCGCGAGCGGCGGTGGCGGTTGCTTCGTCGCCGCGGAGTAGCGCGGGATGCTCGCGGGAGATGTGGACGAGGAGTTCGGCGAGCGCGTTGTCGTGGCGGCTGTCGTTGTGGCGGGCGGGGCGGCTGCTTTCGGCGTCGCGCAGCCAGAGGAGGCTGGGCGCCAGGATTGCTCTCGCCGCGGGTTCGGTCAGGAACCGCATGAAGGGACCCGCGAACCAGCTGTCGCGGAGGTTGGTGCGACACCATTCGCCGTAGGGCTCACGCACGTTCTCGACGAGGGCGGCGTGCTCTGTCCGCCAGTGGTGTCTGGTGATCGTGTCGAGCCCTAGGAGTGCGAGCGAGGGCCTGAGCAGGCCGGTGTTCGGTGGTTGCCATGTCGGGCTGTGCTGGGCGTACTCGATGAGCGCCCGCCACACGGGCAGCAACGCTTGTTCGCGGCCGGGCGTATCGAGTCCCGCTGAAAAGACGCCGCGGAGGAAGCCTTCGACCCAGTATTCGGCGTGTGCGCCGCAGTGCATGATGGGTTCCCACAAGTCGCGCGGATTGTCATCTGAGCGCAGTTCAAGGAGCTCGCCGCCGAGTCGGTGCAGCGCCCAGTGTTCCCATCGCATCATGGGCCCGGAGTGATCGTCGACGAGATCGTCGGCGTCCAGGCGCCGTTGCAGCACATCGAGGATCTGCCGCCAGAAGGTCAACCAGCGCGCGCGCTCGTGCTCGTCTCGGGCTTCGCCAAGGGCCGGCAACCAGCGGAACGCGGCAGCGAGGTAGTTCATGTCCATCCCCGCCGCGGGCTGGGCCCGTCGCCGACCGCGACGACGCTGCCGCGGCGGTTCGGCTTCGGCGTCGACCGGTGGGGTTTCGAGCGCGTCAGCTGCCCACTGCGGCAGCTCCGGGTCGAGGGTGCCACTAGCGAATGCCTCGATCGCGGTCTGCGTGGCGGCCGGCAGTTCAGCGGGTTTGGGTCCTGGGCGGTGGCGGTGCGCGAGGATGACCGCGCGGGCGAGCGCCCATCTCACCGCAACGTGTTCCAGTCGCCCGAACCATGGCCCCAGGCGATCGCGGCGATCGGCGCAGCGCGCGAACATCCGCGCTACGACGGCGTAGTGCGGGCCGGTGGCCAATTGCAGCACCCATCCACGGAGCTCGAGGTCGTCCGGAGCGTCGGCCCATAGCGCGGCGACGGCGTCAGCGCAGAAGCAGTCCCAACGGTCCTCGGAAGGGTTGGTGTCGTCGTCGAACCAGGGCCGCGCCGCCGGCTTGGCGAGCGCCTCGCGGATGGTGTCGCGACACCATTGCGCGCGCTCAGGGTTCTTCGTGAGCCACGAGCGGTGCTTGACGATCAGGGTCGCGGCAAGCGCGCATTCGACGTCGACTCGTCGCCGAACTCCCTCGCGTTCAAACTCCTCGATCACAGGCTCGGCGAGGCGACGGGTCGTGTCGTCCCACAGCTCCTCGGCTGCTTCCTCGGAGCCGACCGGTTCACCGTCGATGTACTCGCGCAGCTGGTACGGACGGCTGCTCCAGAACAGCGCTCGTTGTACCTCCGCCGCGGCCGCGTCGGCGTCCGCACGCAGGTCGGCCGGCAGCTGGTACTTCCAGACGTCCTGTCCGTCGAGATGCGCCGCGCGGTAATTCCCGCGATCGAATCGCGCGGCCAGATGGCGCAGCATGTCGCGCTGCCGATCCCCGGTGTCGTCCGCTCGCTGGAGCCACCGCTCGCGGGCGCGGGTTAGAAACGCTTCCACGTCGGCGTCGCCGAACATGATCGTGAGGACGACCCACTCGAGTTCGTATCGGCGGTGACTGAGTCCATGCCACGCGCGAGCGCGCTCCAGCATCTCGGCGGGCTCGTGGAAGCCGGGCAGCATCAACGATGGAGGCGTTTGCAGCTTGGTCTGGTGCTCCCAGCTGTACAGCTCGGCCACGGCAAGCAACGGACGCAGTGCTCCGGTGAACAGTGCCGGCTCACGGCAACCGAGGGAGCACAGCACCCCGATGATCGCCAACGATCGCGTCTCGTCCCGTAGCCGGATGAGGATCGACGTGAGGTCGTCGCCGGCGTCGTGGCGCTCGTAGAGCCACTGCTCGAGCGCCATGAGCGCGCAGGTCAGGACGGATGGCGCATGGCCATTGCCGCGATGCCACCCGAGGACGGTCTGATCCCCGCTCCATTGAGTCGTTCGGCCATTGTCGGATTCGATGTCAAGCGGGGGCGTCGAGACGCCTTCTCGAAGTTCCCGCTCAACCCATCGTTCGGTCGCATGGTTCGCCAGGCGAACGACCAGGCCGACCGCCTCGTCCGGCGCGTCGCGCAGGAACGCGAGGAAGCAGCCGCGCTCGGGCAGCGGCGTCATCCAGTGGGGTGCGTCGGTGATGCCGAGGTCCTCGTGCCCGATGGCCGTTCCGAGCTCGAGAGGGTGAGGTGGCGGCTCGATTGCGCACTGCTCGATGATCTGCGCAGCCAGGTCTGGTCGCCTGGTCCACAACGGACGCAACGCGTCGGCCTCCAGGCACAAGGTCCTGAAGTTTGGGCGGTCAGAGTGGCGAACCCGCGTATTGATGCTCTGCTCGGCCCGACCAGGCGCACTCGGTGGCGGCACCCCCAAGACGGCGAGTGCGAACCGCGTTGCCTCCTCCGCTCGCTCGCTGCCGGCGGCGAGGACCGAGCGATACAGGGGAACCTCGACTTCCTCCGGGAGACGCACGCGGTTCTCGACGCGCTCAAGCGTCCAGTCGCCGACTGCCAACGCAATGGTGGCGGCCCGAGAGGTTGTCCGGATCGTCGTGGAACTTTGGTCGGCGATCCGGATGGGATGACGGTCAGACGGTAGCGGTCTCGGCGACCTCCGCGCGGTCGAGGTTCGGTTGGGCGGCGAGGGTGGTGTGACG
>Ga0136615_10000141_pt1 | contig 29401 bp, 22 predicted proteins | sample AntDrymUQ2882206_2_FD_106647 | JGI IMG/M metagenome (GOLD analysis project Ga0136615, IMG submission 106647) | Polar desert sand microbial communities from Dry Valleys, Antarctica - metaG UQ288 (22.06) | ecosystem: Environmental > Terrestrial > Soil > Desert | place: Antarctica: Dry Valley... | reverse complement strand
TATTTGTTCCAGCGGTTGCCGTTCTTCGTGACCGGCGACGGGTTGCCGATGTCCTGCGCCCACTGGTCGGGCACGACGGGTTCGACGACGATCTTCGTGGCCGTCGGGACGTTGGCGACCATCCAGTCGCGGGCGATGTTGCGGGTGTCCTCGCGCGACATGACCAGGCCCGAGTGCAGCGAGTAGACGAAGCCCTGCCCGCACAGCACGACAACCGCCGCGGCGACGAACGTCGGTCGCAGCGTCGCCGAGAACTGCCCGAGCCAGTCGGCCAGTTCGATGGCCGCGTACGCCGCCAGCACGCAGACGAACGGGAAGACCGGCATCAGCCAGCGCCCGAAGTAGCGCTCCTGCGAGCCCATGAACACGACGAACAGGATGATCGCCGGCGCGAGCATCCACAGCAGCCGGCGCTCGTCGAAGAACAGCCGCACCGCGCCGCCGATCGCGAAGAACAGTGGTATCCAGCCCAGCCCCCAGCCGAACGACCACAGGTAGTACGCGTAGCCGGAGTCCTGCGTCAGGCCGAGCTTGCCTGCGGCGTCGCCGGAGGCCGTGGACTGGTGCGTCAGGCCGTCCAAGAAGGACGAGAAGTCCAGCACGGCATACGGGTTGGCGACGATGAACGTCAGCAGCGACAGCCCCGCGGCGATCCCGATCCCGCGCAGGGCGACGCCCCTGCCGCCGGGGGCCGCGAACTGCGCGCCGGCGGCGGCGACGATCGGCAGCAGCACGATCCCGCCGGTGTACTTCGTCGCGCAGGCCAGACCGAGCCCGATGGCGGCCCACACGTAGTCGCGCAGCCGGCCGTCGCGCAGGATCCCGGCGGCGCCCCACAGGCCGAGGCAGACGCCGACGAGCGTCGGCACGTCGTTGAGCGCGAGCTTGGCGTAGAACACGGGCAGGAAGGCGACCGCGAAGATCCCGGCCGCCAGCAGGCCGACGCGGCGGTCGACCAGCCGCGCGCCCGCGAGATACAGCAGCCAGACGGCGAACGTCCCACAGAGCGCCGACAGCGTCCGGGCGATGATCCAGATCTGCGTCGGATCGGCCGCGAACGCGTCCGAGACGCCGGCCCGGCCGCCGTACCAGACGCCGAGCGCGAGATGCACGAGGTACGTGTAGGCCGGCGGGTTGACGTAGTAGTTCGGATCCCAGTCGTGGCCGAACATCCCGATCGCCCGCGTCACGAAGTGCGCGTTCTCGTCGGCGTTGTAGGCGTACGGCAGGCCGTGGTCGACGCCCCAGATGCGCAGCCCGAACGCGAGCAGCAGGATGCCCCCGATCGCCGTGCCCCAGACGAGCTGATCGGTGCCGGGGCGGCCCAGGTGCAGGCCGGGGGAGGTCAGCAGGCCGGTCAAGCCGCGTTGCGGCGCCGGCGGCTCGCCGTCGCGCACCGGGCTCTCAACAGCTGACATAGGCGGCGTAGTACTGGCTCGTGGCGGCGCGTACGAAGCCCGCGGGCGGCAGGTTGTCGGTCGTCTTGTCGTTGTCGGTCACGAACGCCTGCTTGAAGATCGCCGGCCGGTCGTGCACGAGGATCACGACCCCGCGGCGGGGGTCGCCGGTCGTCCGCGAGGAGCGCGCGATCACGTCCGACTGCGGCCGGTCGAGGATCCAGCGAACGTCCGGGATGAGCTTGTGGTTGGGCACGTAGACGGGTCCGCAGCGCACCGCGCGGGCGACTTCAGGGTCCTGCAGCACCCGCTCGAGCGCCCCGTGCGCATCACCACGGAAGCTCAGTTCCTTGCGCAGCTGCGTGAGGTTAACGCGCGTCGCCGTGAAGACCACGCCGAAGATCACGATCGCCAGCGCGCCCGTCGCCCACAGCCGTCGCCAGGTCGTGCCGGGCTCGAGCATCGTCCAGCCGGCGATGAAGACCGCCGCGAAGACCATCACGCACAGCGACGGGACGAGCAGGTAGCGGTCGATCACCGACAGGCCGGCGAGGCCGACGAGGCCGAAGGTGCCCGCGCCGATCGCGAACAGCACGAGCGGCATCAGCGCGCGGCGCGGGGTCAGCACGACGGCCAGCACGAGGCCCGCCATGCCGGCGAGCATCACGGGGAACTTCGCGAGCTTGACGAGGAAGGCGTACAGCGCCGCGGGCACCGCGGCGCCCCCCTTGTTGCGCCCGAGCTCCTCGGCGAGGTCGCGGGTCCCGGTCAGTGAGTAGAGCGGGTTGCCGGTGACCGCGAAGTCGACGGCGACCCAGACGAGCGGCCCGACCGCCGCCAGCACGGCGTACACGGCGCGCTGGCTCCAGGTCGCCCGCGGGACGAGCCACAGCCAGTAGACGCCGGCCAGCAGCCAGGCCTCCGGGCGCATGAGGCCCGCCGCGGCCAGCAGGCCGAGCACGAGCAGCGGATGGCGCCGCGGCGCGCGCAGCTCGATCACCGCCGCCCAGACGACGACCGCGAGGTACGGGATGTCGATGTAGCCGCGGGCGGCGAGGAACGGGAAGTCGAAGCGCGTCACGAGGAGCGCCGCCGCGACGGCGCCGACGAGCGGCGTGAACGCGGTCTTGCCGAGCGCGTAGACCGCCGCGACGAGTGCGAGGAACGAGAGCACCGCGCAGGCGACCAGCACCCGGTCGGCGCTGTCGCCCAGCGGCGTCAGCAGCGCGCCGAACGCGATCGCCAGCGGATGCTCGGTCGGCGCGCGGTAGGCCTCGAAGGACAGCGCGTCCAACCCGACGAGCTCGCGGCCCCACAGCAGCGAGTAATACGAGTCGTAGTTGGGATACGTCGGGTAGACGACGAAGCCGATCAGCGCCGCCAGCGCGAGCGCTCCCATGCCCACGCGTTCGAGCACGGCGACGCGCGCCGCGGGCATGCGCCGGCGCCGCGCCGAGGGGGCCTCGGCGGGCGACGGCGACGTGACGGCGGCCGGACCAGCGGTCTCGGGCACGGATGACGCTGCGATGGCCGTTAGCATTCCACGCGAACCCGCCGCATGAAGCTGATCATTCAGATCCCCTGCTTCAACGAGGAGCAGACCCTCCCGCTCGTGCTCGCGGACCTTCCGCGGCGTATGGACGGCTTCGACGTGGTCGAATGGCTGATCATCGACGACGGCTCGACGGACCGCACGATCGAGGTCGCCCGCGCCGGCGGCGTGGACCACATCGTGCGCCTGACGAACAACAAGGGCCTGGCCGCCGGCTTCCAGGCCGGCCTCGACGCCTGCCTGAAGCTCGGCGCCGACGTCATCGTCAACACCGACGGCGACAACCAGTACGACGGCAAGGACATCCCCAAGCTCGTCGCCCCGATCGTCACCGGCAAGGCCGACATGGTGGTCGGCAACCGCGAGGTCCACACGATCGAGCACTTCTCGCCGCTGAAGGTCACCCTGCAGCGGCTGGGCTCGTGGGTCGTGCGCCAGGCCTCCTCGACCGAGGTTCCCGACACGACCTCGGGCTTTCGCGCCTACAACCGCGAGGCCGCGATCCAGATGGCGGTCGTCTCGAAGTTCACCTACACGCTGGAGACGATCATCCAGGCCGGCAAGCAGCTCGTCGCGGTCGACCATGTCGCCATCAGGACCAATCCCAAGACACGGGAGTCGCGCCTGTTTCCCTCGATGTGGTCCTACGTGCGGCGCAACTCCGTGTCGATCTTCCGCATCTACTCCCAGTACGAGCCGTTGCGCGTCTTCATGACCGCGGCGGCGGTGATCGGCCTGATCGCACTCGTCGTCTGGGCGCGCTTTGCCTACTTCTACGTCGTCGAGGACGAAGGCAAGGGCCACGTCCAGTCGCTGATCCTCGGCGCGGTGCTGTTCAATGCGGCGATGGTGCTCGCCGCCCTTGGCGTGATGGGCGATCTCATGTCGGCCCAGCGCACGATGATCCAGCGCACGTTCGAGCGCGTGCGGCGCATCGAGCTGCAGCTCGGCGTGGCACCGTCACACTACGAGCCGGGCGCCGGACCGACCGGCCACGGGCCGACGACCGGCGCCGACGCGGGCGCCGCGACCGGCAAGACCGAGGAGCGCGACGTGGTGCACCTGTGAGGCCCGTCGCACCCTCAGAAGGGAGCCCGGACGGCGAGCTGCTGTCTGCGCAGAGACCGCCGGATGCCGTCTCGGGCATCACCGTCGACGCCGAGGGCACGGTCACCGGCAACACGTACGACAAGTACGGCTCGACGAACCCGGTCGTGCGGCGCCTGATGAGCGGCTTCGAGCGCACCCTCGACGAGCTCTTCGCACAGGCCGACCCGCAGTCGCTGCTCGACGTCGGCTGCGGCGAGGCGGTGCTCACGCACAAGTGGGCGCAGCGCGTGGGCGGGCGCCGCGTCGTCGGCATCGACCTCGACGACCCGCAGCTGCACGCGCTCTGGCAGCAGCGCCAGGCGCCGAACCTCACCTACAAGGTCATGAAGGCCGAGCACCTGCCCTTCGCCGACGGCGAGTTCGACGTCGCGACGGCGATCGAGGTGCTCGAGCACGTGCCCGATCCGGCGCACACGGTCGCCGAGATGGCGCGCGTGGCGAGCGGCCACCTGCTCGTGTCCGTCCCGCGCGAGCCGATGTGGCGCGCCCTGAACATGGCGCGCGGCGCCTACCTGAAGGACCTCGGCAACACGCCGGGGCACCTCAACCACTGGTCCAAGCGCAGCTTCGTCTCGCTGCTGTCTCGCCACGGCGACGTCGTCCAGGCGCGCTCGCCGTTTCCGTGGACCATGCTGCTTGTCCGCCTCTAGCGTCAGCGTCGCGCCGCCACGTTCGGGCTACGGCCGCGGGGCACGGATCCTGTCGATCGGGATCGCGACGACGGGCCTGGTCACGTTCGCGTACTTCGCGCTCGCCGCGCACGCGCTGAGCCCGGTCGAGTACAAGCGCATCTCGCTCGTCTGGTCGATCATGTTCGTCGTCGCGGCGGTCATCTACCGCCCGATCGAGCAGCTGCTGTCGCGCACGATCGCCGACCGCCGCGCGCGCGGCCACAGCGGCGGTCACAACCTGCGCGTCGCGCTGGTGATCCAGGCCGCGTTCGCGCTCGCGTTCCTGGCCGTTGCGCTGGCGACCCGCGGCCTGCTGCAGGACGATCTCTTCGACGGGTCGGCGGCGCTGTACTGGGTGCTCGTCGTGGGCGTGCTGGCCTACGCGGCGAGCTACTTCGCGCGCGGCTTCCTGGCCGGCCACCAACGCTTCGAGCTGTACGGCCTGCTCGTCTTCCTGGAGGCGATCTCGCGCGTCCTGTTCGCGCTGGCGGTCGTGATCGGGGTCGCCTCGGGCCAGTCGGCGGTGGCGCTCGGCATGGCCGCCGCGCCGCTGCTGTCGCTGCTCGTCGTGCCGTGGTTCTTCGCCGGGCGGGAGGATCCGCCGGCCGACGCGGAGGCCGTCAAGCAGTCCGAGGGCGGCCTGACGCTGCGCCACGGGGTGCCGTTCGCGGCCGCGGTGCTCGCGGTGATGGTCGCCGAGCAGACGCTGCTCAACGCCGCCGTGCTGACCGTCGAGGGCACGTCGGCCGACGCCGCCCTGGCGGGCATCGTCTTCAGCGTGCTGCTCATCGCGCGCGCGCCGCTGCAGCTCTTCCAGGCTGTGCAGGGCTCGCTGCTGCCGCACCTCGCCGCGCTGCAGGCGACGGCGAGCGCGGCGCAGTTTCGCCATGCGATCCGGGTGACCGTGATGGCGATCGGCGGCTTCGCGCTCGCCGTCGCGCTGGGGCTCTTCGCCGCCGGCCCGGCGGTCGTCGGCACCGTCTTCGACATCGACCGCGACATCGGACGCGGTGGGCTCGCGCTGGTCGGCCTCGGGATGGGCTTTCACCTCGTCGCCGGGACGCTCAACCAGGCAGCGCTCGCGCGCGGCCAGGCGCTCGGCGCGGCACTCGCATGGCTGCTGTGCGCCGCGGCGTTCGTCGGCTGGCTGCTGAGCCCGGTGATCGCGGACCAGCTGCTGCGCGCGGAGGTCGGCTACTGCTGCGCGACCGCCCTGCTGGCCGCGCTGCTCGGGCTCGTCTACCGCGCCGGTGACTGCGGTCCGGTCACCGGCGCTGCCTGACGGGAGGCTCCCGCCGGATCAGGCGCCCCCGCCGGCCCGCATGATGTCGGCCGAGATCTTGTCGAGCTGATCGCGCAGCTCGTCGAGCTCGGTCTTCGCCTTGTCCAGCGCCGACTTGGTCTCCGGCCAGATCTGGTCGCGGAACTGCGACGCGAGCGGCCCGTCCCACACGTCGGGCTGCGACAGCGTCTTGCCCTCGCTGTCGAGCTTCTGGATCTCGTCGGCCAGGCCACCGTTGATGATCCCCTGGATCTTCTTGATCGATGTCTTCGCCTGGTCAGTGGAAAGAACGCGTGTCGCCATGTGGATCTCCCTTCGAACGATGTGAGCGCGTCGAGCGTACGGTACTTGTGAACGACTGTCACTGCGCGGGTGCTCGCGTTGCTAGCCTACGCGCACCCGGCACGGAGGACGAAGATGGGCGACGAGCTGGCAGGCATCGAGGAGGACGTTCCGTTTAATTTCGCGGGTGCCGCCGCGCTGGAGCGTGAGCTGCGCGCCACCTCCAGCACGCTGGACTCGCAGCTGCCGCGGCGCAACACCTACGCCCGCGAAGCACGTGACGAATGGCGCGGCGTCTACTCGCGACAGTTCGTCGGGCGCATGCGGATCTGCACGACCGACGGCCGCAAGCTGGCCGACGCGATGGAGCTCGCGGCCAACCAGGTCAAGGAGCTCGCCGAGCGCGCCCAGCGCGAGCAGGACCGCCGCGAGGAGGCGCGCGCCTGGAAGGAGCGCCAGGACAACGAGAGCGGTTTCAACAAGCTCAAGGACGCAGTCTTCGGGGAGGACGACAAGCCGCCGGTCGCCGAGCCCGAGCCACCGCCGCGCTACGTCGTGGAAGCGTCCGCCACGGGCCGCGAGTAGAGCCCGGCAGATGGGGACGAGCTCGGCGCGGCCGTCTGACCTGGAGCAGTTCGCGGCGCGTAGCCGTCGTGCGGACGATCAGCTGGAGGGTCATGCGCGGCGGCTGCGGATCGCGTACGGAAACTTCCTCGACGGCACGCGCTGGGGCACGATCGACATCTCGTCGATGTTGGGCGGGTTTGCCGAGTACATCGACTGGAACGAGATCGATGCGATGTGGGTGGCGCGGATCGCGAAGGCGTTCCGCGCGGCGGGCGGCGACGGCGCGATCAAGACGCTGCCCGACTCGGCGATCCACGCGAGCCTGAAGGCGGCAGGGCTGCTGGGCGGCCGGCAGTCGGTCTCCTTCGACGATCCCGTGGCGTACGGGATGCCGCCGACGACGGGCTACACGAACGATCCGGTCAACACGGCGAGCGGCAACTTCGTCGAGCGTGAGGAGGATCTCGCGTTCGGCGGCCTGGCGGGCCTGCTCAGCTTCGCGCGGATGTACAACAGCCGCTCGGACCGGACCGGTGCCTTCGGTACGGGCTGGTCGTCGTGGGCTGACGTCCGCCTGCGCCCGCGCCCGGACGGCGCGGAGTACGAGGGTCCGGACGGGCAGCGCGCGCTGTTTCCCCGGATGGGCGACGGCTACGGCCGCGTGATCGGCGTGCGCGGGCTCGTCGAGGCAGGCGAGACGGGGCTCGTGCTGCGCTGGTTCGGCGGCGAGTCGTGGCAGTTCGACGAGGCCGGGCTGCCGCTGCGGATCGACAACGGGCCCGGCACCGCGGTCGCGCTGGAGCACGACGACGGTCGCCTCGTCGAGCTGCGCCACGGCGCGGGCAAGCACGTCGGCGTGCGGTGGGACGCAGATCGGATCTGCGCGCTGGAGTGCTCGGACGGGCGGCGGGTCGACTACCGCTACGACGGCGGTCATCTCGTGGCGGCCGACGGCGACGCCGGGCCGCGCTTCTACGAGGTCGCCGAGAACGGTCGGATGCTGTCGGTCAGCGACGCCGACGGCGTGGTCGAGGTCGCCAACGCCTACGACGAGGATGGCCGCGTGGTGCGCCAGCTGTCGCCGTTCGGCCGCCACACGCTGATCGGCTACCTGCCCGGCCGGGTGACCGTCACCAGCGACGAGAACGACGGCCCGAGCAACATCTACGTCCACGACGACGACGGGCGGCTGCTGTCGGTCATCGACGGCGACGACCGCCGCGTCACGCTCCAGTACGACCAGTTCGCAAACCAGATCGCGTTCACCGACCGCAAGGGCGCGCTGACCTTCCAGGAGTGGGACGAGCGCGGCAACCTGCTGCGCCGCGTCCTGCCTTCCGAAGCCGAGTTCACCTTTACTCACGACTATGCCGACCGAGTCGTCGAGGTGAAGGCGTCCAGCGGCGCGGTCGTGTCACACCGGTATGAGGGTGACGAGCGCAGCCCCGTCGAGATCACCGATGCCGAGGGCGGCGTGACGCGCCTGACCGTGCAGGGTGGGCTCGTGCACGAGATCACCGATCCCGACGTCGTCAGGCTGCGCTTCGAGTTCGACGACGACGGCAACATCGTCGCGGCGATCGACGCCGACGGCAACGTCGCGCGCCTCGAGCGCGACGCGGCCGGCCGCGTGACCGCCGCCGTCACGCCGCTGGGCCGGCGCACGGCGTTCACCTACGACGCTCGCGGGCGACCGCTCGAGCGCCAGGACCCCAGCGGCGCGACGTGGCGCTATGAGTACTCCGCCGCGGGCCGGCTGACCGCGCTCGTCGATCCGACCGGCGCGCGCGAGGAGATCCGCTACGGCGAGCACGGCGAGGCGGCCGCCTTCGTCGACCCGCTCGGCCGCGTGACCGAGCACAGCTACGACGTCTTCGGCAACCGCGTCGGCGTCGTGGCGCCCGACGGCGGCGCCTGGCAGTTCGGCTACGACGCGCTCAGCCGGCTGACGAGCATCGCCGACCCGTCGGGCGCGACCTGGCTGCGCGAGTACGACGCCAACGGCAACCTGACGGCATCTGTCGACCCGGCCGGCCTGCGCTACGCGGCGCTGCTCGACCAGGCCGATCGCGTCACGGCGCTCGACGACGGCCTGACGTCGGCGACGTTCGACTTCGACCCGCTCGGCCGCTGCCTGGCGCACCTGCGTCCCGACGGCACGGCCGCGCGCGCCGGCTATGACCTCATGGGCCGGCGCACGACGATCGAAGACCCGGTCGGGGGCACGAGCACGATCGAGTACACGCCAGCTGGCCGCGTCGCGCGCGTCGTGCAGCCCTCCGGCCGCACCGAGGTCTACGACTACGACGGCTGCGGACGCGCGGTCGCGCGGACCGACGGCGCGGGGCGCCGCTGGGAGTTTCGCTACGACGCCGACGGGATGCTCGTCGAGAAGATCGCGCCGACCGGGGAGCGCGAGCGCCTCATCTGGGACGACGGCGGGCGCCTGGTTGAGTGGTCGGCGCCCGGTCGCGGGCTGACGAGCTATTCCTACAACGCACGCGGGCAGATCCGGGCGATCACCGACCGCGCGTCCGGCACGCGCCGCTTCGAGCATGATGCCGCAGGCCAGATCGTGGCCGCGACGGATGCCAACGGCGGCATCACGCGCTACGCCTACGACGACCTGAGACGCCTGATATGCACGTCCGATCCGCTCGGCGGCACGGTCACGCGGACCTACGACACGGCCGGGCGGCTGGCAACGGTCACCGACCAGCTCGGCCGCGCGACGACGCTCGCGTACGACGCCGCCGGTCGGATCGTCGAGCGTGTCGACGGCGCCGGCCGGCGCCGGCAATGGACATACGACCAATCCGGCCGCGTGCGCACGTTCGGCACCGGCGGGGAGGAGCCCGTCACGATCACCCGCGACGACCTCGGCCGCGAGATCGTCATCGACGAGCCGGGCCGGCTCACGAGCAGGCTGGCGTGGGATAGCGCCGGACGGCTCGTCGAACGCCGCCGCGGCGACCTGGCGCTGCGATGGGACTACGACGAGGACGGGCGCCGCGCCGCCTTCGGCTATCCCGACGGCTCGCAGACCGACTACGACTACGACGCCGGCGGCCTGCTCAGCACCATGCGCCACCCGGGCGTCGGCGAGATCGCGCTCGAACGCGACACCGCTGGCCGGCTGGTCGGCGCACGTGCCGACGGCATGCGGGCGACATGGACGTTCGGCGACGGCGATCTCGTCGCGTACTCGTTCGACGCGGGCGACGTGCGCCGCAGCGCGCAGCTGACGCGCGACCCGATCGGCCGCGTCGTCGCGGTCGTCGCCGACGGCGCCGAGCAGCGCTTCGCCTACGACGCCGCCGGCCAGCTCGTGAGCGCGGGCGACTTCGCCTTCGAGTACGACGGGGGCGGGCGCCTTGTGCGCGATCGCGGCCCCGCGGGCACGAACGGGTACGAGCACGACGCGGCCGGCCAGCTGCTCGTGCGCCGCCGCGACGACGGCGCCCAGACGAGCTACGAGTACGACGGCTCGGGCCGTCGCGTGCGTGCGAGCGCGGACGACCTGGATCGCCGCTACCGCTGGGACGCGCTCGGCCGGCTCGTCGCGATCGAGGACGGCGAGCGCGTGACGCGCACGTCGGTCGACGCGCTCGGCGAGCTTGCCGAGGTCGACGGCACGCCCCTGCTGTGGGACACGAGCGAGCGGCTCTGCGCGCTCGCCTGGATGGACGACCGCGCGGTCATCGGCCATGGCACGCCGTGGGCCACGGCGTCGCCGGACGACGCCGAATGGCTCGCGCCCGACTGGCAGGGCACGATCGGCGGCCCGCGTGATCCCTACGGCGCGCCGTTGGGGGCTGGCAGACCTGGCTTGCAGTTCGGCTATCACGGCGAGCTGGAGTTCGCCGGCGAGACCTGGCTGCGTGCACGCGTCTACGAGCCGGCGACGCGCGGGTTCCTGCAGCCCGACCCGCTGCCGGCGATCCCCGGCACCGCCTACGCGGCCAACCCGTATCACTACGCCGGCAACAGCCCCGTCGGCCTCGCCGACCCGCTCGGCCAGCGTCCGGTCACCGACCAGGAGCTGCGCGAGCTGCGCGACAAGATGGGCCAGAGCTTCGTCCAGCGCAACGCCGACTACATCGTCGCCGGCGCGCTCGTCGTCGGCGGGATCGCCGTCATGGCGACCGGCGTCGGCGGGCCGATCGGCGCCGCGATGATCGGCGGCGCGCTGCTCAGCGCGGGTGGGAGCGCAGGGATCCAGAAGATCACGACCGGCAGCGTCGACTACCGCGAGGTCGCCGTGGCGGGGATCATCGGCGGTGCTGCCGGCGGGCTCGGGGCCGGCGCCGGCGCGCTCATCAGCGGCGCGTCGCGCGGCGCGACGGTTGGACGCGCCGCGCTGGCTGGCGGTGTCGAGGCGGTCTCAGGAGGCATGGCCGACCGCGGCGTGCACGGCGGCAACATCTTCAACCCGCGCGGCCTTGCGACGGATCTACTCACCGGCGGCGCGGTGCCGTCGGTCGGGGGGCGGTTGGGCGACGACGCCGCCGAGGCGACCCATACGGCGGTCATCGGCAGGCAGTGGGACACCGAGGTTGCGCGTGACTGGCCCGGGCACGAAGTGCTCAACCTGCCCGACTGGACGATCCAGAAGAACGACCAGTGGGTGCAGAGTGTGGCCGAGCGGCGGCTGGACGTGTACGTGGGCTCTCCGACGACCTACGACAACCTCTGGGACGCGGCCGAGGGGCGACAGACGGTCTTCGCTCGCGAACTCGACCAGCTCACCAAGGCCGGCTACACGTGGGACGGTTATACGATGCGACCACCTGGGCCTTGACGGCGCGCCATGAGCTTCGATCCAGGCGAGTCCAAGCAGCGCCACTTCAACGCGCTCGGCAAGGCGAAGTTCCCCGATCCGCGCGACAAAGAGCTTGACGGCTTCGTCGACAAGCTTCGCAAGGGTGGACCGGAGGCGGTCAAGCGGACGATCGAGCGGGCCTCCGAGCAGGGTCGCGCGGTGCTGCGCGCCTACGCCGGCCGCGCGGCGACGCGAGCGGTGCGCGACGGGGATCCCGACCGGCTGCGCTCCGCGCTCGTCGCGCTGGTCCTCGGCGGCCTGGATCACAACTCGCGCGATGCCCTCACTCGCATGCCGTTGATCGAGGACGCGGCGCGCAGGCTCAACGTCACGTTTGAGCACCTCATCGAGGACGCGGCCGACACCGTCGGGCATCCGGGGAGCGTCAACCTCGTGCTGTGGCTGTCGCGAAAGCCGGAGGACCGCACCCTTCAATCCATGGGGTACGAGGCCGGCAGCGACGAGTCGGGATTCCGCTATCGATGGACCTGAGTCCGCCCGGCTGCATCACGGCAAGACTCGCTCCAAGCGGCGCGCTCAGGCCCTGCTCACCGCGGCGCCGGGGAGCGCAACGTCGTCAGCCGGACCTACGTGCCAGTACAGCGAGCGCGGGAGCATCGGACAAGCGGGACGCTACGATCTCGATCCGCCGCGCCCGGTCGCTCGATCGAGGGCACGTACGAGATCGGCGTGCGGCCATCGACGCTCGTCGCACGGAGACCGTCATGCACCGCTTCTTCCGCTCCGACCATTGACGCATCCCGAGCGACCCGAGCTGCTGATCGACGCAGATGCCGGCTTCGATACCGAACTGCTCGACGAGCATCCAAGCCAAGAAAGAGTGCTGCCGTTCGCGGGGCGCAACGCCGGCCTGGCGCGACCCGAGGATGCCCTCGAGCTGCGGATCAGGCCCGCGAATGCTCCGTCGTGGATCGGACGCTTCGAGGGCGGATACCCGTCCCCTGCGGCGCTGACGACCGTGCGTAGCGGACCTGGGCCGGGACAGCTCGTCGTCGTCAATCGCGGCGCCGGCTTCCTCGTGCCCGCGGCCGATCCCGCCGCCGCAGTGGAGCTCGACGTCGGCCCGATCGTGGCACTGCTGCTCGAAGCCGAATCCGAACGCGCGCTCGCGGCCGACTTCACGAGGCTCGCCGCGTACACCGCAGCGGGCCGGCAATGGAGCGCCGACGTCGGCTGGGACGGCGTCGAGCTGCACGGCGTGAACGACGGCGTCATCCGCGGGCGGATGTGGGACGCCGCCCGGAATCAGCCGGTTGAACTCGAGGTCGACCTGGCCACCGGCCGCGTGCTGCGCGGCGCGACGCCACGCCCTCGAACACGATGACGAAGATCCGCAAGCCGCAGGATCTCGCCGGACCGGAACTCAGCGCAATCTGCTCACGCCTCCTGCAACGGTCCGCTCAGCGCCACCTGGACGAGCTCGACCTCGCCGTTCTGCGCGAGGTAGCCGCGCCCGACGATCATCGCGACCGGTGCCCGGCGTGGCAGGTTGACGCCGACGAGGTCGCCGTCGAGGTCGATGTTCGGGCGCAGCAGGATGCCGTTCTTCGAGCGCCGCACCGCCTGCGACCAGTGGCCGTAGGACGAGCGCAGCGTGTCGGCACGGCCCGCGGCGATGACGTGCAGGTCGGGCTTGCCGGCGCCCAGCAGGCCCTCGATCGCGCTGTCGGCATCGTCGAAGGTCTCCGCGTCGTCGATCAGGAAGACGACCGGTCCCTTGTGCAGACGCAACTGCGCCATCAGCGCGCTCGCCTCGCCACCGGCGCCGGCGTAGCGGTCGAGCGCCGGGCAGTCGCCCAGTGGCGAGCGGCGCCCGCCGATCGCGGCGATGTGCAGCTGGCCGCCGCCGCCGACGGTGCGCGCCGACGCCCGCAGCGACTCGGCCAGCGTCCACAGCGCCATCGACTTGCCGCTGCGCGCGGGGCCCGTGACGAGCGCGTGCTCGCCCTCGTAGAGCACGAGCCGGGCGACCTCGAGGTCCGACTCCCGCATGCCGAACGGGATGTGCCACGGCTCGTCGGACAGGTCGCCCTCGGCGCGCAGCTCGTCGAGCGCGAGCTCGGAGGGCAGCACGCCGATCGACGCCGCCCGGCGCGGTGCGCCGGCGTAGCGCGCGGCGACCGCAGCGACCGCCTCGGGCAGCGGCACCGCCGGCCTGCCGATCTGCACCTGCAGCCCGCTCGGCGACATCACCGCGCGGCCACGGACCGCCTGCGGGACGTGCTTGCGCGACAGCCCCGCGGACGCGTAGTCGTGCGCGTCGGGGAGCCGGAACAGCCATTTGTGCGTCGTGACCGACATCCAGCCGCCATGGACGCTGTTGAGGCGGTCGGCGGTGACCGCGAACTGGATGCCGACCTCGGGCCCATCGGAGTAGATCCGCGTCAGGTCCTCCATGAGCTCCATGCCCTCGGTGTCGTCGAACTCCGAGCGCAGCGCGGCGAGGTTGTCGATCATCACGACGATCCGCACCTCGGCCGGCTCGGTGCGGCGGCGGTCGAGCTCGGCGCGCAGGTGGCGCAGCAGGCGCACCTGGCGCTCACGGTCGGCGGCCAGCACGACCGCGGCGGTGTGCGGCAGATCCTCGAGCGCCTTGAGGTCGCCTGCGCCGTAGTCCAGCGCGTAGAGCTCGAGCTCGTCGGGCGCATGCGCCGATGCGAGGCTGAGCGCGAGGCTGGCGAGCGTCGTCGTCGTGCCGCTGCCGGCGATCCCGAACAGCAGCAGGTTGCCCTCCGCGAGATTCCAGCCGACGGGGTACTGCGCCTGCGCCCGCGGGTCGTCGGCCAGCGCGACGATCGCGTGGCGGCCGTCGTCGGACGGCGCCGCGGCCAGCAGCTCGGAGAGATCGACGCGGTCGCCGAGCGGCTCGGGCCAGGGACGCCGCGCCGGCGCGAAGCCCTCGAGGTCGTTGGCCTCGACGACCGCGTCGACGAGCCGCGCGAGGTCGCTGGGCAGGTTCTCGTCGTCGCTCCCGGCGGCCGGCGCCGCGCCGTTGGAGCGCTCGCGCCCGCCGGGGCCGAAGACGAACGCGCCGATGTCGACCGCGTTGTCGACGGCCTCGTTGGTCACGCACGTCACGAGCGCCGTCTGGATCGGAACGATCTCGCTCGGCCCGAGGCGGATGTAGGCACGGCCAGGCTGGTGGCGGCTGAGCTCCGCGGCATCGCGCACGCCGATGACGTCGGTCGAGTCAGCGACGTCCTGCACGCGCAGCGCGATGCGCAGGTTCGTGTTCGTGCGGATGTTGTCGTTCACCGCGCCGGACGGACGCTGGGTGGCGAGCAGCAGGTGCACGCCGAGCGTGCGTCCGCGCTGGGCGATCGAGACGAGCGCCTGCAGGAACTCCGGCAGCTCCTTGGCCATCGTCGCGAACTCGTCGATGACGACGAGCAGCCGCGGCAGCGCCTCGGGCAGGCCCAGCGCCTGGTAGTCGCGCAGGTTGTCGACGCCCGCCCTGCGCAGCGCGACCTCGCGGTAGCGCACCTCAGCCTCGAGCGCCTCGAGCGCGCGCTCGCCCAGCTGCTCGTCGAGGTCGGTGACCATGCCGACGGTGTGCGGCAGCCGCGAGCACTCGTCAAACGCGGCGCCGCCCTTGTAGTCCATGAGCACGAACGTCAGGTGCTCGGGATCGGTGTACGTCGCGAGCGCGGCGACGAGGCTGCGCAGCAGCTCGCTCTTGCCCGACCCCGTCGTCCCGCCGATCAGGCCGTGCGGGCCGTCGCGGATGAGGTCGAGGTTGAAGATGCCGCTCTCCGTGACGCCGAGCGGAGCGACCGGCGAGGCGACGCGTCCCGCGCGCCGCCACACCTTCTGGACCGACGGGCCGTCGATGCGCTCGAGGTCGAGCAGCGGCAGCAGGCGCACCATGTCCGGCAGCCCGGCGCCGAGCTGATGCAGCTCGGGATCCTCGAAGCGGGCGAGGTTGCGCGCGCAGTCACGCGCCGTCGGGATCGACAGCCCCGACAGCAGCACACCGGGATACGTCGTGCCCTGCTCGGGGACGCGCACCTCCGCGTCGCCCTCGGCGTTGTCGACGACGATGATCGTCGTGCAGGCCGCCGGCAGGCGGTCGACGGTCGATGACACGACGATGCCCGCGACCGGCAGCTTGCGCTCGCGGCCGCGCTCGTCCAGGCCCGCGCCGACGCCGCGCAGCAGGTCGCGTGCCGGCGCGACCTTGCCCTCGGTCAGCACGTCGGAGTCGAGCACGGCGAAGATGGTCCCGGTCCCGGCGCCGGCGGCGAGCGCGCGCAGCTGCGCGTCGCTCTGCTCCCGGCGCGCGCTGAGCCACTGATCGGCGCCCGAGCCGCCCTTGGTGTGCGGCAGCCATTTGCACCAGTCCCACTCCGGCTCGCGGCCAGGGTCGACGAAGACGCCGATCGTCAGGTCGGCCGGGCCATGGTGCACGGCGGCCTGGCAGATGAGGCTGCGCGCCGCCGCGAGCGCACCGCTGCGGTCGCCGACGATGCCGACGACGCCGCCGCCCGAGAGGTCGACCATGAGCGGCGCCGCGCGCAGCTTGCTCCTGGCGAGGACGTCCTTGACCTCCGCGGTGCGCTTGCCGCTCGTCGCGTCCTTGACCTTCGGCTCCCACGGCACGTCGCCGAGCCCGGCGAACAGCTTCAGGAAGTCCTCGTGATGCGGGCGGCGCTCCCACAGCCGCACGCTGGGCAGCGTCGCGCGGCGCAGCACCTCGGCGGGATCGGGGAACAGCTCGCGCCGCCGCGCGCGCTCCGCGCGTCCCGCCGCGGCGACCTCGTCGCGGAACTCGCGCACGGACTGCTCGTACTCCTCGCGCGACTGCGCGCCGCCCTTCGTGCTGCGCCTGCGCTGCTCGAAGTACTGACCGAAGGCGACAAGCGGGCTGAGCAGCGCGAACAGCGCGAAGCGCAGATCCTGCATGACCATGACCATCACGACCGCCAGGACGAGCGGACCGCAGATCGTCGCGATGCTGAAGTGCGGCTTGTCGGGCGCGCGCGGCTCGCTGGGGGCCTCGATCTCGCCGCCGCCGGAGGGACGGGCGCCGCGCGGCGGACGGTTGAACGGCACCGTGCCGCCGGGGCCGACGTGGCGGCGCACGTCGAGCCCCACGGGACGGTCGTGCGTCGCCGGCGGGCGCGCGGTGACGGCGAGCGCGCCGACCTCCACGACGGCCCCGTTCTCGAGCTTCGCGGGCTCGTGCTCGCGCAGCAGCACGCCGTCGAGCGACGTCCCGTTGGCCGAGCCGAGGTCGGTGACCATGCACGTGCCGCCGTGGTCGAGGTCGAGCCGGCAGTGCTCTCGCGAGACGGTCGAGTGCTCGAGCACGATGCTCGTGTGCTCACGGCCGAGCGTCGCCGCCCCGACGGGCAGCGGGTAGGAGCGCCCCGAGTCCAGGCCGGAGATGACGACGAGTTCCAGGCCGTCGCTGCCCGGGCGCGGCGCGAGCGCGGCGCCCGCGGCCGCCCCGGCGTGCAGGACGGCGCCCTCGTGCAGCCCGGAGTCCACGATCGGACACGACGCCGCGATGACGCGATCGCCGACCGCGACCGACTGCGGCGCGTGCGATCCCAGCACCGCCTGCAGCAGATCGGCGAGCGTCGCGCCGGGGCTGCGCAGCTCTACGTCGAGCTCGCGATCACCGGCGGTCGAGCGAAAGACGATGTGCACGCCGCGAACGGTAGCCCGCCCGGCAGCTACGGAGTAGCGGTGGCCTTGCCGGTGACGTAGACGAGCCGCCCGTCCTCGAGGCGAAAGACCTCGCCGACGCGCCGGCCCGAGCCGGTCACCGTCTGCTTGCTGAGGCGCACGGTCTTGATCTCGTCGCCCTCCTTGACGATCAGCGTCTGGCTGTTGGGCTCCGTGCGCAAGATCGTCACGTCCGCCTTCGTCAGCAGGTCGGTGAGGTTGACGGACTGCAGCGCGGCGAGCAGGAACGCGACCGCCAGCACGATGCCGAGGTCGAACAGGTTGACGAGCCCGTCGAGCGGATCGCCGGCACGGTCGCCGCGGCGCTGCGCGCGCGGCGTCACCCGGCTGCGCGGACCGCTCACCGTTCCTCCTGCGGCTCGAGCGATGCGACGACGTACTCCAGGTCGGACAGATCCTGCGCGTAGAGACGGTCGCGCACGAGCGAGATCGAGAACGCCACCGCGCCGATCAGGAGGCCCAGGACGGTGACGCTGAACGCCGCGCGCAGGTTCTCCGACAGCTGCGCCACGTCGCCCTCGGCGAGGCCCTCGAGCGCGGGCGACAGCGGGATCAGCGTGCCCATCAGCCCGAGCGCCGGGCCGAAGCGCACGAGCATGCGGCTGCGCTCGAGCTTGCGCAGCGAGCGCAGGTCGAAGTCCGCCAGTGCCTTGGCGCGGCGGTCCTCGGCCCCCGGCTGGCCGTGCTGGGCGACGAGCGTCGACAGCGTGTCGGCCATCTGCGCACTCGACGCGAGCGGCATCAGCGCGCGCTCGGCCTCGGACAGGTCGCGGGACGCGAGCGCCTGGCGCGCGCTGGCGGTCGCCTGCGCGACGCGCTCGCCGCCGTCGCTGCGCCCGCGCCGCAGCAGCTCGACGAGGAACGCGCCGAGGTCGACGAGCAGGAAGGCCAGCGCGGCGATCGCCGCCACGAAGACGGGGACGCGTAGCGCGTTGGCCAGTTCGAACAGGAGGTCCTCGATACCGCTGACGGCCATCATGCGACGCGCAGTTTGACGCCTCGGCGCTCGCGAAGCGCCCCCAGCGAGATGAAGGTCATCGCGAGCAGCCCGGTGAGGGGTATCTCGATCCCGTTGTCGCTGCCGCTGCCGCCGGTCTGCTGCTGGCCCTTCGGCGCGCCCGCGGCCTTGCCGCTGGGCAGCTTCTTGACCGTCGCGCCGGTGTCCTCGATGAGCACGCCGGAGATCGTGACGCCGAACGGGCGCTCGGGCGGCTTGGGCTTGGGCTTCGGTTTGGGCGTTGCGGTGGCGGCCGGGTCCGACGTCCCGGACGGGTCGCTGCCCGTCCCGGCGGCGTTGCCGCCCGAGCCGCCCTGGCCGCCGCCGCCGGTGCCGGTCGCGGAGCCCGCTGCGTTCGGGTCGCCCGTCCCGCTGCCGGGCGAGGGCGTCGTGCTCGTCGGCTGCTGCGGCGGGTCACCGACGGTCACGTCGACGGCGTCCGTGCCGACGCAGTACGTCGCGCAGCGCTGCGTCGAGCCGCCGCTGCCGGTCACGGTGACGCGCGCCTGGTAGTTGTTGCCGGCGTCGTAGACGTGCTTGATCGTCCGGCCGGTCTTCGGTGGGCTGCCGTCGCCGAAGTCCCACTTGTACGACAGCTGCGCGCCCGGAGGTGCGAAGCGCACGCGGACGCTGAACGTGACGCCCGTGCCGGCGTTGACCTGGGGGCGGTCCACCGACGCCATGACGCTGATGTCGCCGCTGTTGACGTTGATCTGCAGCGGACCGGTGGACGCGGTCGCCGAGACGCTCGTCCCGCGGCCGCGCACGAAGCGCGTCGTCGTCCCGTTATCGCTGATCTGCGCGGACGCGAGGTCGGCCTGCCGGAGCGTGATCAGACCGCCGTCGGCACGCGCGACGGTGACGAACGAGACCGTTGTCACATCGACGCCGTTGTCCTGCAGCAGCGACGACATGGAGACACCGCCCGCGAACCGGTCGCCCGGGATGTCGACCGGCTGCGGCTGCGTGTTGACGAAGAGCGTCACCCCGGGACCGGCGGCCTGTGCGGCAGCGGGCAGCAGCCCGACCGTCAGGCCGGCGGCCACCAGCAGCGCTGTTGCGATCGCGCGCAGGTTGCGCAAGGTACCTGACGCGATCGCGCGAGTCGTCAGCAGCCGGCCGCGGCCGCGATCTCGCGGAACTTCGCGGCCGGATCGTCGGACTTGAAGATCGCCGACCCCGCGACGAACCAGGTCGCGCCGGCCTCGGCGCACTCGGCGGCCGTCTGCGGGTTGACGCCGCCGTCGACCTCGATCGGGATGCCGTCGCCGAGCATCGCGCGCACGCGGCGGATCTTGTCGAGCTGGTTGCGCAGGAACGGCTGCCCGCCCCAGCCTGGGTTGACGGTCATGATCAGCGCGAGGTCGATGTCGACCTCGCCGAAGTGGGTCGGCGGCGTCGCCGGGCACACGACGAGCCCCGCCTTGCAGCCGTGCTCGCGAATGGTCGACAGCGTGTAGTCGATGTGCGGCGTGGACTCGACGTGGATCGTGATCCCGTCCGCGCCGGCCTTCGCGAAGTCGGCAACGTGCTTCTCGGGGCTCTCGATCATGAGGTGCACGTCGAGGTAGGCCTCGTCGGGCAGCGCGTCGCGCAGCGCGGAGACGACCATCGGGCCGAAGGTGATCGGCGGGACGAAATGGCCGTCCATGACGTCGCAGTGGATGACGCGCGCACCGGCATCCATGACCTCGCGCACCTTCGCGACGAGGTCGGCGAAGTCCGCCGACAGGATGGACGGTGCGACGTGGCGTTCGGTGAGGGGCAACTAGATCTCCCGGAGCATCGACGCCTGGCAGGCGTTGCAGGACAGGATCGCGGTCTTCGACATGCGCACGATCGTAGAATGCTCGCCGCAGTCGGGGCAGAGCGAGCACAGCTCGAAGCGGTGCAGGCAGTACACGCAGCGGTAGCGGCCGGGCAGGTTCGCCGGCCGCAGCCACGGCTCCTTGCAGTTCGGGCAGGTCATGCCGATCTCGCTGGACATCAGCTGCTCAGGCGGGCGATGTAGAAGCCGTCGGTGCGGTCGTGGTGGGGCAGCACGAGGCGCTCGGACTCTACCTGCAGGCCGCAGGCGGCAACACGGGCCTCGTTTTCGGCGGGCGACAGCGTGCAGGTCGAGTACACGAGCGCGCCGCCCGGCTTCAGCGCGCCGGCCGCTGCGTCGAGGATCACCGCCTGCGCCGTCACGAGCTGCGCGATCGCGTCGGGCGTCATGCGCCAGCGCAGGTCGGGGTGGCCCTGCAGCGTGCCCAGGCCGCTGCACGGGGGGTCGACGAGCACGCGGTCGAAGGGCTCGTCGGTGCGGAAGCACGCCGCGTCGCCGGTGCGGACCGCGATGCTCTTGACGCCCATCCGGTCACACGTGCGCTGCAGCGCCTGCGCGCGCTTGCCGTGTCGCTCGACGGCGACGATCTCGCCGCGGTCGCCCATCAGCGCGGCGAGGTGCGTGGTCTTGCCGCCGGGCGCGGCGCACAGGTCCAGCACGCGCTCGCCGGGCTGCGGGTCCAGCGCGCGCGCGACGAGCATCGCGGCGCGCGACTGGGCGATGTAGGCACCGCGGCGGTAGAGCGGGTGGGCGTGAGCGTCGAAGGCGCCGCCGACGACGAGACCCTCGGGCAGCTCGTCGCCGGCCGGCGTCGACGGGACGCCGAGCTGTTGGGCGACCTGAGCCGGGCTCGTCACGAGCGTGTTGACGCGCAGCGCCAGCTCGCCCGGCTCGTTGCCGGCGCACAACAGCGCGCGCGTCTCGTCAGCTCCGAAGTGCTCCCACCACAGCTCGACGAGCCACGGCGGGTAGGAGTGCGCGATCGCCGCGCCCTGCGGCGTGTCGTCGTCGGGCAGGGGCGGGATCCCCTCGCGCAGCGCGCGCCGCAAGACCGCGTTGACGAGCGCGTGCCCGCCCTTGTGCCCCTTGGCGAGCTCGACGCTCTCCCCGACCACCGCGTGCGGCGCGGCGTTGCCGAGGAAGGCGAGCTGGTAGAGCCCGAGCCGCAGTGCCGCGAGCGTCGGCGCATCGAGCTCGCCGACGGGCCGCGCGAGCTCCTCGATCATGTGGTCAAGCGACAGCCGGCGCTGGACGGTGCCATAGGCGAGCTGCATCGCCAGGCCGCGTTCGCGTGGATCCAGGCCGCGCGCCTCCCCGTGCAGCGCGCGGTCGGCGTAGGCGCCCTGCTCGAAGACGCGCCGGACGACGGCGTAGGCGACGCGCCGGGCGGGCGTGGCGCCCGTCATGGGTCGCGCCGCTGCTCGTACAGCGCCTGATTGGTTGCGCGAACCGTGAGCACGCGGGCGAGTGCCGTCGCCCGACCCGTCACAGGCTGCGCCCGCGCAGGTACGCCGCGGCGTCCATCGGACGTCCGCCCGCGGGCTGGACCTCGAGCAGCTCCAGGCCGCCGAGCAGCAGCCGCTCGCCGTCGGCGCGCAGCACGCTAGCCTCGCCGGGCGACCGCACGACCGCGCGCAGCACGCCGAGCAACGCGCCGTCGGGCAGCGCCACGCGGGCACCGATGTGCGGGCTCAGCGCGCGCACGACGCGATCGTTGACGGCGGCCGGTGCGGCCGGGTCCAGCGTGCGGTCCGCGGCGGTGATCTTGTCGGCGTACGTGACGCCCTCCTCGGGCTGCTCGGCGGGCTGCGGCCGTTCGTCGAGCACGCGCAGCAGCAGGTCGGCGCCGAGCTCCTGCAGGCGCGGGGCGAGCGTGCCGTACGTGTCGTCGGGGGCGATCGGCTCGATGCCCTGCAGGAAGACCGGCCCGCTGTCGAGGCCGGCCGTCAGGCGCATGATGCAGACCCCGGTCTGCACGTCGCCGGCGATCATCGCGCGCTCGACGGGCGCCGCGCCACGCCAGCGCGGCAGCAGCGACGGGTGGACGTTGAGCAGCTCGAAGTCCGACAGCAGCGGCTCGCGGATCAGCGCGCCGAACGCGCACACGATGACCGCGTCTGGCGCAGCCGCCGCGATCGGGCCGCGTGCCGCCTCGTCGTTGACGTTCTCGGGCTGCAGTAGGTCCAGGCCCAGCGCGCGCGCGGCGCCGGCGACCGGCGGCGACGAGAGCCTGCGGCCGCGGCCGGCGGGGCGGTCGGGGCGGGTGACGACGAGCTGCGGGCGGTGCGGGCTGTCGGCGAGCCGGTCGAGGACGGCGGCGGCGAAGTCCGATGTGCCGAGGAAGACGGTCCGCGCCACGTGCGACCGCTATATCTACGCCGCGCTGGCGGCGGCCTGCTCGGCCTCACGCAAGGCCCGCATGGCGGCCTTGCGCTGCTCACGGGTCGTGCGGTCGAGGATCAGGATCCCGTCGAGATGGTCGATCTCGTGCTGTAGGACACGCGCCTCCAGGCCGGTCGCCTCGATCACGAGCTCGTCGCCGTGCTCGTCCTGCGCGCGGACGAGGACCGCCACGGGCCGCTCGACCTCGACGTGGATCAGGGGCAGGCTCAGGCAGCCCTCCTCGGAGATCTCCTCGTCGCGGCTTGACCACTCGACCGCCGGATTGACGAGCGCGACGATCGGGCTGTCGGGCTCGACGCGGTAGACGAGCACGCGGTGCGAGATGCCGACCTGCGGCGCGGCGAGCCCGATGCCGAGCGCGTCGTGCATGAGCGCCGCCATCCGGGCGACCTCCGCGCGCAGCTCGTCGTCGAAGCGCTCGACCGGTCGCGCCTTCGTCTTGAGGATCGGGTCGCCCAGCGTCCGCACCTGGCGCATGGCAGCCTGGCGGCGCGCGCGGACCTCGGGGTCCAGCGGCGGCGGCGCCTGCGGCTCGTGCTCTGTGGGTTCGACGGCGTCGTCGGCCATGGATCCCAGTGTAGATCGGGCTACTGCGGATCGACATCGACGCTGAAGGCGACGCCGCGCCGGGTCCGATCGCCGGCGACCTCCGCGACCGCCGACCCCGCGGCCCGCACCGCCGCTGCCCGCTGGGTGCCCTTGATGACGAGCTGCGCGCGCTCGCGTCCGCGCAGGCGAAAGAGCGGCGCCGGGCCCAGCACGGTGGCGCCGGCGATCTCGCCGAGGGCGCCGCGGATCGCACGCGCGGCCTCCCCCACGGCCGGCCCCTCGGGCGCCGAGCAGACGATCCGGATCAGGTGCGAGAACGGCGGGTAGCGCAGCGCCTCGCGGCGGGCGAGCTCGCCGGCGAGGAACCCGTCGGCGTCGTGCCGGGCGGCCGCCGCGATCGAGCGCGCCTCGGGCGCCATCGTCTGCACGAGCACGCGGCCGCCGCCGGGACCGCGCCCGGCGCGGCCCGCGAGCTGGGCGACGAGCGCGAAGGTCCGCTCCTCGGCGCGGAAGTCGGGGAAGCGCAGCGTGCCGTCGGCGTCGACCACGACGCCGAGCGTCACGTCGGGGAAGTCGTGGCCCTTGGCGACCATCTGCGTGCCGAGCAGGATGCCGCGCGCGGACCGCTCGAAGCGGCGCAGCAGCGCGCCGGCATCGCGCACGTCGGCATCCAGGCGGAAGACGTCGTGGCCGATCTGCGCGAGCTCGTGCTCCAGGCGCTCGGTCCCGGCACCGTGGCGCGCGACCGACATCGAGCCGCACTTCACACAGCGCTCCGGCACGCGTTCGCGATGGCCGCAGTGGTGGCACGCAAGGTGGCCGTGGGCACGGTGCAGCACGAGGGCGACGTCGCAGTGGGGGCAGGTCCAGGCGTGCCCGCACGACCGGCAGTCGACGAAGTTCGACCAGCCGCGGCGGTTGAGCAGCACGATCGCCTTCGGCGCGTCCACGAGCGCGTGGCTCGTAGCGGGATGCAGCGCGCCGCGCTGCTCGCGCATGTCGACGATCTGGACGGGCGGCAGCGGGCGGCCGTCGACGCGCGTCGGCAGCCGCAGGCGGCGCAGGGCGTGGACGCTCTCCGGCCGTGGCGTCGCGCTGCCCGCGACCAGCAGCGCGCCGGCCTGGCGCGCGCGGCGAGCCGCTACGTGGCGGGCGTCGTAGCGCGGGTCGCCCTCGTGCTTGTAGGAGGCGTCGTGCTCCTCGTCGAGCACGATCAGCCCGAGCCGCTCGATCGGCGCAAAAACCGCCGACCGCGGCCCGACGCAGACGCGCGCGGCACCGCCGCGCAGGCGCGCCCACTCGTCGTGGCGCTCGCCGGCTGACAGCTTGGAGTGCAGGACCGCGACGGTGTCGCCGAAGCGATCGACGAAGCGGCTCACGATCTGCGGCGTGAGCGCGATCTCGGGCACGAGGATGATCACGCCCTTGTCCTGCGCCAGCGCGGTCGCGGCGGCGCGCAGGTAGATCTCGGTCTTGCCCGAGCCGGTCACGCCGTGCAGCAGCAGCGGCGGCGGCGGCTGCGGCTGCTGCAGGGCGGCCTCGACATCGGCGAGCACGTCCGCCTGGTCGCTGGTCAGCGGCGGCTGCGCGCGTCGCGCGCCGACGGACTCGTGCTGGACGTGGCGGCGGGTCGCGCGCTGTGCGAGCGTGACGAGCCCGCGCGCCTCGAGTCGCCGCAGCGCTGGCAGGTCGGACCCGGCGGCGCGCGGAAGCTCCGCGAGCAGCGTGCGCTGGCGCGCGGTCGGCGGGCGGGCGGACGGGTCCGTGGGCTCGGCGCCGGTCGCGGTCGCCCACCACGTGAGCTTCGCGCGGCCGCCCGGCGGCGGCGAGACGAGCGCGAGCGAGCGCGCCGGCGTCGAGCAGTACTCGTCCGCCATCCAGACCGCGAGCTCGACGAGATCGGGCGGCAGGTCGTGATCGAGCACGCGCCGCGGCGCGACGAGGCGCTCGTCGGGCAGTGCCGAGGCGTCGGCGAGACCGACGACGACACCGACGACGTCGCGGTGGCCGAAGGGCACGACAAGCACCGACCCGATGCCGACGCCGTCGGGACGCAGGTAGTCGAACGGCCCGCGCAGGGCGCGGGCCGTCGTGATCGGCTCGACCTTCGCGACCAGCGGCACGGATCAAGAATGGCGCACGTCGCGGCGCGGGCCCTGGTGGCGTTCTTGCGCGCCGAATTGTGGTGCCTGCCTACCATCGTGGGTCATGTCGACGCCGCGGTCCTCCAGCTCGATCGCATCCGCGGCGCGCCACGTCGAGCAGATCGTGCAGGCCGCGGAGCGTGCGGCCGAGGAGCTGCGCGCCGAGGCCGAGCTGCGCGCCGCCGAGCGCATCGCGGAAGCCGAGCGCGCGGCCGAGCTGCGCATCCGCGCCGCCGACGAGGAGGCCGACGAGGTGCGAGCCGAGGCGCTCGCGGCAGCCGAGGCACTGCGCGACGAAGCGGCCGAGGCGGCGCTCGAGGCGCGCCACCAGGCGCAGGTGCGGGCGCGCGAGCAGATCGCCGAGGCGCGCGGCGCCGCGCGCGAGGTCCTGCGCGAGGGCGAGACCCTGAGCGGTCACCTGCGCGAGCTGTCGGACTCGCTGCGCGTCAACGCCGAGCGCCTGCTGCGCGACGTGCGCGACGCGCACGCCGAGCTGAGCGCCCGCCTGGACCGCGCCGAGCCTGATCGCGCAGCACCGCTGCCCCGTGCACGGCGTGGGGCGATCCCCCCGTCCGCCGCTCCGCTCGCGCCCGACGAGCCCGACGTGCCGGAGTTCATCCCGCCTCACCCACGCTGACGATCCGTCACAGCCCGGGCGAGACGCCAGTTGGTGTTAAGATGGCCGACGGATACCTGCTTGGGGCTGTAGCTCAGCTGGGAGAGCGTTCGGCTGGCAGCCGAAAGGTCAGGGGTTCGAGCCCCCTCAGCTCCACCATTCTTCCGACGTTCGAACCGGCGACCTTTGTAAAGGGGTCGCCGGTTTGCGTGTCGGGCGCTGGGCGGCCCGTGTCGGCATCTGCCGCCCAGGCGTCGCCGTCGGGGTCTAGCCGAACAGAGAGTGTTATCGTGTCGAGTCGCGGCTGGGGTATGTGCTCATCGGATCGCTCCGGCAGGAGATCCTCGGCTATCAGGTCGTCAAATGGTGCGGCCAGTTGGCTGTCGGCGACGTCTTCGCGGTCGATCCAGATCGCCTCGAACAAGGCTTGGTTGAACAGCCGCCGTTGCTTGGGGTTCGCGCGGCAGTAGGCCGTTTGGATGCGATCGGTCATGGCCAGCGCTTCGTCAATGGCGGCGAGCAGTTGCTCGTCGTCGACCTGCAGCCGGGCGATGGTGGTCTCGGCGGCGACGCGCTGGCGCCGGATACGTTGCTCTTCTTCTTTGAACAGCTCGTCTGAAATGCGGTCTTCGTAGTGGGCGTCGAGCAGTTTGCGTTCTTGGCGCTTGAGTCGGGCAAGGTCTGTGGTGGCTGCCATCAGCTGCGGTGCGCTGGCCTGTTGGCGTACGGCACAGAAATCGCGCACGGCGGTCGCGATGCGTTCGCGCCGGGCTGGGCTGAGCACGACGGTTTGGTAGTGCTCCTCGATTGCCGCCTCGATGGCTTCGACGCGGTGGTGTGGCTGGCTGCATTCGCCGCGCTGCTTGCCGCGGCAGACGAAGTACTCGTAGGTGCCGCCGTTGCCGGTGGCTCGCGTGTAGATAAGCCGGCTGCCGCAGTCGTTGCAGACGACTTATGCCGCGCAGGTAGTGCTGCCAGCGTGAGGGTCGCTCGCCGGCGGTGCGTTTCCCGGCGAGCACGGTTTGGACTTGTTCGAACGTGGCCTCGTCGATGAGCTTCGGGTGTCGTCCGTGGTAGACCTTGCCGCGGTAGCGGACCTGGCCGATGTAGAACGGGTTTCGCAGCACGCTTGAGAGGCGCTTGCCTTCGACGACCTTGGCCGGATGGCTGGCGGTCGCCGGCGTGCGCAGGCCGCGCACTTCGAGGATGGTGGCGAGGTCGCTTTGGGAGTAGTCGCCGGTGGCGTAGAGCTGGAAGGCTTCGCGGATCAGCGGCGCGCGCTCGGGATCGAGGGCAATGGTGCGGACTTCGCGTCCCTCGACTAGTTCGCGAACGTTGCGGTAGCCGAGCGGCGCGCGGTACGGCGTGCCGCCGTGTTTGGCTTTCTCGGTGGCGCCCTTAAGTACCTCAGTGGCCAGGTTCATCGAGTAGAACTCGGCGATCGAGGCCATGATGCCGTGCAGCAGCATGCCGCTCGGCGTCTCGTCGATGTTCTCTGAGACCGAGACCAGCTGGGCGCCCGAGGCTTGGATCTGAGCCAGGATGGCGGAGTCGTCGGCCCGTTTGCGGGCTAGCCGGTCGACCTTGTGGACGACGACGTAGTCGACGTCGCGGGCTTTGAGGCGAGTCAACATCGCCGCCAGGGCCGAGCGCCGGGTAGTCGACCGTCCGGATTCGCCCCGCTCCACGAACTCCCCCACCACGCTTGCTTCGAGGCTGGTTGCCTTGCGGGTGCAGGCGTTGCGCTGCGCCGGTAGTGAAAGTCCCTCGCGGTCGTAGTCGGTCTCGGCCTGAGCGGCTGAGCTGACGCGCAAGATGTCGACGGCATCGCTCGGGTCAACGAACACGTTGGCGAACGGCGTGGCCGTGTAACCGACGTACTGTCCGCGCGGCAGCTTGTGCAGCAGTTCCGAGATCAGGCCGTTGATGGCGGTGCGCTCGGGCCGGCCCTTCGCCCACTTGTCGGGGTTCGAGGTGTTGATCGACGCCTGATCGGACTCGTCGTCGATGATGAGCGCCGGGATGTCGGCGAGCTTGGCAGTGATGCGATTGAGGTCTTTCACGAGTTTGGTCAACACCGACTTGTTCTTCTTGACGATGGCGATCCGCGTCGGCACGCGGTGGAGGTTCACTGCCGCATTGAGCGGCAGGGCCGGATCGAACCGGTCGAAGTCCAGCGAGGAGATGCCTTGCCTCAGGCTCTTGTAGTCGCCGGCGTGTGTGGTGAGCCGGTAGACGTCGGACACCCCCATCGTGGACGGCAGTGCACCGTGGCGGACGAACTCGTGCCGGCGATAGCTTCGGCGGTCTGTCCTCGACCACGAACCCGACGACCGGGCCGTGGCCACAGACCGGCGGTAGCGACGAAACAGTTTCCTACGACGCGGCATCGTGTCCGACCACCTCGCTGTGCGTCGTCGGCGACAACTACGGCAATGTCTGGACGTCAACGACCCCTGCCGCCGGTCCATGGATGACAACCGATCTCGATAGCTTCGGCATTCGTGCAATGTCGTGCCCGTCGGCATCGCTATGCGTAGCCGGCAACACGCATGGTGCTGTGCTGACGTCGACCAACCCGACCGGCGGAACCACCTCGTGGACCATCACCACCGTCGACGGCACCACGCCCATCCGTGGCGTCTCATGCGCCTCCGAGAGCTTCTGCGTCGCTGTTGATGGATCCGGCAATGTCTTAGTCGGCACCGCCGCTGGTGCCCCTCCTACTTCATCGCCCGCCTCAACGCCTCCGTCACCACTGGCGCCGGCGAGTCCGCCGCCTGCACCGCCGACGCCTACCTCGCCGTCGCCTCCCTCGAGGCCAGTGCTCGGGCCTAGCGACCCCGGCAATGTGCTAGTCGCGTTGAGCGGCTCGGTGGTGCTTCCACGACCGCGAGTGACCTGTCCAGCCGGTCCCCCGGCTTGTACGATGACCACCGTCGCGCGGGCGAGTCTGATACCTGCCGGCGAGGCAAAGAGCGCGGTAGCCCAGACCTCACGCATCGGTGGCTCAAAAGTCAAGTTTGCGCCCGCCACCACAGCCAAAATCCGCTTCAAGCTCACCAAACGGGCGCGTACCGCGCTCAAACGTGCCAAGCGACTGAAAGCAATCGTCAAGGTCGTCGCCCGCCACGGCACCCAAACCACGTCCAAGACGATCAAAGCACCCGCGCAACGTCGCTAGGTCGCCGGCGGCGTCCATGACCTGCTAGAGGGTCGCGTCTGCCAGCGCACGATTAGCGCTCCCGCTGCTCCTGCTGTCGCAGAGCAGCGGCGGCGCCGCCCACCGTCCCTTTAGTCCTGGCTACCGCCAACGGGAATGTGTCGCTTTTCGACGGTCCCGGCATGGACCTCCCCCGGTTTCGTGGAGTCAGGTTGTTGTTGTCGTAGTAGCTGTGCGCAACCGAAGGTTGTGCACAGTTTTTTCGCGCGCGCCCGCGCGTGCGCTCAGGCGCGCGTGGCCGGCGGG
>Ga0136615_10000139_pt1 | contig 29648 bp, 29 predicted proteins | sample AntDrymUQ2882206_2_FD_106647 | JGI IMG/M metagenome (GOLD analysis project Ga0136615, IMG submission 106647) | Polar desert sand microbial communities from Dry Valleys, Antarctica - metaG UQ288 (22.06) | ecosystem: Environmental > Terrestrial > Soil > Desert | place: Antarctica: Dry Valley... | reverse complement strand
GGCGTCGCCGGCTCAGCGACCTCGGTAAGAAGCCGAGAGGAGGCGAGCACGGTTAATGACTGACAACCTCCGGCTTCCTCGCGAGATTCTCGTTGTCGAGAAGACCTCACCTACCGACGATCCCCAGATGGGCCGATCTTCGAGCCCTCTCCTTTCCACAGTTGTTCTCTTTATTGCAACGCGCTGGACGAGCCGCTGCTGTACCAGTGCACGGTCATGACGTCGAATCATCGTCGCTTCCTTCACCGGGCCGTGGGATTGGATTTCGGACAGATCGATGGGCCAAACGGTCGCGATCTCTTCGAGGGCGGCCGATGAGCTCGGAGATCCTCGTAGCAGTCATTGCTGCTGGCCCGCCGACCGTCGCTGCGGTGCTGAGCTACGTGGCGTCTAAGCGCTCTCTCAAGCGGGCCATCGGCGACACTCCCGGCATACCTCTGCATGACGTGCTGACGCAGATGGAAGGGCGATTCGAGACTCGCTTCGACCGTCTTGAGTCGAGGATCGACCGGGTTCTGGAGGACAACTCGGCGACCCGAGAGCGAATTGCGCGCCTGGAAGCCAAGCGACGTCTGGGGAGGCCCGAGGCTTGAGTTACCCAATCCGAGGAATCGCCGACAGGCTCCTCACCGTCGAGGAGGCTGCCGAGCAGCTCAACGTGAGCGTGCGCAACGTCCGGGAGCACATCTACCGGCGCCGGCTACCGATCGTCAAGGTGGGCCGTCTCGTGCGGATCGAGCAGAGCGAGCTCCAAGCCTTCATTGAGCGAGGTCGCGTGATGTGCGACTAGCGGTCGCGGGTCTGGCGCCGGCCCCCGGGATGTCAGGGGGGAGTCAGTGGCGCTTGGGACACTGACGCCTACAACCACACACCGAAGCCGGGGACGCTAGATGACCAGTAAGAGGATGCCGCGTCGCAGGAAGGTTGAGCGGGGCATATACAGGCTCGAGGGATACGGAACCTATGAGGTCGTATACCAAGATCCCGAGAACAGACAGAGGCAGAAGAACTTCAAGCGCCTCATAGATGCCCGCGCCTTCAAGGCCAAGATGCGCCGGGACGTTGAGGAGGGCAGTTACCGCGACCCCAACAGAACCAAAGAGCGATTCGGTGAGTTCGCTCTGAGGTGGCTCGCGACCAAAGTTGACAAGGCTCCGAAGACCTACGCCGAGTACAAGAGCCTGCTTCGTGACGACGGCCCCATCATGGGATCCTTCGCGAACAAACGGGTGGCATCGATCCTGCGCGAGGACATCCAAAGTTGGTCGGCGGAGCTACGGATGGCAGGTGCGAGCGCCGCAACGGTCAGGAAGGCGTATCGAGTCCTGGCGATGGTATTGGGTGAGGCCGAGGTTTCGGGCGCGATCGTGCGGAGCCCTGCTTTCAGGATCGACCTTCCTCGCGTCCCCAAGGGCGAGCAGAAGTTCCTGTCGCCAAGAGAGATCAAGAGGCTGGCGGATGCGATTCAACCTCGGTTCCGAGCCCTGGTCCTCACGGCGGCCCTAACCGGACTGAGGTGGGGGGAACTCGCCGGGCTTCGCGTCGATGACATCGACTTCCGCTTCGGCGCGCTGGTCGTGCGTCGGTCTCTCTCAGAGGTCGGAAAGCTCTATCTGAAGGACACTAAGAACCATCGCGTGCGGGTCGTGCCGCTCCCCCAAGTGTTGGTGAAGGCACTGCAGGCACACATCGATGCCGGGTATGCCGGAGCCGATGTCGAGTGCGTTGTCCAAGAGACCGGTGAAGAGAAGGCAATAAGCGCCGCGGGCTTCCTGTTCTCGTCTCTCGACGGCGGCCTACTGCGCCACAGCAACACCTACAAGAAGTTCTTCAAGCCGGCGCTGATCGAGGCTGGTCTTGATCCCGCGCTGCGGTTTCACGACCTTCGCCACTCGGCCGCATCCGTTGCCGGCAGTCGTCAGTACGGAGGGCAGAGCCCAAAGGTCGTTCAAACCCTCCTGGGGCATTCTTCGCAGCAGGTGACCACGGAGATATACACGCACGTTTTCCCCGAGGAGTTCGAGGGCCTCAGAGAGAAGCTCGACGCGATCTACGGAGAGATCCAGTACAACGACCACGACGACTAATTAGATGGGCTAGTACGGATGCGCCGGCTCGTCGTCCCGGAAAGGCGAGAACCAGTACTCGAAAGCAAGCGAGGTTTCTTCCTCGTACCCATCCCACGCTGGGTCGAACATGACCTCGATGTCGAGGTCCTCCAGTGCGGAGTCCTCGAACAGTATGAAATCGGGTTTCCTTCCTTGGGCCTCCAAGAGAGCCTCCGCCTTTCGGACCACTGCATTCAGCGCAAGCTCTTCCGCGATGCACGCCAATGGATGCCACTGGGGTTGTGCCAACTTCCAGGCGACGGTGGCAGTTGCCATCAGAAATTGCTTTGCAAACAGGGGACTGTATCTCCCCCGGTAGCAGCGAGGCAGGTACTGGCTCATTGACGTTTCTTCAACCTTTTCCGGTGCCTCGAGGAGGGCCGCGATATCTTCACAGAACTCGTCGATTAGCTCGTGGACAGCCGCACGCAGCGCAGATGCGTGGTCCGGTTGCAACATTTCGTCCCCGAAGGCCTGACCAACGACACGGTCCTTCTGACTCATCCTGGGGCTCGCGATGCCGCGGTCTCGCGTTGGCTGCGACGTGGTCGGCGAACATTGCCGACCAGCTCGAAAACTCGACCCTCCGTCAACTGCATGGTTTTTTCCTGGTAGTAGCTCAGATCTCGACCCTTCCCGCGCAACCGAAAACCCACTCTGACCAGGTCTTATGGGGGGTGGGCCGCCAGGGAATCGAACCCTGAACCTACGGATTAAGAGTCCGTTGCTCTGCCTGATTGAGCTAGCGACCCGCCGGCGCAGTCTAGCAACGGTCAGACCAGGCCCGGCCCCCAGCGTTCTTCGGAGATTTACGCACATCTGAGGTGGGTGGATCTCCTAAGAACGTTAAAGAATGAGAGGGCGACCGACCGGATTCGAACCGGCGACATCCTGGACCACAACCAGGTGCTCTAACCTTGCTGAGCTACGGCCGCCAAGACTCCCAGCGTAACGCAGCTCTACCGGGCGTAGCGGCCGGGCACAAGCCGCGTCACGACCTGGCGGACCGGGTAGGGCTGCGAGTCCGAGGTCGAGAAGAAGCCCAAGTCCGTCCACGGCCCCCCGGCCACCCGCCAGCGGGCGCTCCAGATGACTTCGACCCCGACGGCATAGGCCCCTCTTACCTCGTAGAGGTGGGCGATGTCGCCTGGTCGCTGAGGGCTCCACGGCCGCCCCGGATGGGACGTTACTGCGGTGGCCCCGTCCCCGAAGTCCCACACGTACTGCACCGGCCGAGCCTGCGCGATCACGGTGAGCCCAGGCACGGAGGCGACCGCCTGGATGGGCTCGGGCCGGTTCGCCAGCCACACAAAGCTGTCGAGCCCGGTGAGGCCCACCGCGGAGGGCGCAAGGCGCAGCTCGGGGACCGCGGCGGCCGCTACGGCTTGGTCGATGGCTACCTGTGCGAGCTCCTCGGGAGACGGCGGCGGTGGCGCAGGCGGTTTGGGGCCGCCGCCGGGCGGGTTCGGGTTCGGGTTTGGTGGGGTAGCCGGCGGGGGGACGCAATCGGGCAGGGAGGGCACGAAGCAGCCGTCGCCGATTACGGGTAGCGGAGCGAACTCCTCTGCGGGATCGACAACCGGGCCCACGGGAGTGACGGGTAGCTCGGCGACCGGGGCACTGACTTCGGTGATGGAGACGGCGACGCCAGTGCTTTCCTCGGCCGCCGTGCTCCCAGAGGATCCAGCGACACCCGAGGATTCCGGGCCCTCAGAAGACACACCGCCCGCCTCTGCCGACGTCCCCGGCGACTGCGATCCTCCGTACTTGGCCACGGCGGTTACACCCGGCACCCCATTCTGCTGGGTGGTGACATCGGCGTCGCCGTGCGGCTCCTTGGCCGCGCCGGAGCTCGCCATGGCCAGCGCGGCTGCGGCCACGATCGCAACAAGGCTCTGTCTCATCGCGTTCCCCTCCGTAGCCGCGTCACCGCTCGCACCCGTGAGTTGAAGATCTTCCAGACTCCGTTTGCAGGCCGCAGCATCCAGTCGGTGGTCACCAGGTTGGCTTGGGGGTCGATCGTGATGTCTTTGCCGGAGGAGTAGAAGCGAGGGTCTTGCACCGAGACATGGCGCACGACGATCAGGCGCCGGTGGAGACTCCTGATGCTGATGCGACGAGTCTGAGCTCGGGGCCGCATCACCACCCCGTCGGCTCGCAGGCGATTGATCTCCTTGCGCCCGACCTCATGCAGACCGCTATCGGGAGTGAGATAGGCGGCGAAGAGCGACACGTCCCGCTCCCGATAGGCGCGCAATCGCAGCGCATCTAGAGCGCGGTAGCGAGCCACGGCCTCGCCCCGGGTCAAAGACGGCGCCGGCGCGGCGGCCACGCTTTGGATTGACGGCTCGGGTTGTGCCGCAGAGTTGCCTACAGGCTCGGCGAGGGGAGGCGTATCGGCGGCGCTCTGAGCCAGGAACAGTGCCACCGCCAGCAGCGCCAGCAGCCCCACGAACGTGCCCAGCGGGGGCAGCGCCCGGCTGGCGGGAGCCGGAGGAGGATCCAGGCCGAACTGTGACCGGCGGATAGGTTGCATGAGTCACCTCGGGTGAAGTCAGCAGCAACTTTGTTGGAGATTAATAACAGGAAATGCCAACGCTTTCCAGCGGGAGGTCGGGAGCAACGACTGCTCAAGACAAGTGGGCCGCGCACCTCGCCGCCTGGGCCATTCCCCAGCACATCCTCGAGCGAGCCCCGGAGTCGCCGTGGGGATTTCCGCCCTCCCTGTTCCTTCCGTCGGAGGAGGAGCAAAACCCGGCCCACCGCCGCGCCCTGGAGGTCCTGCCCCCTTCCGGTTGGATCCTGGACGTTGGAGCCGGCGGCGGAGCGTCGAGCCTCCCCTTAGGCGGCCGCGTGGGCGTGATCGTGGCGCTCGACGAGAGCGCGGCCATGCTCGAGACCTTCGGCCGGGAGGCAGACCGGCTGGGCATCGAGCACCGCGCGATTCAGGGTTCGTGGCCCGAAGCGTCGCCCGAAGCACCGCTGGTCGACGTCGTCATCTGCGGCAACGTCTTCTACAACGTCGGCGCCTTGGCACCCTTTGCCCTCGCTCTGGGGCGACATGCGGGGATCCGGGTCGTTGCCGAGCTCACCGAGCGCCACCCCCAGGTCGCGCTCAACGATTTCTGGCGTCATTTCCACGGCCTCGATCGCCCCGAGGGCCCGACCTGCGAGGACGCCTTGGAGGTTCTCACAGAGGCCGGGATCGAGGCGCATCTCGAGCGCTGGAAACGCACCCCGCCGGATCGCTCCCGGACGAGGCCGGAGTTGGTCGCATTCGTCCGCCGCCGCCTGTGCCTGACACAGGAGCGCGATTCAGAGATCGACGAGCTGCTGGGGGAGCGCGCGGTCTTGCAGCCGGGGGATATGGCGACGCTGTGGTGGGACGTCTAGGGCTCGGCCCCCTCAGGCGAGCCGGGCCAGCTCGGCCCCCACTCGCTCGACCTCCTCGGAAGTGTTCAAGTGACAGAAGCCGATGCGCAGGGCGCCGCCTGAGGCCTGAAGCCCGAGCCGCTCCATCACCGCGAGGGCGTAGTAGTTGCCGTCCCAGGCGTAGATGCCCCGCCTCCCGAGCTCTTCGGCCGCGAACCTCGGAGTCACGCCCTCCACCGTCAGAGCAAAGGTTGGCGTGCGCTCATCGAGCCGTTCCCGCTCCGAGATCCCATACAGCCGCACACCGGGGATCGCCTCGATGCGATCGAGAAAAAGGCCGGCGAGTGCCTTCTCGTGCTCCAATACCGCCGCCATTCCGGTCGCCAAGCCCGCGCGCCGGTCGAGGGCAGGACCGGTGAGACCGCCGAGGTAGTCCACCGTGGCGGTGAACCCGGCGAGTGCCTCGTGGCTCAGCGTCCCGGTCTCGAAGCGGTTGGGGACTTCGTCGGATGCCGGGCGCACCTTGTAGGGCGCCAGTTCACGCAGCAGGCTGTGCCGGCCGAACATCACGCCCAGGTGAGGCCCGAAGAACTTGTAAGGCGAGCACAGGAGCAAGTCGACGTCGAGGCTGGTGACATCAATGAGCCGGTGTGGAGCCAAGTGGACCGCGTCGGCCACCACCAGCGCGGGAGTCGTGCGCGCCAGCTCGATTACGCGCCGCGCCGCGGCGATTGTGCCGGTGGCGTTCGAGGCCAGAGTGAAGGCGACCACACGCGTGCTCGGGTTCAGTGCCTGCTCTAGAGAGCGAAGGTCGAGAGTGCAGTCGGAGGGATCGATGTCGACCCACCTGACCGCGGCCCCCTTATCTTCAGCCACCGCCAACCACGGGGCGATGTTGGCGTCGTGGTCGAGGCGGGTCACGATCACCTCATCGCCGGGCGCCAGAGTGCGAGCGATCGAGCGCGACAGCGACAGGCACAGCGTCGTCATGTTGGGCCCGAAAACGATCTCGTCCGGCGAACATCCGAGGAGATCGGCGCCCGCCCCGCGGGCCTCGGAGATCACCGTGTCGGTGGCGGCGCTGGTGGCAAAGGCCCCACCCGCGTTGGCGTTGCTCCGCTCGAGGTAGGAGGCCATGGCGTCGATAACCTCCGCCGGCACCTGGGTGCCGCCCGGCGAGTCGACAAAGACATCACCTCGTCGCGCCGCCAACGCCGGAAAGCGCTTGCGAAGGTGCTCCACGTCGATTGGGGAATCTTTCAGTGGCATGTCCACGGGCCTCCTAGGCTGATCGATGGCAGCATAGGGTGTCGCAGCAGAAGGATCTCAGCCGTGACAGCTCCACCCCGATAAGGAGTCGCCGTGCGCCTTACCACCCTCGCCGACGGACGTCCCGCCCGCATCGAGGCGGATCGCTGCTATCCCTTGCCGGGCAGGTTGGTCGACCACCTCTGCCGCGCCCCCACATCGCTGAGAGGCAAGGGACTTGCACTCGAGGACGCGGTCTTCGGACCGCCGGTGCGGCGCCCGGGAAAGATCATCTGCATCGGGCTCAACTACCTCGATCACGCTCGTGAGACCAATGCCGAGCCGCCCGACAAGCCGCTGCTGTTCTCGAAACCGTCCAGTTGCGTGATAGGCACGGGCGATGCCATCGAGATGCCTAACGGTGAGGTCAAGCTCGACTATGAAGCGGAGCTCGCAGTTGTGATCGGCGCGCCGGCTCGCGACGTTTCGCCAGAGCAGGCGACGGCCGCAATCGGTGGCTACGCCTGTTTCAACGATGTCTCCGAACGCGTGGCGCAACTCTCCGACGGACAGTGGTTCAGAGGCAAGAGCTTCGACACGTTCGCGCCCTTCGGGCCATGGTTGGTCACTCCCGACGACGTCCCGGATCCGCACGACCTAGGGATCCGCTCGCTGGTCAACGGTGAGATCCGCCAGGACTCGAACACCTCACAGCTGATCTTCAAGGTGCCCGCGCTGGTCTCCTATTGCTCTCACACGTTTTCACTCGAGCCCGGCGACGTCATCGCCACCGGGACGCCGGCCGGCGTGGCGTTGGGAACCGGGGCCTACCTGAATCCGGGCGACGTCGTCACGGTCGAGATCGACGGGCTCGGCTCTCTCACCAACGAGGTCGTAGCGGTCTAGATCGAGTCGGCGCGGAGCCCCAGGAGCAACAACCCGCCCAGCGCCACCCCAGCCCCCACCAGAAACGAGCCCGCATAGCCCATGGTTCCGGCGACCACGCCCAGAACCACCGCACCGAGGCCGAAGCCGAAGTCGAAGAAAGCGGAGAAGGTGCCCACTACGGCACCTCGCTCGGACGCCTTGGCGCGGCCGACCGCCATCGTCATGAGCGCCGGGAACGCCAGCGACTGGCCCAGTGCGTAAACGACCGTCCCCACCAAGAGGCCCGTGGGCGTCTGCCACAGCGCCACGATCGTGAGGCCTGCGGCCTGTCCCGTGAGCGCGCCGCGCGCGCTCTTCAGGGAGCCGAGGCGGTCGGGAACCCGGGCGCCGAAGCTCCGAACTATCAGCACGACCCCGGAGAACAGTGCGAACACGAGCTTCGAGCCCGACATCCCGAGCTCGAGCGCATACAGGGGGACGAACGTGAAGAACCCACCGAGCCCCAGCATGCTGGTCGCCAGGACCGTTCCCGGCAAGATCGCCCCCGGATGCACGAACCGGCGCCAGCCCGAGACCGAGTGCGATCCGGCATCGAGCCTAGTGTCACCGACCGGCAGGCCGAGCAGCGCGGCGAGCGCAGCCAGCCCGGCTGCAAGCAGCCATACATTTCCGTAGGAGTCCTGGGCTAGAACCGTCTCCCCCAACACCGGGCCCAGCACCAATCCTCCGTAGAGCGCCAGTGAGAAGTAACTGACCGCTTCCCCTCGCCGATTCTCCGGAGCAAGGTCGCTCACCACCGCAGCCGCGCCGACCCAGAAGAGCGCCTCCCCGATTCCGGAGGCCACTCGCAGCGGTACGAGCCATGCAAGTGACTCGACCCAGATCTGGCCCAGGATCGCAGCCGCAACTGCGGCCGCTCCCAGCACCATGGCCATGCGGCGGCCGTGCAAATCCGAGAGGTAGCCGCCGAAGGGCCGCATGAGCACGGCTGCGATGCTGAAGATCCCCACCGACAGCCCCACAGCCACGCTGCCGCCGCCGAGCGGTCCCTCCACAAAGCGGGGCAGCGTCGGCTGAAGCGCCCCCACCGAGGTGAAGTAGGCGAAGGTCGAGAGCGTGACGAGGACAAACAGCGGCGACAGGAGCCGGCTCGGGGTTGGATCCGAGTCGGGCTCAAGGGCGCGCGTATCCGGAACTTTGACTGTGCGCATCTGATGAGGCTAACGGTTCTCTTGGGGAGCGTATTCCTCACGGGTGGGGGTGTGTCGCTTGAAATCCAAGCTCTCACCGGGCCACTATTCTGGTTGCCCGCTTCAACTTGAGAGTGTCAATTCGACCGTGACGGTGATCTGAGTGGATAAGGACAACAAGCAGCGCTTCGGGCCCAACGAGTGGCTGGTCGAAGACATGTACCGGCAGTTTCAAGAGAACCCCCGCTCGGTCACAGAATCCTGGAGGGAGTTCTTCGAGGACTACCGGCCGCCCGGGACCCGCTCGGCCGCAGCTCCTGCGCGCGAGGAGCAAAGCGCGGAGCCCGAAGAACGCGTCGAGAGCAAATCGACCGACGCTGAGTCGCGCGCCGCCCAGGAGGCTCCTCCAGATCAGAAGCCGCCCGAAGAAGCCGTTCCGCTGCGCGGCGTGGCCGCCCGGATCGCCGAGAATATGCAGGCCTCGTTACAGGTTCCCACCGCGACCTCGGTCAGAACCATTCCCGCCAAGCTGCTCGAAGAGAACCGTCGCGTCGTGAACCGCTATCTCAGAGACAGACGCCCGGGCAAGGTCTCGTTCACGCACATCATCGCGTGGGCGGTCCTGAAGGCGCTGAAGGCACGCCCTGCGATGAAGGCCAGCTATACCGAGGTTGCGGGCGATCCCTATCTCGTGCAACACAAGATCGTAAATCTGGGGCTCGCCGTCGACGTCGAGCGATCCGGAGGCCGCACGCTTCTGGTTCCCAACATCAAGGATGCAGACGCGCTCGATTTCTCTGGCTTTCTGAGGGGCTATGAAGAAGTCATTCGAAAAGTGCGGACGAACAAGCTGACCCCCTCAGACTTCCAGGACACAACGGTGACAATCACCAATCCGGGAACCGTGGGCACGAGCCAGTCGGTGCCGCGCCTGATGGCGGGTCAGGGCCTGATCGTCGGTGTCGGCTCGATTGGTTATCCCACGGAGTACGAGGCTGCGGACGAACGTATGCTCGCACACGTTGCGGTCAGCAAGATCGTAACCCTGACGAGCACCTACGATCATCGCGTAATACAGGGAGCCGAGTCAGGACAGTTCCTCGCCTTCATCCACGACCTCCTCTTGGGAGAGGAGCGGTTCTACGACGAGATCTTCGCGTCGCTTACGGTGCCCTACGATCCCGCGCGTTGGCGGCGTGATCGGGCGACCGCCGACGATACCGATTTGTATCTCGAGAAGCAATCGCATGTCAGCCAGCTCATCAACATGCATCGCGTGCGCGGTCACATGCTTGCGGAGCTCAACCCGATCGGCTCGGAGGTGCTGCGCCATCCCGAGCTCGACATCGCGACCTACGGCCTCACGGTATGGGATCTCGATCGGGAGTTCTTGACCGACGCTCTCAGCGGACCCCGTCGAGAGCCGCTCCGAGACATCCTCGACGCGCTGCGCGACGCTTATTGCGGAACCACAGGCACCGAGTACATGCACATCTCCGATCCAGAGCAGAAACGCTGGATTCAAGAGCGAGTCGAGTCATCGACGCAACGCGTACTCACGCTTGATGAGAAGAAGCACATTCTCGACCGGATCAACGCTGCGGAGGCCTTTGAGCGCTTCCTGCATTCGAAGTACACGGGCCAGCGCCGCTATTCGCTGGAGGGTGCCGATGCAGTGATACCCATGCTCGATGCGCTACTCGAGGAGGCGGCCGAGCAGGGCATGGTCGAAACGGTGATGGGCATGTCGCACCGCGGCCGGCTTAACGTCCTCGCAAACATCGTGGGAAAGTCCTTGCAAGACATGTTCCATGAGTTCCAGGGCGACATCGATCCTGAGACAGTCCAGGGCTCAGGTGACGTCAAGTACCACCTCGGCATGACGGGACGCTTCAAGTCGCGCGCGGGAAAGGACCTCGCCGTCGTCCTTAGCTCCAACGCGTCTCATCTCGAGTCTGTCGACCCGGTCGTCGAGGGAATGGCGCGGGCCAAGCAGGGCCTCATCGGCCCCACCGGACATTTCCGGATCCTTCCTGTACTGCTTCACGGCGATGCGGCATTTGCGGGCCAGGGAGTAGTTGCCGAGACGTTCAACATGTCGCAGCTATCCGGTTACCGGACCGGCGGCACTGTGCACATCGTCGTCAATAACAACATCGGCTTCACTACCTCGCCGACAGAAGGACGTTCCAGCACCTATGCCACCGATATAGGCAAGATGATCCAGGCCCCCATCTTCCACGTCAACGGTGATGATCCCGAGGCCTGTGTGCGAGTGGCACGGCTCGCTTTCGAGTATCGGCAGGAGTTCAAGTCAGATGTTGTGATTGATCTCGTCTGCTATCGCAGGCACGGTCACCAAGAGGTCGACGATCCTTCTTTCACGCAGCCTTTGATGTACCAGGACATCGCCGATCGGCGTTCGTTGCGCAAGATCTACACCGAGAAGCTTGTGAATCGCAACGAGCTCACCGTCGATGAGGCCGAGAAGCTGCTCGATGACTTCCGCTCCCGGCTCGACAAGGCCTTCGAAGAGACCAGGGACTCGGCCCCCCAGCCGGGGCTGCGCGCGTCGGCTCCGCCGGCGGCAGAGGGAGTGCTCTCCCAGGTCGTAACGGGGGTCGAGCGGGAGCGTCTAGAGCACATCCACCACGTGCTCACGTCATGGCCCACCGACTTCGAGCCCCATCCAAAGCTCAAGAAGATGCTCGAACGTAGGCGGTCCTTGCTCGCCGACGACGACATCGACTGGGCACAGGCGGAGCTGCTGGCATTCGGGTCGCTTCTGCTCGAAGGTTTGCGTGTGCGGTTGTCCGGACAGGACTCCCGCCGGGGCACCTTCAGCCAGAGGCACTCGGTCTTTGCCGATTACCGCACCGGCGAGGAGTACATGGCCCTCAACCATGTCGGCGATAACCAGGCGCCCTTTAGAGCTTTCGACAGCCTGCTGTCGGAGAACGCGGTCCTCGGTTTCGAGTACGGCTACTCGATCGCGAACGGTGATGCGCTGGTGCTGTGGGAAGCGCAGTTCGGCGACTTCACAAACGGTGCCCAGGTCGTGATCGATCAGTACATCGCCGCGGGCGAGGACAAGTGGGACCAGACGAGCGGTCTCGTTCTTCTGTTGCCGCACGGCTACGAGGGGCAGGGGCCGGAGCATTCCAGCGCCCGTCTAGAACGCTTTCTCACACTCTGCGCCGAGGACAACTTGCAGGTGGTTCAACCGTCCACTCCGGCTCAGTACTTCCATGTGCTCAGGCGCCAGATGCACCGTACGGTGAGAAAGCCCCTTGTGGTGATGACCCCGAAGTCGCTGTTGCGATCACCTCACGCGCGCAGCGCGACCGAGGAGCTCACCGACGGCTCTTTCCGAGAAGTCATCGACGATCCCTGGATCGACTCCAAGGACGATATCGAGCGCGTCATTCTCTGCACCGGCAAGTTCGCTTACGCATTGAAGGACAAGCGCGAGGAGGACGGGGGCCACGCTGCGATCGTGCGCATTGAGCAGCTCTACCCGTTCCCTCAGGAGCAGATCGAAGAGCTAATCAAGACTTATTCCAACGCGTCGACTCTGTGTTGGGCGCAGGAGGAGCCCGAGAACATGGGGGCCTGGGCTTTCATCCATGCCCGCCTGCACCGCATGAACTTCGATCCTCTGAAGCTGGTTCATGTCGCCCGGGCCGAGAGCGCCAGCCCCGCCACCGGCAACCACAAGGTGCACGAGCAGGAGCAGGAGGAACTGGTCACAGCCGCGCTCGGCCTCTAACCGCTTTGCTCCTCGCGCAAGGCGGACTCGAAGGCCCGGAGAGAGGCCTCGTCGAACAGTACGAACAGCACCCGTGCGACATTGGTGGGAGCCGCGCGTACGGCCCTCAGCGCGACCGGAGCCGCTTCTTTCAGGGGGTAGCCGTAGATACCCGTCGAGATGGCGGGGAACGCAACGCTCTGCGCCGCCAGCTCGTCGGCGACGCGCAGCGACTCGGTGTGGCAGGAGGCGAGCAGGTGCGAGCGGTCCTGAGACTTGGCGTACACCGGCCCGACCGTGTGGATGACCCATTTCGCCAGCAGCTCGCCGCTCGTGCTGGCGACGGCCTGCCCGGTGGGCAGACCGTCTGGATAACGCTCGGCCCGAATCACCTTGCACTCGGCGAGGATGCGAGGTCCGCCGGCTCTGTGGATGGCGCCGTCGACGCCGCCGCCTCCCAGCAGGGACTTGTTGGCTGCGTTGACTACTGCGTCGACGGCCTCCCGGGTGATGTCGCCGCGGACCATCTCGATGTCCATGCCCCAGACCTTACGATCACCGCAAGATCACACAGGGCCAGCGAAGGAAATGAGGTGGAGGATTGCGGTGGGCGGGCTTCGCCGTAGGGATCTTCATCGTGCTCGGGACCGCCGGCAGTTTGCTGAAGACCCTGGTGGTTCCGCGCGGCCTCACCTCGAGACTTGCGGTCTTCGTCGGCCGAAGGCTCACGTTGAAGTCCTTCCTGTTCGTAGCCAACCGCTTCGGAAGCTACGAGATGAAGGACAAGATTCTGGCGATCTCTGCCCCGGCGTCCCTACTCACGCTCCTAAGCGCGTGGCTGATCCTTTTCTTCATCGGCTTCGCTTTGCTGCTGTGGCCGTTCGTTCCCGGCCCCTTCTCCGTGGCGCTGAGAGAGAGCGGGTCATCGATGCTGACGCTTGGGTTTGCCGGCACGGCCCAGACCGGTGCCACGTCCATTCACTTCATCGCGGCGGCAACCGGCCTTGTCGTGGTGGCGTTGCAGATCGCATACCTTCCAACTCTCTATGGGGCCTTCAACCGGCGGGAGGTGCTCGTCACGATGTTGCAGAGCCGGGCGGGCTCGCCGGCGTGGGGACCGGAGCTGTTGGTTCGGGCGCAGATGGTTACCCTGATGGACTCACTCCCGGACCTCTACGGCGAGTGGGAACGATGGGCGGCCGAAGTCGCCGAGAGCCACACCACCTACCCCGCTCTGGTGTGGTTCCGTTCGCCACACCCGCTTCGGAGCTGGGTGATCGGGTTATTGGCGGTCATGGACTCGGCGGCCCTTTACCTGGCGCTGTCGCCGTCGCGCGCTCCCGTGGAAGCTCGCCTCTGTCTTCGAATGGGTTTCACCGCGCTGCGTGACATCGCCGGCGCCGTGCACATTGCTTATGACCCCGACCCCTTCCCGGACGAGGAGATCGCGCTCACCTTTGAGGAGTACGCAGACGGGGTGCGCAAGCTGCAGGAGGCGGGCTTTGTGATGGAGCGCACGCCCGAGGACGCGTGGCGGGACTTTCGTGGCTGGCGAGTCAACTACGAGTCGCTGTGTTACGCGCTCGCCGATGCCACCGTGGCGGTCCCGGGGCCGTGGTCCGGCCCCCGCCGGCACCTCCCCGACATGGCGATCCTGCCGCAGCGACCCGCCAACCGCCGGCCCAACGATCCCGAGGCAACTGCGGAGCCCAAGGCCGAGCGTTTCGGCTGGAGGGCCTGAGAAAGACTATTTTCACTGCGATCGCGCTGGGAAGATGGAGCCGGCCGTCGACGAGGCGAGTGGTTAAGCCAGGCGCCGGCGAAGAAACAGTCTGTGGCATGCGGTCGGGATTTCGGCGAAAGTGTAGAATTTGCCGCAGCCAATGTAGCCTGAGGAGGGGGTTTAATGATCGGTTTCATTGTCGCGGGGTTAGTTATCGGGGCCCTGGCCCGGCTCATCAAACCAGGCAAACAGAACCTCAGCGTGCTGGTGACGCTGCTGCTCGGCCTTGCCGGTTCGGTGATCGGCGGGATCATCGCCAATCTGCTGGGCACGGGAGACATCTTCGAGCTCAATTTCCTTGGTTTTGTCGTCGCGATCATCGCCGCAGTGATCCTGATAGGAGTCGCTGAGGGCGCGGCCGGATCCCGATCTAGAACCTAGCCACGACAATTCCACTGCAACCCGCGCTGAGCGCGGGTTCTGGCGAAAGGAATGAGAGTTCCGACTCGCCGGTGCCGTAAAGATCGGCTAACTGAGGGCGATCTCACGTTCCAGCTTAAGGTTGTCGAGGAAGCTGCGATCGTGGCTCACCACCACCATGGTCCCCGTGTACGAGGCAAGCGCCTTCTCCAGCTCTTCGATGGCGGGGATATCGAGCTGGTTGGTGGGCTCGTCCAGCAGCAGGCAGTTGGCCTCGCCGGCCGCCAGCAGTGCCAGCCCGGCCCGAGTGCGCTCTCCCGGGGACAGCGAGTCGATGGGCCGCTCGACATGCTCGGAGGAAAGGTCGAACTTGGCGAGCAGCGAGCGAGCGTTCTGTTCGAGCAAGCCCGATTGATGCCTGAATCGAGCCAGCATTGTCCCCTCCCCGAACAGCGCGCGTCGCTGGTCCAAGTTGCCGATCACAACTCCGGGCCCGACATAGCGCCGGCCACTCGCCAACGGGATCTCTCCCAGAATGGCTTTCAACAGCGTGGTCTTGCCAGAGCCGTTAGGCCCGGCTAAGGCGACCCGCTCGCCGTAAGCGATTTCGAGATCCAGGGGGCCGAGTTCCCAGTCACCCCTTTCCAGAACCGCTTCTTCGAGGCGCATGACAATGTCTCCGCTGCGCCTTCCCGGCGCGATCTCGAGGTCCAGATCCCAGCCTTCCCATGGCTTCTCCACAGTTTCGAGTTGGTCGAGGCGCCGCTCCAGAGAGCTTGTTTTCGAGGCGAGGTTCTGCGCCCCCTGGGTCTTGCCGAAACGGATGTTCTTATCGGGCTCGTCCGAGCGTCGGGCGCGCTGCTCCCCCTTTTCCGCCCAGCTCCTCTGCCTTCTGATGCGCTGCTGCAGCCGGGCGCGTTCCGATGCATAGCGGTCGTGAGCCCGGCGCTGCTGGGCTCGGCGAAGCTCGGCGGCCGCTCGGTAGTCGCTGAAGCCTCCGGCGAAAGCCGTGGCTGTGTGCGAATGCTCGTCCAGCTCAAGGATATCCTCGACCATCCGATCGAGAAAGTGACGGTCGTGAGACACGACCGCCACTCCGCCCTTGATTCCGCCGACCCATTCCTCGAGTCGGGCGAGCCCTTGGAAGTCCAGATCGTTGGTTGGTTCATCGAGCAAGAAGACGTCGAAGCGGGCGAGCAGCATCGATGCGAGAGCGGCGCGCGCCCGTTGACCCCCGGACAGGGCACTCATCTCGAAATCGAGGTCTGCCGGAAGGCACAGCGAATCGCACACCTCGGCGGCGCGCGCTTCGAGGTCCCCGCCTCCCAACGCCCTGAAGCGCTCCACGGTATCGGTGAAGGGCTCGATAGCGGTGAGGTCTTGCCGCATGCGGTCTTCGAGCGTGTCCATTCGAGCCGCCACCGGGCCGAGGCCCGTACGCCGCAAGAGATAGCTCATCACGGTTTCGTTCGGCAGCGCGTCGTCCTCTTGCGCGAGGAGTCCAACTTCGAGCGAGGGGGGATCACGAGTCAGCACTCCCGAGTCGAGTGCCTCGAGTCCGGCGAGGATGCGCAGCAGCGTCGACTTCCCCGCGCCGTTACGACCTACGATACCGAGCCGGGAAGAGGAATGGAGCTCTACCGAGACGTTGTTGAGTACGAGCTGGGAGCCGTGTTGTTTGCAAATGCGAGCAGCGGCGATACGAACCACATGAACCCCTCATGAAGAAGCTGCGCTCGCCGGAAGGGCGAGCCGTGGACGGGGTTCAGCGCTTCATCAAATATGACGCCTTTCTCGTGCTGAGCTTGTGCTTGCGGAGCAGGCTGCTGAGCATAGCGTGCGAGGATCTGCTCATGCCATCTGGGTCCTGCAACTCGCTATCGGAGTTGCCCGAGCGCGCCTCGAGCGTTGTCCTAGGCGCCGAGCGCGGTGTGCTCGGCACGCTCGACTCCCGCGGCCGTCCTCATCTCGTTCCCGTCTGCTGGATCGCCCTGCAGGGCCGCCTCTACGTACCAGTCGACCACAAGCCCAAGTCGGCCAAAGTGCAGCAGCGGGTGCGAAACGTCGAGCGCAATCCCGAGGCGAGCCTGTTGCTCGACCATTACGAGAGAGACTGGACGCGCCTGGGCTGGGTCATGGTGCGCGGCCCGGCTCATGTCGAGCCGGTGGGCGAGGCGAGCGCCTCCTTCGTGGCCCGCTACGAGCAATACGCTCTGCACCCTCCCGAGGACGAGGCCATAGTGCTTCAGCCTCGGCGCATCCTCTGGTGGACGTGGCAATGAGCATTGATACCGAAGCTGCGCTCGAGAACGTGCTGTCTCGAGGTGACGAATGGCGCTGCTGGCGCGCGCTGAAGCTGTCGGGAGAGGAGCCCGGGGAGCTGCCTGTGATCCCCCGCCAGCGCGAGGACGGGGCCTTCCTCGACCCCGGCGGGATCGCCTCGACCGCTGCCACCGGCGTCGGGCTCTGCCATCTCACGATGATCGAGCTGCAACGGTCCAATTCGGCTAGGAGAGCGGGAGATTGGCTCGAGGGGGCCCGGACCCCATCTCAGGCGTGGACGGACGTCGCCGAGCATGTCCCGGGCGAGCTCACCACCCCCGGCGGCATCGAAGTATGGGCGTCCGCGGCCGCCACCTGTGGGTTGCTGTCGCTGGGCCGGGACCCCGGCCCCCGTGCCATCGATCTGCTGCGAGGGGAGGCCGATCTGGAGGGCAGGGTCACCGGCGGCGCCTACCCCACCTTCGCCGCGGCCGGCGCCTACTGGCTCGCCGAAGGACCCAAGACCGAGATGGCGGAGTGGGGGCTGCGCTGGGCTCGGGAGAACGCGGAGGAGTGGGGCCCCGAGGAGTGGGCGAGCGCGCTGGTCTTTTGGGCGGCCGCCGGCATACCTCCGGAACATCTTTCCGTCGACACCTTCACGGAGCTGCTGCGTGACGCGGCGGCTCCGGAGGGCTTCGCAGATCTCGAGCTCACCCTCACCACTCTCGAGCTGCTCGACCGTTTCGACGCCCGCGCATGAGGATTGCGGAGCTCCGGCTCGTCGGTCCGGGAAGCGAGCCCGTGGATCTGTGGCGCACGATCAACTCGCACGGCATCACGGAGCTGCCGCCCATGAACCTCAACGAGGCCGCCCGCAAGCTCCAGGCCACCCTGCGGCTCCCGGGAGGCGGTGCTCGCACGGTGACGGTGGGGGAGTCCCGGCCTGGTTATGTGGGCATCGACGTGGCAGGGCGGCGCCCGTCGGCCGCCGCGGTGGAGAGCCTGCGGGAGGCGGTGATCCACATCCTGCGTCTCGACGAGGACCTCTCCCCCTTCTACGCGCTGGCAGCGAGAGACCCCGAGCTCGAGTGGGTAGGGCAGGGTGCCGGTCGCATGGTGCGCAGCGCCACGGTGTTCGAGGAGGTCGTCAAGACGATCTGCACCACGAATTGCTCATGGTCGGCGACCCGGCGCATGGTTTCGGCGCTCGTGGAACACCTCGGGGAGAAGGCGCCCGCAGCTCCGCTCTCGGGAGCCGGCGGGCGCTGTTTTCCGACCCCTGCGGCAATGGCATCGGCCGGCGAGGCCTTTTATCGGGAGGTGGCACGCTCCGGCTACAGATGGCGATACCTTCACGGCCTCGCCGTTCGAGTCGCAGTGGGAGAGCTCGATCTCGAGCGCCTGGGGCGAGCGACGCTCGAGGAGCTGTCCGACGACGACCTCGAGGCCCGCCTATTGGCGCTGCCGGGGGTGGGTCCGTACGCGGCTGCTCACGTCATGCTGATGCTTGGCCGCTACTCTCGCTTGATCCTTGACTCGTGGACCCGGCCCACCTATCTCAGGGTGGCGGGCAGGCGTTCCTCCACCGACACCACCATCAGGCGACGTTTCGCCCGTTACGGCCGTTACGCAGGGCTCGCCTTCTGGCTCTACGTCACACGGGACTGGGTCGAGGACGAAACGACTCCTTCGCTTGCTCCGCTGGTCGACCGGAGGTAGCTTTCCCAGCGATCGGGGGTATAGACAAGTTAGAAAAATCGGAAATCTCGAGGAGGTATCGCAAATGCCACGAAGCAGCAGGGAGGGAATTCTCTCCGACGGTAAGAAGGCCGAGCGGGAGAAGCTCATCGGGCTCTTGACGCGCGCCTACTGGATGGAGATCGAGACCGTCATGAGCTACATGGCCAACTCGATCAACCCCGATGGGGTGCGGGCGCAGGAGATCATCGAGTCGCTCGAGCAGGACGTCCAGGAGGAGCTTGGCCACGCAAGGCAGTTCGGCGAGCGGATCAAGGAACTCTACGGGACGGTCCCCGGCTCACTGGACTTCGCCGCCGAGCAGAAGTACCTCCAGCCCCCCGACCACCAGACCGACATCGTCCACGTCATCCGTGGTGTGATCGAAGCCGAAACCGGAGCCATCGAGCACTACAACAAGGTCATCAAGTTCACCGACGACGTCGATCTCGTCACCCAGGACATGATCATATCGATTCTGCGCGACGAGGAGGGTCACAGGCGCCTGTTCGAGGGTTTCCTGCGGGAGTTCGAGGCCGAAGGCCTGGCCTAATAGCCGGCGAGATCCTCTAGGCCCCGGCGGTCCGGCGGGCCTGGTTTTCGTGCAGCCGTTCTTCCACCTTCTCCGAGAAGTGCTTAGCGAGCACCGCGTCGGCGTCCAGTAGTCGCCGAAAGGCCTCCTTGGGGAGGATCATCAACTCCGAGTCCTCCGTCGCCCGGGCATTCTTGGAGTGGGTGCGGTCTTCGAGCAAGGAAAGCTCGCCGAAGAATTCGCCCGGCCCTATGGAGGCCACCTCGGTTTCGCCGTCACGGGGGCCGACGAGGATGCGGACACAGCCCGACAGGACGATGTAGAGGCCCTCGGCGGTGGCGCCTTCGGTGAACACCACGCCGCCGGTGGGCCAGTGCAGGTTCATCGACACGCCCACGATCTGGAGTAGGTCCCGGTCGTCGAGGGATGAAAAGCCGGGGACGCTGCCAAGCGCCTTTACCAAGCTGTGGCCAATCTCCTTCTTTATCCTCATGCCCTTATCCTCGCGACCGATCCTCTCTGAGAACTCATCTATTCGGGAGCTGAAGATGTCGCTTTCCACCTTACCCGTCCGCCTTGCCCAGATCTCAGACATTCACTGCGGCGAGATCACCTTCGACCGCAAGATGATGCAGTCGATCATCGACCGCCTCAACACCATGGAGCTGGACCTGGTCGTCGTGGCAGGAGACTTGACCGCCGCCGGCTACGAGTGGGAGTTCGAGGAGGCGGCCGGCTGGCTGCAGCAGATCGAGCACCCCATGGTGGTCATCCCCGGCAACCACGATTCGAGAAACGTCGGCTACGTCCACTTCGAGCGCCTCTTCGGCAATCGCTTCTCGATCTTTCGCCGGGAGTTCGATGAGGAACGGGCCGAGCGCATGCAGGCTTCCGGGTTCACGGTGGTGGCGGTCGACTCCTCGTCGCCGGACATGAACGAGGGCCACTGCGGACGTGAGAACTACGCCTGGCTCCGGGAAGGCTTCGACCATCCCGACGACCTCAAGATCCTCGCCATTCACCATCACCTCGTGTCGATCCCGGGGACCGGCCGGGAGCGCAACATCATCACCGACGCAGGCGACTTGCTCGGCGAGATCACCGAGCTGGATGTCGATGTCGTGCTTTCAGGTCACAAGCATGTGCCCTTTTTCTGGGGACTCAACGGCATGCTGATTTGCAACTCCGGAACGGCGGCAACCAGAAGGGTGCGAGGCCTGACACCACCGTCGTGGAACGAGATTCGCGTCGATGGATCCACGATCAAGTCCTTCTTGCACTACGAGGACGGGCGAAGGGAGCTGTCGCTGATCTTCAGCCTCAAGACCCGTACCCTGACGCGCGACGACTTCTACCTCACGGAGGCATTTATGGAATCGAATCGCGTTTTCGCCGGATCTGCCCCGCCGGCCCCCGGACGTTGACAGAACTTGGGGGAGTGGACACTCTTTGAACAAGCGCTGGCCCGCGGCCCTCGCCTTGGCCGGCATCGCCTGGTATGCCAGCGACAGCCTCAGGCACCGGCGTGAGGGAGGTCACGGCTATGAGCTCGAGGCCTCGCTTGATGTTGCGGGCGATTCCTTCTTGCGCGCCACCGAGGCGCTCACCGGGGCTCCCGTCTCCTACGGCAACGACGTCGAGTTGCTGGTCAACGGGGACAACATCTTTCCCGCTTTTCTCGAGACGATCGGCTCCGCGAAGAAGACTCTGAACCTGCTCACATACGTCTACTGGACGGGCGACATCGCACACGATGTCGCCGACGCGTTGTCGCAGAGAGCGCGCGCCGGAGTCATCTGCAACGTACTCCTCGATGCGGTCGGCGCAATGAAGATGGACACCTCCCTGGTTTCGAGCATGGAGGAGGCGGGAGTGCGGGTCCGGCGTTTCAGGCCGGTGAAGCCCTACGCCATCCGCCGGATTGCCAACCGCACCCACCGCAAGATCCTGGTGGCGGACGGGCGCATCGGCATGACCGGCGGTGTTGGGATCGCCCAAGAGTGGACGGGGAATGGAGACGACCCCGAACACTGGCGCGACACGCACGTGCGGGTGCGTGGGCCCGTCGTGCGCGGCCTCCAGGGGGCCTTTGCCGAGAACTGGCTCGAGGCCACCGGCGAAGTGCTGGCGGGGGACGGCTATCTGCCGGAGCTGGGGCCCGTCGACGGCGGAGGCGCGATGCAGGTGATGCGCTCCAGCGCGGGGGTGGGCGATACCGACGCCGAAGCGCTCTACTTCCTCGCCATTGCGTCGTCCCGGGAGTCGTTGGACCTGACCTCGGCATACTTCGCACCGCGCCCCGCCTTCATCGAGGCCCTGGTTGAAGCTTCCCATCGAGGTGTCGAGGTGCGCATCCTGGTGCCTGGGCCCCACATGGACAAGGAGATCGTGCGTCAGGCGGGCCGCTCGACCTACGAGCGGCTGCTGTCCCAAGGTGTGCGGATCTTCGAGTTCCAGCCGACGATGCTGCACGCCAAGTCCATGGTGGTGGACGGCATCTGGAGTTCCGTCGGTTCGGTCAACTTCGACAATCGCAGCTTTCAGCTCAACGACGAAGCCACTCTGTGCGTCCAAAGCCGGCGCTTCGCAGCGCAGCTATTGGAGGTCTTCGAGCAGGACCTCGCCCACTCGAAGGAGTTTCGCAGCGGGTCCTGGAGGGAGCGTCCCCTGCGTCAGCGGGCGTTCGAGCAGGCAGGCCGTATCATTCGCCGAGAGCTTTAATGATCATTCTCTATTCACGCGATCCTCCAGCGGATCGCTCATTTGATTTGGGGAGGCAGCATGATCGCTTTGATATATCGCTTGTTCCGGGCGCGCGTCCTGTTCGCGGTGGCCGGCCGGCTGTTCAGGCTCTTCCGAAGCCGGGGGGCGGGGGGCCGTCGCTACTGAGCTCGGCACAGCGATAGGCCTCAGCCACAGGCCGACACAGGCACACTGCATGGTCTCTCCAACCACACCCAGCAGGTCGGCTTCGAGCGAGTCGAGGTTGACGTGGTCCCTCAGGCGCAAACCGAACGCGGCGATTGTTTTTTCGGCGTCGTATTTGCGGCGGTTGAAGCGCCGGTCGATGAGCGCTTGAAAGCGGTTCTTGGCGGGGCGGAACAGGGCCGAGACCGCGAGTGTGGAGATCGTTGCCGCCACCGTGGAGCCCCTCGTGACGTCGCTGAACACCTGTTGCAGAAGGACAATCGCGGCAACGTAGGCGAGGCCGAGAGAAGCGGTCAGGGATCCATACACCAGGGCCCGGTTGACGAACAGGTCGATGTCCCAGAGCCCGTAGCGGAGCACCGAGATCGCTATGGACAGCGGCAGGGCCAGCAGCGCCGCCGCCAGGAAAGCCAGGAGGATCAGCTCGTAGAGGGCCTCCACGCGAGGAGTGACGACAGCCAGACCAGGCAGCGCCTGGCTCAACTGCGGGCTGATCGCCAGTAGCAAGGGCGGTACTGCGGCGATAGTCCCCAACGCCATGAGCACGAGCTGCGTCTGGTGGCGCCGTGCGGGGCTCGAGTCGAAGGCGTAGCGGTGCACCTGAGCGTAGAGTCCGGTCGCGGGGACGGCGACGATCCACGCGACCCGTAGGGGAAGGGGCCAAAGGTCGACTGCGAAGATCGAGCCGGGGGCGAGCGACCACAGCAGGACGTGACCGAGGACAGCGGCGGCTATCCAGCGCGTGAAGCGCGGGATGAAGCGCCCGTCTGGGAACAGATAGAGGAACAGAAGGAATGACAGACCCCCCAGCGAGCGCCCGAAGAACGGTAGATCCGGCTGGATGTTCCCTACCAAGGAGACCGTCCAGCTCCAGCCTGGATGGTTGCGGGCCAGCAACGGGAGGGGAGCGAATACGGATGACCCGAACGTGATCAGGGTCGCGGAGGTCAGGCCCATCATCCAGTCGCGCGACCTACGGACGAAGATCACGGCCGCTGTCACGACGAAGGTGACAAAGCCCAGAATCCGAAAGATCAGATCGGCCCGCTCCACCAGCTCGAGAGATACCCCCAGGTCCTGAATCCCCGAGGCGAGGCGGGGGCTGAGAGCGAACACTCCCACGGTCGAGAGCGCGTTGAGCGAGCTATCCGAGGCGAGCGCCACGAAGGCCGCCACGGAGACCACCAGCGCAAGCACCGTGACGACCCCCCACAACCAGCGGAGCGCGGCCAACCGCCACCCCCGAGAGGGGCCGCGTTCCGCCCCGGCCGAGAGCAGCTGCCCCGCCCTCACTCTTGTCTTAGCCATATCCTTGTCCTTAATCATGAGCGCGGCCCGTCACGAAACCGTTACGCCGAGTCCGGCTAACGCTCCTGAGCCAGCGTGAGGCCGCCCATGGGTATCAGCTCGGCCCGCAGCGGTTCATCGAGACCGCGTGCAGCTCCTCGAAGAAAGCCGCCGCGGTCGCCTCCCAGGTGGGGAGTTCCTGTCCTCTTCGCCGAGCCGCGGCCCCCATCACCTTGCGCAGCTCCTCGTCTGCCGCCATCCGGCCGATGGCGCCGGCGAGCGATGAGACGTCGCCCGGCTCGCTCAGTAGTCCCTCGAGACCGTCTGTGACCAAGTACGGCAGGTTTCCGGCCCGCCATCCGATGACCGGCAGACCGGCCGCTAGAGCCTCCCCGTAGACCGTGCCGTAGGGTTCCTGGATGCTGGCCAACACGAATATGTCGGCCCTCTCGTACATCGCCTGGACGTGGCTGCGAGACAGCGCGCCGTGCACCACCACTGAGCTCCCCAGAGGAAGGAGGCGATCCCTGACGGCTCGGGCATAGGAGGGATCGACTGTGTCGCTCCCGACCAAGTGCAGGGTCGCGAGGCCCTCCGGGAGCCGGGAGAACGCCTCCAGGAGCTCGATGATCTGCTTGCGGCGAACCCAGTTACCCACACACAGCAGGGCCACCCGGCGTCCTTCCCGCAGGTCCTCCACGGGAGTCTCGATTCGGCCTTGGGCGGGAGCGTCTCTGCCAGGTTGGATCACAACGAGCGAGTGAGAGCCGAAGCCTTCGCTGCTGAACGTTTGGCGCAACTGCTCACTGGCCACGATCAAGCGATCCATGCGGCGATAGGCCGCACGGTCCAGCCTTTGTCGCACCAGACGCCCGAGCGCGCCCGGTTCCATGCCTCCGGGGGGTTGGTGGATCATCGCCACCACCGCAGCGCTTCGTCTTGGTGGTGGCGAGGCCCTCAAGAAAGCGGCGACTAGGGAGTCACAGACGACCACAACTCGCTCCTTTTCCGCCGTCCGGAGCAGGCGATGTGCCGCCGTCACGCTCGAGGTAAGCGGTCCTTCTGGAACCGATGCAAACTCGAAGGCGAAGTTGTGACGATCGGCTGCCTCCGCCATGCGACGGTGGTAGAGGTAACCGCCCGTCACTGTCTGCGGATCGCCGAGGGTTATCAGGATCGCTCGCATGCTCATCGCTCACGTCGTTCCTACACCCTTTGGGGGCTCGGGCCTCTACGGCGGTGGTGAGCGCTTTCCTCTGGAGCTGTGCCGGGCGCTGTCCCGTCACGTTCCCTGCCGGATGATCACGTTTGGCAGCCAGCCGATGCGAGCTCGTGAAGACGACCTCGAGATCATCGTCCTGCGAACGATCCTGCGCCTCAAGGGACATCCCGTGCATCCCATCGCCCGCGGCCTTGCAGCCGGGCTCCGTGACGCAGACATCGTCCACACCCACCAAACCTGGAGCGCTCCTGGTGCCTTGGCCGCTCTGCTGGGCTTGTCGCAGCGCAAGCCCGTCGTCACCACCGACCATGGCCTCGGCGCAAGCCGGTTGAGGCTGCCGGCGCGTCTGTTCGAGCGCTTCCTTCTTGTGTCGCACAATTCGGCCGAGACCATGAAGGCCCCGCGTGACAGAACTCGAGTGATCCTCGGTGGCGTCGACGTAGATCGGTTCCACCCGAATGCGACTGCGCGCTCTGGTGTCCTCTATGCAGGGCGCATCACTCCGCACAAGGGCTTGGATCGCTTGATCAGGGCGGTGCCGTCAGGGGTAGAGCTGCGAATCGCCGGAACCACGGGTCACGACACCGGGACCCCCGAACGTGATTATCCGAATCTCTTGCGGGATCTCGCTCGAGGAAAGGATGTGACCTTCTGCGGACGTGTGGACGATGATTCTCTTGCGGAACTTCATCGCCGGGCGCAGGTTTTCGTGCTCCCGTCCGTCGCACGGACGGTTTACGACAAGAGGGTGGCGATTTCCGAACTGTTGGGGCTTTCTGTCTTGGAAGCCATGGCGAGCGGAACGCCGGTCGTGGCCAGCCGCATCGGAGGGCTGCCCGAGGTCGTTCGTCACGGTGAGACCGGATACCTGGTCACTCCCGGCGATGTCGAGGAGCTGTGGTATCGCATCGAGGAGCTCATGGGCGATGCGGCAAAGGCGTGCCGGATGGGACTCGCAGGGCGGCGGTTGGCTCTTGAGCACTATACCTGGGAGCACTGCGCGCGCCGCTGTTTGAGGGCTTACGAGGAGGTTCTGTCGATGCGGCCGAAGTAGCCGCCGAACGCGTCGGGCGATTCCCACGCCCGCACGGCAAGTTCTTCCGCGCCACCGGTCGCGATCCCCGACGCGACCCGATCGAAGGCCCACTTCGCCAGATACTCGACAGTAACCGCGCCACCCTCGGGCGGCAAGATTCGCTCCAGATCTTGGCCGGCGATGCCGACGACGATCTGATCGAGGATTGCCTGTAGCACGTCGATGTCGACCACCATCTCGCGCTCGTCGAGTGACTCCCGGCTCACGACCACATCGAGTCTGTATTGATGTTGGTGACGAATACCCTCGGGTCCGGGGGTGCCGGGCATTACGTGCCATGCGGTGAAGCTCTTGGACAAACCCACCTCATACATGCGTGCTAGCCTTGGTCGTCCGCTCGTAGCTGAGGGCGGCGTGAAGAAGTCCTTTCTCTCCTCGATCGATAGCTCCGTAGGCCGAGGCGGCAGACGTAAACGGAAACTCGTGTGTAGCCAAAGCCTCGACCGGCAACTGATCGATGAGTTCGAGCGCCGCCTCGCGCCGCCGCCGTACCGTCCATTTCGAAGCTAGCTGCGCAGGAATTGTGGACACTTGAGTACTCCTGATCGTAAGCCTGCGGCGGTGGAAGGCTCCACCCAGCGGCAGCGAGGCTGATTTTAGACCGTACCAGGAAGCCACCAGTGCCGTCCCCTCGTGACAGAGCAAGTCGAGGGCGGAAGCAAGTGCTTCCGGGTTGCCGCTGGCCTCGACGACCACCGCTGCTCCCTTGCCCCCGCTCTGTCGGCGCACCGCGTCCGGGGCCGCCTCCGGTCCGACCACATCAATGCCCAGAGCGCGGGCCGCCTCGGCCCGCCAAGCGCTGATATCGATTCCGATTACGCTGCGGCCTCGGAGTTTCATGAGGGCTGCCGTCAGCGTGCCGAGGGCCCCCAGCCCGATGACGACGGTCGGACCGGACCCGATTTGCTCCACCTCGAGGTAGATCTGCAACGCGGTCTCTACCAGTGGGAACAACGTGGCGACACGCGGGGAGAAGTCGGAGATCACGAGAACGTCGGTCTCCGGTTTTACGAACAGTTCCTGATGTGGATGAAAGGCAAAGACCAGGGAGTCATACAGGGGCGACTCTCGCGGCTGCTCGACCACGCCAACGCAGCTGTAGCCGTACTGAAAGGGATACCTGAAGGTTCCGCCGAGAGTGTCGATGCGCTCATCGAGAGCCAACTCGGCCTCGACCAGTCCCCGATACACAAGCATCTCGGTCCCGGAGCTGATGCCGGAATAGATGGAGCGAACAAGAATCTCCCCCTGCCCCGGATCGGCCACATCGATCCAGCGCAACTCGACTCGCCCCGCTGCGACGAAGAACAGGGCGCGGGTCTTCAAAGAGAGCTGCCGAGGATCTGTGGTTGTTGCACCAGAGAGTCGATCTTAGAGGCTTGTCTCGGAGGTCGCCTCCACACTTTGGGCCTCCGCTGCGCTCTCGTTGCCGGCGAGGGAGGCTTGCGCAAAGTGCCCTCATCGACGCCGTCGGATAAGAAAGGAACCGCGACTACTATCACGGGGTGAATGTGAGGGAGGTCGCCAGACTGGAGCTCCCCACGTCCTACGGATTCTTCGACGCCCGGGCCTTCGAGTCCTCATCCGGGTTCGTGTACCTCGCTCTCTCAGTGGGCGACCTCTCAACCGGCGGCCCCGTGCTCACCCGTGTGCACTCGGAATGTCTTACCGGGGATTCTCTTGGATCGCTGAGGTGTGACTGTGGACTTCAGCTCCACACAGCTCTACGGGCCATCGCAGCCGGAGAACGAGGAGTCATGATCTACGTGACGGGACATGAAGGCCGCGGCGTGGGACTTATCAACAAACTTCGCTCCTACGTCGTTCAAGACGCCGGCGCCGATACCGTAGACGCGAATCTCCATCTTGGCCTCCCCGTTGATGACCGCAAGTACGATGACGCTGCTTCCGTGCTGTGTGCGCTTGGCATCGACTCCATACGCCTGTTGTCCAACAATCCAGACAAGGCAGCGGCGCTGAGCAGAGCCGGCTTGGAGGTCGTCGGCCTGGAGCCACTGCACGTAGCTGCGCACAATCGAAACATCAACTACCTGCAGACCAAGCGCAACAGGCTGGGTCATCTCCGCCCCCTTGCGGGCGAGGTCGGCAGTCTCCAGTTTCCGGATCCCGGGAAGCTCTTGGGGAGTATTCGATCTTCGAGCCGGCGTCCCTATGTGGCGGTCAAGTATGCACAAAGCGTCGATGGGCGCATTGCCACAGCTGTTGGAGACTCGAAGTGGATCAGCGGCGAGGGTGAGCGGGCGGTGTCCCATTCGCTTCGCGCTCGTTGCGATGCCTGCATGGTGGGGATCGGAACCGTTCTACTTGATGATCCGCAGCTCACCGTGCGGATGGTCCCCGGGGCGTCGCCGATTCGGGTGGTGTTGGATACGACTCTGCGCATCCCGCTCGCGGCGAGCGTGCTCGAAGGCGATGCCGCAACGGTGATCCTGACTACCGCGCGCGCCGACCACAAGAAGATAGAGCAGTTGCGACGCCAAGGTGTTTCAGTGAGGGTCCTGCCCGAGGGGCCCGCGGGAGTGGACATGCCCGCCGCGTTGGCCTCCTTGAGGGGTTCCGGGATTAAATCCTTGCTCGTCGAGGGAGGGTCGAAGGTGATTACCGAGTTGCTGCGCGAACATCTAGTCGATCGCCTCGTAGTTGCCTGTGCCCCGGTCATTCTGGGAAGGGGTGTGGCGGCAGTGGGGGATCTGAGAGTTGCCAGAGTCTCTCAAGGCCTTTCCCTCACCAACCGGAGCGTGTTCGTGTTGGACGATGACGTCATGTTGGCGTGGGATGTGTCCAATAACAACAGCGACGCTAGGGGCTCCGAGTGATCGAAAGGTCCGTCAACGCGGTCTGTGCACGCCTTAAACCCTTATCGAGGGCGACTACGTCGAGTGTCATGAGCTGCGCCAACTCAACCTCTTCATCGTAGCGTCGACGCAGTGCAGGCTCTTCACCTGATGCAAGGGTAAGCGCGAAACTTATCGGAAAGGCGTGACCTATCACGACAATGGCCTTCTCTCGGCGCTCGAGAACACGCCTCCATCCCGCGACGAAGCGGGAGATAGCCTCGAGCTGACTCTCCCCTCCCGCAGGCGCCTGGTCCCAGGCATGTTGCTCCAACCAGTCGCGGTGACGGTCTACATCGAAGCCCTCGAGCGCTCCAAGCACGGGGTCATTGAGAAGCGGCTCGATCACGCGCTTCACGTCTCGGCCGCCGAGGGCGATGCACGCAGTTTTCCTTGTTCGTTCGAAGGTGGTGGTGATGCACAGGTCGAGAGATGAGCTTTCCAGTCGCTGCCCCATGTCCGTCGCCTGTTGGAGGCCGCGAGTCGTTAGAGGGCATGGTTTAGCCGGGTCGCCGTTGAGCATCCCCGCCCGGGAGCATTTCGTCTCTGCGTGCCGGGCGACGATAAGCTGCGACGTCATGACCGGCAGGATAGAAGAAGGACCGGCGCTGCTCGCCGCTGGCCCGGCACCGGTTGCGTGACTCGCTTCCTGGCGAGTAAGCAAAGAAACGAGTCGCCGTCGGCACGAAGGATTCGAGCGGTCCATCGCCGCTTGGTCGAGGCATACGGCCCGATCCAGGCACAGCGCAAGGCTCCCATCGTCGAGTGCCTCGTCGGAACTGTCCTTTCGCAGCACACCTCTGACATCAACTCGGGGCGGGCCTTTCGCGCCTTGAGGGAGCGCTGGCCGTCCTGGGATGCGTTCGGCGAGGCCTCATTGGACGAGATCGAGGAGGCGATTCGCCCCGGAGGCCTGGCCCGGCTCAAAGCGCCGCGCATCAGGGCGATTCTCGACGAGATTCGAGCGCGGGAGGGGTGGATCGAACTGTCCAGCCTCGAGCCGCTCCCGGACGACGAGGTCTACGCCTACCT
>Ga0136615_10000138_pt1 | contig 29730 bp, 31 predicted proteins | sample AntDrymUQ2882206_2_FD_106647 | JGI IMG/M metagenome (GOLD analysis project Ga0136615, IMG submission 106647) | Polar desert sand microbial communities from Dry Valleys, Antarctica - metaG UQ288 (22.06) | ecosystem: Environmental > Terrestrial > Soil > Desert | place: Antarctica: Dry Valley... | reverse complement strand
CGAACAGCGCGTCTGCGACCGCCTGGCCGACCGCCGCCTCGTCGTCCAGCGTGAGCGGCGCCAGCCCCTGCCCGAGCCGCTCGGCGGCGTAGCGTTCCAGCCGCTCATGGATCAGATGCCGCCCGTACACACGCTGGTCGTCCGGGCCCATCGTCGGGCGGCCCTGCCGCTCACCGTCCCTGCGGTAGGCGGCCAGGCCCTCGGCGACCTCGCCACGCAGGCGCTGCACCAGGGCGGCTCCTCCGGGCCCGGCGGTCGGCCGGGTCACGTCGACCCCACCCGGGCGCCCACGGGGTAGCCCCGGCGTCTGGTCGCAGCGGAGCCCCGCCGGCCCGCCCTCGCGGGTTCTGTCGAGGCCAGGAGGTCGGCCACCGTCCGCGCAGAGTGCAGCAGCGCCGAACGGCCCCAGCGCGCCGGCGACCCGGACCCCGCGACGGCTGCGGCGCCCTCGGGATCGTCCGCCAGCACGCCGAGCACACCGACGCCGACCGCTGCGCCCACCTCCTCTGGCCCGTAAGGCCGGTCACCGACCAGGAGCACGCCAGGCCGCACCCCGGCCGGCCGCAGCCCCTCGGCCGCCGCCGAGAGGTGCGCCACCTCGGAGGCGGTCGGCCGGCAGACCAGCAGCGTCCGATCGGCGGCCTTCGCGAGCAACCAGGGCCTGGAGCCGGGTCTGGACAGCGGCGAGAAGGCCGAGCTGACCACCGCGCGCCGGTGGATCATGCAGCTGGAGGCTGAGCTGGCCGTGGCGCGCCGGGCGTTGGATCTGGTGAAGGAGGTGAGGCCTCAAGAAGTCGGTTCGGGACGATCTGTCGTCAGATCGGGGGCTGGGGCTGGATCCATAGGAGCGCTACAGCAGGCCAATTGGCAGCGGCCGCGCGCGGAGCGCACCACTATGCGCGGTACGCATCGCGGCTCCGGTAAGGGCGCATGGGCGGGCGCGGCCTCAAGGTCGACGGCTGGGGGACTGCCGGACGCCGCCCGATCGGTCGCTCGCTGCGCGGGGCGGCTTCGGTGAGCGCGTCGGCGAGCAGCGCGACGCCTCGGTCGGCGACCTGAGTGGAGCAAGGGCCGTAGCTCCCTCATACTGGACACATGGCGACTGGGCCGAGGTCGATCTGGCCGCCACCATGGGACGATGTGACCTGGCCCCCGCGCACTTCTGCGACGACGTTGCGTCTCAACGAGGTGCACGTGTGGGCATACCCGACGATTGCGCCTGCAAAGGTCGTGCGCTGGTGCGGCTCGACCATGGACGCTGCCGAACACGCGAAGGTGCGGCAGATGCCCGCAGCCCGACAGGAACCCTTTCTCATCGCGCGCGGCGTCCTGCGCGGTCTCCTGGCGTCGTACCTGCATGTTCCGCCCCAGGCTGTGGAGCTGGAATCAGGCCGCTACGGTAAGCCGACCCTTCGGGTGGCGTCCGGCGACCCACAGCTCACATTCAGCCTCTCGCACTCGGATGCCATCGTGCTCTGCGCCGTGACCCGCCATCGGGAGGTTGGGGTCGACGTAGAGCAGATCCGCCGTGACGTCGACTTCCTGTCGATTGCGGCACGGTTCTTGTCATCTGCGGAGCAGGCTGAGCTCCGGGACGGCCCGCCGGGGCGCCGGGCTAGGGCCTTCTTCGCCGGCTGGACATGCAAGGAGGCCTATGTCAAGGCCACGGGCGAAGGCCTGCACCGCCGCCTTGACTCGTTCGATGTCTCGTTCGATCCCGACGGGCCCGGGGGCCTGCTGCGGGATGCCGTGGACGACATGGGGCGATGGGCATGTGCCCGCCTGCCGATGCCGACTGGCTACGCCGCCGCGATCGTCGTCGAGCAGCCGATGTCGACAGGTACCCAGCGCGACCTGGCACCGCCAGACGGTAATGTCATGCGCGTAGGCGGAAGCCCGGCGGTGCTGCGATCGCTCCGGCTTGGCAGGGTCGGACGCGCGGAGGGCTTGGGCGGCTGACGACCATTGACGTGGTCGTTGGGTGCTCTTCTCCGGCTGCGCACGGTGAAGACCGGCACAAGGAAGCCTGCCCAGTCCTTGACGGCGATGAGCGGACACCTAGACTGGCAAAGTAGTACTACTTCGCACTAGGCCCGGTCCTGACCAAACGGAAGAAGGGGGGTGTAAGCATGAGGCTCAAGCGTTCGCGCGAGGGCGTCATCACTCGCGTCGTGCACATCCCCTGCTGACAAATGAGACATTAGCGCTGCGGATGAGTGCGCCTCGTGCGTGCTCCGTCATCGCAAGCATGAGGCGCGCTCATCCGCATCCGGGATTGTGAGCATGGTTGTCAGGATGACAGCAGGGTTCGGTACACGCGCTGAGTACGACGCTGCGTTTTGCCCAGGCACCCTTGGTGGCGCGGCGGGCAGCCACGCCGTCACACCCCGTGACAGTGGACACGCGACGGACCGGCTTAGGGACTGACATGGCCGGCGCTCCGGGCAGGCGATCAGCCGTGGACACCAACACGGTGCACATCATTGATTGCACACTGCGCGAAGGGGCCCAGGCGCCCGGCGTGCTGTTCAGCCCCGAGCAGTCGGAGGAGATTGCAGCGCTGCTGGTGGCGAGCGGCGTGAACATGATCGAGTGTGGCCATGCCGCCGCGTCGGAGGAGGAGAAGCGACGCATCAAGCGAACGCTCGTTTCTGCGGGCGACACCCCGGTGCTCGTACACGCGCGGGCCAACCGCCGCGACATCGACGCCGTTGCGGAGACGGGAGCCGGGTGGTGCGGCATCTTCCTGGCCTTCAACACTTATGCCCGGCGTACGAAGGTAGTCGGTGCGTCGCTGTCAAGACTTCTGTCGATGACGGCGGACAGCGTCGCGTACGCCGTTCGCAGCGGCCTACGCGTGCGGTTTACCGTTGAGGACGCTACACGTACCCCCGACAGTGTGCTCGTGCGTGCGTACGAGGCCGCGATCTCTGCAGGGGCCGACCGAATCTGCTTCGCCGACACCGTCGGGCTGCTCGAACCTCGGCAGGTCGCGGTCGCCGTCGGCAGGCTGCGCGAGCGCTTCCGAGCGGTCGATCTGGAGTTGCACCTGCACGACGATCGAGGGCTGTCGATGGCGAACGCGTTGGCGGGCATCGACGCGGGGGCCAATTGGGTCTCGTGCTCCGTCAACGGCATCGGCGAGCGCTCCGGCATCACGGACCTCATCGTTCTGCTGGCCAACATGCACCAACGGGGTAGCCGCGCGTTGCGGCGCACTGACGCACTCCAGCGCGCGTCCGAGCTCGTCGCAGCGTTCGCACGGATGCCCGTTAGCTCGCTGAGTCCTGTTACGGGCAGCAACGCGTTCACCCACACCGCGCAGCTGCACCGCCGTGCCGTGGCGATCGATCCGATGGCTTACTCCTGGATCGATCCTAGGAAGCTCGGTCGCGAGACGAGCACCGCGTCGTCGAACCAGAAGACCCAGAAGACCCTGAGCGACCTTGTTGTCGAGCCGGAGATCCGCTCCGCGACCGAGCTACCTCATCACCGGCATGGTCCCGGTCGGCGCTTCTTGCTCGTTGATGGCACCAAGGTGTCCGATTGCAGGCAGTACTGCATCGTTCGTGCGGTACGGCCGGGCGACGACATCGGCCGGGGGCACGTCGACGAACACCGCCACAACGTCGACAGCTGCTTCTTCTTCCTGGGTGCGGGCGAGGACCTCGACGGACTCGAGGTCGAGGTGGCCGTCGGCGACGAGGTGCGCCGGCTGAACAGTCCGGTGTCGGTGTTCATCCCCGCGGGGACCCGTCACTCCTACCGGGTCATCGCCGGTGCTGGGCTGTACATCAACCACGTGCTCGCAGGGAGCTACCACGAGAGCCTCCTCGAGTGAACGTCCCGGGCGCGCTGCGGTGCACATCGTGGTGTCGCGCCGTCCGCCGCAAGGTGGTCGACCGGCGCGACGGGGAGGCGTGAACATGTGCGGCGTCGCGGCGATCGCCGGCACCGATCACGCGACGCGGGACGTCGGTCGGCTGCTGCTGTCGATGCGGCACCGCGGTCCAGACGGCTCGGGCGTGGCCACCACCGTCGGCGGGGCGGTAGGGATGGGGCGGCTCCGGATCAGACCTCCGAGGACACTCGCGTTGCCGTTCCAAGTTGGCACACGTGCAGTGGCGTACAACGGCGAGGTGTATGCGGACGGTCGCGCCGACGGCGCGACCGCGACCGTCGCCGACGAGCTCGGTGCCCTCTTCCGCGATCGAGATGGTTCGATCGATGGGATGTGGGCGGCGGCGTGGACCGACGGCGGCTCACTGATGCTGGAGCGCGATCGCTGGGGACAGCGACCCTTGTACTACCGGCGGGTCGGCGACGGGTGGGCGGCGGCATCCGAGGCGTCGGCCCTCCTGCGTGTGTTCGGGCGTCCCGAGCTGTCGTCCGATGCGCTGGTCGAGATGCTCGCGCTCGGGGCACCGATCACCGCCTCGACTGTGTTCCACAACATCCACGCCGTACCGCCAGGAGCCCTACTGCGGCTCACACCCGGGCGCGATGGTGCTGCTTTAGTCGTCCGCCGCGACAATGGTGACGGCGAGCGGGGGGCCCTGCGTCACCACGGGCAACTGCCCGACGCGCTGGACCGTGCAGTCGTGCGCTGCCTCGTGGCCGACCGGCCGGTGGGCCTTGCGGTCAGCGGGGGACTGGACTCGACGCTGGTGGCCGAACGCATGCTCCGGCAGGGGCTGCCTGACGTGGTCACCGCCAACGTGTCGGTCGCGGCCGACGATGTCGGCGACCTAAGTCGGTTCGTCGATTGGCTCACGCCGCGCGCCCGGGAGCTCGGCTGGCGCCACGTCTCGACGACCGTTGACCGGTACCGGTACTTGAATCTGTTGGCAGAGTCGGTCAACGCGATGGGGTTCCCCACCCGCATGTCGTCGGTGCCCATGTACCTTGCCCTCGCGCGGATCGCGGCGTCCGCGGACGTGGTGGTGATGCTCACGGGGGAGGGGGCCGACGAGCTGTTCCTCGGGTACGACTCGTATCGTCGGTACTTCGCCGATCCCGGCGAGCCGGAGATCACACGTCTCGAACGTGTTCACCTGCCCGAGCGGAGGCAGGCGCTGCTGAGACGGCTCTTCGGCGACGCTCCAGTGCGAAGGTGCCGCGAGGCCTACCGTGACCTCGCGTACCGCGCTTTCCACGCTCGGTCGGTCCTGCGCCGCATCGAGCGCATGCTGAGCTTGACGCCTCTGCTCGAACGCGCCGACGTGTGCCTGATGGCTAGCGGCATCGAGGGGCGGGCACCGTTCCTCCACGCGGACGTCCCGGCGCACGCCGCAGCCTTCGACGATGTCGAGCTGTCGTCGTGCCGTCTGGGCAAAACACCGCTGCGCACCATGGACGGAGGACGGCTCGACTACCACCTCCGTCATGTTCCGAAGCGGCCGTTCCGTGCGCCGCTGCGAGGATGGCTGTGCGAGGACGACACCAGGTGGCGCTCGACGGTGCGCGCACGCGCCCGGCGCGCGGCGCGCACGCTCGACCTGCGTGCCGGAGCCGTGGACATCGTCGTCGACGAGGCTCACGAAGACGAGGAGGCCGCGACGCTGCTCGGAGCGCTACTGGCCGTCGACAGCTGCGAGTTCATCTGATGTTGCAAGCTAGCAGCGCCGATCGTCCGGTTCCGGGCGTTGCGGTCACGCTGGAGACGTCCTCCGGTCCGGTTCGAGGGTTTCGCGATGCCCGAGGCATGCGGTTCCTCGGCATCCCCTACGCGGCCGCCCCGGTCGGAGCGGACAGGCTGCGACCTCCGCGTGCCCGGCCACCGTGGACGACAGTGCAGGCAGCCGACAATCCGGGACCGTGGCCGCCGCAGAACAGCACCCGCCACAGCCTCACCCTCGGCGAGGCGACGCGGCAAGACGAGGACTGCCTGACGGTCAACGTGTGGACGCCTGGCCTCGACGGCCCACCTCGCGCGGTACTCGTCTGGCTGCACGGTGGCGGCTTCGTAGAGGGCGGCGGGGCGTCGCGGAGGTACAACGGTGGGCCCCTCGCGGCAGCGCGCGACATCGTTGTCGTGACCGGCAACTACCGCATCGGGCTGCTCGGCTTCGCGGCCCATGAGTCGCTGCGTGACCCGGGCACCGGCGCTGTCGGCAACTGGGGCTTGCTGGATCAGATGCTGATGCTGCGGTGGGTTCACGCGAACGTCAGCGCGTTCGGGGGCGACCCATCGCGCGTCGCCCTGGTCGGTCACTCGGCCGGCGCGATGAGCGTCTGCGACCTGATGGCGATGCGGCAGGCCCGAGGGCTGTTTAGGCGGGCGATCGCGCAGAGTGGTGGTCCGTCCGCGGTGCCGCTGGCGGATGCTGCCAGGACGGTCGAGTGGGTCGTTAAGCGCTTGGGATTGGACGATCCCGTCCAGCTGCGGACGGTCCCGGTTGAGGACCTGCTGCGCGCCCAGCGTGACTTGGCCATGGCGGGACGTGGCTTCGCCACCCGACCGGTCATTGACGGGGTGACGCTGGAGCGGCACCCGCTCGACGTCGACGTCGACCTCGAGCCGCTGCCGCTGATGATCGGCACGACGCGCGACGAGGTGCGGTACTTCTACGCTGGCACGCCCATCCTCGACGAGCTGACCGACCGTGCGCTTGTGGGCAGGATCGGGCACGCCGTCGGGGTCGAGCGCGGCCGGGAGATCATCGCGGCGTACCGCCGGGCCCGCGCAGCGCGAGGCCAGGGCACGTCGCCGGGTGAGCTACTCGTCGCGATCGAAAGCGACCGCACCCTGCGAGTCCCAGCGACGCGGTTCGCGGAGCGCATCGCAGGGGTCCAGCCGTCGACGTACATGTATCGGTTCGATGTCGAGGTCGGGAATGGACGGGGTGCCGCGCACGGCGTCGACCTGCCGTTCGTGTTCGGTGATCCGGCCACGGACCGTTGGGATCAGGACGCCGCCGCGCTGCGGGACCGTGTCCAACGGTCATGGTCCCGCTGGACCGGCGGGAGCGATCCCGCCGGCGAACAGGCTTCGGGCTGGCCGAGGTACGACACGGCGCGGAGGGCCACGCGGATCTTCACCTCAATGCACCCCGACGGCGGTGAGGTCGTGGACGCACCCGACGAGCCGGAGCGGGCCGTGTGGCACGACGGGGAGGTGCAGGTATGAACGAGGTAGGTGCCGAGGACGCTACGGCGATCTCGGCAGATGACATGCTGCGGGTCTGGACGCGTGTTCTGGGACGACCGGTCGTCGCGACCGACGACTTCTTCATGGATCTGGGAGCCACCTCCATCGAGGCGTTGCAGCTCCTGGACGCCATCGCAACCGAGTGCGGTGTGTTCCTGCCGCCCGGGGCCTTGTTCGAGCAGTCGACCGTCGTCTCGTTGACGGCGGCGGTCAACTATCAGCGCGACGGCGCCGCGCCGTTGGGGTAGCGCGTCGCGTCCTGGACGAGGTGGCGACGCCACCGCAGCGAATGGAGACGCCCGTGGTGATTACCGGCCTCACGTACCGCGTCGGGCAGCTCACACCTTTGGAGGAGCTCAGCGGCCACGCGCTGTCGGCGGACACCGTCGAGGCGCTGCGTGAACGTGGGCAGCGGGTCTGCGCCATCGCCGACAGCGAGTTCCCGCTGATCGGCGAGGCCGTGCGCGGGACGCTCGCGGCCGCTGACGTCGAGCCGGAGCAAGTTGATCGCATCGTCGTGACGTCCGAGAGCATCTTGATCTCGGGCTCGAAGCGGCATCACGAGCACAAGCGTGCCGAGCTTTACGGCTACCTGGCCGACTGCGGACTGTCCGGTGCCCCGGTGGTGCTGATGACCTTTGCAGGCTGCAGCTCGGCCGTCATGGCACTGGAGTACGCGCTGCACGTCGTCCGCGCAGGCGATGCCCGTCACATCCTCGTCCTGGCCGCGGACCGCGTGCTCGAGGACGCCGATCGCGTCCTGGCGCCGAAGGTGTCAGTCGTTGGGGACGGTGCCGCCAGCTGCCTAGTCACCGGGCGGCAAGGCCGAGTGGGTGACTTCGACCTGCGGTGGGTGCGTCGCCGTGGCTTCCTGCGCGCCGTGGCGCACCAGCGCGCGGACAACTTCGGCCCGTCGCTGGTCATGATGGGACGCGCGCTCGCGTCACTCGGTCGCGAGGTCGCGACCGCGTCCCCGCCCACGCGCGACGCTTGGCTGGCGTGCAACAACTACGGTCTGCCGACCCTCCGATTGTTCGCGCACTCGCTCGGCCATCCGGAAGAGCGCGTGTTCATCGACAACGTCGCAGCGATCGGCCACCTCGGATCCCCGGATCCCCTGGTCAACCTGGCATGCCTTGCGGAGTGCGGCGAGCCGGTGCTGACGCTGGCCACCGGGCCCGCCGATTGCACGCTGGCACTGCTGACGCCCGTATTGTCAGGGGCGCAACGGTGAGAGAACCTCTGTCGAGCCCGGGGATCGGCCGGGCGATCAGTCCGTGGATGCCGAGGGTGTGTGCTGGACATGCACGATCCCGAACGCGCCTACGCCGATTCGGACCAGCGGGACATCGTGGAAACCCTCGGCGCAGACGATGCCAACGCCGAGCAGGACGCATTGCCTCCCTTCAAGTCATTGGTGCGACGCCGCGCTGCTGGGCTAGTACTCGCGGGACAATACTCTGGTGGGAGTCAGACCTTCGGAGCCGTTCTCCGGGACGCCATCTCACGTCACTCTGTTTGAGACAAGCGCCACAAGCGTGGCCCACAGAAGGCCTCTACGCCGATGGCAGATAGAATCTCCAGCGCCGCCGGGGAGTACGCAGCGGCCCTTGAGTCACTGCGTTCCGCGCGCATGGGTACCGAACTCATCGCGCCCCTTCTGTACAGCCTCGTTCGTAGCACCCGGGCGCAACGTGTCCTCGAGATCGGTGCGGGACAGACTACGCTGGCGCTGCTCAAGGGGCTCGACGACAACCGGCGCGACATCATGCGCGAACGCGCCCAGCTCGCCGCCAAGCAGCGCGGATTTGACCCTGACTGGCTGGTCGACGAGCGCGCGGTTGAGCGTGATCAGGATGACGTCGTCGAGTGGTTGGCGGCCGAGCCCGCGCTGGTCGACCCACGTTTCTTCGATCGTGATTACGCCCCGCGGTGCGTCAGCATCGATGACGTCAGCAGCCCCTTCTCGCGTGCACCGGCGGTTGATGCCGCCGCCCAACGGGCGGGCCTCAACGAGTTGCTCGACCTGCGACTGGCAGATTTCCGCGACGTTGCCGACGCAGAGGGCATTCGGGAGCCAGCGTTCGATTTGGTGTGGTTCGACTGCGGAGGTCATGTTGAGTACCGCGACTTCCTGTCGCTGTACTGGGACCACGTAACCCCGGCCGGCGGCATGATCGTCCTGCACTACACGCTGACGGTCCCGGCGCACGAGCGGGTGCTCGCCGATCTCGAACGGGAGCGTCGGGAAGGCAGAACGGGTTCCTTCGAGTTGCTGAGTATCCTAGAACCGCACAAGTTGATGCAGAATAGCTGCACGCTCATCCGCCGATGCGAGGCGCCAGCGCCGCGATACGCAGTCACACGTCCGATCAGTCTCGAGCGGAGCGGATGGTGAACGATTGGTCGGCGGTCGTGCCACCAATCTTTCTCACGGCCGGCTTCGAGGAGCGCGACGACACCTCCCCTGCGGCAGCTTTCACCTACAGCCGCTACGGCAACCCAACAGTGGACGCGCTGGAGCGCGCCCTCGCCGAGCGCGAGGAGGCGGAGGCAAGCGTCGTGTTCTCATCGGGCATGGGTGCGATCCACGCAGTTCTTGCTGGCCTGCTCGGCCGTAGTGCGGTCGCCGTCGTGTCCGACCATGTCTATCCGGGCACCGAGGTGCTGGTGCGGTACCTGCACGACCGTGGGTGGCTGACCGTGCGGTTCGTCGACCCGGATGACCTCGACGCGGTGAGACGGGCCTTGCACGGTGCGCGCCTGCTGTGGCTGGAGGCACCGTCGAACCCGGGCCTGCATGTGCCCCGGATCGACGATCTCGTGCAGGCCGCCAGGCACGCTGACGTGCTGGTGGCCGTGGACGCAACTATGGCGACACCGGTCTACTGGAAGCCTGTGGACGACGGCGTAGACCTGGTCGTGCACTCGCTGACCAAGTATGTGTCGGGCGGAGGGGATGTGCTGGGCGGCGTCGTTGCCGGTCGCGCGGACCTCGTCGACGAGGTGCGGACCGTCGCCGCGGCGACGATGGGCAATGTGCTGAGCGCGTTCAACGCCTTCCTGTTGTCACGGGGCCTCGCCAGCCTCGCGGTACGGGTGCCGGCACAGTCGACCACGGCCGCCGGCGTCGCCGACTGGCTTGCCTCTCGGCTCGGCAACGACCGGGTCTGGTATCCCCTCCACCCCCACGCGCCTCGGCGCAGCGAGCACGCCCCATTTGGTGCGGTCGTGCTGTTCGGGCTCGACAATGCCGCTTGCTTCGAGCGTCGGCTGTCGGAATCGACGTTGCTGCGCCGGGCACCGTCGTTCGGTGACACCCAGACTCTCATCTCGTGCCTGTGTCCCGCGCGGTTCCCCCCCGCGTCGCGCGGGGCGCTACGGCGGCGATGCGGCACGGTCGACGGATTGTACCGGCTGGCAGTCGGCCTGGATCAGATGACGGCGGTCACCGCAGAGCTTGAGCGGCTGCTCGCTCAGTAGAGCTCGAGCGTGGCGGCCGCGCGCGACCAGCGCTCGAAGGCGCGGACACACACGTAGCCCACGGCGGTGTAGGCAACCGCCACCAACAGTTCCCTGCCCACCGCCGGGGCCCATAGCTCCGCAGGAGCAAGGCTTGTCGCCGACCGCGCCGCCTGGATGCTGCCGCGTAGGGGCAACACGGTGGAGAGCCAGGCCAGCGGGCCTGGCAGAGCGTCGATCGGGACGTTCGCGCCGGAGACGACCAGCAGCAACAGGTACAGCACGCTAGTGAGCGACTGCGTGTCCCGGCTGACCAGGCCGACCGCACCCACGACGACGCCCAGTGCGGTGCACGATAGCGTGCCGACCAGCAGCGCGGCGGCCAGACGCGGCACTGCTCCTGGCGCCAGCTGAGCGCCGAGCACGATGCGCCCGAAGGCAATGCCGAAGGCTGCGACGGCGAGCCCGTTGAGGATGTTGGGCAGCATGCGTCCGAGGTAGACCGCGGACCGATGGGCTGGTGTGAGCACGAGCCACGGCAGTGTCTGTTGGACTCGCTCCCGCTCGAGCATCTGCGACATGCCAAAAGTGCTCGCGATCGCGCAGGTTTGGATGGCGTTACCGATTACGAAGTGCTCCAACGGCAGCGGTGTGAGGCTTGGACCGAGCAGGGCGAAGAACGAGATCTGCATCGCCGGTGTGGCGAGCAACGTTGCGGTGAACAGGCCTGGGCGCAGCCAGACGAACAGCGCCCGGTACGACAACAGTCCGCCGACGACGACCACGCGGAGCCATGTCATACGAACGAGAGGTCGCCGCGGTCCCGTGCCGCGCGTTCCATCCGGCCGAGCAGCAGCACACCCAACGCGACGAAGGCAACGGTGAGCAGTACCAGCACCGCCCCGGCCCGCAACGCTGCGGGCAGGCTGCCGTCCGCCGTCGCACGCAAGAGCTGCAGCGCCCACGTGGTCGGGAGCGCCAGGCCCACCAGCCGCAGCGCGTCGGGCAGCGCCTCGCTGGGGACCAGGAGGCCGCTGCACACCCAAACTGGGTACTCGAGCAGATTGACGAGCATCCGCGTCTGGCGGGCCAGGACGAAGACCCCGGCGATCACGAGGCCGAACGCGGCCAGCCCGAGCACTGCGACGACGGATGCGACGGCGATCCCAGGCAGACGTACCAGCGGCGTGTGGACGTCGAAGGCGAGCCAGCCCACCCCCAGTGCCAGGACAATGGACACTAGGCCGAGGGCGGCGGCACCCAGGCACGCACCGAGTATCGGACCGACCAGCTGTGTGGGGGCGGCGAACAGCAGCTCCAGCGTCCCGTAGCGACGCTCACGGTCCAGTGCACCTCCCGCCCCGAACAGCGTGGTGGACCACATCCCCATCAGCCCCGCGCTGAGCACAGCGTCGCGCAGGTATGGCCCGGAGTCCGACAGCAGCCCGGCGATCGTCAAGAACGTCACCGGCTGGAACGCCGCTAGGACAACGTAAAACTTGAGCAGGATCAACTGCGTCACGGCGACCCTTGCCGCCGCCGCCACGACCGCCAGCCGCATGGCGCTACCGAGCATGCGCCGACTGCTCAGTATGCCGGATGATCGAGATATAGGTGTCCTCCAAGGTGGGTTGCCTGGAGCTGACTGAGGTCACGCCGAGGTTCGCAAGCGTCTCCCCGACCACGGCGCCGTCGGCGGACGGCGAGGCGACGTGCACCTGCAGGCGCTGCACGGCGCCCTCGGTCGTGACCTCCACGGACCGGACCGGCGCCAGAGCGCGGAGCCGCTCAAGCTCGGCGTCTCCTAGGCCGACGCCGACGCCCTCGACGATCGAGCCGTTTAGGTGTCGACGGGCGAGCTCGGGAGCGGTGCCGTGCGCGACGATCCGACCGCCGTTAAGCACAACGATGCGGTCGCTGAGCTGCTCGGCCTCGTGCATGTAGTGCGTGGTGAGCAGCACGGCCTTACCGTCGTCGCGCAGACGCGTGACGATCGCGCGCAGCGCGCGGGCGCCGACCGGGTCGATGCCGATCGTCGGCTCGTCGAGGAGCAGCAGGGTCGGATCGTGTAACAGCCCCCGAGCGATATGGAGACGTTGGCGCATCCCGCGCGAGTAGCGCTCGACTCGCTCGTGCTCCTGTCCGCGGAGCCCGACCTGCTCGAGCACGTCCTCAATGCGCCTGCCGGCGGCGCGCGGTGCCAGGCCATACAGCGTGGCGACGTAGCGCAGGTTGTCACGGCCCGACAAGCGGTCGTAGAGGCCGCGCTCTCCTCCGAGGATGAGTCCCAGGCGCATCCTGGCGCGATGTGGCTGTTCCACTGCGTCTACGCCGAACAGCCGCACGGCGCCGCTCGACGGCAGCAGGAGAGTCGACAGCATCTTGATGGTGGTCGTCTTGCCCGCCCCGTTGGGGCCGAGCAGCGCCACGATCTCACCGGTGTCGATCGTCAGCGAGAGGTCGTCGACCGCGGTCAGGGTACCGCGCTCGCGTCGTCGTCGACCCCGCGCCCGGAAGAGGCGCGTCACCCGATCCAGCTCCGCGGCCGGTGTCATCCTGCGCGGACCGCGATGCCGCCGCGGACCACCCCGGCCTCAACCGCACCGAACAGGGGTCGGAATACGTCGGGAAGCCGCTGGCTCCAGGGCGGTGAGAGCCACAGACGCAGCAGCAGCCGGCGCCGCCGGGCGTCGTGGTCGGCGAACGCCTCGCGCCCGTGCAGGGTCCGGTGGCTGTTGAGCAGCTGAAGATCACCGGCCTCGAGTTGCATCCTCACCGCGGCGTCCGGCTCCCCCAGCGCAACGTCGAGGGCGTCCAGGGCCTCGATCTGTCGGGCCGACAACCGCGGAACATCGGGGAAGCGCTGGGCGTCCATGATGAAGCGTCGGATGTAGCGGGTGACGAGCTTGCCGTCCGCCATCGAGAACACCGGGAGCGGGATCCATCGGGGCGCACCGGCGGGCTGCTCGCCGCGCTGGTCGTTCGGGTACGGCTCGTACAGCACCGGTAGCAGCTCCGGCGCCCGCTGCCGCAGCAGCTCGTGGGCCTGGTCAGCGCTCACCACGATGCTCGTGCCGCCCTCTGCGGCCGGTCTGACGCAAAGAAGCGCGACGACGTCACACCGGTCTGAGTGCAGCGCCAGCGGCGCGTTGGTCTCGTGTCCGCGAACCGACGGCAGCGCGAGCTCAGATCCCAGGTCCTCGACGCGCCTGAGGCGGTCGCCGCCGACGGTCTGCGGCACGGGTACGCCCAGCAGCGACCCGAGTCCCCACAGAAGCCGCTCAAGGTCGGCCTCGCTGTGGTTCACGACCGGCAGCCCACGTACTAGGAAGAGCCCGGGACCGTCGCGCAGAGCTGCCGTGATCCTCCGGCACAACCTGGTGATCGTCGGACGCTCGAACGCGTCGACGTCGATCAGCTCGACCGGTCGGCCGCGCACGGCCGGATGGTGCAGGGCCGCATCGCACTCGGCGGTCTCTTCGGCCGTCAGCCGGTGCACCCACGTCCGTGTGTCGCGGAGGTCGTCCGTCGACCAGGCGAAGGTGGCGGATCCGTCGGTCGGGGCGTCATCAGCCGGCGCGACCGATCCACGGCAGGTGGCTGTGCCGTCGCGCCAGGGCAGCATCAACCGGTCGGTGCGAACACGGTCGTCCGCGGTTGGTCGAACAGCCGCGTTGGCGCGAAGACGATGACGACGCCACGCCGCGGTCGGCGCGACGTGTTGACCCCACTGCCGTGCACCGTCAGACGGTCCCACGCGACCGCGCTACCCGCCGTCAGCGGCACGACCTCGCGCTCGAACTGCTCGAGCACCTCGGGCACCACCTCCGGGTGGTCGGTGTCGGGGGGCGGTGCGTGTTCCAGCACCCCGCGGAGGTGTGAGCCGGGGCAGAAGGTGAGGCAGCCGTTATCGACATCGGCGTTATCAAGTGCGAACCAGCAGGAGAACGCTTGGGGCATCCACCGTTCCCATAGCGCCTGATCCTGGTGGAACGGCGTGCGGGTTCCGATGGCCCCGGGCTTGAGGAACGCCGCGCAGAAGACGAGGGTCAGGGGCTCATCGACGTGCCGGCTCAGGAAGTGCTGCACGGCACCGTTGCGCCAGAGCACCGACCAGGTCTCGCCGTCGAGCAGGTGCAGCTCACGCATCTTGCGAACGCGTCGCCCGTCAGGCTCGTACTGGAACTGCAGCGGGTCGGCGTAGCGCTCGGGAGCCGCCTCGTATCGATCGAGCGCCGCGGTCAGATCTGCCAGCTCGGAGCGGTCGATGGCGCTTGGGATCAGCCAGTAGCCGCCGTCCTGGTTCATAGCCCCTCGGCACATCACAGTTGGTGCCAGATTCCCATAAAGTATCGGCGGCTGCACTCGGCTCCGTCAAGGGGATCGGCGATCTGCGGGGGCGCGGCCGGCGAAGGTACGCTCGGGAAGACACGTCGTCGATCACCGGGGCAAGGTGTGGCAGCTGACCGATCGGCGGGGGAGTCCCGGTCCAAAGCGGCCGGATGGGACGCGGTCGGCCTGGAGTTCTGGCGGCGGGGGCGGGAGACGGCCAGGCCGTCGCCCGCGGGCGTCGACTGGTTCTGTGCTGATCTGCGCCGCGGTGACCGCTGCCTCGTGGTGGGCGGCACAACGGTCGACCTGATCCGGCACGCCGCGAACGCCGGTCTCGACGTCACGGTCATCGACTTCTCCGAGCGCGTCTGCAGCGAGTTGGCTGCGGAGGTAGCCGACGTCGAGGTCGTGCACGCCGACATCTTGGATCCGCCGACCCTCGATCCCATGGATCGCGTGGTGGCAGACACTCTGCTCAATCGGTTCGACGGTACGGAGGCGCCGCGGTTCGAGACGGCGGTCGCAGGACTGCTGCGGCGCGGGGGGCAGCTGCGTCTGACGGTTAAGATCGGGCTGTACCCGATGGACGAGCGACTCTTCCGGTTGGGTCGCAGTACGGCCACCCTCGACCGCTTCTGGGATCCTCGGACGCGTACCATCGACTTCGCGCGGACCGGGGCGTTGCTAGAGGAGGCGCTGGTGCCGCACGGCACGCTGTCGCGGGAGCAGATGCTGGTGTGGTACCGGGCGCGTGGCGTCGAGAAGCGCTACGAGCGCAGCGACCTGCGCGCGCTGCTGCGCCCTCCCCTCTGGCGGCTGCAGCTGGCCACCGATCCGGACCGCACGGAGTGCTGCCGACTGGTCGCCGTGCTGGAGGGTGACCGGACCTCAGAATGACGGCCCCGTCACCTCTTGAAGGGGGCTTGCGACCCATCGACCCGCAGGTCCCGGCTACCCGCGGCGGCAATGAGCGCTGAGCGGAAGTGGTCAACGAACTGCGCGCATCCCAGTGAGCGCGGCGCGTGCACACTGAGCGTCAACTCCGCGTGCCCGCTGACGATGACGTAGAACGGCACTGTCGCCGGTTTCCGCGACGCGGTGGTCGTAGGACGCGGTGCGACTCCGCGGGCGAGGTCCGTCTCTGCGGCCGGCGGCGGCCATCCGGACGCGGTGTAATTGATCAGGTAACCGATCTCGGCGGGTCGGCCGGCGATGCGCAGCGCAAGGCGGCGCACGGCGTCGACGTCGTAGCACCCGTGCTGCATGGCCTCGGTGCTCGCCAGTTGCAGGCGGCTCAAGAGCGACGCGAACGGCTCGTCCGATCCGATCTCGACGTGCACAGGGATCGCCTGGTTCATCGACGTGACGGTCGCCCGCCAGCGGGGGTCGAAGCGGTTCGACACCATCGACCACAGCAGGAACGCGCGTGCGCGAGTCAGCCGCGCGATCGTCGTGGCGGTCAGCGCTAGTGCGACGGCCTGGGGGAACACGCGCTCCCGCTTCGCGATGCTGGTCACAGCGCCGCTCACGGCGCCGAGCGGCAGGTGGCAGTGCACGCGGTCGGAGTCGGCCGGAGGCGGGTCCGTGAGCGGCGCCGTACGCAGCAGCCGGGCCCAGTACTCGATCGCTGCGCCGCGGCGTGCCTCCCATGCCGTGGAGCGCTGCGCCGCGGCCAGCGCTCGGGGCGTGGGCTCAGTGGACTGGTCGGGCTGCGCCATCGTGTCTCCGGCCACCAGGGTCGTGACCTCATCGAGCACCCGCCCGAGTGCCCAGCCGTCCGCGACGATGTGGTTCATAGTTACGAGGAGCGCTGCCGGACGGCCGCGGACGCGGGCCAGCGTCGCGTTCCAGCCGACGTCCTTGTCGAGCAGGAACGGCTCGTCAGCACGCGCGTCGGCCAGCCGCTGCAGACGCGGCGGGTCGACGTCGGGTAGGTCTATGACGTCCATCCGCGGCGCGCTGGCGGCGTGGACGATCTGGCGCGGCCGCGCAGGGTCGGTCACCTCATAGGTCGTGCGAAGGCTCTCGTGGCGGGCGCAACACTGCGCCAGCGCCTCACGGACGTCTTCCGTCGACGCGACGTCCTTCAGCAGCACCGCGCGAGTGATGTTGGTGGTCGCCCACTGGCGGCGCGGCAGAGACTCCAGAGCCCGCCACACCGACAGCTGACCGAAGCACAGCGGGTCCACGGCGGTCACGCCCCCTGGCGGGCGGTCCGGTCGCGCTGCGGGGTTGCCTCGCCCATGGCCGCAGATGCCTGCGCGGTCCGGTCGCACGCCGCCTCGATCCACTCCATCGGGAGCGCACCGAGCAGACGGCCGCCGTCGACGAACGACACCAGGATCGTCCAGCTCGTCGCACCATGCGCGATGGCGATCTGCTCCCGCGCCCGCCGCCGCTGACCCGGAGTGGGGTTGCACGTCGCTGACGCTGCCATGGCCTCGACCGCATACCACCGTGCGAGCTCGGTCTCCAGCTCATCGAGGTACGCGAGTTCGCGCCACAGGTGCACCGCCAGTGCTTCGACGTCGTCCAGCGCACGGGCGAGCGCCTCGGCCAGCGTGTGGCGCAGCGCGTCCGGACTGCGCGACGCCGCAGCACTCGTCGCGAACGTGGGATCGCCGACGACCAGCGGCCACATGTAGCGCTGGTATCGACCGGATCCGAACACCCACCGCAGCAGGACGGCGCGCAGCTCGTCTTCGGCTCGTCCGTAGTTAGGATCATGCCCCGGATAGCGCACCAGACGAGCAATCGTCGGCCGCCCAGCTCCCGACCCCCGTGCGTGTCGTCCCGTTCGGCGCTGCTCCCGCAGCCGACCCAGACCGCGCAACGCATCGGCGTGCTTCACGTCGACGCCTCGCAGGAACTGTTGCACGGAGTCGTCGACGAACACCGTCGCACTTGCGAAGATGCGTCGCCAGGTGCGCTCCGTGAAGTGAAGCTCCTCGGCGCCCGCCACGATCGCGTCGGCCTCGGCCTCGGCGAGCAGTCCGCGCCGCACGGCACGACGGGCGCCGCACCGCACGTTGATCAGTGCGCACGATAGCGCGCGGTGCTGGTCGTCGGCGTCGGTGGCGACCGCGACCTCGTCGTCGGACTGCACCACCCCACGTTGATACAGGTGGTAGACCAGCCCGACCCCTTCCATGCCCGCTGGCCAGCACTCGGCAGCCCGGATCGCTCCCATGCTCGACGCTCCGAGCACCGTCGCACCGTCACGAAGGACGTCGACCACCTCCCGTGGTGATACCGCGAACCCGTGCGTGAAGCTGCCGTCGATGAGCAGGAAGTGTGCGTGCCCGTCCTCGCGCGCCTGGTACAACGCCGTGCGGGTCACCGGCGGCTGGACGATCGCGTCCGGCACGATCGACAGGACAGCGTCGGGCGCAACCGAGGGGCCGACGAACACGACCGGGCGGTCCCGGTCCACGCCGGGCTGCGCTGCCGTGGTCATACCAAGCTTCCTCTCCGCACGGTCACAGGACCGTCTCAAGCAGGCGCCAGCAGGGACGGCGCGTCGTCTCCCTGTACGGCGGAGCGAGCCCGACGGCGGTCACCCGCACGACCGGGACCTCGAGGTCAGGACGCGTGAGATCGTTCACGACGCAGTGCTGCACACCAGCGTCGCGTAGGCGCGCGAGAACGTCGATGACAGCATCGCGCAGGTCGTCGTGCGGGAACGGCCGTGACTCGAGCGGGACGGTCCGGTGAGGGTTCAGGACGGCGATGTGGCGCTGCAGCGTCGCGGACCTGTCGGTCGTGACGCGTCCGCCTTCGAACGCGTCCCGCGCGCCGAGCATGGTGCCGCTGTGCGACTGCACCGCCTCCGTAATCGCGCGGGTAAGTGCGCGCACGACGTCCAGGTCTGCGCCATACCCGCCGAACGCGATGCTCTCACCCTCGGCCCCCGGGAAAGACTGGTCGACGACGTAGGCGGTGTACACGGGCACGCCCAGCTCGCCAGTGACGTCGCGGACAACCAGCTCCATACCCTGCTGCCGTATGCGGTCCGCCCACGCGCTGCACGTCGGGTCGAGCGTGGTCGTGTCAATCATGCGGGGGCGTGGCAGCGCAGAGAGATCCTGGTGCAGGTCGGCGAAGCGCGTCACGCTGACCTCGTGGCGCTCGACGATCTCGTACAGCGCGTGCAGCGTGGCCTCTGTGGCGGTGTTGCCCGCCGCCAGACCGTTGGTCTCGACGAGGTGGCACACGTCGTCGCGTGGCGGCGAGACGACCAGGTCGCGAGCGAGGTAGGCAGTGCGCTCGGCTAAGAGGTCGTGTCCGACGAGCCAGCCGATCTCGTCGTCAGGACGGTAGCGGGTTTCGAAGGGGAGGTCGCACGTCGCCGGGTCCAAGACGATCGAGTCGCCAGCGCGCCGTCGGAGGTCGCGGTACGAGGCACGGACTATCTGGCCGTCGGCGACCTCCTCCGCGCTGACCCGCTCTACCGCCTCCATGACGGCGCTGATCCTCGCAGCCTGCGGGGTCGTGCCCTTGCCTGTGTGCACCGTGAGGTCGAGCGCCAGCGGTGTCACCGCGCACCACACGGGCAGGCCCAGTACGTCCAAGGGCGACACGTCGTAGACCCGGGTGATCGGCACCCGGCGCAGCAGCGGGCGCAGGCGCTGCTCGGTGTCGTCGTACCTGGCGGCGTGTCCGCTCGCCGTGACGACCGGGGTCGGCTCGAGCCGCAGCAGCCCCGTCGACCGGATCTCGGCGCGGGCCGCCCCTGAGGTCATCGTGGCACCACGTCGACCGGTGTCGAATCCTCGACAACCGCCTCGGACCTATCCCGCCCGAGCGGCTTCGGACGCCAGCGCACACCAGCGCCGTGTGGACTGCAGCGTGCGAGCTGGGTGCGGTGACCGCCCGGCCACAGCTCGCACACGAGAGCGACGTCGAGGTCGTCGTGCCGCGGCTCGAGCGAGATCCAGGCCAACCGGTGCCGCCCGTCGGCCGTCGCCCCGGCCGATCTAATGAGCTGCGCGAAGCGAATCCGCTGGTCGTTGCTCAGGTAGGTCAGCAGCAGGCTATGAAACACGATCGTGGTAGTGTCGTCGGGCAGCTCCTGCAACCGGGAGCTGAGCCACTCACAGGCGTCCTGTTCGTCGATCTCGACGGGGCCGGCGGTCGCGAGCGCACCGTCGAGCCGTGACAGTCGCTGCGTGTCGTCGGTCCACACGAACGAGCGCAGCAGCGCTCGGTCCTCCTCCTTGGCGATCGCGATCGGGTGCAGATCGCAGCCACGCCGCCCGTCGACGAGCAGAGGGTCGGTCGGCGGATGGCCCTCCACGAACCTGCCGCACAGCGTGAGCGCGGAATCCTCCGGCCCCATCCATCGACCGTCGACCTCGACGCCGTACCGGTCCGGCCACAGGTTCAGCCCTGCGCTGGTGCCTGGTTCGAGGAGCTGCACAGGCGGCCCCCCGAACTCGTGCACGGCATGGCGCATCGCGGCGCTCAGGGGTGCGATTCGCCCAACGTCGTTGGTCTGCACGTCCCTGCGCATCTCCCGCTCGACCCAGGTGTGGTTGCCGGCGACGACGCCCGGCAGCTCGGCCGCCGCGCGCTGTGGGTCGACCGTACCGCCGACCGACGGGTACCAGCGCCGCAATGGACAGTCCGCATCCAGCAGCACGAGCCGATGCACGGCGCCGAGCAGCCGCAGGTACAGGGCCGACCCCACCGCGTCGCGGTCGTCCGAGAGCAGCAGTTGGTGGACCTCAGATCCGTCACCCCGCTCGAGGGTGTCGACCAGGTCATCGACGATCGTGCCGTAGGTCGGCGACCCGTGCTCGTGACACAGCCGCGCCTGCAGCCGCCCGGCCTGGATGAGCCGGGTCTCATGGCGCAACGTCGAGTCACCGCCATCATCCGCCATGGGTCGTCCGCTCCTGCGTCGGCGTCGTGAGCTCGTCCCAAATGCGCCGCACCGCGCGCCGATCCACCTTGTGGAGGTTGAGCCGCGGCAGTGGGTCGGTTGTCAGCACCACTTGCCGGGGTGCACGCTGCCGACCTAGGCGCCGGGTCAACGCGACGGCCACGTCGCGTGCGTTCACGGTCGACGAGCCCCGTACGAGGAGACCGATGTCCTCGCCGCCGCTGGGCAGGTTCAGTGGGACCGCCGCCGCTTCGACGACATCGGGGAGGTCGGCCGCGGCGTCCTCGACCTCGTTGAGGAAGATGGTGTGCGCGCCCTTCATGACGGCAAGCTTGCGCCGTCCCACGATGGTGTATGCGCCGTCGTCATCGCGGTGGGCGACATCACCGCTTCTAAGCCATCCGTCCGCTGTGAACAGCGCCGCGTTCGCCCGGGGATTGTCGTGATAGCCGTCGCTGACGCATGGGCCCCGAAGCTCGAGCTCGCCGCGCCCGGAATGGGCCAGGATCGCACCGCCGTCCCCACGCAGTCTGGCCTCGACGGTGACCGGGCGTCCGATGCGCCCGGTGCCGCGCCCCTGCTGGTCGCGATCGCCGAGAAAGGCAGCGAATGCGGCTTCGGTCAGTCCGTAGGCGTTGAGCAGCAGGGGATCGAAGCGCTCGTTGAACCTTTGCCTCGTTGCTGCGGGTAGCGGCGCCCCACCTGTCAGAACGGTCCGCAGCATCGGGTGCGGCCGCGACCTAGTGACGCGGTTCACCAGCTCCAGCAGTGGCGGGACCAGGTAGGTAGTGTCGATCCGTTGCTCCTCGATCTCGTCGAGGTAATCGGACGCCGTGCGGACTGACAGCTCACGAAGGAGTACCACCTCAGCGTCGAGCACGGCGGCCCACAGGTAGTGCATACCAAGGACACCGAGGCCCGACAAGCGCATACTGCAGCCCATCCGATGTACCTCGTGGCCAGTCAGCTGCTTCAACCCGGCCGCCGCCGCACGGTATGCGCTAATCAGGTGGCGGTGGCGCAGGATCACACCCTTAGGATCTGACGTCGACCCGGACGTGTAGCTGATCATCGCAGTGCCAGGCCCAACAGAGGCTGCCGGTCCGGCCCCGTACCTCTCGACGTCAGTGTCGGGCTGTTCAGTGGCCGAGACAATGGTCCGGATGCCACTGTGCCGCACGATCGTCGCTCGAAGGTCCGAGCCCCAGGAGGGGTCGAGCGGTACGACGATGCAGTCGCTGCGCCACAGCGCCAGCAGGACGGGAAGCAGCATCGGGTGATGCTCGAGTACAACCCCGCACCGCGTGCCGGCGCCGACGCCGACCCGGGTAAGCCGCGAGGCAAGTTGGGTGCTGAGGTTGCACACGTCGGCACAAGTCAGCCGCCTGCCAGCGTGTGACCCGGCCGCGAAGCGTACGGCGACCCTGTCGGGGGTCAATGATGCGCGCTTCTCGTAGACGTCGACCAGTGTCGCCGCGCCCAGCCGGGCCGGGTCCCTGCCCGCGCTCGCCTGCTGCGCCACCGCAATACCTAACCTAGTTCGCAACCAGTTGGTAGGCGTCGCGCAACGTCGCGAGCGATGCTACGTCGAAACCCTCGGGATCGATGCTGGAGCCGCGGAGATCTTCCAGGAAGAGAAAGAACTCCAGGATCAGCAGCGAGTCCATTAGACCAGAGTCGATCAGTTCCGTCGTCGGTGCAATCTCCGCCGTGTCGCCGGTCATGCGGCTAGACAGAAACTCGCGCGCGCTCTCGAGGAAATCGGGCTCGGAGATCATCGTTGAATTGCTGCTGTTCATGCTGTCCCCTCCGCTGCGCCGCGGAACTGCCGGACCGCGTCCTCCACTACCGTGCCGTCGAAGAAGCCGGGATTGTTGTCGGTCCACAGCCGGACCGGCGAGTCGAACACCATCCGTCTAAAGTCCGCTGGCTCAACTATTCCATGATCCACGAGCTCGTATACCTCGGGAAGCACCTCGCGGATGTCGGGGACGTCCCAATGCCCGGCATCGGAGCCGTACAGCGCGTTAATACGCGTTCCCAATGGTTTACAGAAGCGCTCCGTTGCCACCGCGTTCATGGGGTCGTCGCCTTCACATCCAAAAAACATGCTGGAAGCGAACACCTCGGCGATGTGCTCCGCAGACGTGAACCCTGATTCGGCGAACTCGTCGGGCGCTGGGTCGAGTCGCGGGTTCAGCGGCGCGAGCCCGTGCTCGAGCTCGTCGAGGTGCGCGAGCATCGGGTTCGTCCCGTACTCTTGCATCAGCGACTGGATGAGGTCGACATTAAGGTGACGAGGATCGTAGTGGTCCACCGCGCGGCCGTTGCGCTTCTCGAAGTTTCCGACGAATTGCGAGTACAAGGCCGCTCCCCAGGCGACACCGCCTTCCAGGAAGGCGAACCGCAGCTGCGGGAAGCGAACGGGCACGCCGGCGAACAACAGCGACCGCGCCGTGGCCTCACCGGCGGCGGCGAAGTGTCCGATGTGATTGTGCATGAAGTTCGAGACCGAGCCGCGTGACCCCCAGCCCATCCCAACGGAGTGGAAGGTCGGGGAAATGCCGTTTTCTTCGCAGTAGCGCCACACCAGGTCGTAGTTGTGCTGGGATTCATGGCCCAGGCCGTCCACCCACCGCCTGTCGGAGCCGGGCAGCTTCCGCAGCACCACACCTTGCATGACGACGACGGTGTGGCCCAGCTGCTCGTGGGCGAAGCGCAGCTCGTCGAGCCCCTCCTCCGGCGTGTGCATGGGGATGACTGCTGCAGGCCGCATTCGGTCGTATAGGTCAGCGTAGGTGTCGGCGAGGTAGGAGTTCACCGCGCGGCACCCGGCCCGGCGAAAGTCCTCGTCGTCGGCGACCGGAAACTGTATGAAGTAGGACGGGTACGCGATCGAGTAGTCGATGCCGAGCTCGGGCAGGCGGTCGTACATCAGGCGCGGCAACGTCGCGGACGCTCGGTCCAGCGAGTTTTCCGTCTGATATGTCCACCAAGCTGGGCAAGGGATTCCATAGCGGCGGAGCACCGCCGAAGGCAAGCGGTTGGCCCGGTCCATAGTCCAGAAGTGTCGGTCAAACCGCTTGACGACCTCCGACCCGCCGAACTCCCGGATCCGGTCCCGCAGGTCGGGGAGATACTCGATGAGATGGCCGTCGGCATCGATGATGGGGTGGTCGATGCTCTGCCGGATCCGTTGTACGTCACTGCTCGCCGCGAACGTCGTCGTCACTGCTGCGCTCCTACTGTCGGTTGGCGACCAGCGAGGTCACCATGTGGTGTCCGGCTCGCACATGCTCGGCACCTACGGCGAATCGCACCGCGAGCGCGGTCACTGTCGCCGACACGGTGTGGCCGAGGCCATCGATGGTGTAATGGGCGGTGACCGCCTCCAGATCCGCGTCCGCGACGTCACTCGCCACCGCCGACGGAGGGACAAACCGGTCCTCGCTGCCGGTCACGACGAGCAGCTCGGGCGGTCTCCGTCGTGGCGTCGCAGTGAGACGGCCACACAACAGCGCGACACGGGCGCACAGATCCCGGTCGAGCAGCGCCGACGCAACCGTGGTGCCCTGCGAGAACGCGATTACAGCGGTCCGACGCGCCGGAATGCCCAGTTCGGCCTGGGTGGCGACAATCCTCTGGCCCACCGTCCGCGCGACCTTAGATGCCCGCCGGCCCATCGTGTCAGGACGTCCGGTCATCGGGTACCACGCACGTCCCGTCGGTGCGAGCTCAGCCGGTGCGGGGCCGTCCGGACCGACCACCGCGACGCGATGACCGTCGGCCGCTTCCGCGACGTGGTGCGCAAAACTCGCCCCGTCGTCCCCGTAGCCGTGGAGGGCGACGACCAGCCACTCGGGATCATCGATGACGGAACGGATGATCGTCGCCACGGGCGTCCTTTCCCCATGGGATCATACTCAACGTGACCGAGGGGTGTATAGGGTGCATGCCCCGGTTGCGTTCAGTGGCGGAGCGCCGACCCGACATGCGGGATCGTGTTACGGATCAGCACAACTGCAGTAAGCAGGTACGTCAGGTAGTGCACGGTCAGCGTCTCACCCGGGTTGTCGACCAGAGCTCACACCCCCGGTCGAGCAGGTGCCGATGGCCACCGAAGGGCAAGGAGCGGTGGTCGGTATGGGTGAGGAGATCGCGCGCTACTCAAGGCGGTGGCACCGACGGCTCCATCCGTACACGTGCTCCTCAAGCGTGTCCAAGGCCGGGTGCCCGCGCAGGGCCTGGAGTTGCTCATGGTGCAGCAGGCGGGGTCACCGACAGGACGAGCGGCTGCGCGACAGCGACGGCGCGACTGTCACGGGCGGGTACGGGTGAGCAGAGTCATCGGGTGGTCTTGGTTGTGGAGGGCGTCGTTGCCGGCGAAGCACAGCCGATAGGAGTCTCCCTGGGAACCACACCTAGATGCAGCCAGTCGCCCGCTCGGACGCAGCATCCGCGCTGCGTCGGTCGAGGCCACGTTATGAAATCATTCCATGCCAGGCCTAGGCACTTACCACAGGTCGAACCATCGGCCGTCCAAGTTCCACTCCTCGAACGCTTGCTGGTCGAGCCGCACGCCGTGCATGCGTGCCACCGCTGCCACTCGCTTGTCGGGCTCGACGCCGAGCACGTCGCACCCCGTCAGGCGAGCAGCCGGCTTGCCTTGCCGGTTCCGCGGCCGACGTTCAGAACCCGGCACGGCAGGACCGGCACGAGGTCGTGGGCGAGGCCTTTCGGGTAGCCCCGGGCGCAGCCGCCCGTAGGCGAGCGTGTTATCGTCGAATGTGCAGCCCGTTCAACTGGTGCGCCGTGCGACCCAACACCGGCTAGGTGTGGTTCCAGGTGGAACCCAACAGGTGCACAGGACCGCCAGCCGGTGCTGTGCCCGCGTAGCTCATCAGGGACCACACCGCTGGTTCAGCTGCGCACCGCGTCCTCGGCGCGGCGGAGCAGCGCACTGGCATCCATGCTCCCTGGCGGCGCCCCCGAAGCCATATGCGCGTGCGCGAGTCGCTGCAGCATTGCGTTCACCGGTGTCGGTACGCCGTGCAGGCGACCAAGCAGCACGATCTCGCCGTTGAGGTAATCCGTCTCGACGGTGCCGACCCCACGGGCGAGGCTCTGCCACGTCGAGCTGCCCTGTCGTGGCTGTCCGGCGGCGTCGCAGACGTTGAGGAGATCGCCGCTACGATCTGCGTCCTCGGCGCTGGGAACGTGGTCGATGCCGGCCGCGTCGAGGGAGCGCAGGCCCTCCTCGCGGGCGAGATCGGTCACTGGGCCTTTGCGCGCCTCGGCCCCGCTTAGCGCGTCCACGACGTTGGACAGGTTGCTCAGCAGCTTGCGGTACTTCCAGCGCGCCACGTCGTCCACCACCCGCGAGGCAAAGCCTGCCGATCGTAGGCAGCTCGCCAGCTCACCGGTGGTGCGGTCGCCACCGGTGGGCCATCGTCCAACGTCGATGATGCCCGGCGTGGGGGTCGAGTGGGCGGCGACGATGCCCGGCTGGAGAAACGTCGCGGGCAGCATCACGACGCCGCCGATCGTGTCAGGAAACCTGCGCAGCGCCGTGCGTTCGTTGGCGACGCCGTTCTGCATGCACACGACCGGGACGTCCGCCGACCACTCGGCGATTTGCTCGACCGCGGCGTGCGTGTCCTGGCTCTTGGTGGTAAGCAACACGATGTCGTCCCCACGTCGCTCGAGTCCTGCGATCGTGCCCCGGACGGTGAGAGGCACGATGCGGCGACCCTCGGGGGAAGCCAATGTGAGGCCGTGGTCCGACAGTGCAGTCAGGTGGTTGCCTCGCGCGATGACGACGGTGTCGTAACCGGCCTCATGTAGCAGCGCGGCGACTACGCCCCCTACCGCGCCTGCTCCAAAAACAACAAACCGCATGCGCCAACCCTACCCCAGGTCGCAAAGCGCTCAGTGGCGAACATCATGAGGTAGTGGTCGCCGCAGCCGGTGATCTCGTGGGCAGCGAGTTTGGCACGACCTGCCGGCTGCGGTCATGGAGGACCATCTCGCCATCCGCGCCGCGCTCCGCCGCGCCGGCATGACCCTCGTGTCGGTCACCGAGAACCTGGAGGAGACCGCCTCCGACAAGCTGGTCGAGGGCATCCACGCCCTCATGGCCGAGTTCTACTCGGCCAACCTGTCCGGTGAGATCCGCAAGGGCATGACCCAGAAGGCCAAGATGGGCGGCTTCCCCCAGCGCGCCCCGTTCGGCTACCTCTACCTCCGCGAGACCGTCGGCGGCCGCCAGGTCGCCTCCATCACCGTCGACCCCGACCGCGCCCCGCTGATCGCCGCCGCGTTCGACCTGTACGCCACCGGCGACTGGACCCTCGAACGCCTCCTCCACGAACTTCACACGCGCGGCTGCGCAACCGCGGCACCCGCAGTCGCCCGCCGGAGCAGCAGGAGATGATGCGGTCGCGGGGCTACCTCGTGATGGAAGGGCAGCCGAGCTGGGGTTGGTGTTGTTCGAGGAGTGCCGGCACTACCGGCCTCTCGAGTACCTGATGGACAGCCGGGTGCCGGTGCTTCCCGTGCACGGCGACCACTACGCATCGGTGTCGTACGAGATCTCTAGGGCGGCAGCGACGGCCAGGTCCAACACGACGCTGCACACTGTCGTCGGGTCCGACCACGCGTTCGACACACGCGAGCGCGAGGATGAGGTGATCGCAGTGAGTCTGGCCTGGCTCGACGCCTAGGACCGTGTAGACACGATGCCGTAGTGAGAGGCCAGGGCGGCAAAGTTGCGGCCCTGACGGCGAGGCGCGCGGTCGACGAGCGCCCGCATGGTCGTCTTTCCCAGGGGTTGGCAGCGTACCCAGCCTGGAGCGAGGTGGCGCGCGGCGGACAGGCGGGCTAGCGCCGCGCGGTCCTGGCGGGCGACCAGCGCCGCTCGCGAGCTGTAGCTGGTGGCCGGCCTCCCAGCAAGCTGGCACCTCTCCTCGGACGGGTGGCACGTCCTGGGCGAGGCGCAGCGCCAGCTCTGAGTCGCCAAGACTGACGGCTTGCTCAACAGCCTGGAAAGCCGCAACGCGCGGACCGAAGATCGCCGCCTCGGTTGCCACGTCGCACCCAGCTCGTTGTGCGGCCGCTCGGGCGACGGCCAGGAGATCCTGTGCCCTGTCGACGGCGCCGTTCCTGGCGGCGGCGGTCGCGGCGTTGAAGAGCAGGTTGCCGAAGACTCCTATACGCACGGAGTCGCGTTCCAGCATCCGCAGGTTGAGGCCTTCGGCAGCGCCGTGGACAGGCGCTCGGCTTCGTCCGTCCTGCCCTGCCGAACCAGGGTCCAGGCCAGGTACCGGACGGCGATGCCGCTCTGGATCTCGGGAAGATCCGATCGACGCGCCGCTCGTAATGCTCGCTCGGCTGCGATCCACGCCAGGTCGTCCTGACCGAGCCGGCCCGCCAGACCTGCCGCCAGTCTGTACGCATTGGACAGCAGTCGGTGAGCAGCCCCCTCTTCCCGTCCGCTGCTGCTGCCTGACGCCGCATCTCGATGAGCAGAATCGGCAGAGTAGCGAGAAGGTCCTCGTGGCGCCCGTCGACGTACCACCGCCAGGCGCGGTGGCCGCGAGCGAGAAGGGATCCTCGTTCGGTCGGCCTCTCCGGCGCTGCATCGCCCGGCATGCCAGGGATGCCAGGGATGCCAGGGATGCCAGGGATGCCAGGGATGCTCGCTGTACTCTCCACGGCCTCCCGGAGAGCGGCGAGCCCTGCCCCACTGACCGCGTGCTCCTGGATGTCGCCGACCAGGACGCCGGGGGTGGTGCCCAGAGCACCTGCCAGTCTCGCCAAGGTGTCGGGACGAACTGTCCTCCGCTCGCCCCGCTCGATGCGACCCACGGTGTCGACGCCGACGCCGACGCCGACGCTGGCGGCGGCGGCAAGCTCTTCCTGCGACATGTCGCAGGCCTTCCGCAGCCGGGCAAGATTCTCGGACAGGGCCACCCACATCATCAACCCTCCAGAGCGACCCGTCGGCCGGCCTCACATAGGGCGAGCTTTCCTGAACGGACCGCCTCAAGGGCGGCAGCGATCCTGGCGGCGAGTGAGGGCTTCGTGCGCTCCCGAATCTCGGTCGCCGAGAACAAGCCCACCGAGTGAATCTCGGGGTCGATCCACCGGATGGCCTCGACCTCGGACTGGCCTATGGGACCGCCGTCGAACACGAACGCCAAGCCTTCCGGCATGATGCCGTCAGCCGGAACGTGGTCGATGACCAATAGTCGGCCAAGGGGGCGCGAACTGCCAACCTCCTCGCGCGCCTCCCTGACAGCAGTGCTCCAGGGCGCCGGGCGGGGGGTTGAGCCCGACGCTGATCAACCTGCGGCTGCGCCCTGTGGACATCGCTCTGGCGGATCTGCGGGTGGTGCGGTTCTGCGACAACTACTGCGTCTTCGCGGCCAGCAGCGCGGAGGCCAGCCGAGCCTTCGCCAGGGTCGAGGCGGCGCTGGCGGCGGCCGGGTTGTGCCCGTCGTTGACCAAGAGCCGGGTCCGTCACGGGGTCAACCCCGAGGACCTGTTCCTCATCGATGGCTGACCCGTGACCGTCGAGTTGGACTTCGCGTGGGTGGAGGGCGGGACCTGCCTGTTCGGCGACACCGCCCGCCCGGTCGGGGTACGCGGACTGTGGTGGAGCGCGACCTGCGTGACCCGCGCACAAGCCGGCACCGCAGGCGCAGCAGAGGAGCCGGTGACGTCGGTGTCGCTCGCCGAGGCGGCGGCGATCGCCGTAGAGCTGGGCGGGCGGCTGCCAACCTCGGTGGAGTGGGAATGGATGGCCGCCGGGCCGGACCGCACGGCGAAGTCTGAGGTGAACCGCGACACCTCCTCGGCTCGGGCGCCCAGCCGGACGGCCGGCGCGGCGGCCTTGGTCTTG
>Ga0136615_10000137_pt1 | contig 29799 bp, 35 predicted proteins | sample AntDrymUQ2882206_2_FD_106647 | JGI IMG/M metagenome (GOLD analysis project Ga0136615, IMG submission 106647) | Polar desert sand microbial communities from Dry Valleys, Antarctica - metaG UQ288 (22.06) | ecosystem: Environmental > Terrestrial > Soil > Desert | place: Antarctica: Dry Valley... | reverse complement strand
CGCGACGCTGGGGAGCAGCGAGCGGGGTCGGCGTCGCGCTACGCGCGGCGGCACTGGTGGAAGGGGGCGCGGCGTCGCTGGATCGCCTGCGCGAGGCGGCCGGCGTGCTCGATGGCTCGCCGGCACGGCTCGAGCACGCCCGCGCGCTCACCGACCTCGGCGCCGCCCTGCGACGCGCCAACCGCCGTGCAGAAGCGCGAAGCGCGCTCCAGGAGGGGCTCGATCTCGCCGAGCGCTGCAGGGCACGCGCGCTCGCCGAGCGTGCCCGCACGGAATTGCGCGCCGCCGGCGGTCGGTCGAGCGACCCGGACGGCAGCGGGGTGCAGCAGTTGACCGCCTCAGAGCGTCGCGTCGCCGAGCTCGCGGCCGCGGGCCGCAGCAACCCCGAGATCGCGCAGACCCTGTTCGTGACCCGAAAAACCATCGAGACCCATCTCGGCCACGTGTACCGCAAGCTCGACATCTCGGGCCGGGGGAAGCTGGGCCCGGCCTTGGCTGACGACGGCCCGACCGCCTACCGCTGACGCACCCGCAGGCACCTCCCCTCCTAAAATCAGGGAGGGGAGATCGGGGAGCTCCCCGACGCCGTGCTCCGGACGCGGCCGTACGTTCGCCGGATGGATGAGCACGCCGGCACCGACAAGGATCGCACGCTCCGCGTGCAGCTCGAGCTAAACGTCGACCGCCAGCCGATCAGCGGCCGCCTGCGCACCGAACGCGGCGAGGACGAGCGGTTCGAGGGCTGGCTCGGCTTTGTCGAGGCGCTGGAGAGATTGCACCCCAACCATAAGGAGTCTCAATGACCGGCAATACGCAAGCGGGGAAGCCCACCCTTGTCCTTGGCGGCACGGGCAAGACCGGCCGCCGGGTGGTGGAGCGCCTCACCGCACGCGGCCTGCCTGTTCGGATCGGCTCGCGCTCGGGCGCGCCTCGTTTCGACTGGGAGGACCGCTCAACCTGGACGCCCGTGCTGGAGGGCGTGGAGCTCGGAGCCGTCTCATGAGTCCCCTCGCAGACAGCCCGGTCCTCGTGCTTGGCGCGACGGGCAAGACCGGTCGGCGGGTGCTCGAGCGCCTGCGGGCGCAGGGGATTGCGGTGCGCGCCGGGTCACGCGCAGCCCAGCCGCGGTTTGACTGGGATGATCGCTCGACGTGGGCGCCGGCGCTCGCTGGCGCACCGGCGGCCTACGTGTCCTTCGCGCCGGACCTCGCGGTACCCGGCGCTGCCGAGACGGTCGCCGCGTTCGCCGCGCTGGCGGTGGCGAGCGGCACGCGCCGGCTCGTGCTGGTGTCCGGGCGCGGGGAAGCGGGCGCCGCGCGGGCGGAGCGCGCGCTGCAGGAGTCCGGCGTCGCGGAGTGGACGATCGTGCGCTGCAGCTGGTTCAACCAGAACTTCAGCGAGGGCTACCTGCTCGATCCCGTACTGGACGGTGAGGTCGCGCTGCCGGTGGGCGACGTCGCCGAGCCGTTCGTCGACGCCGACGACATCGCCGACGTGGCGGTCGCGGCGCTCACGCGCGACGGACACGCCGGACGCATCTATGAGCTGACCGGCCCGCGCCTGCTGACGTTCCCCGACGCGGTGGCGCAGATCGCCGCGGCAGCTGGGAGGCGGGTCGGGTTCGTGTCGGTGTCGATGGACGACTACGCGTCCGCGGCGTCCGCGGCCGGGGTCCCCGACGACGACCTGTGGCTGCTGCGCTACGTCTTCGAGGAGACGCTCGGCGGGCGCAACGCGTCCCTGGGCGACGGCGTGCGGCGAGCGCTGGGTCGCGCACCGCGTGACTTCGCCGACTACGCCCGCGACGTGGCGGCGACCGGGGCATGGCGGCGATGAGCCGCGATCGCGCCACGCTCACCTTCGGCGCCGCCGTCGTCACCGCCGGCCTGGCCGCCGGGCTGTTCTTCTTCAACGCGAGCACCGTGATGCCCGCACTGGGTGACCTTGACGACCGCACGTTCGTCGAGGTCATGGACAAGATCAATGACGCCGTCTACAACCCCCTGTTCTTCGCCGTGCTGCTCGGGGCACCGGTGTTGATCGCGGTCGCTGCGGTGCAGCAGCGCCGGGGCGAGAATCCGGACGCGGCGCGCTGGAGTTGGGCGGCGCTGGCGCTCTACGTCGCCGGCCTGATAGTGACCATGGCCGTCAACGTCCCGCTCACGGACGACCTGGTCGCCGCCCAGCCCAGCAACGCCAGTGAGTTCGCAGCGGTCCGCGAGGACTTCGAGGATCCCTTCAACGCCTCGGACATCGTGCGCACGATCCTGCACACCGCCGCGGTCGCCTGCCTGGCGGTGATACCCAGGCGCGCCGCCTAGGCTTGATTCAGTGCGGCTTCTCGGGACGCATTCTCGGCTGCAGCGCCGATCCATCGCCAACACACGAACGTGCGTTCTATTGGTGGCAACGCCTCTGGCGGGACGCTCGCTTCTCGCGCAACGCGACAACCCGCCCCGGAGCGGGCGGGTGCGGTGTACCGTCGGCTGGACACATGACCGCACGCCACCCGCCATCCAGCAGCGCTCTTCCCGCCGGCCCGAGCGAGCCACCGATCGTGCAGACGCTGCGCTGGCTGCTGCGCCCGATCTCCTTCCTGGAATCCTCCCGCCGGCGGTTCGGTGAGACGTTCAGCGTGCGGTTTCTGGGATTCCGGCAGCCGATGGTGATGCTATCGGATGCCGACGCGATCCGGACCCTCTACGGCAACCCCGAGCACGGCCTGCCGCCCGGCCGGACGCTGGCCTTGCTGCCGATCGTCGGCCGCCGCTCGCTGCTGCTGCTCGAAGACCGCGAGCACCTGGCCCGCCGGCGGCTCATGCTGCCCCCGTTCCACGGCGAGCGCATGCGCGCGTACGAGTCGACGGTCCGCGAGGTCGTCGCGCGCGATGTCGCGTCGTGGCCGGAGGGCGAGCCGTTCGCGATGCACGCGCACATGCAGCACGTCACGCTCGAGGTGATCCTGCGCGCGGTGTTCGGCGTCACGGATCCCGAGCGCCGGACGAGGCTGGCCGACCAGCTCGGCCGCCTGCTGGCGCAGACCGCGTCCGGCGGTCTGCAGTTCGCCGTACTACTCTCGCGGCGCATCGGTACGCGTGACCCAATGACGCGCCTGCGGGCGCTGCGGCGCGAGATCGACGCGATGCTGGACCTGGAGATCGCCGAGCGCCGCGCGGACCCGCGTGAGGACATTCTCTCGATGCTCGTGGCGGCGCGGTTCGAGGGCGGTGAGCCGATGGACGACGCCGAGATCCGCGACCAGCTCATGACACTGCTGGTGGCGGGCCACGAGACGACGGCGACGGGCCTGGCCTGGACGTTCGACCTCCTGGTGCGCCATCCGGCCGTGCTCGAGCGGCTCGTCGCCGAGGTCGACGCCGGCGAGCAGACGTACGCCCGCGCCGTCGTCAGCGAGTCCCTGCGCCTGCGGCCGGTGATCCCTCTGGCCGGGCGCCGGCTGGCCTCGCCGCTGCGCGTCGATGGCCACGTGCTGCCGGCCGGGACGGATGTGACGCCGATGATCTGGCTCGCCCACACCCGTGGCGACCGCTATCCCGAGCCGTTCGCCTTCCGTCCTGAGCGGTTCCTCGACGGCGCGCCCTCGACCTCAGCCTGGGTCCCGTTCGGCGGCGGCGTGCGCCGATGCATCGGCGCCGCCTTCGCCGAGATGGAGATGCGCGTCGCGCTCGCGGAGATCCTGCGCCACCGCACCCTGCGCTCGGCGTCCGGGGAGGCCGAGCGCGTGGCTCACCGCAACGTCACGTTCTCGCCGGCCGGGGGCACTCGCGTGATCGCGGTCGCGCGACATCCTGTGGCTGCTCCCGCAGACGGCGGCGGGCCAGCGTCCGGCGCTGAGCGCCTCTCCGCCTGTCCGCGCGAGCATCCCCCCGTCAGTTGACGAGAACCATGAAGTCCCTCATCGCGACCGCGCCCGCGCTGGTGGAGAGGGCGACGACCGCGTTGCTCGGCCCGGGCGGACAGCTCACGAGCGCGTCCCCCGCCTGCACGCTGGCAGTCGCCAGGGCGGGTCGTGTCGTACGAGGCGCGGGTATCGCACCTGACGCGTCACGAACGTGTGGATTAGATGGCTCGTGTCGCATGAGGTGCGGATATCGCACCCAACGCGTCACGACCACGTGATCAGTGAGAATCGAACCCGCCGCCACGGGAGCCACCAACCCGCAGCTCGCGCGTGGCCTGTACAACGAGCTACCTTCCCGCCCGAGGAGACACGATGAACATCACGATCGTCGGCAGAGGCAACCACTGGGACTCGCTCGCCGCGAACGACTCGCTCGCCGTGACCGAGACCGCTGGCGCCGGGGAGCTGTAGCGCAGGCGGCGCGCACCGAGGAGGCGATCCCGTTGCTCGCGATCTCACTTGCACTCGGCGCGAGCCTTGTCTACGGGGTGTCGGACTTCATCGGTGGCCTCAAGAGCCGCTCAATCCCCCTCCTGTCCGTCCTCCCGGTCTCCCAGAAGCTCGGCGTGGCGGCATCGCTCGCCGGCGCGGCGGCGATCTCGGCCGGGTGATGCACGTGGCCGTTGACTGGCTGATCGGCTTGGTGCTCGTCGGCGCGGGCCTCTACGGCCTACGCGTGCTCCGGTCGGAGTGGCGAGGCACCGACGGTGCCGATCCCTACCAGGCACCGGAGTGGTGGCCCTTTGACATGCCGGCCTGGCGGGCGCTGATCCGCTCGGGTCCGGCCGGAGCGGTCGAAGCCGTGCTCGTCGGCGTGAACTACCTGGTCTCGCTCGTGGACGACTCGCCCGTCGCGAGCGCACTCGGGATCCTGTTGCAGGCCTTGCTCCTCCTCAACCTGGCGCTGATGATCGTCGTCGGCCTGTACAACCGGCCGGCATGGGCCGTCGCCCCGCGGTTTCGGGCGTTCCCGGGCGCCATCGACGAGTGGAACGGGGCCAAGCCGCCCGTGGCGCCCGAGCCCACAACTCGGCCCGGGTAGATGGACCGCCCGACCGCGGGCACGCCACGCGAACGTGCAACTCGTGCGCTCCGAGCGCACGCGCCGCAGCTTCTGCACACCGAGCTCACCGAGCTGGGCCAAGGGCTCGACAACACCGCCTACATCGCTGGCGGCCTCGTGCTGCGCGTTGCCGACGACGGCGACGTCGAACGCGAGGCTCGCCTGCTCGACACCGTGGCGCCCCACCTGTCGATCGCGATCCCGACGCCGCGGTTCGCCGACGGCACGGCCGGCGTTCTGGCCTACGAGCTGATCGCAGGCCGCCCGCTGCTCGGCCGGCGCGCGCCTGCCGGCGCCGGCCGTCGACTCGGACGATTCCTGCGCGAGCTGCACGCGATCGAGCCGGCGACGGTGGAGGATCTCGTCCAGACCGAGGACGCGGATCCGAGCGAATGGCTCGAGGACCTCAGCGGCCCGAGCGACCTCGTCGACATCGTGCGCGCAAGCCGTCCGCAGCGTGCGCGTCAGCGCGTGGTCGCCCACGCCGACCTCGGCGCCGAGCACATCCTCGAGCTCGACGGGACGCTGACGGGGATCGTCGACTGGTCCGACGCCGCCATCACGGACCCGGCCCTGGACTTCGCGCGCGTGTACCGCGACTTCGGGCCGGGCTTTCTCGCGGATGCGATCGAGGCCTACGGCGCGCTCCCCGCCGCGATGGCTCGTATCGAGTTCTTCGCGCGCTGCGCCGCGCTGGAGGATCTCGCCTTCGGCATCGAGACGGGTCGTCAGGAATACGCGACGAACGCCGAACGCAGCTTCGGCTGGCTCTTCCCGCAGCGCACGTGAAGACGACGCGCATCGGCCAGGTCAACCGGTGAACCACTCAAGGAACCTCTGCAGCTGCCGCGTCGTGTTGTCGTTCTCGCCTTTGGTGTTGTCGCCGCTGTGATGTCCTGGGATCTCACCGAACTTGGCAACGAACTGCACGACCGCGTACTCGGTGATTCCGTGCTGGCCGACCCAATTCGGTCGGTAGAAATCGAGGTTCTCGAAGGACTTGTTGAGCTTGCGCTGCTTGGCCTTCGCCTTGCCCGCCACCCTCGCCTTGTTCTTCGCCTGCTTGTTGCTCGAGCCGCTCTTCTTGCGGGCGCGCTGCAGCGCGGGATGTGACGTCGCTGCAGCAGTCACCGCCGCAGCGCGCGCCATGACGGCTCGACCAAGCGCAACACCAAGCTGATCGGCCCTGTGGCTACCTGATGCCGGGGATGCCTCGTCGACCTGCGCCGGTGGGGCCGCACGCTGGGCCGTAGTACGTCGCGCCGGTGGGCTGCTCTTCGTGCGTGGTTGTTGATGGTCGAGCATGAACCGCTTTCGGTGATGGTGGATTTCGCAAAGCTTCGCTGTCGTCGACTGCCCGAACGGGCTCTTCTTTGGGCGTGGACGTGGCCGACGGTGCAGCTTGACATACCCCTGAGGGGTATGTAGGCTGCCGCACGTGCGATACCCCCGGCGGGTACACAGCAAGCACATGACTTCAAGCAGGCCGCTACCAGCTGAGAAACGAGTTGATCTGATGAGGTCGGCGCTGACGCGCGACTTCGCGCGACATTACGTGGAGATGGTGGTCGTGATGCTCGTCGGCATGGGGCTTCTCGCCCTGCCGGCTCGGTGGGCTACCGATGCGGTCTGGCCTGAGATCAACGGCGATGATCCGACCCTCATGCTCGCACGCATGGCCGCGGCGATGACGCTTCCGATGATCCCCTGGATGCGGTGGAGGGGCCATGGCTGGCAGCCGTGTCTGGAGATGGTGGCGGCGATGATCCTGCCGGCGATCGGTGTCATCGCACTGCTCGAAGTTGGCGTCCTCGAGACTGTGTGGCTGTTGATGACCGTTGAGCACGTCGCGATGTTCACCGCGATGTTCATCGTGATGATCGCCCGGCCGCACGAGTACTCCCACGCCCGGGGCGAGACCCACGACGGGGCCACGACTGCCCGGACGCAGCTGGCGGCACGCACCGACTGAAACGAAGCACCGCGCGAGGTGTCGCGGGCCCCATCCGCGACACCTCGCGACGAGTCGACTCAGCCGAGCAGCTCCACCAGCGTGCGGCCGCTCACGACCGACTCGGGCCGCTCGGCGACGATGTCCGAGCCGGGGCACGCCTCGTCGTCGCGGCGCTTGATCAGCAGCCATTGCGGCTTGGCGCCCGGTCGCGTGCGCTGCAGCGCGAAGCCACCGCGCAGCTTCTCGCCGTGCAGGACGAAGACGGCGTGGCCGCGTTCGATCGCCTCGGGCCAGGCGACGCGGCCGCCCTGCTCGTACGTACCGCGGTCCCACACGATGACGGCCCCGTCGCCGAGCCTGCCCTCGAAGTTGTTGTGGCCCAGGCTGTGGTCCTCGACCTCCACGGCCAGACGCTTGGCGGCGGGATCCAGCGACGGCCCCTTGGGCACGGCCCAGGACCGCATGAGCCCGTCGACCTCCAAACGCAGGTCGTAGTGGTGGGCGGTCGCCTGATGCTCCTGAACCACGAACACGCCGGCGCTCACGCCGCGGATCGCGAACTGCTCGTGGCCCTCGACGCGCGCGCGTTCGGTTGAAACGGCGGCACCGAGAAACGCCATGAGCGCCTGCACCGCGTCGGGCGCACCCTCGCCATGGAGCTCTCCGGTGGGCCGCACCCAGCCCATGACACCCAGCTCGCGGGCCTTGGCGACCACAGCCTCGGCGTCGATCTCGCCGCCGGCAGCCGCGCGCAGCGCCCGGTTACGAGCAGGTGGATGTTCTGTAGCGCCCACCATCCAATCCTTATCGCATCGGCGCCGTCTCACCCCGCTTTCTACCGAGAAACGGGATCCGGGCCGCGCCGGCTGCGGAAGGCCTCCCTGGTGTCGTCGAGCGCCTCGTCGAGGGGTGTCCGAGGATCGCCGGCAGCTGCTGGGGTCTTCGCGGGGTCGGTTATCCCGGCGGGAGGTCAGCGCGCGGAACGGGCGCGACCCTCAGGGCGCCCGCCAGCGTTTCGGAGATGTGATCGCCGCTGACGCCCTTGCGCAGATAGGCCATCGCACCCGCGCCCAGAAGCTCGAGCACCACGCCGCGGGACTCGTCGCCCGAGAGGATTACCATGCGGGTGTGCGGAGAGCACGCGGCGATCCGGGGAACCGCCTCCCGCGCGCCGCCGCCGGGCATCTCGACGTCGACCAGCGCAGCGTCGGGCCGGTGCTCCTCCGCAAGGGCGATCGCCTCGGTCGCGTCCGCGGCGACGGCGACGACCCGATAGGAGTCCTCGAGCTGCGCACTGAGCGCGAAACGCACGACCGGGTCATCGTCGGCGATCAGCAGGCTCGGCCGATGATCCAGCTCGAGCGGCTGCGGTAGGTCGGCGTCTGCCTGCGTCACGGCGGGAGCGGTCATGTGTGCCCGTTTCTTGGTTTGTGGCCGGGCATGCCGCTGGCGGCTGCATGCCGCGTGGGGGATCAGACGCTCGCTGCGGTCGGCGAGCCAGGCGAGGCGTGGATACTGGTCACGCCCGGCCCTCCAGGGTTGGTATCTCATTCGGCGGATCGGCAGCAAGCTTCAGTCACGGGCCCGTCGATGGACCGGTGTTCGACTTCGCCAGCGGTAAGGTGAGCGCGTGCGTCCGCCGACGAATCGCGCGCGTCCTGGTGGTTCTCTGCGGACTCCGGCCCGGTGAAGCCGAGGAGGACCTGATGCTCAGCGACCCTGCGAAGGCGCACCTCGAGCGCGCCATCTACCCGCTGGCGCTCGCGCAAGCAGGGGAGCCAGACACGCGTCGCAACCGCATGATCGCCGCCAGCGACTACTGGCTGTTTCTGGAGAGCGGAGGCGGCTCGGACGAGCAGGCGGTCACCGCGCTTGCCCGCGGCATGCGGGCATGTGACGCCAGGTAGGCGGCATTCCGGGCGTCCATCACCTCGACCACGAACGGACCATGAGCCCCCTTCGGCGTGCCCAGACGCTTGCCGCGTCCCACGCTGTGGCAGCTCATGGGGAAGCTGGCTAATGCAGCTCGGCCGTCAGACGGGTGCGTTTGGGGTCCAGGAAGCTGCCACGGCCGACCGTGATCGGGTGAGACGCCACGTCATCCAAACCCACGCACAGCGGCGTGTCGCCGGGCCATCCTGGGATCACGAATCGCGCGATGCCGACGTGACGGTCAAGCGTCGGGCTGTGCGCGCTTGACGTGATCCTGCCTACGACCTCGTTGCTGTCGGCGCGCAACACCCCGGCGCCCACCGGAATGTCGGCGCCTGTCATGACCGGCCAGACGCGGCAGTGGTCGGCAGGCGAGCCGGACTGCTGCTCGAGCACCTCTTGGCCGATCACCGAGCGTCCGGCGACGCGCACCGTCCAGCCCAATCCTGCCTCCGCAGGCGTCATCGTGCGATCGATATCGGCGCCAAAGCCGCGGTAGCCCTTCTCCGTGCGCAGCGCCTGCAGCGCCGTTGCACCTGCCGGTATGAGGCCCGACGGCCGCCCGAACTCGCGCAGCGACCGCCAGACGGAGAGCGCCTGGTCGATCGGGACGATGAGCTCGAAGCCCAGCTCACCCGTATAACCGGTGCGGCACACGAGACACCAATCGAGGCCGCTGTGATGGTCGGTCATGTCGAGCTCGACGCAGTTGTAGTACCGCAGGCGCTGAACGTCGTCGCGGCGGCCATCGAGCCACAGCGACAGCACGTCCCACGCCCTGGGGCCCTGCAGTGCCATGTAGGCGCGCTCAGCCGTCACGTCGCGGACCGTGGCCTGCAGTCCGTCGCTGCAGGACCGCAGGTGCTCGGCGACAACCCAGCGTGACCCTGTGCCGCACATGACGAACCACTCGTGGTTGCATCGATAGATGACGGCATCGTCGATCATGCGACCGGCGGGATCGCACAGCGTGGTGTAGACGGCGCCGCCCACCTCCGACGGTGGCGTGTTCGCTGCCACGCGCTCGACGAGGACATCCGCGTCGGGGCCAGTGATCGCCATCTTGCCCATGGAATGGACGTCGAACAGCGCGACCGCTTCGCGGCAGGCACGTTGCTCCGCGACGGGATCGACGAAGTGACTTGGCCGCAGCCATCCGCCCTTGGCGGCGAAGACCGCGCCCGCCTCGACGTGCGCCGCCAGGTATGGAGTCGTGCGCAGCATGCTGTCGCTCGGCAACTCATCCAGGCAGGCGGTGTGAGGCACGGGTGGCGTGTGTGTAGCGAGCATGACGGGACCTCTCGACGTGGTTACCAAAACAGACGCAACCACAGGCCCGCCGCGGGCCTCAGCATCCGTACTGTGCGTTATCTAGGGCTGACGGTGACAGCACCGCGATCGTGCCCCGTGCGCCCGGACCTCTCCTGCATCCGGGTCACGATCGACTATGACACGATCACGTCAAATTTGATGTGCAGTCAGTTTTTCGGCCTGCTCGTCGTACAGCGCGACGCGCTCGGCGACGTCGGGGGTCTGCAGGATCTCCTCGACGGTCATCTGCGTGCAGTCGTCGATCAGCTGCATCATCAGCTGGTAGTTGGAGATCCGGAACTCGCGGAAGCGACCCAGGCCGGTGCGGGGATCCATCAAGAAGGACATCAGGATCCAACCCTGCGGGTCGAGGATGTCGGGCTCGGAGAACTGCGCGGCGTCGGCTTTGTCGACCGCGGCCATCATCTCTTCGGAGATCGCCGGAAAGCGCTCGGCCCCGCCGTAGTGGTCATAGACCACGCGCGCGGCGCTCATCGCGCCCGGCACGATGATGTGGTTCTCCGGGGAGTCCGCGACGCGGATCGCCTCAGAGGCGTGATGGTCGAATGCGAGCCCGACGCCGGGCACGTAAGGCAAGTTTGTCGTGATGTCGCCGGGGCCCACCTCGACCTTGCCGTCTTGCATGTCCTTGGGGTGGACGAAGAGGATGTCGTCGAGCAGACCGAGCTCTTTCAACAGCGCGGCGCAGACGAGGCCGTCAAAGTCCGAACGGGTGACCAGACGGTGGCGAACGGCGGGAGCCGGGGCGATGTCCATTCGACCGGTATCGGCAGCCCGCAACCCGGTGTTGAGCTTCGCGGCCGAACGCGGTACATGCGGCCTTCCCCCGCCCCCGTCCGAGCGACGGGCACGTGTGGTCGCTGCTCCGATCGCGTGGGGACGGAGGGGGTGTCGGCGCCGCTTCCGTCGGGCTTCTGGGTCGCGGTACGCACACGTGCGCCGCCGCTTCCCGTACGCGAAAACCGACGACCGAGTATCCCTGAGCCGACGAACCCCCAGCGCCGACCGCTCTCGCTCAGCGCCCCTTGCGGCCCACCCCTACGCGCGTGGCCAACGACTTGACCCCCTGCTTAACCGTCTCGCCGAGCGACTTCGCAGTCGAGATCGGCGCGTTGCCGGAGGCCTTCGCGGATTGCTTGGCGTCAGTGCCGCCCTTCTCCGCCGCCTTGCGCTGCCTCGTGGCTGCGCCCTTCTTCGCCGCCGCCTGTCGATCTGCCTTCGTCCTCTCGGCCATGCCTTTGCCCCTTTCGTCGTCGCCGTCTTGCACGATCTTCCCACGCTCTCGCCGACAGTCATTCTCGATGCTCGAGTCGACGTTCTCGAGCGCCGCCTCGAGCTCCTCGATCACGAGGCGCTTGCGTGTTTCGGCGACGGTGTCGCGAGGCAGCTTCGGGAGCTTGAACGTCGTGATCCCGAAGTGACTGGCGAGCTCGGCCTGCGCCGCGTCGTATGCGGCGCGCGCGCGGTGCCAGTCGCTGCCGTAGCCATTGAGCTGCAGCCGGTCGCCGCTGTAGTGCAGCGTCAGCCGCGCTTCGTCCTCGTCGATGTGCGAGAGGATGATGTCCATCGACAGAACGCGGTTGCGCGTCAGGTGCTCGCGCGCCTCCTCGAGCGTGTCGACTGGGAACGGGTCGTACTCCTCGTCGAAAACGACCTCGCAGATCGGCGGATCGAAAGGTCCGGCCTCGATGGCCGCGCGAGCGGCGATGAAGATCACGTCGACACCTTTCCAGCCGCACCACCGCTCGCTGAGCTCAAAGCGATCCACGGCGACAGGATAGGCGTTCATGGTGGCGACGAAAACCCCTGCCGCACGCAGACCGATCCCGCCGGCCGCCACGCCGCCCGAAGCGCTGCCTTCTCGACGGATCCGGGAACTCTCGCTCGCACTGCCGCAAGGACGACGAAACGCAGCAGCGACCGGACGACGGCACGGCCAGCACCGCCCGATCCACATGGTCGTGGCGCGTTGGGTGCGATATCCGCACCTCACGCGACACGAGCCATCCGATCCACACGATCGTGACGCGTCAGGTGCGATACCCGCGCCTCGTGCGACACGACCCGCCGGTGTGTGTGACCGCGTAAGAGACAACCGCAGTTGCACTGACTCCTGAGCCTCGATCTGCCGCGAAGACCACGGCAACGAGTCTTCAACACGGCGACCCGCCCTCAACCCGCTCCACGTCACACGAAAATTCGACTAGTGAACCGTGACTATTCACCGCGCGCACCGCGACGCGGCTCGATGCCCAACCTGCGGGCGATCAAGGCGAACGTGCTCGATCACATCTGACGCGCCAGAGTCAGACCTACCCCACTACCCCCGCCTTCTCCGCCCCCAGGCCGGTCTCCGAGCGGACGTGCAGCTCGGCGAACTGACGCTCGTTGCCGCGCTCGGTGGACAGCATCGTGCCCAGCCAGCAGCCGATGAAGCCCAGCGGGATCGAGACGATGCCGGGGTTGGCGAGGTCGTAGAACGACAGCGCGCCGCCCTCGCCGTCAGGTCCCGGCCAGACCTTCGGCGAGATGATCACGAGCACGATCGAGCTGATCACGCCGAACAGCACGCCGGTCACAGCGCCGGCGGTGTTGAAGCGCCGCCAGGTCAGCGCCAGCAGCAGCGCCGGGAAGTTCGCGCTCGCGGCGACCGCGAACGCCAGGCCGACCATGAACGAGACGTTCAGTCCCTCGCCGCCGACGATCGCGATGACGATGGCGATCGCGCCGATCGAGGCCGCCGCGACCCGCGCGACGAGGACCTCCTCGTGCTCGGAGTCCTGGCCCTTGCGGATGACGTTGGACCAGATGTCGTGCGCGACCGCGCCCGAGGCCGACAGCACGAGGCCCGCCACGACCGCGAGGATGGTCGCGAACGCAACCGCCGCGATCACCGCGAGGAACAGGTCGCCGCCGAACGTGCCCTCGCCGCCGCCGAGGAACTGCGCGAGGTTCGGCGCGGCGAGGTTGCCGCCCGTGCCGGCCGCCGCCACGCCCTCCTCCCCCAGCAGCGCGCGGGCGCCGAAGCCGACGAACGTCGTGAGCACGTAGAAGCCGCCGATGATGAACATCGCCCAGACGACCGACGAGCGCGCCGCCTTGGAGTCCGGCACGGTGAAGAAGCGCATGAGGATGTGCGGCAGGCCGGCGGTGCCGAGCACGAGCGCGATGCCAAGCGAGACCGTGTCGATCGGGCTTGACAGGAACGTGCCCGGGCCGAGCGAGAACGTCGACTCGTCGGTGGTGTTCTCCGCGGCGCGGTTGAACAGCTCGATCGGGTTGAAGCCGACGCGTTCGAGCACGAAGATCGACATCACGAGGATGCCGGTCATCAGCAGGACGGCCTTGATGATCTGCACCCAGGTCGTGGCGAGCATGCCGCCGAAGATCACGTAGCAGAGCATCATCACGCCGGTGATCAGCACGGCGATCGAGAAGTCGATGCCGACGAGCGCCTGCACGAGCACGCCCGCACCGACCATCTGCGCGATGAGGTAGAAGGCCGCGACGGTGAGCGTGCCCAGCGCCGCCGCGGTGCGCGCGGGACGCTCGCGCAGGCGGAAGGCCAGCACGTCGGCGATCGTGTACTTGCCGGCGTTGCGCATCCGCTCGGCAAGCAGGAACATCACCGTCAGGAACGCGACGAGGAAGCCGACGGAGTACAGAAAGCCGTCGAAGCCGAAGATGAAGATCAGGCCCGCGATGCCGAGAAACGAGGCGGCCGAGAGGTAGTCGCCGGAGATCGCGAGGCCGTTCTGCACGCCACTGATCGAGCGCCCGGCCGCCCAGAAGGCCTCGGCCCCGGTCATCCGCTTGGAGGCCCAGTAGGTGATGACGAGCGTGATCGACAGGACGATCGCGAAGATCACGAGCGCCTCGACGTTGGTGGCGGCGATGACGGTCATCGCACCGGCACCTGCGGCGCGTCACCCGTCGGGCCGGCGCTCGGCGGCGGCAGCAGCGCCCGCCGCGCCAGCTCGTCGGCCAGCGGGTCGTAGACCCGCTCGGCGCGGCGCAGGTACATGATCCCGAGCACGCCGACCATGACGAACTGCGTCAGTGCAAGGCAGTAGCCGACGGTGAGGCCCTCATAGACGGATTCCGCCATGAAGTCGGGCGCGTAGCCGGCGAGCAGGATGAACCCGATGTACCAGGCGAGGAAGAAGATCGTGGCCGGGAGCACGAAGCGTCTGCGAGCGCCAATCAGCTCCCGGAACTCGGGCGACCGCTCGATCGCCTCCCAGTCGATGCGCGGATCCGTCTGCGACATGGCCGTTCCTCCTAGTGCTCTGAATTTGTGTCATTCGTCACGCTACCCCGCGCAATCCTGCCCTATGCGAGGCGGCGCCGGGGCAGCAGGCGTCCACCAATGCTCGATCGAGCGCGTGCTGACAAGCTTGCGCGCGTGCTCGAGCCGCTGCGCACCGTGACCGCCATCCGCTACGCCGAGGCGCTGCGCGAGGGCGGGTCGCTGCCCGGTTTGCTGGAGGCCGACGACGACGGGATGTACGTCACGAAGTTCCGCGGCGCCGGTCAGGGCGAGAAGGCGCTCGTGGCCGAGGTCGTGGCCGGCGAGCTGGGACGGGCGCTCGGACTGCGGGTGCCCGAGCTCGTCGTCGTCGACGTCGACCCCGCGCTCGGCGCGGCCGAGCCCGACCCGGAGATACAAGCGCTGATCGAGGCGAGCCCGGGCCTCAACCTCGGGATGGACTTCCTGCCCGGCGCGCTGCCGTACACCGCCGGCATGGCGATCGACCCCGCGCTGGCCGCCGACATCGTCTGGTTCGACGCGCTGATCACGAACGTCGACCGCACGCACCGCAACCCGAACCTGCTCGTCTGGCACAAGCAGGTCTGGCTGATCGACCATGGCGCCGCGTTCTTTCGCCAGCACGGCGACAGGCCCCTGTCGGACAGCGCCCACCAGCCGATGCCGGGCCCGATGCTCGCCGACCACGTGCTGCTGTCGGTCGTCGGCTCGATCGAGGACGCCGACGAGCGCCTCGGCAGCCGCGCGCTGGCGGCCGTCGGCGCGGCGGTCGCGCGCGTCCCGCCGCAGTGGCTGGGCGCCAACCCGGCCTCGCGCCGCGGCGACTTCGCGGCGTTCCTGACCCAGCGCCTCGCGCGCCCGCGCAGCTTCCTGCAGGAGATCGAGCGTGCCCGCGGCTGACACCCCGTTCGCCTACGCGATCCTGCGCGTCGTCCCGCACGTGGAGCGCGGCGAGCAGTTCAACGTCGGCGTCGTCCTGTTCTGCCGCCAGCTGGACTACCTCGACCTGCGCACGCGGGTCGACGCGCAACGCCTGATGGCGCTCGCGCCCGACCTCGACCTCGCGGAGGTGCGCGCCAGCCTCGAGGCGATCGGCGCGGTCGTCTGCGGCGACCCCACCGGCGGCGCGCTTGCGCGGCTGCCGGCGTCCGAGCGCTTCGGCTGGCTCGTCGCGCCAGCGTCGACCGTGATCCAGCCGTCGAAGGTCCACACCGGGCTGACGCAGAACCCCGGCGCCACGCTCGAGCGCCTGTTCGGCACGCTCGTCCACGCGCCGGGCATGAGCACTTGAACACTGTTCACGAGCAGGTAACGCCCAAGGAGACACATGGGCGGCGACCTCACGGCAGCACTGTTCAGCGGACCGGAGCTGCGGGGCGGCGGCCCCGGTCCGTTCGTGCGCCGCAGCGGCGCCGACATCGTCGTCGGCCACGGCCTCGGCGACCTCGCGGCGCTCGTCGCGGCGCAGGTCCTCGACGTGGCCGACGCCGTCGAGCTGGCGCGCGCCCGCGAGCAGCTCGTCGCTCGCGCGAACGCCGAGCAGGCCGGCGGCCTGCTCTGCGTCGTCGCCCACGCGGCCGGCGACGCGGCGCGCCACATCGCCGCCCTCTCCGGCGCGCGGGTCGCGCGCTACGACTCGCCCCGGCGTGTCGTCCTGGCCGGCAGCCACGAGCAGCTCGCCGACGCCCGGCTCGCCGCCGAGCAGCTGTCCGTGTCGGTCGTCGGCGTCAGCGCCTCGGCCGCGCTGCACAGCCCGGCGATGGCCGGCGCCGCGCGCAGGTTCGCCGAGGCGGTCGCCGCCGTCCCCTTCCGTGACGCGACGCGGATCGTCTACTCCACGGTGACCGCGGCGCCGCTGCGCGACCCACGCGCCGAGCTCGTCGCGTGCCTGGGAATGCCGGTGCTGTGGCGCCAGACCGTCTGCGCGCTGAGCGCGGCCGGGGTCGCCCGGTTCGTCGAGGCGGGCGATCGCCGCGCGCTCGGCGATCTCGTGGTCGAGACGCTGGCCGCAGGGCGGCCGGCATGGGCGCCGAGCCAGCTGCAGCACGCACGCTGACCAGCCGGATGAGCGTCTCGTCCTCCGTCACACCGCCGCCCTTCCGCCACCGCGTCGCCGCGCATGCCGCCAGCGGTGCTCTGCGCGACCTGCTCGAGCACCACCGGCTCTCCTACGTGCCCGAGCCACTGTCGGAGGGCGCGGTCTTCGGGTTCTCCGGTGCGCTGGACCTGCGCGTGCGGATCGCCGGCGCCGCGATCCCGGCGATCGACCTCGACGGGCGCGCGCCGGCGCTCGAGCTCGAGCTGTGCCGTCACCTCGGCATCGCCGCGCGCTGGCGCACGACGGCGAACCCGGCCGACGGCTGGGCGGCGCTGCACGCCGAGCTGGCCGCCGGCCGGCCGACGCTCGTGCGCGCCGATCGTGCGGTGCTGGACTACCACGACGGTGCCCGCCACGACACGCGCCACGCCATCGTCGTGACGGCCCACGACGAGGGCGCCGCGATCGTGTGGGTCGCCGACGGCGCGTTCCCCGAGCCGCAGGCCTGCAGCACGCGCTCGCTCGCGGCCGCGCGCGTGTCACAGGCCTGGCCCGAGCCCGCGCGCCACGGCCTGCTGCAGATCGCCGGCCAGGCGCAGCGCCTGGCCGATCCGCGCGCGGCAGTCGCCGCGGCGCTGGACCGCGTCGTGCGCGCGATGCGTCGCCCACCGCGCCCGGACCACCCGCATGTGCGCACGGGGCTCGCTGCCGCCGACGCGCTCGCAGCCGCGTGGCCGGGCTTGCCCGCCGTCGCCGGGAGCGGCCTCGGCGCGACGCTCGCCGCGCTGCGCGACCGGATCCGCGACGGCGGCAGCGGCGGCGCGCTGTACCGCTCGCTGCAGGCCCGCTTCCTGCACGACGTCGCCGCGCTGCTCGGCTCGCCGCAGCTCGGGCGGGCGGCGCTCGTCTGCGACGACCTCGCCGACAGCTGGCGCACGCTGGCAGGGGCGATCGGGGGCGAGGACGCCGCCCTCGCACACCGCGCCGCCACTCCCTGGATCGGGCGCATCTGCACGCTCGAGCATCAGCACGTCGCGGCGCTCGAGGAGCACCTCAGGATCCATCCCGCGGTCGCGGCGTAGCGGGTGCGGCCGACCACGCAACGGGCCCCGATCGGCGGGTGTCAGGGAACGCTCAGGCACCGGGCGTAGGGACGGGCGCTGGGCCGGTGCCAGCGGCAGCATGAGCGCCTGCACGGCGACACGTCGGAACGATCATCTACGCGCAATAGCCATCCCGAAGCCTGCGCTGCGAGAGATCGCGTAGGTCAGGTGCGCTCGACGACGACGATCGTCGACTTCACGACGGCCGTCACAGTCTGGCCAGGCTTGAGCTCCAGCTCGTCGGCGGCCTCGCGCGACATCAGCGACACGACCCGGTACGGGCCACAGGCGAGGTCGATCTGCGCCATCACGCCGTCGCGCTGGACGTCGACGATCACGCCCGCGAGCCGGTTGCGGGCGCTCGAGCGGGAGCTCGTGCCGCGTTCGCGCAGGATGCGCGCGAGCTCCTCGGCTTCAACACGCGACGGTTGCCGCGGCGCTCGAAGTCGATCCGTCCGGCGCGCTCCCAGCGGCGCACGCGTGTCGACGCTGACGCCGAGCGCCTGCGCTGCCGCGCCGATCCTGATGGCGTCATCCATCCGGCGAGGATCCTTCTGGGCGCGGTCGTCGGATACCTAGGCATGCTCCGCGATTTAAGCGCGTTCGCGGCTCGCTGACCTCGCGTTCGCAGCTCGCCTTCGGCGGCGTGCCTGTCGCTGCGCGTGCCCTTGGCGGTGGTTGCCCGATTCCCTACACTTCCTGTTCAGCCGGTCAAGAACCTATGCATCGCATAGGCGAACAGATGGGAGATCGATGCCGGTCAGGCGTCGCCCTCGCGCCTGGCTCTGCCGCTGTGGTGCACCGCTTTCGTCCCGAGGAGGACGTATGCCTGACGACACTGCAACGACAGCGACAGACGCCGCGACCGCGGCCGCCCGCTCCGACATCCTCGCGGCGCTGCAGGCGACCGCGCCCGGCTCGGTCGGCCACGGCACGATCCGCCTGCGCAGCCCCACCGACCCGCCGCCCGCCGCCCGCCAGAACTCGCCCGGCGAGTCGCTCGGCGAGTCGCTCGGCGAGTCGGCAGCAGCCGTGCCCGAGCGCGCGGGTCACGGCACGATCCGGCTGCGTTGAGCTCACGTGGTGATCCCCCCGTGATGCAGGCGCCGGCGCGACGACCGCGGTAGGAGCGCACGTTGGCCGTCTCGATCGAGCAAGCGCGCATGGCTGTCCTCGAGCACGCGAAGGTGCTCGGCGGAGAAGCGGTCTTCCTCGACGACGCGCTCGGCCGGACGCTCGCCGTCGACGCCAGCGCGCCAAACGACGTCCCGCCGTTCGCGGCGTCGGCGATGGACGGCTTTGCGATCCGAGCGGCGGACACGGCCGGCAGCTCGGCGCGGCTTCGGGTCATCGGCGAGGCGAAGGCGGGGACGGCGGCCGGCGTGGCGGTTCGGCGCGGCACCGCGGTGCGTATCTCCACCGGCGCGCCGATCCCGCACGGCGCCGACGCGGTCGTACCCCAGGAGCTGACGAGCGGCGCGGGGTCGATGGTCGCCGTCGACGGCCAGGTTTCGCTCGGCTGCTGCGTCCGTCGCGCGGGACAGGACATCCACGCCGGGGAGCTCGTCATACGCGGGGGGTGCCTGCTCGGTCCGGCCGAGCTCGGCGTGCTGGCGTCGATGAACATCCCGCGCCCGCGCGTCGTGCGCCGACCGCGGATCGCGATCACGGGCACCGGCGATGAGCTCAGCGATCCCGGCACGCCGTTGCGACCAGGCGCGATCCGAGACTCAAATGGGCCCACCCTCGGGGGCGCGGTCCACCGCGCGGGCGCTGAGCTGGTCACGCGGCTGCGCGTCGGTGACGACCTCGAGGCGACGGTCGCCGTGCTCGGCGCCGGCATGCGTGACGTCGAACATGCTCATCACGACGGGCGGCGTGTCGGTCGGCCCGCATGTCAAGGCCGTCGCCGATGAGGAGCTTGCGGGCGCGGTCGGCCGGACGAGGGTCGTCCGCTGCCGTACGACGCTGTACGAGGACAGCTGGCACGTGCGCCCGACGAGCTCGCAGGAGTCGCACGTCCTCAGCTCGATGCTCGATGTCGACGCGCTCGCGCTCGTGCCGGCCGATCGCGACCAGATCGCGTCGGGCGAGCAGGTCGAGATCGAGCTCGTCGGCGCACGCCGTCTCGCGGCCGGCTGACGTGGGCTCGCCGAAGCTCGCGGAGATGCGACCGGAACGCGCGCTGCCGGGGGAGCACGGTGCGGACGTCTCTACGCAGAATCCTGTCATTTCGTTAGGATCCGCGCATCGGGGAAATGGTGGACATCGGGCGCAGGCTGCGCGAGCGGCGTCTCGCGGTGGGCTTGACGCAGGATGGGCTCGCCGCTCGGGCGCGGGTCAGCCGGGCGCTCGTCGGCGCGCTGGAGCGCGGGCGCCACATGCCGGCCACGGACGCCGCGATCCGCCTCGCGCGCGCGCTGGACACGACGGTCGAGCGACTGTTCGACGAGGCGCGGCCCGCGCCGGCGTTCGATGCGATCTCGGTCCTCGGCGGTCCCCTGCCCGAGGGAGCGCTCGTACGCACCGCACGGGTCGAGGACGCAATCGTCGCTCGGGTCGTCGACAGCGCGAGCGCGTTGAGCTCGACCGGCGCCGCTGCCGACGGCGTGATGCGCGACGATCGGTTGCGGCTGTTCACGGGCGCCGCCCCAGGCGGCGCGGTCATCGCGGGCTGCGATCCGGTGCTGGGCATCGCCGAGGGCCTGCTCGAGCGCGCCGGGCAGGCGCGGATCGTCGCGGTGCCGGCGACCAGCGGCCAAGCGCTCGAGGCGCTCGACCGAGGACGCTGTCACGCCGTGCTCGTCCACGGCCCCGCCGGCTCCCTGCGGGGCCGCGACGGGCTGCAGCGCTGGCATGTCGCGCGTTGGCGCGCCGGGATCGCGACGCATACGCAGCTGGCGCGGCCAAGCCTGCGGTCGCTGCTGGCCGGCGAGGTGCCGATGCTGGTGCAGCGCGACCGGACGGCGGCGTGCCAGCAGGCCGTCGAGCGGGCGGCGCGTCGGCTCGGTGCGCGGCGCGTCAAGGCCCGGCGGACGGCGGGCGGCCATCTCGACGCCGCACGGGCGGCCGTCGAGCACCATGCCGCCGCGGTCACGATCGAGCCGTTCGCGATCGCGCTGGGCCTTGACTTCTGCGAGCTGGAGACCCACGAGGTCGAGCTGTGGGTGCCCGACGCCTGGGCGGAGCTTCCCGGGATCCGTGCGCTGCTGGACCTCTTGAGCAGCGCGTCCTTTCGCGACCGTGCCGCCGCTTTGCCGGCGTATGACCTCACCGACACAGGAGCCGTCCGATGATCGTCTCGCACCGCCGCGTCGCCCTGCTGGCTGTCCTCTTGGCCACCCTGATGGGGCTGTCGGTCAGCGCGTGCGGCTCCGACGACGAGTCGACGGCGAACGCCGGCGACTCGCGTGAGGTCGTCGTCTCGGCTGCCGCCTCGCTGAAGAAGGCGCTGACGAGCTACGGCGACCAGTTCGACAGCGCGACCGTGCGCTTGTCGTTTGCCGGATCGGACGAGCTCGCCGCCCAGATTCGCCAGGGCATCAAGCCCGACGTCTTCGCCGCGGCGAACACCAAGCTGCCCGATCAGCTCTTCAAGGAGGGCCTCGTCGAGAAGCCCGTGAGGTTCGCGACCAACGAGCTCGTCCTCGCGGTCCCCGCCGACGGCGGCGACAAGGTCGCCTCGCTCGCCGACCTCACCGGCAACGACGTGACGATCGCCGTCGGCGCCAAGGGCGTCCCGGTCGGCGACTACACGCTCAAGGTCCTTGACGGGCTCCCGCAGGCGCAGTCCAAGGCGATCCTCGCCAACGTCCGCTCCCGCGAGCCCGACGTCGGCGGCATCGTCGGCAAGCTGACCCAGGGTGCCGTCGACGGCGGCTTCGTGTACCGCTCCGATGTCGAGGGCGCCGCCGGCAAGCTGAAGGCGATCGAGCTGCCCGACGAGCTCAAGCCGACCGTCGAGTACGGCGTGGCGATCGTCAAGGGCGCACGCAACAAGGCCGGCGGCCAGGCCTTCGTCGACGGGCTGCTCGAAGGCGCCGGAGCCAAGGCCCTGGCGGACAACGGCTTCGGCGCCCCGGGCGGCGGGTGAGCCAGGCGCGGTGGTTTCCGCCGTTGCTGGCGGTCGCGCTCGCGGTCGCGCTGTCGTTCTTGACGCTGCCGATCGTCGCGATCTTTGTCGACAGCGGGCCGGCTGAGCTGCTCTCGAGCCTCGACGACGCGGCCGCGATCGACGCGCTGACCCTGAGCCTGTGGACGAGCACCGTGGCCCTCGTGATCATCGTCGTGGTCGGCACGCCGGCCGCCTACCTGCTGGCCACCCGCCGCTTCCGCGCGCGCAACGTGCTCATCACGCTCATCGAGCTGCCGCTCGTGCTGCCGCCCGCCGTGGCGGGCATCGGCCTGCTCGCCGCCCTCGGTCCCAACGGACTGTTCGGCCAAGCGCTCGACGATGCCGGCATCCGCGTCGTGCTGACCACCCTCAGCGTGATCCTCGCGCTGACGTTCGTCGCCGCTCCGTTCTACCTGCGCCAGGCAGAGGCCGCCTTCAGCGCCCTGGACCGGTCGTGGCTGGATGCGTCGCGCACGCTCGGAGCCGGAGAGGCCACTACATTCGCGCGTGTCGCGATCCCTGCCGCACTGCCCGGTCTGATCGCCGGCCTGGCGCTCGCCTGGGGCCGCGCGCTCGGCGAGTTCGGCGCCACCCTGATGTTCGCCGGGTCCTTTCGCGGCGTCACGCAGACGGTGCCACTGGCCATCTACGAGCGCTTCGCGACCGACTTCACCGCCGCCCTCGGGCTCTCGGCCGTCCTGGTTGCCGTGTCGGCAGCGATCCTGATGACGGTCAAGCTCGCCACGCGCGCCTCGCCGGCCCGTGTCCTTACACGTTGAAGCCGTCGCCGACCTCGGCGACCTGCACCTCGACGTCGCGTTCGACATCCCGGCCCGGCAGTGCCTGGCGCTCGCGGGGCCGTCAGGCGCCGGCAAGAGCTCGTTGCTGCGCGTCGCCGCCGGACTGCTGCAACCCACCAGCGGCCGCGTCACCTCAGGCGACGACGTCTGGCTTGACACCGCGCGGAACATCAACCGAAATCCCGAGGAGCGCCGCTGCGGCTACGTCTTTCAGGACTACGCGCTCTTTCCCCACCAACGCAGCTGGCAGAACGTCGCCTACGCCCTGCGCGACCGTCCCCGCGCAGTGCGCCAGCGGGAGGCACGCGGCTGGCTCGCGCGCTTCGGCCTCGAACACCTCGCCGACGCCCGTCCGGCCACGCTGTCGGGCGGTGAGCGCCAACGCGTCGCGCTGGCCCGCGCACTCGCTCGCCGACCCGACGTACTGCTGCTCGACGAACCGCTCTCCGCGCTCGATACCCGCACCCGAGCAAGCGCCCAGCGAGAGCTTGCCGACGTCCTGCGCGTCACCGAGGTCCCCGCCATCGTCGTCACCCACGACTTCGCCGAGGCGGCGCTCCTCGGCGACGAGGTCGCCGTCATCGACGAGGGACGCGTCGTGCAGCAAGGCAGCGCCAGCCAGCTCGCCGCACGCCCGGCGACCGCGTTCGTCGCCGACTTCACCGGCGCCGTCGTCCTGCACGGCACCGCCACACCCGCACCCGACGGCACCACCATCGTCACCCTCGCCGGCGGTCATCAGATCCGCAGCACCGACCGCGCCGCAGGGCCCGTCGCCGCGACCGTCTTTCCCTGGGAGATCACGATCGAGGCCGCCGGCCCGGCCACGTCCCAATCAGCGCAGAACCACCTCAAGGCCCGCGTGCAGTTCATCACCACCATCGGCGGGCGCGTCCGACTCGGACTCGCCGGGACCGAGAACCTCATCGCGGAGGTCACGACCACCGCCATCGCAGACCTCGACCTCCAGCCCGGCAGCCACGTCACCGCGACATGGAAGGCCACCGCAACCCGCCTCGTGCCCCATGCCTGACCGCCGCCGCTGCGGGCGCCGAAGGCTGTGGATCGCGCCGACCGGCCATGGAAACCTGGCGGCGCCGCGGTCGTCCGCGTCGGCATCGCACTAGCCTACGAGGACGATGCGTGACTACACATCCGCGATCCGGACCGACGTCATCCTGTTCGAGGGCGGCATGGGCGCAACGCTCGAGCAGTTCGACCTGTCGCTCGAGGACGACTACAAGCTGCCCGGCCGCGCCCACGAGGCGCTCGTCCTCAACCGGCCCGACGTCATCGAGGACGTCCACCGGTCCTTCATCGAGGCCGGCGCCAACGCGCTGCAGACCGCGACCTTCCAGGCCAGCCGCCTGAAGCTCGACGAGTGGGGCCTGGGCGACGAGACGCTCGAGATCAACCGCACCGCCGCGCAGATCGCGCGCCGTGTCGCCGGCGACGAGCGCTACGTGGCCGGCTCGATCGGCCCGACCGGCTATCTGCCCGCGTCCGACGACCCGACGCTCGGCGACATGTCCTTCCGCACGCTGGCCGACACGTTCGCCGAGCAGGCCTACGGGCTGATCGACGGCGGCGTCGACCTCATCCTGATCGAGACGGCCCAGGACATCCTCGAGGTCAAAGCCGCGATCTTCGGCGCCCGCGCGGCGATGAAGCGCGCCGACCGCGAGGTCCCGATCCAGACGCACGTCTCGCTGCTGCCCAACGGCGGCAAGATGCTGCTCGGCACCGACATCTCGGCCGTCCTGGCGACGCTCGAGGCGCTCGGCGTCGCCGCGATCGGCCTGAACTGCTCGACCGGCCCGGAGGACATGCGCGACGCGATCCGCTTCCTCAGCGAGTTCTCCCCCGTGCCGGTCGCCTGCGTCCCGAACGCCGGCATCCCGATCCAGGGCCCGGACGGCGAGACGATCTTCCCCGAGGGCCCCGAGGAGTTCGCCAAGACGCTCGTCGAGTTCGTCGAGCGCTACGACGTCAGCATCGTGGGCGGCTGCTGCGGCACGACGCCGGAGCACATCAGCGTCCTCGCCGAGCGCCTGCGCGGCCGCGAGGTCAAGCCGCGCCCGGCCCCGCGCGAGGTGCACGTCAGCTCGATGATCACCGCGACGCCGCTCGTGCAGGAGCCGCGGCCCACGATGGTCGGCGAGCGCGTGAACTCGCAGGGCTCGCGCAAGGCCAAGGAGATGCTGCTGGCCGACGACTACGACGGCCTCAACCAGATCGCCGAGGACCAGGTCGAGGGCGGCGCGCATGTGCTCGACCTCTGCGTGGCGCTCGTCGAGCGCGAGGACGAGGCCGAACAGATGCGTCGCGTCGCCGAGCGCGTGTCGCTGTCGCAGCCCGCGCCGATCCAGGTCGACTCCACCGAGCCCGAGGTCATCGAGGCGGCGCTCGAGCAGATCCCCGGTCGCGCGATCGTCAACTCGATCAACCTCGAGGCCGGCCGCGACAAGCTCGACCGCGTGGTGCCGATCGCGCTGGCCCACGGTGCCTGCCTGATCGCGCTGACGATCGACGAGGTCGGGATGGCCAAGACGGCCGATCGCAAGCTCGAGATCGCCCAGCGCCTCAAGGAGCTGTGCTGCGACGAGCACGGCCTGGACCCCGAGGCGCTGATCTTCGACTGCCTGACGTTCACGCTGACGACCGGCGACGAGGAATGGCGCCCGTCGGCCATCGAGACGATCGAGGGCATCCGAGCGGTCAAGGAGAACATCCCCGGGGTCAAGACGTCGCTCGGCGTCTCCAACGTCTCCTTCGGCGTCTCGCCGCGTGCCCGCGCGGTGCTCAACTCGGTCTTCCTGCACCACTGCGTCGAGGCGGGGCTGGACCTCGCGATGGTCAACCCGAACCACATCACGCCCTACGGGGAGATCGGCGAGGAGGAGCGCAAGCTCGCCGACGACCTCGTCTTCAACCGCCGCGAGGACGCGCTCGAGGTCTTCATCGCGCACTTCGAGTCCCAGGGCGAGGAAGCCGAGGAGGAGAAGGCCGACGCGACCGCGGGCATGGAGCCCGAGGAGGCGCTGCACTTCCACATCCTGCGCCGCAAGAAGGAGGGCGTCGAGGACTGGATCGACCGCAGCGTCGAGAAGAACGGCGCGGTGCCGACGCTCAACGACGTGCTGCTGCCGGCGATGAAGGAGGTCGGCGACAAGTTCGGCGCCGGCGAGCTGATCCTGCCGTTCGTCCTGCAGTCGGCGACGGTCATGAAGCGCGCGGTGGCGCAGCTGGAGAAGTACCTCGACAAGGTCGAGGGCTACACGAAGGGCACGGTCGTGCTCGCGACCGTCTTCGGCGACGTGCACGACATCGGCAAGTCGCTCGTCAACACGATCCTCACGAACAACGGCTACACGGTCGTCGACCTCGGCAAGCAGGTCCCGATCTCCTCGATCCTCGAGGCCGCGCGGGAGCACGAGGCGACCGCGATCGGGCTCAGCGCGCTGCTCGTGTCCACCTCCAAGCAGATGCCGCTGTGCATCGAGGAGCTGCACTCCAAGGGCCTGGAGTACCCGGTGCTGATCGGCGGCGCGGCGATCAACCGCGACTTCGGCCTGCGCGCGCTGTATCCGTTCAAGCGCGAGTCCGACGAGATCTACGAGCCGGGCGTCTTCTACTGCAAGGACGCCTTCGAGGGCCTCAACAAGATGGACCAGCTGATCGTCGCCGAGGACCGTGAGGCGCTGCTGACCAAGACGCGCGAGGCCGCCGAGCACTTCCGCGAGCACGGCAAGGACCCTGCGCCGCTGATCACCGACGACGACACCGTGCGCTCCGACGCGCGCACCGACGTCCCGATCCCGGAGCCGCCATTCTGGGGCGCGCGCGAGATCGACGTGCCGCTCGACGACATCTTCCCCCACCTGGACACGCACGTGCTGTTCAAGCTGCACTGGGGCGGGCGCGGCGTGAAGGGCGAGGCCTGGGAGAAGCTCGTCGGCGAGGACTTCCAGCCGCGTCTGGAGCGCATGTGGCGCGATCAGGACTACCTGCACCCGCGGGCGCTGCTGGGCTACTTCCCCTGCTACAGCGAGGGCAACGACGTCGTCGTGCTCGACCCCGACGACCACTCGACGGTGCTCGAGCACCTGACCTTCCCGCGCCAGCCCGCCCACAGTCGCATCTGCCTGGCCGACTTCTTCCGCCCCAAGGCGTCCGGCGAGCTGGACGTCGTCGCCCTGCAGGCGGTGACGGTCGGCCCGCAGGTCACCGAGGTCATCGGCGCGCTGGAGGCCGAGGGCGAGTTCGCCGAGCAGCTCTTCACGCACGGCCTCGGCGTGCAGTCCGCCGAGGGCACGGCGGAGTGGCTGCACTCCAGGGTGCGCGCAAACCTCGGCATCGGGCCGACCGAGGGCCGCCGCTACTCGTGGGGCTATCCGGCCTGCCCGGAGCAGTCCGAGCACGAGAAGATCTACCGCCTGCTGGACTGCCCGTCGATCGGCCTGTCGCTGACCGGCGGCTTCGCCGTCGAGCCCGAGCAGTCCACGCTGGCGATCGTCGCCCACCACCCGCAGGCCGTCTACTTCGGCATGAAGTCCGGCTTCCTACCCAAGGAGAAGGCGCCCGACGACATCATCGCCGGCTCTGACCGCGACGCGACGATGCGCCGCGGTGACCTCGACCCGCCCGAGGGCCCGCCGGAGGACGAGCCGGCGCTGGCCGCCGACGCGCGGGGGTAGGCCGGCGGCGCGGGGGGCGCGAGTAGTTCTCGGGCTACGGTCGCGAGCTGAAGCCACCCATGCGGGGTGTGCAGCGGTGCGCCCGACAACTCCGCGGTCATGACGTCGGGTTTCGAGCCTCGACGTAGGCGCGAGCGTCCTGCAGCGTCGCGTGGTCGCCGTCGTGCATGCACCAGCCCGACCCGCTGGCCCGGCGCTCGGCAACCAGCCAGCGGTGGCGCAGCTCCGTCGTCAGCTTCCACGGATTGGCGATCCGCCACTGACCGTCTGGCGACTCGAACAGCCCGCGCTCGATCTTGCGCCAGCCGTCAGCCATCGACGTCCTCGTCGGCCAGCACCTGATCGCCGGACAGCCGCGTTGTCGCTGGCTCGTCGCTCACCGCGCCCGCCTCAGCTCGAACTCGATCGCCCGCAGCTGGCCATGTCGCATCTGCGGCGGCTCCAGGTGACCGACGATCTGCTGACGCTCGCCGTACGCATCGTTCACGACGACCTCGATCGGGTCGACGTGCTCAACCACACGACGGGCGGCCGCGCCGCGTCGGCGCACGAGCTGGATAAGCTCGGCGCGCAGGTCGTCGTCGAGGGGCTCGTGAAAGCGCACCCGCACCAGGCGGCGCTCACGGGGAGTCAGGCCGAGCCGACCGTCACGGAGGACGGTGACATGCACGCACCCACAGACGAGCCGTCCCGCGCGATACGCACGACCCAAGCGTGAATGCTGCTCGGGTCTCTGCGGGTTCGCCGCGAGAGGTTCGGACAAGTTGCCAACGGTGAGGTCGCCACGAGCTGGTCGGCTACGTGCCGTAGGTTGTGTCCAAGGTGGCGTTTGCATATCGGCACTGGATCACCACCCCTGGGGATGACTGAAGGGTGCGCATGGCTCACTCAGACCTCCATCAGCCACCCGACGGCGCAGCCGACGCGGCCGAGGACACCACGGCTGCCACGCAAGCTGCCGAGGACTTCATCGCCGATCTGAAGCACTGGCGCGAGGTGCGGGGGCTCTCGCAGAAGCGCCTCGCGGCCGAGATGGCCTACGACGCGTCGTACGTGAGCAAGATCGAGAACGCCCAGCAGCAACCGACCAACGAGTTCGCCCGCCGCGCCGACGAGGTGCTGCACGCCGGAGGCAGCCTCATCCGCCGCTGTCGCGACTACACCTCCGCCCGTTCCGCGCCGCGTGCGGCACACCCACCCGTCCACGTCGCCAATGACGATGCCGGCGCGCTCGGAAACAGTCTGCTCGTGCGTCATGAGGAAGCGGAGTGCCGTTTGGCGGACGGCATCTACCACATGCACATGCGACGCCAGCTCTACAACGCCAGCGACGTACCGGTGACGCGCTACCTCATCCGCATCGCCGTCGACCGCCACCCCAATACGCCGGAGCAGTCAAACGAGCTGTACCGCCACCGGCCGCTGACCTGGGAGGAGATCGGGCTGCGCGCGTGGTGCGGAGACGAGGAGCTGCGCTGGGAAGCCAAGCACGACCGCGATGCGTTCAAAGAGGTCTGGCTGCTCCTCGAAAACGAACACCGCAAGCTGCCTCTGTACCCCGGCGAGACCAGCTGGATCGAGTACCGCTACACGGTCGGCGAGGACAAGTGGGGCCGGTGGTTTCAGCGCGCCATCCGGCTCCCAACAGAATGTCTTAGCGTCCAGCTCGTCTTCCCCGCCCACCTCGATCCAGCGGTCTGGGGCACTGAGTCGACGATGACCGCCCAGGCCGTCCCGGTTCGCACCGCGATCACCCAGCGCGACGACGGCGACCAGCGGATCTTCAGCTGGTCGACCGACAACCCACCGCTTCACGCCCGCTACCGCTTCGAGTGGCGCCTTACCGACCCCGACGCAGCCAGCGAGCATGTGAGCCCGAGCGAACGCATGCGTCGCCTCGGCGTCATCCAGGCCGACGATCCCGCACTACACGAGCCCTGTGGGCTGTTCAACCTCCCTCACGACCACGACCTCGCACGTAGCGTCAGCGAGTTGCTCACGGCGTTCCTGCACCCGCTGCGCGCCGCGCACGCCTTCGGCAAAGGCATCGGCCTCGCGGCACCACAGATCGGCGTCAACCGTTGCGCCGCCGTCGTCCAAGCGCCGGACCAGCCGCCCCTGGTGCTCTTCAACCCTCGCATCGTGGACGCCTCCGAGGAAACCGACGAGCAGTACGAAGGCTGCCTCAGCTTCTTCGACGTCCGCGGGACCGTCCAGCGGCCGCTTCGCATCGACGTCGAACACACCGACCTGGACGGCATCACCCACATCACCACCTTCGAGCACGCCGCCGCTCGCCTCTGGGCCCACGAGATCGACCACCTCCAAGGCAAGCTCTACACCGACCGAATGACCCCCGGCATCAACCCCGTGCCAGTCGAGCGATACCACGGCACGGGAACCTCATGGCGCTATCACCCCGACGCGGACTGACCTTCGGGCTTCTACACCGGAGGTTGTCCGGAACCTCGTGGAACTTTGGTCGGCGGTCCTCCCGCCCTGTCCGCTCCCGTTGGGAGCGTTCGGGGCGCTAACCAAGTCCGAGAGGACAGGAGGAACCGCCATGAAGAAGGT
>Ga0136615_10000135_pt1 | contig 29956 bp, 31 predicted proteins | sample AntDrymUQ2882206_2_FD_106647 | JGI IMG/M metagenome (GOLD analysis project Ga0136615, IMG submission 106647) | Polar desert sand microbial communities from Dry Valleys, Antarctica - metaG UQ288 (22.06) | ecosystem: Environmental > Terrestrial > Soil > Desert | place: Antarctica: Dry Valley... | reverse complement strand
GCCGGGTACCTCGCCAAGTACGCCACCAAGCACACCGAAGCCCTCGGCGCCGCCCTCGACCGCCGCGTCCGCGCAGAGGATCTGCCCACCCTCGCCGCCAGCTCCCACGTCACCCGCCTCGTCGCCACCGCCCTGCTGCTCGCCAGCCGCTACCCCCGCCGCACCGGCGGCCGGCCGCTCAACCTGGACCGCTGGGCCCACCAGCTCGGCTACGGCGGCCACTGGCTCACCAAGTCCCGCCGCTGGTCCACCACCTACACCGCCCTGCGCACCGCCCGCAAGGAGCACCAGGCCGCCCGCAACCCCGACCCCACCGACCAGCCGGGCGAGCACGAACAACGCCAACCGTCCTGGCAGCTCGCCGACCTCGGCTACCGCCTCCAAGGCGACGCCCTCCTCGCCCAGCACGTCCGCAATGACAACTCCTTCGCACGAGAGGAACTACGACAACTGCTCCACGAAGAACAAATAACAACAGCGCTGGCAGCATGAGCGGAATCAGAAGTACGATGCTATTGCCAGTGCCGCGAGCGGCTGCAATAATACTAATAGTTGACGGGCGACCGACCGGGACCGCTGTTTGACGAACAAGACTCCAACCCGCGGTCGATCCGGGACGTCGCCGCCACGTCCTCACTGTGCTCGTCCCGCCCCCGACGTCGTCCTGGCCTCGGCGGTGCTGCTGCCCATGACCTCGGACCAACGCGAACAGGCCGTCGCGGCGCTGGCCCGCCTGCTCGCGCCGCTGCTGCACGAACCGCAGAACCCGACCGATCACTGAAAGGAAGTGTTCGTGACCGTCAGCCCCTCATCCGCCGAGCCGTACCACCTGCGCTTCGCGCCCGGCCGCCGCGTGCGGGTCCGCAGCTACCGGCGGCGTTCCACCGACGAGGACAACCAGCCGTTCTCCATCGAAGCCCAGGACAGCCGCATCGCCTCCTACGTCGCGAGCCAGGACGGCTGGGAACTGACCGGCTCCTACTCCGACGACGCCTCCGGCGCGACCCTGGACCGCCCCGGACTCGCCCAGGCGCTCCGCGACGCCCGCGCGGGCCGCTACGACCTGCTGCTGGTGCACCGCATCGACCGGCTCTCCCGCTCGGTCAAGGGCTTCGTCACCCTGGTCGAACAGCTCGACGAGGCCGGGGTCGCGTTCAAGTCCGCCTCCGAGCACTTCGACACCACCACCCCGGTCGGGCGGATGATCATGCAGATCCTCGCCGTGTTCGCCGAGTTCGAACGCGCGTTGATCATCGACCGGGTGGTAGCCGGGATGGAACGCAAAGCCGCCGGGGGCGGATGGACCATCAGTTCCCGCCCCTACGGCTACACCGTCGACCGCAGCACCGGCCACCTGCAACCCAACGACGACACCGCCCCGCTCGTGCCATTGATCTACAGCCTCTACCTCGACCAGCGCCTCGGCGCACGCGCTATCGCGATGTGGCTAAACGAGCACGGGCACCGCACGCAGAACGGCCGGCTGTGGAGCCACACCTCCGTGCTCAAGATGCTGCGCAACCGTGCCTACCTCGGCGAGGTCCACTTCCGCGACGAAACCGCCATCGACGCTCACCCGCCGCTGATCGACGCCGCCCGCTTCGACGCCGCCGAGGCGCTGCTCACCGAACGTGGGGAAGACCACGCCAAACGCCGCTCCAACAGCTCCGACTACCTGCTCGCCGGACTCATCCGCTGCGCCCACTGCGACACCACCTTCATCGGCAACGCCGCCCACGGCAAGAACCGCCGCTACCGCTACTACACCTGCCACGCCCGCCACCGCTACGGCCCCGCCCGCTGCAACGCGCAACGCCTCCCCGCCGACCAGCTCGAAACCGCCGTCCTCGACAGCCTCCTCGCCCTCCTCCGTGACACCGACCTCATAGACAATGCCATCACCAAAGCACAAGACGGCAGCGGCGACGTGACCGCGGCCCACCGCAGCGAACTCGCCGCCGTCCAAGCCGAGTTGCGCACCACCGACCGCTCCATCGACCGCTACCTCGACGCGTTCGAGAAACAGACCATGCCCGAGGACCTGTGCGGACAGCGCCTCCACACGCTGCGGACCAAACGCACCGGCCTCGACGCCCGTCAGCTCCAACTCGAAGACCTCATCGCCGATGCGGGCACCGCCGTTCAGGCCCCCGGCCCGGCCACGCTTCAAGCCCTACACGGCCTCGTGCAACAAGCACTCACCCACGGACCCACACCCGCCCGCAAAGCCCTCGTACAACTCCTCGTGGAAGGCATCACCGCCGAAGGGCGTCACGCCATCCACCCCCGCTTCCGCATCCCCCTGCCCACACAGGAGGACGGGACGGGTGTTCGCGCACTGGCTGAGGGAGTGGAGCTGAGGGGAATCGAACCCCTGGCCTCCTCGATGCGACCGAGGCGCTCTACCAATTGAGCTACAGCCCCCAAGCGGGAGAGGCGATCCTAGCAGGGGGCTAGTCGGCGAGCACGTCGGCGGCCTGGGTGCCGATGGGCAGGCCGTCCGGTGGGACGTCGCCGACGGGGAACCAGGGTGAGCGCGGTCCCTCCGTGCCGTCGGGTCCCACGGCGGCCACCGAGACCAGCAGCTGCGACGAGGTGAACAGCAGGCCTGCGGCGCGGTCCTGCTCGAGCCGCTCGGGGGCCGACGTCCCCGCCGCAGCTTCGATCTGCACGACCGGCTCGGTCTCTGTGCGCGCCGGGGGGCCGCCCGGCGTCCCCTCGCTCGTGCCGTAGTGCACGGCGTACGAGCGCGCGCCCTCGACCGGCTCCCAGGCCAGCTGCCAGGACGAGCGCCACTCGACGACGGGGCCGGAGGGCCCGTCGGACGACGCCTGCTCGTGCGCAAGCGAGACGACGTAGCCCGTCGGGGCGACTAGATCGACCGGCTCGTCGTCCCCCATGCACCCGGTGACGAGCGCGACGGCCGCGAGGAGCGCGGCGCCGCGCCGCCTTACCACTCGACCGGGCCGAAGGCCGCGTCGTTGGCGTAGATCGTGCGCGGCGGGACGACCTGACCGATCTCGAGTTCGCTGCCGACGATGGCGCTGCGGTCTCCGACGACGACCCCGTTGCGCAGCAACGACCTGAAGACCGTGGCTCCCGCGCCGAGCGTCACGTCGTTGCCCACCACGGTGGGCGCCGCGAAGCCGGTCGTCGGATCGATGGCGGGCCGCCCGCCGCCGTGCACGATCGCGCCCGCCCCGTAGCTGACGCCGTTGCCGAGCGAGAGGTCCGCACCCTCGATGGCGTGGAGGATCACGCCATCGTGCATCTGATCGATCGTGCCGACGGAGAAAGGCCCGCCCTCGTCGGCGCGCAGTGAGATCTCGTCACCGAGCCGCTCGTCGAGGGTGGAGAGGGAGTCCTCGAAGCAGACGTCGCCGATGATCCGGTTGCGGAACGCCGGCTCGCGCACCGCCGGGCCCGTGCACAGCGCCGACTCGACGGTGGGTGCGTCACGGTTGGCGTCGAACACGTTACCGCCCGGGTCAACGTTGATGCCGAGGACGGCGCTCGGGTCCTCGCGCTCCAGCCGCGTGTACTCCCGCGCCAGGCCCACGTTCACCTCGACCACGCCGGCGTTGAAGGCCCGGTCCGCATCGACGATCGGGCGCACCTTGCCCAGGGCTGGATCCTCCGCCTCGTCCTGCGTCGTGACGTTCTTGCCCGGCAGGACGATCAGGCCGCTGCGCAGCCGGACGCCCGGCCCGACGCGGCTCAGCGCCGACAGCCCGCTGTCGCGCTCGATGATCGCGCCGTCCACCTGCGCGCCGAAGCTGACGAAGACGCCGGAGTCCTCCTCCGCCGCGCCGACGCCGATCAGTGCCGGGCCACGCACCGACGAGCCGTGGGCGAGGATCACGCGCTCGCCGGTCTCGACGCCGCTGCGGTTGTTGAGCCCCAGCCGAGCGATCGCCAACCGCTCTCGAACCGTGCGGCGCACCGCTGCCTCGACGCGCGCGTTGTCCTGCACGTTCGACTCGGGCCCGATGTGGATGCCGCTGCGCCGCCCACCGAGCAACTCGGCGAACGGACCGACGTAGACGCGCTCCTCCAGCTCGACCTGCTCAGGCATGGTGGTGCGCGCGGTCGGGTCGACGAAGCTGGCCTCCTCCAGCGGCTCCTCACCCTCCGACTCCTCCTGGGCGCCAGCGCTGGGTGTGGCAGCGAGCAGCGCCAGGGCCACCGCGAACCCCGTCAAGGCGGTGGTGGCGATGCGGGACCGGGAGGAGACGTGCATGCGTAGACCTTCCCTCGGGATGCGCTTCCAGGCGATCTGCCCACCCGGCTGGCCCCGACACATGAAACTCCTCATACGAGCGCGACGACACGGTCGAACGGTCAGGCCTCCTGCGCCCGGCGCTGCTCGTCGGCGGACTGCTCGCGGTGGGCGTCGGCGAGGGCGCGGGCGCTGGGCAGGCGGCGGACGCGGGCGTCGAGGCGGACGCGGTGGGCGTAGACCGCCAGTGCGGTGACGTAGGCCACCGCCAGCGCGCTGGCGATCGCCAGCAGCAGCCAGGTCCAGCCGCCGAACAGCAGCGCGATCGGCAGGGTCGCCGCCAGGGCGGCGAGCAGCCGGGACAGCACGAGCGCCCGGCGGCGCTGGGCGCTGCGTGGCGCGGTGCGCGCGTACGGCGCAGGGGTGGACGGGTCCGACAGCGGGGCGAGGGTGTCCATGTAGCGCTCGAAGTGGTCGACGGAGGCAAGAGGGGACCGAGAGCGACGATCCCGGAGGACACCCGGCGAGAGCAGCCAGATCCATAGTCCCGCGAGCATCGCGACGAGCAGGAAGTTCATTCACCGCGACCGTAACAGCGCACCGTGGCCAACGGATGCAGGCAGCACGCCTGCACCCGGGGTGCAAAGCCCTCAGCGCGGGTGGTCGCCGCCTGCCAGCTGGTCCATCGCGTGCCCGAGAACCCGGACCACCGCCTGCAGGTTCTCGACCGCGCCCTTCGGCGAGCCCGGCAGATTGACCACCAGCGTCCGCCCGCGGACGCCCGCGATGCCGCGCGACAGCGCCGCCGTCGGTGTCACCGCCAGCGACGCGGCGCGCATCACCTCGCCCAGACCGGGCGCCTCGCGGTCCAGCACGTCGCGGGTCGCCTCGGGAGTGAGGTCGCGAGGGTGCAGCCCGGTCCCGCCGTTGGTGACCACGAGGTCGCTGCCCTCGCAGGCGGCGGTGATGGCCTCGGCGACCTCGGTCCGGCCGTCCGGGATCACGACGATGTCGCCGACCTCAAAGCCCGCCTCGCGCAGCACCCGCGCCACCGCCGGTCCCGCGTCGTCGGCGTACACCCCCGCCGACGCCCTCGTCGACACGGTGATCACGGTCGCTCTGCTCACGGCGCCTCCGCCTCATCCGGGGACCGGCGCCAATCGCCGCGAACGCCGCCGGTCTTGGCCAGCAGCTCGACGCGCTCCACCACGACACCGCGCTCCAAGGCTTTGACCATGTCGTAGAGCGCGAGCGCGGCGGTGCTCGCCGCCACCATGGCCTCCATCTCCACACCGGTGCGGTCCGCGGTGCGGGCGACGGTGGTGATGGTGGCCAGCCCCGCCTCGGCGTCCACGTCGACGGAGACCTCGACCGAGGCGAGGGCGACCGCGTGGCACAGCGGGATCAGCTCGGGTGTGCGCTTGGCCGCCATGATCCCGGCGATGCGCACGACCGGCAGCGCGTCACCTTTCGGCAACCGACCCTCCACCAGGGCCTGCGCGGTCGCGGGGCTCATGCGCACCAACGCCCGCGCGATCGCCTCGCGCTGGGTGACGGGCTTGTCGCCGACGTCGACCATCCGCGCGTGTCCCTGGGGGTCCAGATGGGTGAGGGCGGGCTCGGGCATCGGCGTTTCAGACGGTGTCGACGAGCAGGTGAACCACCACGCGCTCCCCGGGGAACAGGTTGGTGCGGCCCGTGGGAACCTCGGCGAGCCCATCCGCCTCGACCACCGAGCGCAGCAGGCCGCTGCCCTGGTTGCCGGTCAGCGCCGCGTGCCAGGTGCCGTCTTCCCGGCGCAGCTTCACGCGCAGGAACGACACCTTGTCCGCTGGGCTGACGATCTCGTCCTCCAGCACCGCCGTGACGCGCGGGCGGTTCAGGTCTGTACGGCCCTGCATGCGGCGCAGCGCGGGGCGCACGAACACCTCGAAGCTGACGTACGCGCTGACCGGGTTGCCCGGCAGCCCGAAGCACGGGACGGTGCCGAGGAACCCGAAAGCCTGCGGCATGCCGGGCTGCATCCCGACCCGGTTGAAGTGGACGTCGCCGAGCTGGGCGAGCACCTGCTTCACGTAGTCGTAGCGGCCCGCGCTGACCCCGCCGGTGGTCACCAGCAGATCAGCCTGAGTCAAGGCGCCCTCGAACGCCTCCTGCAGCTGGCGGCGGTCGTCGGGCACGATCGGCAGGCGAAAGGCGGTGGCGCCGCTCTCGCGCGCGAGCGCGGTGAGGGAGTAGGAGTTGGCGTCGCGGATCGCACCCGGGCGCGTCGGGGCGCCGGGCTCCAGCAGCTCATCGCCCGTGGACAGCACCACCACGCGGGGCCGCGGGTGGACCAGCACGTTCGTGGCGCCCACCGCGGCGAGCATGCCGATGTCGGCCGCGACGAGGCGCCGGCCGGCGCGCAGCACGATGTCGCCGGCGCGGACGTCCTCGCCCGCCTCGCGCACGTGGTCCCCGCGCCGCCCGGGCTGGCGCAGCAGAACCCGGCTGCCCGCGTCCTCGGCGACCTCGACGGGGACGATCACGTCGGCGCCCGCCGGCACGGGGGCGCCGGTCATGATCCGCACGGCCTCGCCGGCGCCCAGTGGCGGCCCCGGCTCCTGACCGGCCGCGATCTCGCCCACGAGATCGAGCTCGACCCCGGCGAAGGTGTCGGAGGAGCGCACCGCGAACCCGTCGACCGCGGAGTTCGGGAACGGCGGGATGTCGGCGTCGGACTTCACGTCCTGGGACAGCACGCAGCCGTGGGCCTCGAGCAGACCCAGGGCGATCGGCTCCAGAGGCCCGATGCGTGACAGCAGCTGCTGGCGGTAGCGGTTCAGCTCGATGAGCTCCGACGGCTCCTCGAGCGGCCGGTCGGGATCCTCCATCTCCTACAGTCCCTTCACGAAGCCGGCGAGGAACTCCCGGAAGGCTGGCCCCAGGTCGGAGTCCTGCGCGGCGAGCTCGACCATCGCTCGGAGATAGTCCTGCTTGCTCCCGACGTCGTAGCGCACCCCAGAGAAGCGGATCGCCATGATCGGCTCCTCCCTGGCCTGCGCCTTCATGGCGTCGGTGATCTGGATCTCCCCGCCGCGGCCCGGCTTGGTGGCCACGATGTGGTCGAAGATGTCCGGGGTCAGGACGTAGCGCGCGACGATGCACAGGTTCGACGGTGCGTTCGCCTTGCCCGGCTTCTCGATCATGTCGTGCACGCGAAAGACGTTGGGACGGTCAGGGTCCGGCTCGGCGTCGATCACGCCGTAGGAGTTGAGCTCCTCGTCGCCGAGCTCCATGACGGCGACCACGCTGCGCCCTGTCTCCTCGCACAGATCCACCATCTTGGCGAGGAGCCGCTCGTGCTCGCCGATGAGGTCGTCGGGCAGCAGCACCGCGAAGGGCTCGCCGCCCACGTGGGACTGCGCGCAGCCGATCGCGTGGCCCAGCCCCAGGGGCTGGCCCTGCCGCACGTAGTGCACGTTCGCGAGCCGGGCGATCGCCTGGACCTCGGCGAGGAGGTCCTCCTTGCCGGACGCCGCGAGCTGGCGCTCCAGCTCCACCGCGGAGTCAAAGTGGTCCTCCAGCGCCCGCTTGCCGTGCCCCGTGACCATCAGGATGTCGTCGAGCCCGGCCTTCACGGCCTCCTCGACCACGTACTGGATCGCCGGCTTGTCAACGACCGGCAGCATCTCCTTCGGCTGGGCCTTGGTCGCGGGCAGGAATCGGGTTCCCAGCCCCGCGGCCGGTATCACAGCCTTTCGGGCACGCACAACGTTCCCTTCCCTCGCTCACCTTGCGCTGTGGCCCGCCCGCACTCCCCTGCGAGACGGAACCGCCTGGCTGCGGGCGGTGCGGCGCAGCGCTTCGGCGCCACCGCCGGACGCCTCAGGCTCCGGCGCCCCTGCAGCAATCGCGGGACGTCCCGGCCCCCTCTGCCGCGCGCAGTCTGGCACCACCACGAAGGCCTGTACAGCAAGACTCGTCCGAGGCTGTGGACAACTGACCCGGCGAGACGGCGTTGAAGGGGCCGCGCGAGGTGGCCGTCGCGGCCGAGAAGGCGGTCCTGCGACGGCGGCTGCGGGCGGCGCGGCGCGCGCTGCCGCCCGAGGCCGCCGCGCGTGCCTCGGCGGACGCGTCGGCGCGGCTGGCGCGCCTTCCCGAGCTCGTCGCGGCCCGCCGGGTGCTCGCCTACGCAGCGGTCCCCGGCGAGGTCGACGTGACCGCGTGGGTGACTGCCCGTCTGGCGGAGGGCGGCGAGGTGTACCTGCCGTGGGTCGACGGCGACGACCTGCGCATCGCGCGGGTCACCGACCTCGATCTCGACCTCGCAGCGGGCTGGCGGGGCCTGCGCGAGCCGCGCCACACCGCCGGCGACCTCGGCGCCGACCCCGGAGGCCTGGACGCGGCCGTGGTCCCGGGGGTGGCCTTCGACTCCGGCGGCGGCCGGCTCGGCCAGGGCGGCGGGCACCTCGACCGACTCCTCGCACGCCTGCGCACGGACGCGGCCGTCGTCGGCGTCGCCTTTGACCTGGCCATCGTACCCCGGGTGCCGGTCGAGCCCCACGACGTGCGCGTCGACGCAGTCGTGTCGGAGTCGAGGGTGTGGCGGCGGGATTGATCGGCCGTCCCGCCGTGTTGCACCACCGGTCAGCCCTCGCATACTTGGGGTCTTGGGCGCCGGGCGCCCATCCCGTTCTCTGAGAGGTCCGTTCGTGCCCACCTATGAGTACGCCTGCCGCGACTGCGGTCAGCATCTAGAGGTCGTGCAGTCCTTCCGCGACGACCCGCTGACCACCTGCCCGAGTTGCACGGGGCAGCTGCGCAAGGTGTACGGGGCCGCGGGGATCATCTTCAAGGGCTCCGGCTACTACGTGAACGACTCGCGCAAGTCCGCCGCCAAGGGTGGGGACGGCGCCGCGAGGAAGGCCGACGCGAAGGAGGGGGTGGCGGCCTCCGATGGCGGCGACAGCGGCGGCGACAGCCGCGACAGCGGCGGCAAGGCGGAGGAGAGCGGGGGCAAGGCGAAGCCGGCATCGTCGACGTCCTCAGACGCGCCCAGCGCGAAGTCGGCCTGAGCGTTGGCGGGCGGGCGCATCGACGTCGGTGTCTTCGGCGGTTCAGGCTTCTACTCGCTGCTGGACGACGCCGAGGAGGTCACGGTCGAGACCCCCTATGGTCCGCCGTCCGCGCCGGTGGTCGTCGGCGCGATCGAGGCCCGCAGCGTCGGCTTCCTGCCGCGCCACGGCGTCAACCACGAGCTGCCGCCGCACCGCATCAACTACCGCGCGAACGTGTGGGCGATGAAGGAACTCGGCGCCACCGACCTCATCCTGCCCTGCGCCGCGGGCAGCCTGCAGCGCGATGTCGCCCCGGGCTCGTTCGTGATCGCCGACCAGGTCGTCGACCGTACCTGGGGGCGCCCCGACACCTTCTACGACGGGCCGGAGACGACCCACGTCTCCTTCGCCGAGCCCTACGACGCCGAGATGCGCGAGGTCGCCATCGCCGCGGCCCACGAGCTGGGCATCGAGGTCCACGAGCGCGGGACCCTGGTCGTCATCCAGGGGCCGCGGTTCTCGTCCAAGGCCGAGTCGCGATGGTTCACGTCGATGGGCTGGGAGGTCATTAACATGACCCAGTACCCCGAGGTGATCCTGGCCCGCGAGCTGGAGATGGCGGCGCTGAACATCTCCCTCATCACCGACTACGACGCGGGGCTCGAGGACGACCCGGGCGCCGGCGAGGTCAGTCACCACGCGGTGCTCGAGGTCTTCAAGGCCAACAACGCCAAGCTGCGCGACCTGCTGTTCACCATCATCCCCCGCCTGCCCCTGTCCCCCGACCGCCCCGCGCTGTCTGCGCTGGCCAGCGCGCGCGGCTAGGTCGCCGGGGGCAGGTCGGCGGACAGGACCACCTCGCCGGCGGGGTGTCGGTGACGGTGAAGCCCGCAGCGTCGGGACGCAGCACCGAGGCGTTGAGGTAGCAGCGGATGTACACGTCGGCCACGCCGACGAAGGCGCCCGCGTCGACTCGACCGCCACCGCGTACTCCTCGCTGGCGGCCAGGCCGCTGACGACGAGCTTCACCTCGACACCCCAGGTGTGGTTGACCAGCGCGGCCTGCGCGTCCATGCCCGAAGGGGCCTCGACCAGCGCGACCGCTTCCTGCGGGGGCGCGGCGGGCGCCCTGGGCAGGAGCACCGCCACGGCGGCCATGCCGGCGATCGCGGCGGCGGCGAGGGCCCGCGGCCAGCCGCAGCGACCAGCCGCGCCGGGCTCGGCGGCGCTCGGCACGCACCGCGACAGCACGCGCGCCCTGAAGTGCGGGCGAGGGCTGGGGCGGATCACCGAGGATGCGCGCCTCGGCCGCGGGCAGCACCCCCGCGATGGCACGCAGCTCGACCACCTCGCCGCGTCAGCGGGTGCAGGAGGCGAGGTGCTGCTCGAGGCGGGCGACCAACGGGGCCTCCAACTCGCCCAGCACGTAGTAGCCGATCCACTCCCGGTACGGCAGGTGCGCGTCGGCCGCCATCGACCACCCTTCAACGAACCAACCTCCCCCCTCGAGTCCTCGAGTGCGACCCGGAACGCCTTGAGCGCGTACGAGATCGCGCTGTTCAGCGGCAAAACCAGCTCGCGGGACGGCTACGCCCGCGGCGCCGACGTGGTGGACATCGCGATCCCGCTGAACCAGCTCTAGCTACTTTTCCACAGCCTGGAGGGCGCGGGGCGGGCGAGAGCCCGTCCCGCGCTCCATGCTGCGCGGCGTGCTTCCCCATCCCGCTCCGCGCGCCGCCCGTCCCGGCTCTCGCCTGGATGGCCCCTACCCGCGCCTGCCGCGCCCGCTCGACGCACTGAGCGACCGCTGGACCGGGCTGCGCCCACGGGCACGGGCGCTGGTGGGGCTGGCGGTCGTGGTGGCGCTGGCGCTGTCGGTGTCGGCGCGGATCGAGCGGGCCGAGCGGCGCTGGGGCGGCACACCGATGCGGGTGCTGGTCGCCGCCGAAGACCTGCCCGCCGGCGCGTCCGAGCCCGCGGTCCGCAGCCTCGAACTCCCACCCGCCGCGCTTCCGCCCGAACCGCTGGCAAGCTTCCCGGACGGCGCCGCGCTCGCGCTGGCCGCACCCGAGGGGACCGTCCTCACGCAGGCCCACCTCGACCCCCGGGGACCGGCGGCCGGGCTGCCCGACGACTCGCGCGCGGTGCCGATCCCCGTCGAGTCCAGCTGGGGGGTCGTCGCAGGCGGGCGGGTGGACGTGTGGGTCCTGGGCGCGGACACCGGTCCCGCGCAGCAGGTCGCGCGCTCCGCGGTGGTGCTGGAGGTGACCGACGACAGCTCCACGGCCACCGCCCTGGTGGGGCTGGCCGAGGACGAGGTCGGCCCCACCACCGCGGGCCTCGCCCTCGGCCGCGTCCTGCTCACCCACGCGCCGTGAACCACGACCCGTGCTCAGGCGCCACCCAGCGTCATGCCCTCCAGCAGCAGCGTGGGCGTCCCGATCGCGACGCCGAACGGCAACCAGCGCAGGTCGTTGGCCACCGCCACGAGCCCGGCCAGCATGCCGGGGATGGTACCGGCGATCGTGGCTTCCCTGACCGGCTCCGCCAGCACGCCGTCGCGGACCATCCGTCCGTTCGCGCCCACGCTGAAGTCGCCCGAGATCGGGTTCGCGCCGGAGTGCACGCCGAGGACGTTCTGGCAATAAAAGGCGCTGCCGGCCTGGGCCAGCAGGGCCTGCGGGTCCGCGTCGCCGGGAACCAGGTAGAGGTTGCTGGCGCTGAGGCCGGGAGGACTGGCGAAGCCGGCGCGGCTGGCGTTGCCCGTGCTCTGTGTGCCCTCCTTCGCCGCGGTATAGGTGTTGTGGAGGTAGCCGGCCAGCACGCCACCGTCGATCAGCGCGGTCCGTCCCGTGGGCACGCCCTCGCCGTCCCACGGCGCCGCGGCGGGACCGTCGATGAGCCGGCCGTCGTCGATCAGGCTGAGGTACGCGCCGCCGAGTTGCTCGCCCACGCGACCGGCGAACAGGCTGCGCCCCTTCTGCACCGCGTCGGCGGTCAGGGCGCCAGCCAGGACCCCCAGGAAGGCCGCAGCGGCGAACGGGTCGAGGATCACCGGCAGCGCACCGGAGGATGGCTTGCGCCCACCGAGCAACCCCGTCACCCGCTCGACGGCCTCGGCGGCCGCACCCTCGACGTCGAGGTCGGTGGGCAGGCGTCCCAGGGACAGACCGTAGGCGCTGGCGCTGGCGCCGTCGGCCTCCGCCAGCGCCTCGACGATGCAGTGCGCCTCGCAGCTGCGGTAGGCGCCGCGCACCCCGGTGGTGGTGGCGATGGCCGCGGTGCCCTCGCGGTCGCCGTACTGGGCGGAATCGACACCGCGGACGGGCGCGCCGCCACGCAGCGTCGCCGCCTCGAGCTGCAGCGCCAGGTCGACCTTCTGCGCGGGATCGATGTCGGCGAAGGCCTCGCGGTAGATCTGCGGCAGCACCGGCAGGGATCCGTCGGCGGAGGCCAGGCGGTTCGCCTCGTCCGGCGTTGCCACGGTGGCGTTGGACCGGGCCTGCTGGAGGGTCTCGTCCAGGGCGGACTCGGCGAGGTCGGCGGTGTAGGCGTAGCCGATGCGGCCGTCGGCGAGGACCCGGACGCCCACCCCCCGGGTGCGCGCCGAGGACAACGTCTCGACCTCGCCGCCGTAGGCCTTGATCGTGGTCTCGGTCTCGTCGACCGCGTAGACCTCCACGCCCTCGCCGGGCTGGGCGCGGTCGACCAGACGGTCGAGCAGCGCGAGCAGGTCGTCCGTCGGGTCGGTACCAGGCGTGGCGCTCATCCCGTTCCCCCCACCGTGATCCGCGAGATGCGCAGGGTCGGCGTGCCGAACGCGACCGGGACGCCCTGGCCGTCCTTCCCGCAGATGCCCTGGCGCGTGTCGAAGTCGTTGCCGAGCGCGTCGATGCGCCCGAGCACCGTCGGGCCGTCGCCCACGAGGTTCGCCCCGCGGATGGCCTGGGTCAGCTCGCCGCCCTCGATGAGGTAGGCCTCGGTGATCCCGAAGACGAAGTCGCCCGAGGCGGGATCCACCTGACCGCCGCCCAGCTGGCGGCAGTACACGCCGCGCTGCACCGAACGCACGATCTCGGCCGGGTCGTCCTCGCCGGGCAGGATGTAGGAGTTCGTCATCCTCGGGATCGGGACGTGGGCGTAGCTCTGCCGGCGGCCGTTGCCGGTGGAGGGCAGCCCGAGCTGCTGGGCGCGCAGGCGGTCGCTCATGTAGTCGGTGCACACGCCCTGGTCGAACAGGACGGTGCGCTGGGCGGGAGCGCCCTCGTCGTCGAAACCGAAACTGCCCCAGCCGCCCGGCGTCGTCGCGTCGTCCACGCCGGTGAAGATCGGGGTGCCGAGCCGCTCCCCCCGCCGGCCGCGGTAGACGCTGGCGTCCTTGCCCACGATGTCGGCCTCCATGCCGTGGCCGCAGGCCTCGTGGAACAGCACGCCGCCACCGCCGGGGCCGAGGACCACGGCGAACTCGCCGGCCGGCGCGGGGATCGAGTCGAGCATGGCGACCGCCTGCTCCGCGGCGCCGCGGCCGACGCCCGCGGGCGGGTGGGTGGTGAACAGCTCGTGGCCGACCGAGCCGCCCGGCCCCTCGAAGCCGGTCTGGATGACGTCGTCGCGGGCGGCGACCACCTGCGCGACCAGCCGGGTGCGCACCGGCGACTGGGTCGAGCGGTGGCCCTCGGAGTTCGCGAGGTAGACCTGGCGCACGCTGTCGGCGTAGGAGACGGTGACCTGGCGAACGCTGGCGTCGAAGGAGCGCGCCGCGTCCTCGGCCTCGCGCACCAGCGCCACGAGCGCGGGACCGTCCGCGTCGAGGGGGTCGATCTGCGCGGGGTGGGTGACCGGCGGGGTGGCGGTCCGCAGGTCGGTGGTGGTGACCCGGCCCTCGCCGCGGACGCCCGCGGCAGCGACCTTCGCCGCCTCGATCAGGGCGGCGCGGGTCAGGACGTTGGTGTAGGCATAGGCGGTCTGGCGGCCGCGCAGCACGCGGACGCCGGCGCCCACGTCGTGGCCGGAGACGAGGTCCTCGACCTTGCCGTCGTCAAGGGTCAGGTTGCGGCCGCGGCGGTCCTCGGCGTAGAGCTCGGCGAACTCACCGCCACCGGAGAGCGCCGCCACCAGCGCGGCACGCACGTCACTGTCGTCGAGCACGGGCTCTCGCTCCTGTCGGTCGGTCGGTGGCTGCGGACGAGCGGCGGAAAGAGATCAGTGCGGTGGGACCAGCGCGCTGCGCGCCTTGGCCACCAGCGCCACCATCGCCGGGCGCACCTCGTCGTCGGCGTCCAACGGGCCGTCGAAGCCGATGCGCAGCACCCGGCGGCCGTGGGAGGTGACGGCGACGAGGTCGAAGCCATAGCGGTCGAGCGCGGTCATGGACGCCGAGGTGGCACGGACGTCGGCGAAGGCTTCGGCGCAGGTGACGAGTGCGTCGGCGTGGTCGGCGTTCATGTGCGCGACGGCGGCGGCGGCGATCTTCCTCAGCGGGTCGGGGTGGGCGCCCGCGTACTCGGCCACCTCGACCCAGCTCATGCGCCCGAAGCCGCCGACGTAGCGGACCGCGGCGAGGTCGAGACGGTAGCAGGAGAAGTCGCCGTAGTCCACGTAGAAGGCCTGCGCTTGGGCCGCGATGAAGCGCTCCCGGGCGCCGGAGAAGTCCGGGTCCTCGGAATCGAGGCGGCGCAGCGAACCGACGAGGGTCACGCGGCCGCCGGCCAGCGGGTCCGCGCCGTCCGGGGTCGCCTCCGCCACCAGCACGCTCGCCCGCGGGTCCGCCAGCAGGTTGCGCGTATGCACGGCCATGTCGGAGACGAAGGTCAGCGGCCGGCCCGCCTCGTCGAAGGCGAGGTTCACGACCGATCCGAACGGGTGGCCCGCGGGTTCGACCGCGATCGTCGACAGCGTCCCCTGGCGCGCCGAGTCCACCACGGTCCGCGCGCGCTCGGCGTGAGTGGGTTCAGGAGCGGGGCGCAGCAGCGGCGCACCCGCGGCGCCATCGGTGGGCAGGAGCGCGGCCGGGATGCGGTGCCCGGTGCTCACGTCCTCGCCCATGCTCCCGTCCCCCCGCTGGTTGTTCGTCCTCGGCAGCCTACGGCGCGGCCACCGCGCTGACCTACCCGGAGTATCGCGGGAACGGCGTGCTCGCGAGCCACTGCTCCATCGCCGAGGAGCACGTCCGTGTCGCTCGTCACGACGCGGATCCATACGAGGTTCAACCAGATGCCCGAAGTCGAGGGTGAAATACAGATGGGCACGCCGGGACGCACCGGCGCCGATCGCACCCGGGTCCCACGCCAAGCAACTGCGGGGGCTGTGCGCTCATCGGCTCGCGCCGCCTCGACCCCACCACCTCGACGACCTCGTCGACCAAGACCTCGATGACGTCGACCACTCCGCCGCCGTGGAAGAGCCCCGATCCCGGTGGCTGGTGTTCGACGTGGCTGACAAGGTGCCGCGCAAGCAGCGGCACACGGCCCCGCGAGGTGTGACAGCGCCTCGCCGGGGGCACCGCGCGCAGGTCCAGATGCTGCGCCCCGGGAACGGCACCGGCACCGACACCTCGCGGGAAGCCACTGTCAGCCGCACGAGCAGAGCCCACTGGCACTCAACCAAGAGCTCTCAGAAAGTTGAACAGCTCGGACGGACCAGGTACACCGTGACTATGCGCCTCTCCCACCTACGCGTCCGGTCACTGGCTGCCATGGGCATGGTCGTCATCGCCGGATGTACGCCGCCGTGGAGCGCCTTTGAGGCGGAAGACCCGGTCGCGATCCGGACCACCTCGTCAGGTGAGGTGGAGGTGCTGCTCGTACCGTGCTCGCCAGCAGGCATCACCAGCATCGAAGTCACTGAGGTGCACAAATACGACCCTAGCCAGGAAGATCCCCGCATCTGGCAGGTCGACTTCTCACCTCCGGTCACCAACCTGCACAGCTTCGTGCTGGGCCAGGCGCCGCCCCAAGGCGCCCAACAGGTGCCTTGGCCGTCCGCCGGCCTTGGCGAGGAATACGGCTACATCGTGGAAGTGCAGCTCGACGGCCGCGACTATTGGGTCCAAGGTTTCCATCGACAGGATCTCCCCGACGACCAGATCCTGTTTCACAACGAACTCCTCTCCCGTGAGACCTTCGCCGAGCGGAGCCGCTGCCCCGACCCGAACGCCCCGCCGACACCTGGGCGGCAGTCATGAGCACCTGCGCGTTGGCCGTCAGCCAGCCCCGGCGCCCATCCATCGTCACCCGCAACGCCGCGGTCAACCCCAGCCTGTCCGCGGTCTCGGCAGCAACGCCGTGCCCGCCCGGCCCGTCATCCCCGCCCCATCAGCGGTCACGTCGAACCAGCACACCCCCCGCTGCTCCCCTTCACCCCCAAGGTGAGCCCTCCTCCCGGAGCATGTCTGCCTCGACACCGCACATCGTCCCAGGTCAGGAGGGCGTTCCACGCAACCCCAACCGCCGCCTCAGAAGACAAACGAAACATCGGCGTAGGGGCGGCTAGGCACTGATCTCCACCACCCGGCGGAGATAGCGCCGCTCGCACAGCTCCCGCATGACGAACTCGGCCACGTCGGCGCGGACGATGTGCGAATGCCGTGGAGAAGGCCAGTGTGGGGCGGCGAGGTACCGCCCCGGCGCCGGGCGCTTCAGTCAGTCGAGTCGGGCGGACGATGGTCCAGTCGCAGCCGTTGCACCGCAGCAGCCGCTCCTGCTCGGTCTTGTCCCAGCTCTTCCCGGAGCAGGAGCGGGAACAGGATGAGACGCTGGAAGGGGGGCACTCGTGACGCGCTGTCGCCGGCGCCCCAGGAGGACTGGCACAGGAGGCGCCGCGGCGACCTGCCGCTCGCACCAGGCCCGGCCGGTGGTGCTCGGGCGGCCGAGCAGGGCATTCGCCGGCTCCGGGTCACCGCGCTCGCCCAGACGGCCCAGCAACCCCATGATGCCCAGTTGCGCGCTCAGCTGTCCCCGCAGGGAAGAGTCGATCGACTGCGCGCATCGCCGGGAGGGGGACGGTCAGGACACGCGGATGTGCGCGCAGCGAGGCCCGGTCGATCCAAAGCGCCTCACCCAGCAGCACAACAGCCCCGCCCTGACGGTGGCGCGGGAGGTTGTCGATGAAGTAGGTGGGCCGAAAGAACGTGTAGGGGACGCCGCTGGCCTCGATGGCCTGCTCGGCGGCCCCGCATCGGCTCGGCGGCGCGACCAGGGCCACCGCCACGGCAACCGCGCCCCACCGGCGGCGCCGGCCCTTGCTGCGCATTTGCCGCCTCCTAGCCTGGCCTCGGCTACGAGCAGCGTAGGGAACCCTGCGGGAGCCACTCGTCCGGTCGGACGGCTGGACGCGGCGGCGGCCACGCGAGGCTGGGGGGATGGAACGCTACCTCGTGACCGGCGCCGCCGGGTTCCTCGGCCTGCACGTCTGCCGCGCGCTGCTCGCGCGCGGCGAGCGCGTGCGCGGGGTGGACAGCATCACCGACTCGGCGGACCCCGAGCTGGCCTGGCGGCGGCTCGCCTCGCTGGAGGGGGTGCTGGACTTCCGCCAGGTCGACGTCGCCGAGCCGGACCAGGTCGAGACCACGTTCGCCGCCCTGCGCCCTACCGTGGTCATCCACCTCGCCGGACTCGCCGGCGTCCGCGCGTCGCAGCACGCTCCGCTCGCCTACGGGCGCAGCAACCTCGCGGGCTTTCTCAGCGTGCTGGAGGCGTGCCGCCAGCATGGTGTGGGCCACCTCGTCTACGCCTCGTCCAGCTCGGTCTACGGCGCGGGCGCTCGGCCGCCGTTCCGCGAGGACGCCGTCCTGGGCGAGCCGACCAGCGTGTACGCCGCCACGAAGCAGGCCGCCGAGCTGCTGGCCGCCACCTACAGCGCCACCCACGGCCTGCCCACCACCGGCCTGCGGCTGTTCACCGCCTATGGCCCCTGGGGCCGTCCGGACATGGCCTACTTCCGCTTCGCCGCCGCCATCGCCAGCGACGCGGCCGTCGAGGTCTACGGCGACGGCTCGGCCCTGCGCGACTTCACCTACGTCGACGACGTGGTGGACGCCAGCCTCGCGGTGGCCGCCCTGCCCGGCCCCGCCGCCGCGCCGCGACAGGTCTACAACGTGGGCCGCGGCGAGCAGGTATCGGTGCGCGAGCTCATCGCCGCGCTGGAGCTGCGGCTGGGCCGGCGCGCGCAGGTGGTCTCCCTGCCCGAGCAGCCCGGCGACCTGCCCGCGACCCTCGCGGACGTCAGCGCGCTGCGCGCCCGCACCGGCTTTGCACCCTCGATCCCGTTCGCCGAGGGCATCACGCGCTTCGCCGCCTGGTTGCGCACCTCATCGGGGGCCTTGAGGCCCGGCGTAGCTCCAGAGCTCAGTGGCGGAAGTGGCGCCGGTGGGTGAACACCATGGGCACGCCGCGCTCGTCGCAGGCGGCCACGACCTCCGCGTCGCGGACGCTGCCGCCGGGTGACATCAGTGCGCGGACGCCCGCCTCCAGCGCCGCGTCCACCGCGTCGCGGAACGGGAAGAACGCGTCGCTGGCCAGGACCGCGCCCGCGCCGCGCCCCGCCGACTTCTCCACCGCCAGCCGCACGCTGTCCACGCGCGACATCTGACCGGCGCCCACCCCGACCGCCGCGCCGCCGCGCGTCAGCACGATGGCGTTGGAGGTCGTGTGCTTTGCAACCCGCCAGGCGAAGGCCAGCTCGGCGAGGGTCGCGGGGTCGGGCTGCGCCGCGGTCGGGACCGTCCAGGCCCCCTCGTCCTCCGGCGCGGTGTCGGCATCGCCGGCCAGCAGCCCGCCGGTCACACTGCGCAGGACCTGCGGGCGCGGCGGCGGGTCCGCGCGCGCGACCTCGAGCACACGCAGGTTCGGCTTGCCCGCCAGCACCTCGACCGCACCGGGGTCCAGGGCGGGCGCGAGCACGACCTCGGTGAACACCTCGACGATCTGGGCCGCGGTGGCCGCGTCCAGGCTGCGGTTCACCGCGACCACGCCGCCGAACGCGCTGACCGGATCCCCCGCCAGCGCGAGCGGGTAGGCCCCGGCGAGCGTGTCGGCGACCGCCAGGCCGGCGGGGTTGCCGTGCTTGATGATCACCGCGCAGGACGCGGCGAAGTCGCTCGCCGCCCGCCAGGCTGCGTCGGCGTCCAGCAGGTTGTTGTAGGACAGCGGCTTACCCTGCAGCACGCGGGCCGAACCCAGGCCCCAGGCACCGCCGGGTTCGGTGTAGAAGGCAGCGCCCTGGTGGGGGTTCTCGCCGTAGCGCAGCGCCAGTGACCTGGTGTAGGACAGGTTGAGCTGCTCGGGAAACGGCTCGTCGCGGGCGAACCAGTTGGCCACGTCGGCGTCGTAGGCGGCGGTGGCGGCGAAGGCCTTGGCCGCCAGCCGGCGGCGGGTCGCGGCGCTGACCCCGCCGGACTCGCGGAGCTCGCTCAGCACCCCGGCGTAGTCCGCGGGGTCGACGAGGACCGTCACGTGCGCGTGGTTCTTCGCCGCGGCGCGCAGCATCGCGGGGCCGCCGATGTCGATGAGCTCGATCGCCGCAGGCACGTCGACCGGCGGCGCCGCCTCCACCACCTGGCGGCGGAACGGGTAGAGGTTGACGGCGACCAGATCGATCGGCGCGATGCCGTGCTCGACGAGGGCGGTGAGGTGGGAGGTGGTGTCGCGGTCCGCGAGGATCCCGGCGTGCACGGCGGGGTGCAGGGTCTTCACCCGGCCGTCCATGATCTCGGGGAAGCCCGTGGTCTCGCTCACCTCGGTCACCGTCACGCCGGCGTCGCGCAGCGTCGCCGCCGTGGAGCCGGTCGACACGATGACCGCCCCGCTCTCGGCCAGCCCCTTCGCGAGCAGGTCGAGGCCCGCCTTGTCCCAGGCGCTCAGCAGCGCGCGGCGCACCCTCGTGGGCTTCTCGCTCATTACGTCATCGGGGTCATCGGGGAAGGATCTTCACGTGACGCCCGTCCACCACGAGGCGCGCGGCGCAGGCGAGGGCGACGCAGGCCGGCAGCAGCCGGTGCTCGACGGCTTTGATGCGGGCGTGCAGCCGCTCAGCGGTGTCGCCCGGCTCGATGGGGACGGCCTCCTGGGCCACGACCGGGCCGTGATCGACCTGCTCGTCCACGAAGTGCACCGTGCAGCCCGTGAGGCGAACCCCCCAGGCCAGTGCCTCGGCCACCGCGTGGGCGCCGGGAAAGGCGGGCAGCAGCGAAGGGTGGACGTTCAGCGTGGGGAAGCGGCGCGGGAAGGTCGGGCCGAGAATGCGGGCGAAGCCGGCCAGGACCACGAGGTCCGGCTCGACGGCCTCGACCGCGGCCAGGACCGCGGCATCCCATGCGCGGCGGTCGGCGTGGTCCGCGGGAGGCACCACCGCCGCCGGCACCCCGGCGCCGGCCGCGAGCGCGAGCGCGCCGGCGCCGTCGCGGTCCGACAGCACCAGCACGATCCGCCCGCCGAGCGTGTCCGCGTTCGCGTCGAGCAGGGCAGCGAGGTTCGACCCCGCGCCCGACACCAGGACGGCGATGCGCTGCATACGCGAAGTCTCGCAGACGCTGGCAGCACCGCCACGTCACGATCCGTTTCATTGCAGCGCGCGGGCGGGACCATGACACTGGGAGTTGACTCCCGCCGGACCGAGGTCACTTCCCTGCCGTCTTCGCGCTTGCCCAGATCCCGCGAGCCGCTCGCCGCCGGCGCCGGCGCCGGCGAGTTGCGCCCGCGCCTGCGGGGCTGGATCCACGTCGGCGCGGTGCCCCTGGCGCTGGCCGGCCTGTTCATCCTGTGGGGACAGGCCAACGGAGTGGGTGTCTCCCCGCTACCAGCCGCGGTCTTCGGCCTCTGTCTCCTCGGGCTGTACGTGACCAGCTCGCTGTACCACGTGCCGCGCTGGGGCGCGCGGACGCGCCACGTCCTGTCGCGCTGCGACGTCGCCATGATCCAGTTCCTCATCGCGGGGACGTTCACCCCCATCGCCTTCCACGCGCTGCGGGGCAACTGGCGGTCCTGGAGCCTGGCCGCGGCGTGGGCCATCGCGGTCGGCGGCGCGGCCATCGCGGCCTCCCCGCTGCGCGCACCCCGCTGGATCAGCACCCTCGGCTACGTGGCGGTCGGCTGGCTGACCGTGGTGCCGTTCGTCCGCATCATGCAGGCCCTGCCGTGGCAGGGGAACAGTCTCATCATCCTCGGCGGGGTCCTCTACACCGTCGGCGCGGTGGTGTACGCCAGCCGCCGCCCCGACCCCTTCCCCCGCTGGTTCGGCTACCACGAGGTCTTCCACGTCCTCGTGGTCGCCGCCTCCACCGCCCACTACCTCGCCATCTGGCGCTACGTCCTACCCCTCGGCTGACGCCGTCATGGCGGCAGCGCAGCCCCGGCAGGGCGGTCTCCGTCCGCGTCGCGAGCGAGCGGTCGACGGATTCCACGGGGTAGACCTCCTGCACGACCATCGCCACGGCGCCTTCCTCCTGGCAACCTTGAGCACCGTGCCCGCCCTCACGACCTACGGCCACTCCTGGGTTCAGGGCGCCGGCGCCACCAGCCCTCAACGCCGACTGGCGCAGCGTGCCGCGCGCGGGCTCGGGCTGCGGCTGGACAACCGAGGGGTGGGTGGCTCGCTGAGCACCCAGACCGCCGAGCTGGTCGCCCGCGGCGTCCCTCCTGCGTCGGCGGCCTACCTCGTCATGACCGGCCTGAACGACGTCCGGCTGCATGGGGACTCCGCACGGGCCATGGGCGAGCTCCGGGACTCACTCGACCGCATCCTCGACGCGCTGCGGGCCGCGTCTCCGGCGGCGCCGATCGCGGTGGTCGAGCAGCCTCACCTGCTGGACTACACGTTGCACCCACCGCACGACCGTGGGTCGGACGCGCTCGTGGACCGCGGCAACTCGGTGCTGCGTGAGGTCGCCGGCCGACACCCCGGCGCTGTGGTCGTGTCCGTCCACCGCTGGGACCGCCTCAGGATGCTGGCGGACGACACCGCGCACCCGAACGACGACGGCCACGCCGAGGTGGCCCGCGCCGTCGTGCCGGCGCTGCACGCTGTGCTGGCCGCTCGCTCCTGACGCGGTTGCGAGCCGGTTCGCCCGCTTACCCGCGGTCCATCGCGAGCACCAGGCCGGTCCACGACTGCGGCACGGCACCGAGTCCTTCGCCGGTCTCGGCGTTCCAGCATTCGGCCCAGCGGCTCGCCTGCGCCGTCCGCCTGGTGCGCCGGGCGAGCACCGTCGCCTCGTCGTGCCGGCCCCAGCGGAGCAGTGCCAGGTGCAGCAGATACGCCAGATGGGGCCAGGCAGCTCCGCGCCAGTAGGCGCCGGGGTCGTAGGCGGGGTGCGACCGGGCGACGTTGGCCGGTCCGGCCGGGGAACCGAAGCGGTCGGGGTCGGTCAGCTGGTCGAGCGCGGCGTGCGCCGGGCGGCGTCGGAGGTGACGTGTGCGCCCATCACACCGTCGCTGAGCGGGATCCGCGCCGACGGGCCGCCGCCAGCCCCGCCGCGCCCGCGCGAGCAGCTCGTCGCCGGGGCGGAGGTCGCGCTCGGCCAGGACGCGTGCGGCGTGACCGAACATTGGGGGGCTCCTGAGCGAGGACGTGCGCTCCAGCGGCCCGAGCCAGGTGTCGGGCGGCTGCGCGCCGTGGCGCATGTGCGGGACGAGGCCGCCGGGTAGCCGCCCCGCGACCGCCTCGAGCTCGGTGACCGCTCGCGCGTCGCCCAGGTGAGCCCACACGATGGCGTGGAAGCAGGAGTCCCACAGCCACAGGTGCGGGCAAATGGTGGGGTTGGGGACGCAGGAGCCGCGCTCGTCGTCCCAGTGCGCCTCCAGCAGGGCGCGCACGGGACCGGCGAGGAGATCCAGCGATGCCACGTCGTCCACTCAACACGCAAATTTACCTTGCGATCACACAGTACAACGGTTTGACTACTCGGCGTTGCGCTCAGTCGGGCGCTCTTGGTCAGCGGGCTGCGCGTCTTACCGTCCTCCAGTGCGAAGGAGCACAAATGAGAAGCGCTGGACGTCGGGTGGCCGCGGTGACCGGTTTGGCCATGCTTGCCGTGACGGCCTGCAGCCCGGGTGAGTCCGGCGACGCTGCCGACGGCGGCGGCTCGACCGAGCCGATCGTCGTGTGGACCGCCGACACGCTCCCCGACCGCGTCGCCGCGACTGAGGCGATCATCGCCGCCTTCACGGAGGAGACTGGCGTCGAGGTCGAACTGGTCGGCGTCGAGGAGGACCAGTTCAGCCAGGTGCTCAGCTCCGCGGCCGCCGCCGGTGACCTGCCCGACGTCATGGGGTCGCAGTCGCTGGCGGCGATCCGCACGCTGGCGGCCAACGACCTCGTCGACGCCGCGGCGAATGCGGCCGTGGTGGAGAGCCTGGGCGAGGACACCTTCGCCGAGCGGGCGCTGGAGCTGACCCGCGACGGCGACGAGCAGCTCTCGGTGCCCGACACCTCGTGGGTCCAGCTGCTGTACTACCGCAGCGACCTGTTCGACGAAGCCGGGCTCGCCCCGCCCGCTACCTACGACGACATCCTGGCCGCGGCTGAGGCGTTGGACTCACCCGAGATCGCGGGATTCGTCGGTGCGACCAGCCCCGGTGACGCCTTCACCCAGCAGACCTTCGAGCACGTGGCCCTGGCCAACGGCTGCGAGTTGGTCGACGACGCAGGCGAGGTGACGATCGGCGCCGACGCGTGCGTCGGCGCCTTCGACTTCTACGGCGAGCTCGTGTCGAACTACTCGGTCGCCGGCGCGCAGGACGTCGACACGGTGCGGGCCTCCTACTTCGCCGGCCAGGCGGCCATGGCGATCTGGTCGACCTTCCTCCTCGACGAGATGGCGGGCCTGCGCAACGACGCGCTGCCCAGCTGCCCCGAGTGCCAGGACGACCCGGCGTTCCTCGCAACGAACACCGGCGTCGTCGCCGCGCTGCAGGGCCCGGACGGCTCGGAGCCGGCGCAGTTCGGCGAGGTCGTCTCGTGGACCATCGCCGTCGAGTCCGCCACCGAGTCGGCATCGGCCTTCGTCGAGTACATGATGAGCGACGGCTACGCGGACTGGATGGCCATCGCACCGGAGGGGAAGTACCCCGTCCGTGCCGGCACCCAGGACGCGCCGACCGAGTATGTCGACGCCTGGCAGACGCTGCCGATCGGCGTCGACACCAAGGCGCCTGTGAGCGACTTCTACGGGCCGGAGGTGGTCGAGCAGCTCGAGGGCGGCCTGGGCGCGGTCTCGGTCTGGGGCATAACACAGGGCCAGGGCGACCTCGTCGGGGCCAGCCTAGGCGAGCTGCCGGTGGCACAGGCGGTCAGTGGCGTGACGACGGAGGGCCTGTCGGGGCAGGAGGCCGCGGCCCAGGCTCAGGATGCCGTGCAGTCGATCGCGGACACGCTGCCATGACACCGGCCGAGGGCGACGGTGGCCGCCGTCGGGGCAGGACCATGGCCCAGTCGGAGGCGCGCGCGGGTCTCGCCCTCGTCTCTCCGCCGCTGGTCGTCGTCGTCGTCGTCGTCGTGGCGCCGATCCTGTGGACCGTGCTGCTGGCGTTCCAGCGCATCCGCCTGCTCAACCTGCGCTCCGCCGGGCTGTTCGGCGAACTCTCGCTGGACAACTTCCGCACGGTCCTGGGCTCGCCGGGCTTCGTCGAGTCGCTGCTGACGACGCTGGTCTACTCGGTCGCCGGGACGGCGCTGGCGATCGGGTTCGGGCTCGTCACCACGCTGGCCCTGCGCGCCCCCTTCCGGGGACGCAGCGTGGTCCGCGGCGCCGTGCTCCTGCCGTACGTGGCGCCGGTCGTGGCGGTGACCTTCGTCTGGCGCACGATGCTGAGCCCCCAGTTCGGCGTCGTCAACGAGTTGGGCACCGACCTGCTGGGCTGGGACCAGCCGCTGGCCTTCCTCAGCGCGCGCAGCGCGTCGGTCGGCCTGTTCGGATTCGATCTGCAGCTGCCGTTGGCACTGATGTCCGTCATCGCGTTCGAGGCCTGGAGGTCCTTCCCCTTCGCCTTCCTCTTCCTGACCGCGCGGCTGCAGGCCGCGCCGGCGGCGTTGGAGGAGGCCGCGCGGGTCGACGGCGCCACGCCGACCCAACAGTTCCGCCACATCATCCTGCCGCAGCTGATGCCGACGATCGCCGTGCTTGCGGTGCTGCGCTTCATCTGGACGTTCAACAGTTTCGACGACATCTACCTGCTCACCGGGGGCGGCGCGGGGACCGAGGTCATCAGCGTCCGCGTCTTCAACTTCCTCACCGCCCGCGGGGACATCGGTCTCGCGTCGGCACAGGCGCTCGTGCTCGCCGTCATCCTCGCCGTGCTCGTGGGCATCTACCTGCGACGCTTCAGCACCCAGGAAACGGTGGTGTGATGGCGGTCGACACCCGCCGCGAACCGGTCACCACCCCCGTTGCGCTGCCCGAGCGCCAGCGCTGGACACGGGTCACGATCGAGACCCAGGTCCTGCGCGTGCTCCGCTGGGCCGTCATCGCCTTCTTGCTGGTCGTGACGCTGTTTCCCTTCTACTACATGGCGCTGCTCTCGCTGCGGTCCCTGGACCAGGTGCTGCAGGACCCCGGCGCGCTGTGGGTGTCGCCCGCCGAGGTGCAGCTCGGCACCTACGGCGACGTGCTGAGGCCGCAGGAGTCCGGCGGGCAGGGCTTCCTGCGCTTCATGGGCAACAGCGCCCTGGTGGCGTTGGGGACCGTGGCGCTCACGCTGCTCGTGTCGGTCCCGGGCGCCTACGCCGTCAGCCGCCTGCGCTTCTTCGGGCGGCGGCAGATCAGCGGGCTGTTCCTGGCCGTCTACCTGTTTCCCAGCATCCTGCTGGCCGTGCCGCTGTTCGTGCTCCTGAGCCGCATCGGCCTGCGGGGGCAACTGACGGGCCTGGTCCTGGTGTACGTGTCGCAGATCGTCGCCGTCTCGATCTACATGCTGCGCAACTACTTCGACACGATCCCGGTGAGCCTCGAGGAGGCCGCCGCCATCGACGGTTGCAGCCGCCTGGGGATCCTGCGGCGCATCAGCCTGCCGCTGGCGATGCCGGCGATCATGGCCAACGCCCTGTTCGTGTTCATGATCGCCTGGAACGAGTTCCTCTTCGCGCTGCTCTTCCTCGTCGAGGAGCGCGACTCCTGGACCGTCTCACTGGGGCTGTCGCAGCTGAGCGGCAGCATCGAGGTTCCGACGACCGTGCTCATGGCCGGATCGGTCATCATCACACTGCCGATCATCGCCATCTTCTTCGCGACGGAGAGGCTGCTGGTCGAGGGTCTCACTGCGGGAGCCGAGAAGGGCTGACGGTGCCACCCGCCGATCGGTCGCGTGAGCGCGCGGGCCGGCAGCAGCACCACCCCGCCTAGGACGCGAGCCCGCTCCACGACATCGTCTGGTCGAGGGCGGGTCAGGGGAGCGTGGCGTCTCCAGTGGAGGTGGTTGGGGCGCCGCCGTGCGTTCATGAGATCGGGGGTTCGACCCGGGGTTCGCGCAGGGCCGGGGCTACGAGGACACCTTCCTCGGCGCGGAGCTGATCGCCGCGGGGCTGAAGATGGCGCCGTCGCGCCACTCCGGTCGGGTTTCACCTGGTCAAGTCGGGCGAGGCGACGGGTCGGGTGGGGCGGCGGCACGGCAGGGGATCGCGGTGAGGGTTCAGCGGGAGCGGAGGGCCGGCAGGTGGCCGCGGTACGCCAGGCGGGCGATCATGAGGTCGGCGGTCTCGGTGGGGTTGGTGCCCACGGCGATGCCAAGGGCCTCCAGGGCGGTCTTCTTGTCGGCCGCGGTCTCGCCGCCGCCGCCGCCCTCGCGGACGATCGCGCCGGCGTGGCCCATCTGCTTGCCGGGCGGGGCGGTGTAACCGGCGACGTAGGCGACCACCGGGGTGTCGGGGGCGTGCTCGGCGATCCACTCGCCCACCCGCTGCTCCTCGGTGCCGCCGATCTCGCCGACGAACACGATCGCCTCGGTCTCGGGGTCGGCGACGAAGCGCGGGATGACATCGAGGAAGTTCGTGCCGATGATCGGGTCCCCGCCGATGCCCACGCAGGTGGAGATGCCGACCCCGGCCGCCGCCAGCTCGTACATGATCTGGTAGGTCAGCGTGCCGGAGCGCGACACCAGCCCGACGTTGCCCGGCCGCGTGATCTCGCCGGGGATGATCCCCACGTTCGCCTTGCCGGGCGAGATCAGCCCGGGGCAGTTCGGCCCGACGAGCACCGGGCGGCCCTCCTTGATGAAGGTGCCGTCGCCCCGCCGCGGGTAGAGCGTGTTGTAGACGCGCGCCATGTCGTGCAGCGGGATGCCCTCGGTGATGCAGACGATGAGGTCCACACCGGCGTCGGCCGCTTCCAGGATCGCGTCAGCGGCGAAGGGTGCGGGGACCATGATCATCGAGGTGTTCGCGCCCTCCTTCGCCAGCGCGTCGGCGACGGCGGTGTAGACGGGGACGGACAGTTCCTCCCAGGTGGAGCCGCCGCGCTTGGGGTGGGTCCCCGCCACGACCTTCGTCCCGTAATCGGCGTTGCGCCGGGCGTGGAACGTGCCCTGGCTGCCGATGCCCTGGACGACGACACGCGTCTCGATGTCGAGCAGGATGCTCACGACGCACTCCCGTTCCCGGCCAGGGCGACGGCCTGCTGCGCCGCCTCCAGCATCTTCGCCGCAGGCACGACCGCGGGGTGCCCGGCCTCGGTCAGGATGCGGCGGCCTTCCTCGGCGTTCGTGCCGTCGATGCGGACCACGAGCCGCTGGGGGATGTCGCCCAGCCGGTCGAGGGCGGCGAGCACGCCGTTGGCGACCTCGTCGCCGCGGGTGATGCCGCCGAAGATGTTGACCAGCACGCTGCGCACCTGCGGGTCCGACAGCACCAGCGACAGCGCCTCGGTCATCCTCTCGGCGTCCGCGCCGCCGCCGATGTCGAGGAAGTCCGCGGCACGGCCGCCAGCCTGGCTCACGACGTCCAGGGTCGACATGACCAGGCCCGCGCCGTTGCCGAGCACGCCGATCTCGCCGTCCAGCTTCACGTACTGCAGACCCTGCGCCTTGGCCTTGGCCTCGAGGGCGTCGCCGTCGTCGCTGCTGTCCAGCGCGGCGAGATCGGGGTGGCGGAACAGCGCGTTGCCGTCGATCGAGACCTTCGCGTCGAGGGCGATGATGCGGCCGTCCTTCGTACGGATCAACGGGTTGACCTCGAACAGCGTGGCGTCGGTGGCGACGAAGCCCTCGTAGAGCTTGACCAGCAGCGCGGCGGCCTGGTCTTCGTCAGGAAAACCTGCCTCAGGAAAACCTGCTGAGAAGAGGACGTGGCGGGCAGTGGCCAGGTCCAGACCCTTGGTGGGGTCGAGGTCGTGCTGCACCACCTTGTCCGGGGTCTCGCGCGCGACCTGCTCGATCTCGACCCCGCCCTCCACCGAGGCGATGACCTTGTAGCCCTTGCTGACCCGGTCGTGGAGGAGCGACAGGTAGAACTCGGCGTCGATGTCGCTAGCCGGCTCCACGAGCACCAGCCGCACGACGTGGCCCTTGATGTCGAGGCCGAGGATCGCCTCCGCGGCGGCGCGCGCGGCGGCCGGGTCCGGGCAGTACTTCACCCCACCGGCCTTGCCCCGGCCGCCGGTGAGGACCTGCGCCTTGATCATGACCGGCGCGCCGAACTCGGCCGCGAAGGCCGCGGCCTCCTCGGCGGTGCGGGCCACCCGGCCCTGCGGGGTCGTGGGCACGCCGACCCGGCGGAACACGTCCTTGCCCTGGTACTCCATGAGGTCCACCGCTGCGCGTGCTCCTGTCAGTCGTGGGGCGCCACACGGCTGCGGACCCACCCCACGATGTCCGTGGTCCGCGCGCCCGGGGTGAAGATCTCCGCGACGCCGAGCTCCTTCAGCGCCGCGATGTCCGGCTTGGGGATGATGCCGCCGCCGAAGACGACGACGTCGTCCGCGCCGCGCTCGTGGAGCAACTCCACCACGCGCGGGAACAGGGTCATGTGCGCGCCGGAGTGGATGGACAGGCCGACGCAGGCCACGTCCTCCTGCAACGCCGCCTCCACGATCTGCTAGGGGGTCTGGTGCAGGCCGGTGTAGACCACCTCCATGCCCCCGTCGCGCAGCGCCCGTGCCACGATCTTCGCGCCGCGGTCGTGACCGTCCAGTCCCGGTTTGGCGATGAGCACACGGATGGGCACGCGCGCCTCCTCGCCGCCGTCGCCGGGGGCCGTTCCCCGGGCGCGGCGAGCATAGCCGGTGCCGCCGACACCGGCCGTGCGGCACCCTGGTGGGGTGAGCGAGCCCTCTGATGCCCCACCGGCCTTCGGCCCTCGTGGCTACCTGCCCGAGCGGGCCGCGAAGCGCGCCCGCAAGATCGTGCTGCGCGAGCAGATGGGCGTCGGCTGGCCGCTGGCCGCCGTGGCCGCGGCCGTCCTCGTCGCGGTCGTGGGGGTGACGTACCTGGCGCGCTCCGGCCCGCCGGAGGAACCTTTCCGCACCGCCGGCCCGCTGGCCAGGGTCGCGGCGGGGTCGGCCGGAGTGGTGGCGGTCGACGGCGCCGGCGACGTGCTGGTGGTCCGCGCGGGCGGGCGCGTGCGGACCTTCGCCCCGCCGGACGCGAGGGTGCGCTGGTGCGAGGACAGCAGCCGGCTGGAGGCCGCCGACGGCCGCGTGTGGACCCTCGACGGCATCCTGGTCGGCGGCGACGGCGCCGGCCTGCGCGCCGTGCCCAGCACCGTCTACGGCGACACG
>Ga0136615_10000134_pt1 | contig 30192 bp, 36 predicted proteins | sample AntDrymUQ2882206_2_FD_106647 | JGI IMG/M metagenome (GOLD analysis project Ga0136615, IMG submission 106647) | Polar desert sand microbial communities from Dry Valleys, Antarctica - metaG UQ288 (22.06) | ecosystem: Environmental > Terrestrial > Soil > Desert | place: Antarctica: Dry Valley... | reverse complement strand
CGACACCCCGCTCAGCCCCTCGGATCTCTCCTCGGGACCGGGGCCTGCTACCGGGCACTCCGGTGTCTACCCGGACGGGACTCACACCCGCGGGCCTGGACCAGCTTCCAGGACGCAACATGCATCTGATGCTAGCATCAGTCTCCAGCGCTCAAGCGGCGCCGTCGACCACGGTCCGGCCGGCGAGGGGTGCGGCGAGCAGGACCTCGACCGCCTTGACCACGCCGAGCTCGATGCAGACCGCATCGGGGGAGGCTGGGTCGGAGCCCTCGATCAGGGTGACGCGGACCTCCGTGGCCGCCTCGGCAACCTCGACGCGATCGAGGACGGAACAGGGCTCGACCCCCGAGAGCCAGGTGACGCGCAGCGTCACGCCGTCACCAACCGGCTCGGCGCCGGTCCAAGCGACCGGGCGGGTACCGGCCATGCCTGGCCGCGGCGTCACGAGCTCGGCGGCTTGCGGCTCCGGCGGTGGCTCGCAGCCCGGCTCGGGCAGGGTGCCCGGGCTGGGCTCGGGGCACAGGATCTCCCCGGTGCCCGTCGACCCGGCCGTGCCCGCGCCGTCCGCACCGGCGGTGTCGGCCGCGTCCGGATCGGAAGCGCCGTCGGTGTCCGCGCAGGCGGCGAGCAGCAGCAGGGCGACGAATGCGAGCCTTCGCATCAGGGGTCCTCTCGCGGTCCGGTGCCGTCGGGGTTCGACGCCGGCGGCGCGCCCCGAGTTCCCGCCAGCGCCGCGATCGCCGGGCGCAGGGTGCGGAAGGCCCGGCCGCGGTGGGAAATCGCGTCCTTCTCCTCCGGCGCCAGCTCTGCGGTGGTCCGCGCGTCGTCCACCGGCACCAGGATCGGGTCGTAGCCGAACCCACCGGCCCCGCGCGGCGCGGCGGTCAGCGTGCCTTCCAGGGTCCCCCGGGCGCTCCACTCCCGCCCGTCCGGGGTCGCGAGCGCGGCCACGCACACGAAGCGGGCGGCGCGGTCGGCTCGGCCCGCCATGCGTGCCAGCACGAGGGCGAGGTTGGCGGCGTCGTCGCCCTGGACACCCGCGTAGCGCGCGGAGCGGACCCCGGGCTCGCCGCCGAGGGCGTCGACGACCAGCCCGCTGTCGTCGGCGATGCTGGGCAGCCCGGTCGTCCCCACCGCCGCACGCGCTTTGAGCAAGGCGTTGTCCTCGAACGTCGCCCCGGTCTCCTCGACGTCGGGCAGCCAGACCTCGTCGGGGTCGGCCAGCTCCACGTCGAGGCCGGCCAGGATGCGCCGCAGCTCGGCGAGCTTGCCGCGGTTGTGGCTGGCCAGCACCAGCCGGGTGGTCACGGGGCGGCGACCCCGACGCCGGCCCGCCCGTGCGGCAGCGCGGCGCGCTGCACCGCGACCAGTCGTGCGCAGCCAGCGGCCGCGGCGTCCAGCAGCGCGTCGTGCTGGCCGCGGGTGAACGGCGCGGCCTCGGCGGTGCCCTGCACCTCCACGTAGTCCTCGCCGCTCATGACCACGTTCATGTCGACCTCGGCGCGGGAGTCCTCGGCGTAGCACAGGTCCAGCAGCACATCGCCGTCGACGACGCCCACGCTGACCGCCGCCAGCGGTGCGAGCGGCACGGGCCTGGCCACCAGGCCCTGCTCGAGCATGCGCTCCAGCGCCAGCGACAGCGCCACCCACGCGCCGGTGATCGCGGCCGTGCGGGTGCCGCCGTCGGCCTGCAGCACGTCGCAGTCGACGGTCACCAGGTGGGCGCCGAGCGCCGGCAGGTCCACCACGGCACGCAGGCTGCGCCCGATGAGACGCTGGATCTCCTGGGTGCGCCCGCCCACGCGGCCCTTCGCGGACTCGCGCGCGGAGCGCTCGGCGGTGGCGCGCGGCAGCATCGCGTACTCCGCGGTCACCCAGCCCCGCCCGCTGCCCTGCAGCCAGCGCGGCACCGCGGTCTCCACGGATGCGGCGCACAGCACCCGGGTCTTGCCAAAGGCGATCAGGGCCGAGCCCTCGGCGTACTCCTGGACCCCGGTCTCGATGGTGACGGGTCGCAGCCCGGCGCGCGAGCGCCCATCGTTGCGCAGTTCGGTCACGGCAGCTCCCAGGCGTCGAGGTCGTGGGCCACGGCGACGTCGCCGTCGAAGACCGCGCGAGCCTCGGTCGCGACCTCCTCCGGGTCGTTGGCCGGGTACACATGGGTGCACACCAGCCGGGCCGCGCCCGCGGCTTGCGCGCTGCGGCCGGCCTGCGCACCGGTCATGTGCACGCCTTTCGGATGCGGGCCGTCGGCCTCGCGCCAGCTGCAGTCGGCCAGGAACAGGTCCGCGCCCCTCGCGCATGCGATCAGGCTGTCGGTGGGTCCGCTGTCGGCGGAGTAGGCCAGGACGGCGCCGCCCCCCTCGATGCGCGCCGCCAACGTCTCGACCGGGTGCGCCGCGGCGAACAGCGTGACCTGCAGCGGGCCGAGCGCCAGCACCTGGCCGGCCCGCGCCTCGGTCACCGGCAGGTGGCGCGAGAAGGTCGCCGCGGACTCCGGAGCCAGCAGCTGGGTGATGAACGCCTCGCTGCCGGCCGGGCCGAGCACGCCGACCCTGCCCGGCCCCCCGGGCAGGAAGCGCAGCGCGTAGTACAGGCCGTAGAGGTCGGCGAAGTGGTCGGGGTGCAGGTGGCTGATGAGGATCTGGTCCAGGTCGCCCAGCCCGCTGCGGCGCTGCAGGTTCGACAGCGAGCCGTTGCCGCAGTCGACCAGGAGCCGGTAGCCGTCGTGCTCCACGAGGTAGGAGGCGCAAGCCCGCTCGGGCCCGGGGTGGGTTCCCGATGACCCCAGGACCGTGAGCCGCATCAGCGCCCCGCGCCGGCGCCGAGCGCCACCGTCTCCACGTCCATCGCCGTCACCCGCGGGCCGAGGAAGCGCGCCGCCAGGCGGGCGAACTCGACCGCGTCGCCGGTGGAGGTGAAGGTGTGCACGGGGTCGCCGGCGTGCGCCAGCGCCCCGGCGCGGACGAGCCAGGCGAACACCGAGCGGGCGGTCTCCTCGGCGCTGGACACCAGCACCACGCCCGGGCCCATGAGGTAGGACAGCACCCCGGTGAGCAGGGGGTAGTGGGTGCAGCCCAGGATCAGGGTGTCCACGTCCGCCGCCAGCAGCGGCGCGAGGTAGCCGGCGGCCACCTCCAGCACCTCCGCGTCCGTCGTGCGGCCTTGTTCCACCAGCTCTACGAAGCGCGGGCAGGCCTGGCTGAACAGCTTCACGTCCGGCGCCGCCTGCGCCACCGCACGATCGAACGCGCCGGACCCGATGGTGCCCACGGTGCCGATGACGCCGATGCGGCCGTTGCGGGTGGCACGGGTCGCCGCCACGACCGGTGCGGCGATCGCGCCGATCACGGGGACGTCGAAGTCCAGCGGCAGGCCCGCGTCGGAGGGCTCCAGCGCCGCGGCGGTGGCTGTGACGCAGGCCGCGATGGCGAGCTTTACGCCGCGGCCGGCCAGCTCGTCGACGATCTCGGCGGTGAACCCCCGCACCTGCGCGAGGTCGCGCGGCCCGTACGGCCCGCGGGCGGAATCGCCGAGGTAGACGATGCGCTCGTCGGGCAGCAGGTCCATGAGGGCGCGGGCGACCGTGAGGCCGCCCAGGCCGGAGTCGAACACGCCGATCGGTCGGCGGCGGAGCCGCGGCCCGGAGTTCAGGCTGCCGTAGGCAGTCGTCCAGTCGTTCGGTCGGCGGCGGAGCCGCAGCCCGGAGGTGTGCATGGCGTGCAGTCTAGGTGCGCATCGCACCCGCGGCCCTCAGCGCTCCAACGCGTCCATCTGCGCCGCGGCGTAGCGCTCGCCGGAGGCGGCGCCGGGGGGGAACACCTCGGCGAGGCGGTCCAGGTCGCGCGGATCGAGCACGACCTCCGACGCCGCCACGTTCTCCTCCAGGTAGGTCCGGCGCTTCGTGCCCGGGATCGGGACCACGTCGTCGCCCTGGGCCATGACCCAGGCGAGCGCGAGCTGGCCCGGCGTCACGTCCTTCTCCCGGGCGGTCTCCTCGACCTGCTCGACCAGACGCAGGTTGGCGTCGAAGTTCTCCTCGGCGAAGCGCGGGAAGCGCTGGCGGCGGGCGTCGTCGGCCGCCAGGTTGTCGAAGGCGCGCAGCGTGCCGGTCAGGAATCCGCGGCCCAGCGGGGAGTAGGCGACGAAGGCGATCCCGAGCCGACGCAAGGTGGGTAGCACCAACGCCTCGATGTCGCGCGACCACAGCGAGTACTCCGACTGCAGCGCGCTGATGGGCCGGGTGGCGTGCGCGCGGCGGATGGTGACGGCGCCGGCCTCGGACAGGCCGAGGTAGCGAACCTTGCCCGCGTCCACCAGCTCGCCCATCGCGCCGACCGTCTCCTCGATCGGCACGTTGGGATCCACGCGGTGCTGGTAGTACAGGTCGATGACGTCCACGCCGAGGCGGGCCAGCGACGCGTCGCAGGCCTGGCGGACGTAGGGCGCGTCGCCGCGGAGGCCCTGGAAAGACCCGTCCTCGCCGCGGACGTTGGCGAACTTCGTGGCCAGGACCACCTCGTCACGGCGGCCGGCGAGGGCTCGGCCCACCAGCCGCTCGTTCGTGAACGGTCCGTACATGTCGGCCGTGTCGAAAAAGGTCACGCCGAGGTCGAGGGCGCGGCCGATGGTCGCCAGCGCCTCGCCCTCGTCGGGGGCGCCGTAGAACTCACTCATCCCCATGCAGCCCAAGCCCTGGGCGGACACGGTCAGTCCCTGCATGCCGAGTGCGCGCTGCTGCATGGTTCGGGCTCCTGTGGCGGGCGGGCCGCTGCGGATCAGCGCACGGCGGCGAGGACGCGGTCGTCCAGATCCGACCACAGCACGGCGACCTCCGCGAACCCGGCGTCGGCCAGGGCGGCCTCGTGCAGCACGGCCAGTGGCGCCACCGGCCCGTGCCAGACCTCGTGGGCCAGCGCCGCGCGACGCTCGAGCAATGCCGCGGCCGCGGGCTCGCGCGCGACCGCCTCCCACCACTGCGTCCAGGTCTCCCCCGCCGGCTCGGCGCGGCCCTGGCGCAGGTCCCGGACCCCTTCGACGATGCGGCGCACCGTGGGCTGCGATGGCGGGAAGCCGAGATGGTCGCCGTTGAGGAAGACTCCGCCGGGCCGGAGCAGGCCGCCGACGTCGTGGCAGACGCGCAGGATGTCGGCCGGCGGGAGCCAGTGCAGCGCCGTGGTGCTGAGCACGGCGTCGAAGCGCGCCTCGGGCAGCGCGACGGTCCAGCCGGGCGCCCGCAGGTCGGCCTCGGCCCAGGCCAGTCGCCCGCCTTGGTTGCCGAGCACGGACCGGCCCATGGCGAGCAGCACGGGGTCGACGTCTACCGCGACCGCGCGCGCGGCCGGCAGGCGCGCGAGCAGCCGCTGGGCCAGCGATCCCGGGCCCGCCGCCAGGTCGAGGACCAGCGGTGCGGGCCCGCTGGTCACCTCCACGGCATCGATCATCACCGCGAAGCGCTCCTCGCGCAGCGGCAGGTACGAGGTCTGCTGGGCGTCCCAACGCTGCAGCCACCGCGGCCAGTCCACGGTCGGCGTCATGGCTGCGAGTGCCGCGGGACGGGGCGCACGGCCAGGCGCAGGCCCAGCTCAACCAACCAGTAGCCGAGCACGGTGCGCGGGTCTCTGCGGACGCGCGGAGCGCGGCGGGCCTCGGCGGGCAGCCGGGCCGCCGCGGCCTCGCGCTCGCGGTCGGCCTGCAGCGCCTGCACGGTCAGGTGCGTGACGAGCGGGTGCATGGGTCCCTCCGATGCCCTGCGCTCCGGTACGGACGACCAGCGCCAGCCCGCCTGCAACCCGCAGGTACAGCACGGAACCCTGCGAGATGCGGTGCTGCGAGACGACCGTCGCGCCGGCCATGCCGGGCCATCGCTGAGCGAGTAAGGTTTCATTCATGTTCACTGCTTACAAACCTAGCGGCGAGGAGGTAAGAGGTCAATGAACTTCAGGCATTACACGGACAACGCGGCCTCGCTCGCGGCTGGCATCGTCAACGTGTTCGCCGAGGCCGACGAGGAGGGGCGCGAGGCCGAGGCCGCCGAGCTCGAGGCGGAGCTGGCGCGCCACGAGACCCAAGGCCCCGTCGGCACCGCCGACATCGCGCCCATGCGCCTCCTCGCCGGTCGGCTGCGGACGGTGTTCGAGGCTCCTGACCCGCCAGCGGCCACCGCTGCGGTCAACGCGCTGCTGGCCCAGAGCCGGCTCAGCCCCCACGTCAGCGAGCACGGCGGCGGCGCCCCGCATCTGCACTTCGCCCGACCGGAGGCCGGCGTGGTCGAGCGCACGGCCGCGAGCACCGCCATGGGCCTCGCCGTGGTCGTGTGCGACTACGGCAGCAAGCGCCTCGGCGTCTGCGCGTCGGCGACCTGTCGCGACGCCTTCATCGACACCTCGCGCAACGCCCAGCGCCGCTACTGCTCGGACGGCTGCGCCAACCGCAGCAACGTGGCCGCCCACCGCGCCCGCGCCCGCGGCGCCAACCACGGCTGAGGAAACTGCCGAACGCGGGCTCGCTGCTACGATCTGCTACACCCTACGTGGAGACGGATCGTGGCCACCACCATCGCGCAGCGCGACCTGCGCAACGACAGTGCAGACATCATGCGCCGGGTCGAGGCCGGCGAGGAATTCATCGTGCGGAGCAGGCGGACATCTCGGCCATCGCCCTCGCGGAGCTCTCCACAGGACCGCTGCTGACCGACGATGCCGACGGGCGCGCCCGCCGGCTCCAGCTGCTCCAGCGCATGCAGGCGGAGTTCGATTCCCCTGCCGTTCGACGACCGCTGCGCCGCCGCCTATGGACGCGTCGCCGCCGCCACCCGGGCCGCCGAACGATCTCACCGCAGCCGGGTGGCGGACCTGCTCATCGCGGCCACCGCCCTTGCCCACCGGCTGCCGCTGTACACGCGCAACCCCGATGACGTCGCGCACCTGTCCGGGACGCTGGACGTCGTCGCGGTCTGACCCGGGTCTCGCCCTACGCCCAGAGCGTGGACTCGAGGGCGCCGGCGATGGTGGTGACGTCACCGGGGTCGTAGGCGCCGGTGGACAGGTACTTCCAGCCGGCGTCGGGCGAGACCACCACGACCTTCGCGCCCACCGGTAACCGCCGGGGCGTGCAGACGCGCAGGGCGACCGCGATGGCCGCGCCCGTTGAGACGCCAGCGAAGATGCCCTCCCGCGCGACCAGCGCACGCGTGGCGGTGAGCGCCTTGAGGCTGTCCACCTTGATCCGCGAGTCGAGCACGTCGATGTCGAGCACCGGGGGGACGAAGCCCTCGTCGATGTTGCGCAGACCGTAGACGAGGTCGCCGTACTCGGGCTCGGCGGCGAAGACCTTGATCGCCGGGTCGTGCTCCTTGAGCCGCCGCCCCACGCCGGTCAGCGTGCCGCCCGTGCCGAGCCCGGAGACGACCGCGGCGAGGTCGGGCACGTCGCGCAGGATCTCGGGGCCGGTCGTCTCGTAGTGGGCGCGCGGATTCGCCGGGTTGCCGTACTGGAACGGCATGTACAGGTCCGGGTCGCCCTCGGCCAGCTCCCGCGCGACCCGCACCGAGCCGTTCGAGCCCTCGTTGGCCGGCGAGAAGAGGAGATCGACGCCGTAGGCGGCGAGCAGGGAGCGCCGCTCCGCCGAGGTGTTCTCCGGCATCACGCAGGTGAGCTTGTAGCCCTTCGGCGCGCAGATCGCTGCCAGGGAGATGCCAGTGTTGCCGCTGGTCGGTTCGAGGATGCGGCTGCCCGGCCCCAGCCGGCCCTCGCGCTCAGCGGCCTCGATGAGGTACTTCGCCACCCGATCCTTGATCGATCCGGTCGGGTTCAGCCCCTCGAGCTTGAGGTAGAGCGTGTAGCCGGGGGGTGACAGGTTGGGCAGCCCCACCAGTGGGGTGTCGCCGACCGTCTGGCTGACGTCGCGTGCGAGCACGGCTGCGCTATCCGCCCGCCACCGCGGGCAGGATCGACACGGAGTCGCCCTCCTCCAGCGGGGTCTCCATGCCGCCGAGGAAGCGGACGTCCTCGTCGTTGACGTAGGTCTGGATGAAGCGGTGCAGACCCCCGTCCTCGGCGAGCAGCGCCGGACCCAGGCCGGGGTGACGCCGCTCCAGGTCCGCGACGAGCTCGCGCAGGGTCGCGCCCTGCCCCTCCACCCTCTTCTCGCCGCCGGTGTGCTTGCGCAGGACGGTCGGGACGCGGACCTCGATGGACATGGGGACGGGCTCCTTGGAAGGGTTCAGTGGTCTAACGCGGGCCGGTGGCCGCCTCTTCCCCATCCACAAAGACGGTGCGCTCCGTGACCTTGCCCTCGACGATGTCGAAGCCGCGCAGGACCGGCTGACCCGGCTCCTGCAGCGACACGATGAGGTAGACGGCCTCCGGGTAGAACGCGAGCTCCACGTCGGTGGGCGAGGGGAACGCCTCGGTGTGGGTGTGGCTGTGGTAGATGGCCAGCAGCTCGGTGTCGCGTTCCTCCATGTCGCGCATGGCGCCGAGCAGGACCTTGCCGTCCATCGCGTAGTACGTCATGGAGCGCTCGGCATTCGCGATCGGGTAATGCCGGCGCACCACGCCGTCGCGGCCGGCCAGCAGTCCGCAGACCTCGTAGGGGTGGTCGCTGCGCGCGCGAGCGACCAGGGCGTCCACGGTTGCGGTGTCAAGGTCGATCCGCCCGGCGATGGCGGCCTTGGTCACGCGCGCTCCTGTGGTCAGTGGGGTGCTGGTTCTGGCGAGGCTACCCGGCGCCGACCGGCCCGGCGCCGTGCAGGCGGGTGGCGCCGGCGCCGGGCACCGCCCGGCCGATCACCGCGGCCTGATGGCCCTGCGCCTCCAGCGTCGCGACCGCAGCCGCCGCACGTTGCGGCGACGCACCGAACAGCAACCCGCCGGAGGTCTGGGCGTCGGCGAGCAGCAGCACCGATAGCTCGTCGGCCACGCCCGGGTCCAACCGCTGCGCCGCCCAGGCCAGGTTGCGGCGGCTGCCGCCCGGCGCCAGCCCCTGCTCGGCGAGGGCCCGCACACCGGGGAGCACCGCCACGGCGGATAGGTCCAGGTCGACGTCCACCCGCGAGGCCTCGGCCATCTTGCGCAGGTGTCCGAGCAGGCCGAAGCCGGTGACGTCGGTGGCGCCCGTGGCCCCCGCGGCGCGGGCCGCGTGCGCCGCGGCGTCGTTCAGCCGGACCATGGAGGCCACGGCCGCCGCGAGCAGCGCCCGGCCCGCGGCGTCATCCAAGAAACCTCGCTTCACCGCCGTGGAGACGACGCCGATGCCCAGCGGCTTGGTGAGCACCAGGGCATCCCCCGGGCGCAGCCCCGCGTTCGTCAACAGACGGTCCGGGTGCGCCTCCCCCACCACCGCCAGGCCGTACTTCGGCTCCGGGTCGTCCACCGTGTGCCCGCCCGCGATCACGAAGCCCGCCTCGCCTGCCACCTCGGCCGCGCCCTCGAGCACCTCGACGAGGACGGCGGTGGCCAGCGCGGCGGTCGGCCAGCCCACCAGGTTCAGCGCGAGCAGCGGACGACCGCCCATCGCGTAGACGTCGCTGACCGCGTTCGCGGCGGCGATACGGCCCCAATCACGGGCATCATCGACCACGGGTGTGATGAAGTCGGCCGTGAAGACGAGCGCACGCTCGTCGTCCAGCCGCCACACCGCCGCGTCGTCACCGGTCTCGGTGCCGACGAGGAGCTCGGGTGAACGAGCGGGAGTCAGCAGGCGCAGAACCTGCGCCAGGTCGCCGGGGGCGAGCTTGCACGCTCACCCAGCGCCGTGGCTGAACTCCGTGAGTCGTCGGGTCGTGGGATCCATGACGGGATGGTAGGCCGCGCGCTCGCCGCGCGGCGCATCGGCGGCCGGCAGGGTCACCACGACCACGACCTCGCCGCCCGCGTTGCGCGCCTCCACCCGGCCGCCGTGCACCTCCACGATCCGGCGGACCACGGACAGCCCGAGGCCCATCCCGTCCGCCCGGCGGCTGTCGGAGGAATCGGCCTGCACGAACGGCTCGAAGATCCGCTCCATGTCCGCGTCAGCCAGCGGCACGCCGCGGTCAGACACCTCGATCACCGCGTCCCGGCCAGCGCGCCGGCCGCGCAGTCGCACTGGCGTGCCGGGCGCGGCGAACTTCAGGGCGTTGTCGAGGAGGTTGCCCAGCACACGCGCGGCGGCGTCGGCGCCCAGACGCGCGTGCAGACCCGGGGGGACGTCCAGGTCGATGGCGCGCGTGGCGGCGCCGGTCAATTGACCGAGCTCTTCGGCGACCGCCGACGCGACCGCCCCCAGGTCCGCGACCTCCTCGCCGTGCGCGCACACCTCGCCCGAGACGACGAGCAGGTTCGCCACGATCCGCTCCAGCCGGCGGGCCTGGCCATCGATCGATCGCAGGCAGGCGAGCACCGTGCCCCGCTCCATCTGCTCCCCGCGCTGCTCCAGCGTCTGCGCGAACCCGCGGATCGAGGTGAGCGGTGTGCGGAACTCGTGGGACACCACCGCGACGAGTTCGGTCTTCACCCGCTCGGCCTCCGACAGGTGCACGTCCGGGAGGGCCGTGCGCTCGGCGGTGGCGCGGGCGACGCCGTAGGCCACTGCTCCGCCCGCGAGCGCAGCGCAGACCAGCGCGGCGAGCACCGAGGGCGGGGTGCCGGCCGCCGCCCCGGCCGCCACGAGCACCACGACGTGGAGCGCCAGCACCGCGAGCAGCACGGCGCGCGGCCCCCACCAGCGGACCCGGTCCGGGCTCGCCCGACCGGGCGAGCTCGACGGGGCGTTCATCGGCGCTCCTTGCGTCCACGCGCGTGCAGCGCGAGGTCATGGTGAAGCTGTCGGCACGTGGTTTCCATGCGCAACAGGGCCTAATTCCACGACCATCCGGAGGGACCAGTCCGTTCGGGGGAACGGGGGACCCATATGAGGGAGGACGACCTCACCCGTGGGGGAACGGGGAGCGCCGCGTGGGGGGGTCGCGTTGCCGTCGCGGGCCGCGACGACCTACCCTCGCCTCCTTGCCCGCACCGGGTCCGGGAGGCTCGATGGCGACATCCTCGGCGCTGTACACCGACCACTACGAGCTCACGATGGTCGGCGCCGCCCTCAAGGCGGGCATCGCGGACCAGCCGTCGGTGTTCGAGACCTTCGCGCGCCGGCTGCCGGAGGGCCGGCGCTACGGCGTGTTCGCCGGCCTGGGGCGGCTGCTCGACGCCCTGGCGTCCTTCCGCTTCGGTCCCGAGGAGCTGGCCTACCTGCAGCACCGTGGGTTCCTCGACGACACCGCGCTCACCTGGTTGTCCGACTACACCTTCAGCGGCAGCATCACGGCCTACGCGGAGGGCGAGCTGTACTTCCCCGGCTCTCCGGTGTTGCGGGTGGAGGGGCCGTTCGCGGGGTCGGTGCTGCTGGAGACCCTGGTGCTGTCGCACCTGAACTACGACTCGGCCATCGCCTCGGCGGCGGCGCGGATGGTCGGCGCGGCGCAGGGACGCGCGCTGCTGGAGTTCGGCTCGCGGCGCGCGCACGAGGAGGCGGCCGTGGCCGCCGCCCGCGCCGCCTACCTGGCCGGTTTCGCCGCGACCTCCAACCTGGAGGCCGGGCGGCGCTACGGCATCCCGACCTCGGGAACGAGTGCGCACGCGTTCACGCTGGCGTTCGCCGACGAGCCGGGCGCGTTCGCCGTGCAGGTCGACGCGCTGGGGGCGTCGACGACCCTGCTGGTGGACACCTACGACATCGAGCAGGGCATCCGCCACGCGGTCGAGGCGGCCGGCCCCGGCCTCGGGGGGATCCGCATCGACTCCAGCGACCTGGTGGCCGAGGCGCACCGGGCCCGTGTCCTGCTGGACTCGCTCGGGGCCACGGGCACGCGCATCGTCTTGTCCGGCGACCTCGACGAGTACGCGATCGCCGAGCTCGCCCAGACCCCGGCCGACGCCCTCGGCGTGGGCACCCGGCTGGTGTCGGGTTCCGGCGCACCCACCGGCGAGTTCGTCTACAAGCTGGTGGCCACCGCCCCCGGGCCCGACCCGACGCGGTTGATCGATGTCGCCAAGGGCGGCGGGGTGAAGTCGACGGTCGGGGGCACGAAGCGGGCGTGGCGGGTGCTGGACGCCGAGGGTCGCGCCGTCGAGGAGGTCGTGGCGCCGGCCGACGCCATCCCGCCCCCCGCAGCCCGCGGCCTCCAGCGCTCGGTCGTGGCCGACGGCACGGTCCTCGCGCGGCCCAGCCTGGACGAGGCGCGCGACACCCACGCCGCCGCCAAGGCCGAGCTGCCGCCCGAGGCCCGCGCGCTCGACCCCGGTCCGCCCGCAGTGCCCACGCGCCGCATCCTGGAGGCGCCGTGATCCGCACGCTCATCGTGGTGGACGTCCAGGTCGACTTCTGTGAGGGGGGTTCCCTCGCGGTGACCGGCGGCAACGCGACCGCCGAGCGGATCGCCGGGCTGCTGGCTGGCGAGCACGGCTACGACACCGTGGTCGCCACCCGCGACTGGCACATCGAGCCGGGCCGCCACTTCTGCGAGCAGCCGGACTTCGGGACCAGCTGGCCGGTGCACTGCGTGGCGGAGACCCCGGGTGCGGCCTTCCACCCCGCCCTGTCGGAGGCGCCGTACCACGCCGTGTTCAGCAAGGGTCAGTACGACGACGGCTACTCCGGCTTCGACGGCGTGGACGGGCGGCTGCGGCCGCTGTCGGCCTACCTGCGTGGGCTGGACGTGACCGACGTGGACGTCGCTGGCATCGCCACGGACCACTGCGTGCGCGCCACCGCGCTGGACGCGGCCCACCTGGGGTGGCGCGTGCGCGTGCTGTCGGGCTACGTGGCAGGCGTCTCCGAGGCCACCACCGCGGCCGCGCTGGAGGACCTGCGCGCCGCCGGCGCCACCTTGGTCGATGGGCCGTGACCCACTCGGACGACGCCGCGGCGTTCCCGACGCGGTTCTTCGACCGCGCCGACCCCACGCCCGACGACGACCTCTACGCCGCCCGGAAGCACTGATTTCATGTCCGCGCCCTTGCGTCGTCAATTTCTGGTCGCCATGCTTGTCCACCAATCGACTCGGAAAGGTGGTCAGAGTGCGGGCGAAACAGGTGCGGGCGGGCCTCGGGGTGCTCCTGGCGACGGTCCTGGCCGCCTGCGGCGGCGACGCGGCGGCCGAGGAACCGGTGACGGTGCGCCTCGGCTACCTCCCCAACATCACCCACGCCCCCGCGATCGTGGGCATCGAGGACGGCCTGTTCGCCGAGGCGCTGGGCGAGGATGTCACCCTGGAGCCGACATCGTTCAACGCCGGGTCGGCGGTCATCGAGGCGGTGTTCGCCGGCGCCATCGACGCCAGCTACATCGGCCCCAACCCCGCCATCAACGCGTGGGCGCAGTCGCAGGGCGAGGCGATCCGGATCGTGGCGGGGTCCACGTCGGGCGGGGCGTTCCTGGTGGTCCGCGAGGGCCTCGACGCCGTCGAGGACCTACGCGGGACGCGGATCGCCACCCCACAACTGGGCAACACCCAGGACGTGGCGCTGCGCTCCTACCTGGCCGACCAGGGGCTGGTGACCGACACCTCCGGCGGCGGCGACATCGCCATTGTCCCGCAGGAGAACGCCCAGACCCTGGAGCTGTTCACCACCGGTGACATCGATGGCGCCTGGGTGCCCGAGCCGTGGGCCGCGCGGCTGATCCAGGAGGCGGGTGGGCAGGTGCTGCTCGACGAGCGCGAGCTGTGGCCGGACGGCCGCTACGTGACCACGCACCTGCTGGTCCGCGCCGCGTTCCTCGAGGCGCACCCGGACGTGGTCAGCCGCCTGCTCGAGGGTCACCTCGACGCGATCGAGGCCATCACCGACGACCCGGAGGCCGCACAGGCCACGGTGAACGCCGGCATCGAGGCGATCACCGGCAACCAGCTCGGCGACGAGCTCATCGCCGCGGCCTGGGAGAACCTGGAGTTCACCGTCGATCCGGTCGCGTCGTCGCTGGTCGAGTGCGCCAGCGACGCCGAGGCGGTGGGGCTGCTGGATCCGGTGGACCTGGAGGGCATCTACGCCCTCGACCCGCTCAACGAGCTGCTGGCCGAACGCGGCGAGGAGCCGGTGGAGGGCCTGGAATGACGGCGGTGATCAGCGCCGCCGAGCGGCTGCGCCAGGGCAACGCCGTCGAGCTGGACGGCGTCTCGAAGGTGCACGGCAGTGGCCGCGCGACCGTCCAGGCGCTGGACGGCATCACGCTGTCCGTCGCCCAGGGTGAGTTCGTGTGCGTCCTGGGCGCCTCGGGTTGCGGCAAGAGCACGCTGCTGGACCTGCTGGCGGGGCTGGAGGCGCCGTCGTCGGGGACGCTGCGCCTGGGCTCCGCCACGGCACTGATGTTCCAGGACTCCGCGCTGTTCCCCTGGCTCACGGCCGCGCGCAACGTCGACCTCGCGCTGAAGCTGCGCGGGGTGCCGCGCGCGCAGCGGCCGGCGAAGGTGGCGGAGCTGCTCGAGCTCGTGCGGCTCTCCGACTTCGCCGACAAGCGCCCGCACGAGCTGTCGGGCGGCATGCGCCAGCGCGTCGCGCTGGCCCGCGCGCTCGGGCAGGACGCGCCCATCCTGCTGATGGACGAACCCTTCGGCGCGCTGGACGCGATGACCCGCGACGTGCTGCACACCGAGCTGGAGCGGGTCTGGCGCATCACCGGCCGCACGATCGTGTTCGTCACCCACAACGTGAGGGAAGCGGTGCGGCTGGGCGACCGGGTGGTCCTGCTGACCAGCAGGCCGGGGCGCGTACTCGCCGAGTTCGAGGTGGGTCTGCCGCGACCGCGCCATCTCGACGACGTCGAGGTCGCAACGCTGGCCGGCGCCATCACCGAGCGCCTGCGCGGGGAGGGGCACGGTCATGGCCGCGCCGGCTGACCTGCGCGATCACACGCCGGCGCCGTTGCCAGCGCCGCCCCGCTCCCCCCTGCGCCTCCTGCCGGGCGCCCGGCCGTGGGCGGCCGCGTGGCCGAAGCTGTCCGCCGTCGTGCTGGTGCTCGTTGTCTGGCAGCTAGTGGTGTGGTCGGGATGGCGACCGCAGTTCGTGCTGCCCGCGCCGCTGACCGTCCTACGCCAGTTCGCCGAGGACGTGGCGAACGGCGAGCTGCTGGCGGCCACGGCGGTCACGCTGCGCCGGGCCGCGGTCGGCTACCCCGTGTCGGTCGCGGTGGGCACGGCGCTCGGCCTGCTCGTCGCGCGCTTCCGTGTGCTGCGCACGGCGGTCGGGTCGCTCATCACCGGCCTGCAAACGATGCCCTCCATCGCCTGGTTCCCGCTGGCCATCCTGCTGTTCAAGCTCAGCGAGGGCGCCATCCTGTTCGTGGTGGTGCTCGGCTCGGCTCCGTCCGTGGCCAACGGCCTGCTGTCCGGCATCGACCACGTCCCCCCGCTGCTGCTGCGCGCCGGCCAGGTGCTCGGAGCGCGCGGCTGGGGCACCTACCGCCACGTGGTCTTCCCCGCCGCACTGCCCGCCTACATGGCGGGCCTGAAGCAGGGCTGGGCCTTCGCCTGGCGCAGCCTGCTGGCCGGTGAGCTGCTGGTGATCATCGCCAACCGCGAGTCGCTCGGTGTGCGCCTGCAGTTCGCCCGCGAGCTGTCCAACGCCCCGGTGCTCATCGCCACGATGATCGGCATCCTGCTGGTGGGCATCGTCATCGACGCGCTGGTCTTCGGTCAGGTCGAACGGCGCATCCGCGCCCGCCGCGGCCTCGCCTCCCGCTGACGCCTGCCGCCCCCACGCCGCCGGCGTCAGCGGCCGGCCTCAGCGGCCGCCGTCAGCGGCTGGCCGCACGCTTGTACTGGCGCACGGACAGCGGCACGAAGATGATCAGGATGATGGCCACCCAGATCAGGGTGTAGAGCTCGGGGTTGCGCAGGGACCACACGTCCGGTGGCGGGAACGCGGCAGGGGTGTTGCCGAACAGGTCGCGTGACGCCTGGGTCAGCGCGGAGACCGGGTTCCAAAGGGCGAAGGTCCGCAGCACGCTGGGAAAGTTCTCCAGCGGCACGAACGCATTGGAGGCGAACGTGAGCGGGAAGATCACGATGAACGAGGCGTTGTTGACCACCTCCGGGCTGGGCACGAGCAGCCCGGCGTAGGCCATCACCCAGGAGAAGGCGTAGGCGAACAGCAGCAGAAGCAGGAAACCTGCGATGGCCTCGGTGACGGAGGAGCGGATCCGCCAGCCGACGATCAGCCCGGTGGCCGCCATCACCGTGATCGTGACCACGTTGTAGAGCACGTCGCTCGCCGTGCGACCCACCAGGACCGCCGAGCGTGACATCGGCAGGGAGCGGAAGCGGTCGATGATGCCCTTCTGGATGTCGTCGGCGAGGCCGGCGCCGGTGAATGTGGCCCCGAAGACGACCGTCTGAGCGAAGATGCCGGCGATCAGGAACTCCCGGTAGTTCGTCCCGGGCACTTCGATGCTGCTGCCGAAGATGTAGGCGAACAGCAGCACGAACATGATCGGCGACACGGTGGTGAACACCAGCACGTCGGGCACGCGCTTGATCTTGATGAGGTTGCGCTTGGCGACGACGGCGCCGTCGGCGAAGGCGTAGAGCAGGCGGTTCATCGCTTGGACTCCTCTTGCGCGTCCTCATCCTGGGCGGCCTCGGCGGCGCGACCGGTCAGTGTCAGGAAAACGTCGTCGAGCGTCGGGCGCCGCAAGCCGACGTCCTGCAGGCCGACCCCCTCGGCGTCGAGTTGGCGCAGGACCTCCATGAGCACGCTGGCGCCGCCGCTGACGGGGGCGGTGAGCGTGCGGCTGTCCTCGTCGACCTGGACGTCGCCCATCGCGAGCTTGGCCAGGACGGGACGCGCCAGCTCCATGTCGGACGACTGCTGCAGCACGATCTCGACCCGCTCACCGCCGACCTTGACCTTGAGCTCGTCCGCCGTGCCCTCGGCGATCGAGCGGCCGCGGTCGATGACGACGATGTGGTCCGCGAGCTGGTCGGCCTCCTCCATGTATTGCGTGGTCAGCAGCAGGGTGGTGCCGCCGCCGACCAGCTCGCGGATCACGTCCCACATGTCCAGGCGGCCGCGCGGGTCCAGGCCGGTGGTCGGCTCGTCGAGGAACAGCACCGGCGGGTCGGCCACGAGCGCCCCGGCGAGGTCGAGCCGCCGCCGCATGCCACCCGAGTAGGTCTTCACCGGACGGTCACCGGCCTCGGCCAGGGAGAACTGTTCCAGCAGCTCACGGGAACGCTCGCGCGACCGGCGGCGGCCGAGGCGGTACAGCCGGCTGATCATGTCGAGGTTCTCGAATCCGGTCAGGTACTCGTCCACCGCCGCGTACTGGCCGGACAGGCCGATTCGCTCGCGCACCCCGCGCGGGTCCCGGAGCACGTCGATACCCGCGACCGTGACGCTGCCCTCGTCCGGTTCCAGCAGCGTGGTGAAGATGCGCACCGCGGTCGTCTTGCCGGCGCCGTTCGGGCCCAGCAGCCCGAGCACGGTGCCCTCCTGCACCACCAGGTCGAGCCCGTCCAACGCCCTGACGTCCCCGTAGCGCTTCACGAGCCCTGTTGCCTGGATCACCTCTGTCATACCGTTGTCCCTTCTCACCTACCCGTCTGTGGGTCTGAGCGCCGCAACAGTGCGGCCACGCTATCCAGGCGCCCGGTCAGATCCTGACCGCAATAGCACACCGCCTCACCGGCTCCGGACCCGCAAGCACGATACGCCGCGGGTGTGACACCGGGGTGACGAGCAGGCCAGACGCGCGGGCCGTGTGCGGGGCGGGCGTCGCGCAGCGGCTCGTCGAGGCACCCGACGGCCTGGCGCTCCGCGACACCGTCGCACTGCTGGCCGACGGGCGCACCGCGCTCTCGCTCATCCGCCGGGCGCGGCCGCGCGAGGGCGAGACCGTACTGGTCGAGGCCGCGGCCGGCGGCGTGGGGACGCTGCTCGTCACAGCTCGCGCGCAAGGCCGGCGCGCGGGCCGTGACCCTGGCCGCGTGCCAGCCGGCCAGAGAACTCCGGAACTCGACGACCCTGGCGCAGCGTGAAACGGTGTCGCCCGGCGGATCAGCAGCCGATCACCGCGATCGTCCTGTTTGCCGCGCCGGCGAGCAGCCGGATGTCGTCGGGATCGCTGGTCAGGACCCTGTCGCCCGGTTCGGCGACGAGCACGATGGTCGCGTCGATCGGCTCGGCCGTGCCGGACCGGCCGAGCAGCGCACCTGCCTTGTGCCGAGCGGTTCGTCGACCGGGACGACCTCGATGCCCCTGAGCAGCCTGGCCAGGTGGGCCTGGCGGGCGCCGTCCCGCCACACCTGGGCGAGGACGATGGCCGTCGTGCACAGGTCGAGCCCGTGCTGACGCGCGACCTCCAGGCGGGCGGCGACGGCACGCATTCTCCAGTACGCCCTACCGCGGTAGGAACGACTGGTGGCGGTCTGACGGGTAGTGGAGGTGCGGGGGAATCGAACCCCCGGTCCAGGTGCTTCAGCTCCGGAAGCGCTACGAGCGTAGATCTCGGTGGGTTGTCGGGTCGCCGTTCCCCGAGATCAGGAGCTCGGCGACCGTACGCCACGCAGATGTCCCGTGCCGGCGGTGTGGCGGTGGCCGGCGGGTTGAGCCTGGTTGCGACGCCCGGTCCCCCACCTCAGGCGGTGATGAGGGTGGACGGGTCAGCCTAGTTAGGCCGCCAATGCGAAGTCGTCTTCGGCATCTATGAAGGTTCCCGGTCAGTTTTGCGAGATGACCCGGGGTACTCGGCTCGCTCTCCCGGGGCCGACAAGCACCTGTCGAAACCAGTCACCCCCGTGGTGCTATGCAGTTGTCAGGGCGGTGCGAGTTGCCTGGGCCAGTGTAGCCTCACGCCTTCTGGCGCTCGCGCAGCGCTCGATCGATCTGGCGCTTGGCGTCGCGCTCGGCCATGCCGGCGCGCTTGTCGTAGTTCGCCTTGCCGACGCCGAGGCCGATCTGGACCTTCACCCGGCCGTCCCTCCAATACAGGCGCATCGGGACCAGGGTCCGTCCCCGCTCCTGGGTGAACTTCTCCATCTGCTCGATCTCGTGGCGATGGACGAGGAGCTTGCGCTGGCGAGTCGGGTCGTGGTTGGCGCGGTTGCCGAACGCGTACTCGGGGATGTTCGCCTGCACGAGCCACGCCTCACCGCGCCGGATGGTGGCGAAGGCCTCCGCGATCGAGGCCTTGCCCGCACGCAGGGACTTCACCTCCGTGCCGGTGAGCACGAGGCCGGCCTCCATGGTCTCCTCGATCGCGTAGTCGAACCGCGCACGGCGGTTGACCACGACCGTGTCCTCACCCTTCTTCTTGGCCATGCGGGGACCCTACGCCGAGCCGGACAGGGCGGCGACAAGGGTCTGCTGGGCGGCGTCGAGCTGCGGGTCGTCCTCGCCCTCGCCGTCCTCCACCACGCGGTCGGGCGCGATGCCCACGCCGTCGATCGAGTCGCCGGAGGGCGTGTAGTAGCGGTCGGTGGTGAACTTCAGGCCGCGGTCGTCTGGCAGGTCCGTGATGGTCTGCACCGTGCCCTTGCCGAACGTGGTGGTGCCGACGAGGTCCGCGCGGTCCAGGTCCTGCAGGGCGCCGGCCACGATCTCGCTGGCGCTGGCGCTGCCGCCGTCCACCAGCACCGCCAGCGGCACGTCGGGCGCGAGCGCGTCGTCCTCCGCCCGATACTCGGTGGCGGTCTCGGGGTCCCGGCCCACCCGGACCACCTGCGCGTCGGACACGAACACGTTGGCCACGTCGATCGCTGCGGGCAGGTAGCCGCCGGGATTGCCGCGCAGGTCCAGGACGAGGGCCTGCGCGCCCTCGTCGAGCAGCGCGCGCACCTCCTGGGTCACGTCGGCTCCCGCGCCCTGGGTGAACTGCCGCAGCGCCACGTAGCCGACCCCGCCGTCCAGCAGCCGCGCCTCGGTGTTGGGCACCTCCAGCTGCTCGCGGACCACGCTCACCTCGCGATCCCCGGCGCTCCCGCCGCGCAGGCCCAGCACCACCGTGCTGCCCTCCTGGCCGCGGACCCGGTCCACCACCAGGTCGCTGGGGGTGTCGCTCACGTCGGCGCCGTCGACCTCGACGATCTGCTCCCCCGGCTCCAGACCGGCGCGCTCGGCCGGGGAGTCGGGCAGGACGGTCTGCACCGTCAGCCCGACCTCGGTGTCCTCCAGGACCACGCCGATGCCCACGAAGCGCCCATCGAGGGCGTTCTCCAATGCGGAGAACTCCTGAGCGTCGTAGTACTCGGCGTACTCGTCGCCCAGGGCCTCGACCATGCCCTCGACCGCGCCGTCCAGCAGCGCGGCGTCCGGCGGCGGCTCGACACCGCGCGCCGACACGTCGGCGTAGACCTCCTCCAGCACGGCGAACGCCGGCGGCAGCCCACCGGGTGGGTCCCCGCGGCGCGCCCCGAGCTCGAAGGCGACGGTGCACAGGCCGAGCACCAAGACAATCGTCCCGGAGAGCCGGGTGAGCCGCGTGACCATGCACGCAAGCGTGCCATGCCCCTGAGACGGCCGCCTGGCGCCGGCCGGCCACGAGTCTTAGAGGTGACCCATGGGGTCGACCGGCGCGCCGTTGATCCGCACCTCGAAGTGCAGGTGGGGGCCGGTCGAGTAGCCGGTGGAGCCCACCGCACCGATCACCTCGCCGCGACCGACGCGCTGACCGGCGCGCACGCCGAGGCGGGACTGGTGGGCGTAGAGGGTGGCCACACCGCCGCCGTGGTCGATGACCGTGGCGTTGCCGTACCCGCCGCGCGTCCCCGCCGAGACCACCACGCCGGACTCGGCCGCATAGATCGGCGAGCCCGAGGGGGCGCCGAAGTCGAGACCGGTGTGCAGGCGGCTGGTGCCGAAGATCGGGTGGACGCGGTGGCCGAAGCCGCTGGTGAGCCGCCCGCTGGTGGGCCGCTGGAACGCGCCGGACCCGGACGGCGGCGCCGCCGCCGGGGCTGGCGCGCGACCCGCCGCCTCGCGTGCGGCCCGCTGCGCCGCGGCAGCAGCTTCGGCCGCCTGCAACTCCGCGGTGAGGCGCGCGCTGTCGGCGTCGAGGGCGGCGATGAGGTCGAGGTGCGTCCGCTCGTCGGCTTCGAGTTGGGCCAGGATCTGGCGGTGGCGCTCGACCTCGGCCTCGGCCTCGGCCTCGAGCCGGCGCTGCTCCTCCACCAGGACCGCCACGGCGTCGCGCTGGGTCTGGGCCGCGGCGCGCTCCTCGCGCTGACGGTCCTGGAGCTCGGCGAGGGTGTCGGCGTCGGCGTCGACCCGCGCCTCCAGTTCCTCGACGTTCTCCACCACCTGGCGGTCCCCGCTCAGCACGGTGGTGACGTAGGTCAGCGCGCGGGAGAACTCCGAGACGTCGCGCACCTCCAGCAACGCCGACGGCGCGTCGGCGGTGCCGCCGTACATGTAGGAGGCCCGGGCGCGGGCCTTGAACTCCGCGATGCGCTCGGCCAGGCTGGCGCGCGTGCGGACCAGCCGATCGCGGGTGGCGGCGAGCAGCTGGGTGGTGGCGTCCAGCGTCTGCTCGGCGGAGACCAGCGCCGCCTCGGCCGTGGCCAGCTCCGCCTCCCGCGCGACGAGCTGAGCCTCCAGCTCGGCGCGGCGGGCGTCGCTGCGCTCGAGGTCGGCGAGGGTGACCGCCTGGCGGCCCTCGACCGCGGCCAGCCCGGCCCTGGCGTCCTCGAGCCGGCCCTGGACCTCCGCGAGGTCCTCGCGGGTCGCGGGCTGGGCCTGCGCGCCCGCTGCGACGGGCAGCAGCGCGGCGAGCACGCAGGTGACGGTGAGCAGGACCCGGACCGGTGCCCGGCGCGGACGCACTGGCTGGCGCACGATGCCTCTCCGCTACTTCAGCCGCGACTCACGGCGCACAGTAGCGCCAAAGGCACGCGCAGGTGATGTAGGGGGAGCCTAGCCCCTACACGTCGAGGAAGCGTCGAAGCGATACGAACGACGCGAGTGCTGCAACGCCGGCGCCGGTGAGGAGCAGCAGCGGCGCGATGGCCACCAGGTCGTCCAGCCCCACGAGCGGGATGAAGGTGACGTAGTCGCTCACCGCGTCGATCAGCGTGAGCTCGCCGATGGTCAGCAGCAGCAGCGCGCCGACCGAGCCGATGAGGCCGGCGACCACGCCCTCCATGATGAACGGCAAACGGATGTACCAGTTCGTCGCGCCGACCAGCTTCATGATCCCGATCTGCTCGCGCCTGGCAAAGGCCGACAACCGGATGGTGTTGGCGATCAGCGCGGCGCCGCCGAACAACTGCAGCGCGGCCACCGCCCAACCGCCGAGCTTGAACGCGTTGAGCAGGCCGAAGAAGCGGTCGAGCAGCGCGCGCTGGTCGGTGATGTCATGCACACCCGGCCACGCGGCATACTGCGACTCGATGACCTGGAAGTTCTCCGGGTCGACCAGCTTCACGCGGAACGATTCGGGCAGGTCGGCGGGGCTGACGTTCTCCACCAGCGCCTCGTCGTCGGCGAACAGCTCCTGAAAGCGGGCGAAGGCCTCCTCCGAAGACTCGTAAAGGACGCTCTCGACCTGCGGGTTGGCGTTCAGTTCATCCTGCAGCGACGCGCGCTGTTCCTCGGGCACGTCGGCCTGCAGGAAGATCGACACCTCCACCTGGCTGTAGAACAGCCGGGAGGTCTGGTCGACCTGGCGCTGGGCCAGCAGGCCCACCCCGCCGAGGGTGAGGCTGACCGTCACCGTGAGGATGGTGGCTACGGTCATGAGCAGGTTCGCGCGCAGCCCCTTGCCGAGCTCGGCGAGGGTGTAGCGCCACCTAGGCCCCATAGCCGTACACCCCCCGCGACTGGTCGCGGACGAGCCGGCCATCCTGCAGCTCGACGACGCGGCGGCGCATGGAATCCACGATGTGCTGGTCGTGGGTGGCCATGACCACGGTCGTGCCGGTGCGGTTGATGCGGTCCAGCAGCTTCATGATCCCGACCGAGGTGGTGGGGTCGAGGTTGCCCGTGGGCTCGTCGCACAGCAGGATCCGCGGCCGGTTCACGAACGCGCGCGCGATGGACACGCGCTGCTGCTCGCCGCCGGACATCTCGTGCGGGAACGCCTCCAGCTTGTGGCCCAGGCCCACCAGCTCGAGCACCTCGGGCACGGTGCGGTCGATCACCTGCCGGGGTTTGCCGATGACCTCCAGCGCGAACGCGACGTTGTCGAAGGCCGTCTTGCTGTCGAGCAGCTTGAAGTCCTGGAACACGCAGCCCAGCTCACGGCGCATCGCGGGGACGCGCCAGGACTTGAGCCGGTTCAGCTGCTTGCCGGCGACGAAGATCTCCCCGTCGTCGGGGTCCTCGTCCTTGAGCACCAGCTTGATGAAGGTCGACTTCCCCGAGCCGGACGAACCGACGAGGAAGACGAACTCGCCCTTGCCGATCTCCAGAGAGAGATCCTTCAGGGCGACGGTGGACTTCTTGTAGCGCTTCGTGACGTGGTCGAGTCGGATCACACGGGTACCTCGGGTCGCCGGCCGCCCGTACCCGCCCTAGGGGCGTGCGCAAGTGACCGTCAGGAGGAGGAGGACTCGCAGGAGCCTACACGCACCCCCCTGGACAGGCGACCGGATCCCTGGCCGCAGGCGCCGGCAACGCCCAGCGCTGAGACCGCGGTTTCGCCGTCCTCCAAGCAGAAGGGCTCGGAGGCGCCGAGGTTCCTCAGCGCATGTGTGAGGCGACGCCAGAGCCGCGCACGGACCAGACGCTCCGCCTCGTGCTGGGTGCAGAGAGTCGTAGGTCACGCAAGGTCACGCAACTCACCGTCGCCAAGGCGCAGCGTGATCCATGGCGAGTCTGGCGAGGGTCAACTGCCCGAGCGCTCGACTGCGCGCCCGCTCGTCGTCACGGAGCTCCAGGATTCGTTCGGCCTGGTCTGACGGCCTCGCCGAGCTGTCCCAGGCCGCGCATACAGGCGGCGGCGGCTACGGGAAAGGGTAGGTGGGTATTCGTGCTGGTCCGGCTGGGACGTGACCTACTTCTGAGCCGCCAACTGCACGACTGCCCGAGCCAGGACTCTCACGCGCGTCTCCGGGGTGCGGGCCTTGAGCAGCAGCAGGATCACGGCGTACCGATCGGATCGGCCGAGGCGCTCGAAGGCGGCGTTCGCGCGGGCGTTGCCGGCCAGCGCGGCCGCGAGGTCGGGCGGGACCGCGGCGGTGCGCTGCGGCTCGTACGCCGCCACCCAACGTCCGTCCGCCTCGGCGGCCGCGACCTCCGCGAGCCCGGCTGGCCGCATGCGCCCGGCCGCGATCAGTGCCTCGACCTTCGCCACGTTGACTTGCGACCATGAACTCCTCGGCCGGCGGCGCGAGTACCGCTGGAGAAACGAGACGTCGTCGTGGGCCTTGCGCTGACCGTCGATCCAGCCGTAGCACAGGGCCACGTCGAGCGCCTCCGCAATCGTGATCGTGGCGATCCCCGAGTGCCGCTTGGCGATCCGCAGCCATGCCTCGGCCCGCACGCCGTGCTGCGCGGCCAGCCAGGACTCCCACCGGGCGGCATCGGGAAAGTCGAGCACGTCCACGGCTATGCCGGCTTGGTGGACGCGAGGACTTCGACGTAGTGCGGGTTGTACATGACGCCCAGCACGTTGCCGAACGGGTCGACCACCGAGGCGGTGACGAACCCCGCTTCGCGCGGCGTGATCGGCTGGTATTCCTTGGCGCCCAGCGACAACAGGCGCTCCACGGTGGCGTTGAGGTCGTCGACGTGCCAGTGCATGACGGCGCCTCCGGGCTCGCTCGCCGCGCCGGGGGGCGCGTAGCTGCGGTCGATGATGCCCAGCTCGTCCAGGTGGTCGCCGATGCGGAACTCGGCGTAGGCCGGGCGTCCGTCGGGCCCGGACCGCATGAAGTAGGCCTCCACGCCCAGGAACTCCGTGTACCACGCCACAGCCGCCGCCACGTCGTCGGCCCAGAAGCTGATCGTGCTGAATCCCCGCAGCCTCACAGTGCGTCCTTCCTCGTCGTCGCTTTCTGCGGTCACGCTATCGGCACTTGTGGAACCTCCGGTTCCTTAACACCTGGCAGACTGAGAAAGATGTTGGAAACCTCGGTCCGGCTGTTCCGGCGCCTGTCGCTGCTGCAGGTCCGGCGGGACTGGTCCGGCGCCTGCCGCGACCACGAGCAGCTGCGCTTCGACTACCGCGGGCGCGACGGCGGGACAGCGCGCGCCGCGTGGAGCCGCACTGCCTCGTCTACACCGGTGGCCGCTGGTACCTGCTCGCGTGGGACTGCGACCGGGAGGACTGGCCGCACGTTCCGCGCCGATCGCATCCGGCCGCGCCTGCCCACCGGGCCGCGGTTCGCGCCGCGCGAGCCGCCCGAGGACGCCGCGAGCCACGTCGTACGCGGGACCGGCCCGCTGGCGTGGAAGCACCCGGCGCGCGTCCGCCTCCACGCACCCGCCGAGGTCATCGCCCGAGCGCGTCACGCCGGCGGGCGGCCTGCTGCGCCCGGTCGACGAGCACAGCTGCCTCCTGGAGACCGGCGGCGACTCCCTACGTGACCTCGTCGGTTACCTCACGAGCCTCGACGTCGCGTTCGAGGTGCTGGACCCGCCAGAGCTCCGGACCCTGCTGGCGAGCTCGCCGGCCGCTACACGGCAGCGGCTGGCGACCCCCACCGCCCAGACGCGAAGCCGGAGGCGACGTCGCCCTCTCCACGCGCACCCGCCGCGTGGTCAGTAGAAAGATCAGACTGCCGTGACGCTCCAGCCGCCGGTCAGCCTTCCGCAGGCGGGCTGCGGGGCCCGCGCGGAGCGGGCGGGGGCGGGGGGGCGGTGTGTCGGGCGGCTGAGGCTCGGGTTTCGGCGGCGGTCCCCGCGGGCTTCGGCGGCCTGGGCCGCCGGGTCCTCCCAGCCTGGTGCGGTGACCCCCGCCCCCGCCCCCGACCGCTGCAGATGCTGCAGATCCCGACGCCTCCGGGTCACACCTCGGGGCCGCCCTCTGCGACCGCCGCGCCGCGCGCCCGCCACTGCAGGAACGCGGTGATGAAGGGGTCGAGATCGCCGTCGAGGACGGCGCTGGTGTTGCCCGTCTCCTCACCCGTGCGGTGGTCCTTGACCATCTGGTAAGGGTGCAGCACGTAGCTGCGGATCTGGCTGCCCCAGGCCACCTCGCGCTGCTCGCCGCGGACGGCGGAGAGCTCGGCCTCGCGCTTCTGGCGCTCGAGCTCGGCCAGCTTCGAGCGCAGCAGGGCCAGTGCGGTCGCCTTGTTCTGCAGCTGCGAGCGCTCGTTCTGGCACGACACCACGATGCCGGTGGGCAGATGGGTGAGGCGCACCGCGGAGTCGGTGGTGTTCACGCCCTGGCCGCCGGGGCCGGAGCTGCGGAACACGTCCACGCGCAGGTCGTCGTCGGGGATCACGATGTCGATCTCGCCCTCGTCCATCACCGGCACGACGTCGAGCGAGGAGAACGCGGTGTGCCGCCGCGATTGCGAGTCGTACGGGCTGATGCGCACGAGGCGGTGCACGCCGCGCTCGCCGGTCAGCAGGCCGTAGGCGCGCGGACCGTGCACGGTGAAGGTGGCCGAGCGGATGCCGGCCTCGTCACCGTCCTGTTCATCGTGCAGGTCGGTCTTGAAGCCGTGGCGCTCCGCCCAGCGCAGGACCATTCGCTCCAGCATCTGCGCCCAGTCTTGGCTGTCGGTGCCGCCCGCGCCGGCGTGCACGGTGACCACGGCGTCGCGCGCGTCGTGCTCGCCGGACAGCAGGACCCTTGACTCCAGCTCCACCAGCGCCCGGTCCAGGCCGGTCAGCCCGTCGGCAACCTCGACGGCGGTGTGCTCATCGTCCTCCTCACGCGCGAGGGCGTTGAGGACCTCGAGGTCGGAGAGGGCTTGAGCGAAGTCGTCGGCCACGCGCAGGTCGTCCGCGACGGCCGCCAACTCGGCCATCACCCGCTGCGCGCCGGCCGGATCGTCCCACAACTCGGGGCCCGCCGCGGTGCGCTGCAACTCCGTCAGGCGCCGACGCTTGCCGTTGACGTCAAAGGTACTCCTTGAGCTCGGCGAGCTTCGCGGCGTACTGCGCCAGCGTCGCGCGGTGGTCGGTGGCCACGGCAGTGCTCCTCGGTCGTGCGTCAGGTCCCAGCAGGCCAGGGTACGCGGGTCAGCGGGCGGAGCGGACCTCGCGGACGTCGGCCACCACCAACTCGGCGACGGCGTCGAGCAGCCGCCGCGCGGCGGCGCGCCCCTCGACCACACCCCCGAGTGCGACCAGGATCGCCAGCGTGTCGTCGAACACCAGGCTGGGCACCCCGCGGACCCCCAGCTCGTCCTGCGCCTCCGCGTGCCACAGGCCCACCTCGGCCCGCCAGCGCTCCCCCTCCTTGGCGAAGGCGCCGAGGTTCAGCCCCACCTCGGTGGCCAGCGCCAGCCAGGCCTCCGCCCCGCGCAGCTCCCCGCGGCGCCGGTGCGCCGCGGCGAACGCGGCGGCGACGAAGGCGCGGTGGGTCTCGGGCCCGTCGGCGCGGGCCAGCTCGCCGAGCGCCAGCAACTCCAGCCCCAGCGACGGCGTGCGGCGGTCCCAGGGCCCGCGCTCCGCTTCCCCGTCACCGTCGGCAAGGTAGGGACGGATCTGGACCGTGTCGGAATCCTCCAGTTGGGACAGCCACAGCCACGCCCGGTAGCAGTACACGTTGAGGAAGTCCACGTACAGGGCGGTGAGGGCGGGCACGGCGCTCCGCTCGGTCGAGGCGGTCTGTAGAGGTCGGTCTGTGTTGGGTTCTATCCCCAGCGGTTGGACGGAAACGCCCGTGAGAAGCGATCTCGACCGGCTAGCATGAGCCCAGCAGACCGAAGGTCCCCTATGACGCCGTTGATCGACGCGACTGAGATGTACCTCCGGACCGTCTACGAGCTCGAAGAGGAAGGCATCACGCCGATCCGCGCCCGGCTCGTCGAGCGGCTGGGCCTGTCCGCCCCGGCGGTGAGTGAGACCGTCTCCCGCCTCGAGGCAGAGGGCCTGCTGTCCGTGGCCGGCAACCGCACCCTGCAGCTCAGCCCGCTGGGCCGCGAGCTCGCCCGCTCGGTCATGCGCAAGCACCGGTTGGCCGAGCGCCTGCTGACCGATGTGATCGGCTTGGAGTTCGAGCAGGTCCATGTCGAGGCCTGCCGCTGGGAGCACGTGATCTCGGACCGTGTGGAGCAGCGGCTGGTGGAGCTGCTGGACTCCCCCGCGACCGACCCGCACGGCAACCCGATCCCGGGGATCGGGCCGGAGCCCAGCCCCAGTGAGGTGGAGACCATGACGGAGGCGGCGAAGCGCGGCGGTCCGGCCACGGTGGCGCGCATCTCCGAGCGCCTCCAGGTGGACGTGGACGCCATGCGCTTCCTGCGCGAGCACGAGTTGTGGCCCGGAACGCAGCTGGAGCTGTCGGTGGAGGGCGGCGCGGTCGTCGCGCGCACCTCGGCCAGCGTCGTGATCCCGTCCGAGACCGCCGACCTCGTGTACGTCCAGCCCGGCTGAGCGGCGTGGACCCCGTGCCCGCGGCCATGCTCGCGGCGACCGACCCCGTCTTCGCCGTGCACGCCGGCGGCAAGCTCATCGTGGACATCGTGAGCGCCATCGCCCCTGGCTTCGGCGGCATCAACCTGGAGGGCATCAACGCGCCACGCTGCTTCGAGGTCGAGGGCAAGCTGCGCCAGCGCCTGCGCATCCCGGCCTTCCACGACGACCAGCACGGCGCCGCCGTCGTCGTCGTCCTCGCCGCGCTGCACAACGCGGTGAAGCTGGTGGACAAGCAGGTCGGCCCCGGGCTGCGCGTGGTGGTGCAGGGCATCGGCGCAGCCGGGATCGCGGTGTCGAACCCGCTGCTCCGCGCGGGCGTGGTCGACCTCGTCGGCGTGGACCGGCACGGCGTCGTCACGCCCCGGCGGCGCGCTGCGCGCGATGTGCTTCCCCGGCCTGTTCCGCGGGCTGCTCGACGCGCGGGCGCGCTCGGTGGACGACACGGTGAAGCTGGCCGCAGCGCGGGCGATCGCGGCGATCGTGACCCCCCAGCAGCTGGGTCCCGACCACGTCATCCCCTCACCGTTCGACCGGACCGTGGTCCCCGCGGCGGCGGCGCCGTCGCCGTCGAGGATCCTGAGCCGGGCGACAGCGACCTGGCCCCACCCGCCCTGGAGGGTCTGAGCAACCGAGAAGTGAGCCGATGACCACCGTCGAGGACAGCGTCGCCGAGCTGCGCGCGCAGCTGCGCCACCGCACACCGGTCGACACCCGCGAGGCATCGTCGATCGGGCGCATGCTGACCCAGCTCGACCGGCTGCCCGCCCCGTTCGACGAGGAGGCCGACCCGGTCCATGTGACCGCCTCGGCGATCGTGGTGGGCCCACGCGGCACCGTGCTCCACCGCCACAAGCGCATGAAGCGCTGGCTGCAGCCGGGCGGGCACATCGATTCCGGCGAGGAGCCCGCCGACGCCGCCCTGCGCGAGGCCGAGGAGGAGACCGGGCTGGTGCTGTCCCACCCCGCAGACGGCCCGTACTTCGTGCACGTGGACGTCCACTACGGCGGCCGCGGCCACACCCACCTCGACATCCGCTACATACTTGAGGGCGATGGCGACCCGCACCCCGGTGACGGCGAGAGCACCGACGTGCGCTGGTTCTCGTGGGAGGAGGCGATCGCGCTCGCCGACGCCGGCCTGGTGGGCGCCCTGCGCGCCGCGCGGCCCGACACGGCACGCCGCTGACGGACCCTTCCGGCCGGTAGCGCGGGGCAGGCCCAGGGGCGAGAATCCCGGCGTGCCAGGTCCCGCTCCCCCGATCGAGCCGCCATCGCCCGCCACGCCCGTGCCGCCCGACCCGCTGGCCGCCCTGACCGAGCGCCGCCTGGTACGGCTGGCGCGCCGGGCCGCGCGGGCCCGCCGCCGCGAGGGCGCGGCGCTGGAGCGGCTCGCGCTGCGCATCGGCGTGCCGTCGCGCCGCTTGCGGCTGCTCGCCGACGCCCTGGCCGCGGGCGGCCCCAGCGGCATCACCGCGCTGGGACCGGCGCCCGCCGAGTCCGACGTCGTCGCACTGGCTGGGCTGGAGGACGCGGTGGAGTCCTGGCGGCGGCGCCACCACCCCCGCCAGGTGCTGCGCTACGACGTGTGGCGCAACCGGGTCACGCTGTGGCACGTGGTGGCGCGCAGCCGCGGCGGCCTGGACCGCCGCCCCCTCGCCCACCTGCGCGTGACCCCCGACGGGCGCTGGCACCT
>Ga0136615_10000133_pt1 | contig 30228 bp, 29 predicted proteins | sample AntDrymUQ2882206_2_FD_106647 | JGI IMG/M metagenome (GOLD analysis project Ga0136615, IMG submission 106647) | Polar desert sand microbial communities from Dry Valleys, Antarctica - metaG UQ288 (22.06) | ecosystem: Environmental > Terrestrial > Soil > Desert | place: Antarctica: Dry Valley... | reverse complement strand
CGTTGTTCATCTGTAAGTTCGGTCACACTGGCTGTTCGCATGGTGCCTCCTCGTTCGATCTCCCAGATCAGATCGACCGTAAGGCCTTTAGTTCCATCAATTACGAAGCACTACACTAGCTGCCTGCCCTTAGCCTCCTCCAACAACAGCTCGCTGTAGCCGATGATATGGTTTAACGGTTGGCGCAATTCATGGCGGAGGGTGGCAGAGGAAGGTGCGCCGGGCTCTTGCACCTGCTCATCCGGCCGAACCCCGGTCGCTACGTTCTGCTCAGTAGGGTCGGGCATGTCACCTCTTTCACCTCGCCTCGAAACGGGTGGCGAGCTTGGCGTTGGAGAGTTGTTCTTTGAACATCTTTCTCGCCCAGAGATAGTTGAAGCGTACCACAGAAAAATCGAAGGCCGTACCCTCTTTCATGTGCGGATTCAGGACCAGAAACTTGCAGTTGGACGCCTCTCGCGCCTTGAACGCCTGGTATTCCCAGACCTCATCTTCCAAGTGGTGCATGGCATTCAACATACGCTGAATAAACCCCACCGGTTTCGTAATTCGGCCCGAGTCGCTAAAGTGGGTGCAGATCACGACCAGTTGGCTCTTGCGCCCCTCCCGATGGTGCTCTTCGATGATGGAAGGCAGGGGTGTCTTTTCGACCACGGCGCCATCGAAATAACCGTGCTCTCGACCGTTCCAGTCGACTATCGGAAACAGCACGCCGGGGATGCACATCGATGCCGTGATGGCGTTTACTAACGGCCCCTGGCGGAAGATGATCTTTTGGGCGTGCCCGGTACAGGCGATGGCACGAAAGGGTATTTCACAGTCTTCGAAGCGCTGGACCGGAAGCCCGCGTTCTATCGCCTTACGAAAGCGGCGGCCGCGCACCAGACCGTCGGGCAATTGCTTGAAAAGAAGCAGACGCGCCAGTCCCGCCCCCAGGACTTCCCAACGAGCAAAATCCACGGCGCCCTTGCGATCGAGCTCGTCGGCGAGCGACAGCATATGGTCGACGGATAGCCCGGTACTCCAGCCTCCACCAACGATGGCACCCACCGAGACGCCCCAGATTTCCTTGATAAACGGTCGCAGCCCGATCTCAGTCAGCAGACCCGCAAGGGCGAGGTTGCCGGCCAGGCCAGGTGCACTTCCGGCACCAAAGCCGATCGCCAGATGGTTGTCCGGGTTAGAGGCGATCCGTTTCAGGATACGGTAGTGCGAGGGGTTGCAGGGCGCCTCGATCTCCTCGCGCTGCGCCATGAGCTGCGCCACGTAGTCTTGCTCGGCGGCATCGGACATCATCCGCTCCCGGGCCCTTATGCCTCGCTCGATATCGGGCGGCCGCGATTCATGTGCTCAGTATGCGCTGGGTAATATCCCGGATGCTGAGGCTGATTGGGTGCTCGGGGTAGCGGTGGATGAACAGGCCTTCGCTCGCGAGCGCAGCAAAGTCTTCGCTCAAAGGGATCATTCCGATGATCTCGTGGCCAAAGACCTCTTGCAGGCGCGCCCGTAGCTCGGCCGGATCGAGCCGTGCGTACACCTTATTGACAATGAGGTAAACCTTTGGAACCTCGAGCTTGGCCGCGATTTCGGTCAACACGGCCGTGCCGTAGTAGTCCTGTTGGTCGGGCCGAACCAGGATGATCAGGATTTCCGAGAGCGCCGCCGCCAGCATGGTCTCCTTGTTCAGTCCGGGGTGGGTGTCGATGAACAAGTAATCGAGGTCGAATTCGTCCAGCAAGGCATCGAAATTATCACTCAGCCGGTTGATATCGTAGCCTTCCTCAAGGAGCTGAGTAATGGCCTGAGCGTTCAACGAGGCCGGCACCAACCAGCATTTTCCTGTCGCCTCAGGATGACCCTGCCCGGAGACGTCGTAAGCGACTTGGGCAATGGTGCACTTGCCCCGCAAGAAGTCGTATAAGGTCAGCTTGATGCGCTCTTGATCGAAGTTGAAAAGGATGTGGATCCCCGGCGATTGCAGGTCCGTATCGAGCACCGCCACCCGTTTGCCGGCTGCCTGAGCACAAACGGCTATGTTGGCGGTCATGTTGGATTTCCCGGTCCCGCCACGATAGGAGTGGATGGTGATGATTTTCCGTTCGCCCCATTTTTCCCCTCTGCCCTCAGGCGCGTTTTCTTGTTAGGGCCGAACTAAGCATTTGAAGCGCATAGCGACGTTGGAACTACAGCAGTTTTTCATAGTTTCCGCCTTCGCGGTAGTGCCGGCAAGCGCTTTACGCTCCGCCGCCACGGGCAGTCGATTTAGAGTTTGTTCCACAGGCCATGAAACCCCATTGTTAAGGTTCCCGGGGGCCGCGGGGGATAAAATCAATTTTACTTCGCGGGCGGTGTATGAACCCCGCCCTTGACCAAAGGGGAGAGTTGCACTACTCCCCTTTGGAAACCCCAATGCTAAAGTGCCCACCGTAAACGGCGGGGTATTCAGAATTAAACGCTATACTTGATGATAGGTACTACCGGAATTCTCAGCGCACGCAGTTGGACCACGAACAGGATCTCAAACAGAGGATCGTTGATGCCGCCCTCGCTTTAGCCGAGCCGCGCTCGTGGGAAGTGGTGCGCCTGCATGAGGTGGCCGAGGCCGCCGGGATCACGCTCGATGAGCTGCGTGTTTATTTCCGCGAAAAGGAGGATATCGTCGAGGCCTGGTTCGACCGCGCGGACGCCGCGATGCTGCGTGCCGCCACGGCGCCCGGTTTTCTGACCCTGACGACCCGGCGACGCTTGCAGCGGGTCATCATGGCCTGGCTCAACGCCCTAGCGCCGCACCGGCGCGTCACTCGGCAGATGATCTACGGCAAGCTCGAACCGGGGCACTTGCATATCCAGATCCCGGGGCTCATGCGCGTGAGCCGCACCGTGCAGTGGTTCCGCGAGGCGGCGCATCGCGACGCCGCCTATGTGCAACGAGCGTTCGAGGAGGTGGCGACGACCGGCATTTACCTGGCCACGTTCTGCTACTGGATGCACGACGATTCACCGGGATCGGGCGCGACGGAGGCGTTTCTCGAGCGCCTGCTCGGCATCGCGGAACGCTTCGCCCACGCGACGGTGGGGCCAAGCGCGGCAGTGCCCGGCAGCGGCACCGTACCGCCCGCTTAGAGGCTCTTAGAGTTTGTGAAAAAACCGTCGCGAGAAGGGAGGTTGCGTTGCATCCTCGGCGGGCCAAGAAGGGCCAATCCCTGGCCCTGGCTTTCCGCCGGAGCGCAGGACGGTTTCGCCGGGAGCGAAACGGAGCGCAAGCCCCGAAGGGGCGAGGCCAGGATGGGGCGAGCAACCGGAGTGTATATTGAAATACATGAGGATTCCGAGTACCGCCGGAACGCGAGATCCCGAGCGTAGTAGGTTTTTTCACAAACTCTTAGTTTGGATACCTTCACCCATGGCCTAAGCGGCGCGCTGCTGGCCCAGGCCTTCGGCACGGCACGATCCGCCAGCTTGCCGGTCCGCCAACGGGTGTCGGCGGGTTTTATCGCGGCGGCGTTTCCCGACATCGATTATCTGGTCTTTTGGGCCGCTCCGCTGGTCTATCTCAATCTACACCAAGGGCTGACGCACTCTCTGGTGTTGATGCCGCTGTGGGCGGGTCTGGTGGCCGCGGCGTGTCCGTATTTGCTACGCGGCGCGCACGGATGGCAAGCTTTTTACCCGCTATGCGTGCTCGGGATCAGCGCACATATTGGGGGCGATTTGATCACGGCCTACGGCACGCAGATCTGGGCGCCGTTTTCGCAAGTCCGAGTGAGCCTGCCGATCACCTATGTCATCGATCCCGTTTTTTCCGGGACGCTCCTGATCGGGCTTTTGGTCTCTTTCAAATGGAATGCCCGGCGCGCCGCGATCCTGGCTTTATGCGTGCTCGGGAGTTATCTCGGCTTGCAGTATTCCCTCTACACACAAGCGCTCGCCCTCGGTCACGCCTATGTCCGCGTCCGGGCGCTCGGCGAGGCCGGGGTTCACGCCATGGCGCAGCCGTTCTCGCCGTTTAACTGGAAAATCATCGTCTCACAAGAGTTCGATGTTTACGAAACCCATCTTCGGCTCACCGGGCCGGACGGGCTCTCGTCCCCCGGCGCGTGGCTATTTCCATTCACGGCGGCCGCCTATGTGGCGCCTGATGCCGCGCGCTGGACGCGCTACCCGCGCTTCGGCGTCGATCCCCGCGCGGCGCCGCTCGTGCGCGAGGTCTGGTCGCTGGACGGTTTCGCCGGTTTTCGCGAATTCGCGCGTTTTCCAGCACTGTACCGGGTCGACCGCGGCGGGGCGGCGCGCTGCGTATGGTTCACCGATCTGCGTTACACGCTGCCAGGGATGCTCCCTCCCTTCCGTTTCGGGATGTGCCGCCGGGCGGATCCCGATCCCTGGCGCCTTTACCGCCTACGCCTCTTTACCGAGGATGAGCGCCAAGCGTTGTGATTGATAACAGACCGCCGCAGCGTGCAGGCCATCCCGGGCGGCGCGTTGCGGGGGATGCGTTAGGGCCCGGCGCCATACGTGGCCACCACGTCCGGTCTCAGCTTGCCGAGGAGCTCCAAGAGCTCATCCTTATCGGCCTGCGGGACCTGTTTATTATCGAAGCTCTTGGTCAGGTTTTCCACGAAGGCGTCGAAATCCGCATTGCCGAGCTGTAGCGGCGCAGCCATGGTCTTGATCTCCCCGCCGGTATACTTGCACGGTCCGCCCGTCCGCTCGCACACGTATTCCACTATCTTGGTTTTGAAGGTGCCCATATTGACGTTCGTGAAGTGAACCCTGGTTCGCGGGTCCGCGCCGATATTGGAGATGAATCCTTCGGCGATGGCCGTGAGCCCCTCTCGCCCGCCCAAGCGCTCGAATAGCGACCGCGATGCCGCTGGCGCGGAGGGCGCGGCGGCAGGCTTCGGCGCTTTCGTCACGGCGGGTTTCTCCGACTCGCAGCCTGAAACCGCGAGTGTCAACGCGAAGGTGAAGACGGCAATGCTTACCGGAGTTGTGTTCTTATACATGCTTTGTTCTCCTCAACTGAGTCGTCGTATCGTAGCGTAAATCGCGAGGCTATCTAAAAGCACCCGCGAAACGCGAAGTTATAGTTCTCTTAGGCGCGTCTTATCCACCCCCTGTCATCACGGCCGGTGCTGACATAGCCTGCGCACAGCGCGCAGTTTATGATAGACACCGCAACTAAAATACCCCCGAGCCACATTATCGTACCGATGTCTCGCGCCGTTATCACGTTTTTAAGGGTCTTGGTGTCCCGCGGCTCATCCCGGAGCAGCCGGCGATATTTTCCGGCGTCCGCGGCGTGAAGATCCATATTCTCGGCGTGTGCGGCACCTTCATGGGCGGGATCGCCCGCATTGCGCGCGAGCTCGGGCACGAAGTCGCCGGCTCGGATCAGGGCGCCTACCCGCCGATGAGCACTCAGCTTGAGCAAAGCGGCGTCAGGCTCACGGACGGATATCGCGCCGCTAGCCTCGATCCCGCGCCCGATCTGGTGGTCGTCGGCAACGCACTCTCCCGCGGTAATGCTTGCATCGAATACCTCCTTAATGAGGGTTTGGCGTATCGATCGGGGCCGCAATGGCTAGCCGAGCAGGTGCTGCAGGATCGCTGGGTGCTCGCCGTTTCCGGCACCCACGGTAAAACCACGACCGCCAGCATGCTCGCCTGGATCCTGGAGTACGCGGGTCATGCGCCGGGGTTTCTCATCGGTGGGGTTCCCTTGAATTTCAATGTGACCGCCCGGCTCGGCAGCGGCCGCTGCTTCGTGGTGGAGGCGGATGAATACGATACGGCGTTTTTTGATAAACGGTCCAAGTTCATCCACTACCGTCCGCGCACCTTGGTGATCACCAATATCGAATTTGACCATGCGGATATCTTCCCTGATCTGGATGCGATCAAGCGCCAGTTTCACCACCTGATCCGCATCATACCCGGTCAAGGGTTGCTCATCCGGGCGGCCCCGGACACGGTGATCGACGAGGTGCTGATGATGGGCCTCTGGACGCCCGTAGAGACCTTCGGTACGGATCGGGTACAGCAATGGGGTTTTCGAGATGCGGCCGCGGATTTCAGCGCATTCGATGTCATGCTCGAAGGCCATCCGATCGGGCGGGTCATCTGGGGACTGCTCGGACAGCATAACGCGCTCAACGCGCTCGCCGCTTTGGCCGCCGCGCGGCATGCGGGTGTGGCACCCGATGTGGCTATCCGCGCCTTGTCGAACTTTGCCGGTGTCAAACGCCGGCTGGAACAGCTTGCGGTCCTCCGCGGTGTGTCGGTGTATGACGATTTCGCGCATCATCCCACGGAGATCCGCGCCACCGTTTCGGCCTTGCGCCAGCGCGTCGGATCGTCGCGGATCATTGCGGTATTTGAACCGCGTTCCAATTCCATGCGCCTGGGCGCCCATGCCGAGTCCTTCGCCGATGCGTTCAGCGAGGCGGATTTAGCTCTTTTTTATTGTCCACCCAACCTCGGCTGGGATCTGGCCGAGAACACGCGTAGCCTCGGGAGTAAACGCATTCTCCTCCAGGATCTCGACGCCGTCGTGGCCAGGATCCTGGCGCTCGCGCAACCGGCCGATCAGGTGCTTATAATGAGCAACGGCGGCTTCGGCGGGCTCCACCAAAAACTTTTGCGAGCCTTGGCGAGCGGCACACCCATAATCACATAGTTCGTCCGCGGGGCATGGATCCCGCGGACGCTGTTCAAGGCGGCGTCGCGGGCTCTTCGATCACGCGGTTCTCGATAGCGCCGATCGCTTCGATCTCGATGCGTACGACATCGCCCGGCTGCAGGAACGAGGGCGGGTCTCGGCGCATCCCCACACCCCGCCCGGTGCCCGTGGAAACGACATCGCCAGGCTCCAAGGTGAAAACCGTCGACAGCAGCTCGACCAAGCGGTAGCAGTTCCAGATCATGTCGCGCGTGTTGAACGCTTGCCGCGGTTCCCCGTTGACATAAGTGCGGACATCAAGCGCGTGGGGATCGCCGATCTGGGGTGACGATCCACGGACCGATGGGCCCATGAGTATCGAACGACTTCCCGAGCGTCAGCGTCGGCGAGCGCGTTTGCCAATCGCGCACCGACACATCGTTCACGATTAGATAGCCGGCAATCACCTCCGGCGCCCGGGCCGCGGGCACGTGCCGGCAGCGCCGCCTGATCACGAATCCTAGCTCGCCTTCGTAATCCACTTGCTCCGAGACGCCGGGTTTATGGATTGGGTCGTAGGGCCCGTTCACGCAGGTCGACTGTTTGTTGAAAATGGTCGGGAAGGCCGGCCGCGACCCGCCCTTCTCTGTGATGTGGTCGGCATAATTCAAGCCGATTGCCAGAAATTTGGGAGGCCGGAGCACCGGCGCTTCGAGATGAATATCCGCGAGCGCGATGCATTCGCAATGACGCTCGATACGGTTGGCGAGATCGCCCAATAACGCTTGCCCGGCCGCGAGCAGCTCCGTCATCTCGCGCGGATAGCCGGGGATCGACGCGATCGCATAGACGTAGTTGCCGGAGGCGACGCCGATGCGCGTCTTGCCCATGTGGGTAAAGGTCACTAACTTCATTGGCGCACCAAGTGCGCATCGAGCGCGCGATGGATCACTTGCTATAACACCTCGTCGCTCTTTACCATGAACTCCCCATGTCTACCGCCTGCGACCCCTGCGTGGCCTTCCGTCCCCACCCGTATTACGCCGAATTTTCGCGGGCTAGCCCCAGTTTTGAAATTTATCATACCATTACACCGCCGCCGGTTGTCCTGAGATGAGTTTGCCCGCGCTCGCTCGAATACCCGCGCCCAAGCGGTCTGCGTTACTGGCTGTCTTGATCGTAGTGTGCGCTGCTGGATCGCCGGCGGCCGGTGCGCCGGAGCTTAAAGATCCACGCTATGCGCTCTGCAAGGCCGATCCGAAGATGCCGGACCGTCCTCCCCATAATCCGGCGGCGCATAAATTGGGGTCGATAGAGGTGAAGGCCGACCGGGTGGAGGTACTGGAGGAGAATGTGTCGACATTCGTGGGTGGTGTCTCCTTGGTCCGCGAGCACCAAGCGCTGGTTGCGGATCTCCTCACTTACGAGCGCGGTCAGGCCGTCATTGAGGCCGAAGGTCATCTGCTCCTGTGGGACCCGGCCTTGTTTTGGTCGGGGAAATACGGCCGCCTCGATCTCGACAACGACCGCGCGCATCTTGAATATGGCGAGTATCGATTGCTGCAACGGCGCGGGCGCGGAGGGGCGCGCGTCATCAAGCTCGACACGCGGGAGAATGTCACCCAGCTTAAAGACGTCGATTACACCACCTGTAGCGGCAGGGTACCGGACTGGCAGTTCGCGGCTAAGCGCATGAAACTGGATCATGACGAGGAATGGGGCGAGGCTGAGCACGTGGTGCTGCGGGTGCGGGAGACGCCGGTATTCTATCTGCCGTATCTCACCTTCCCGATCAGCGACAAGCGCAAGACGGGTTTCTTACCGCCGACGGTGGGAAGCTCGTCGGACGGCGGTTTCGACCTGACCACCCCCTACTATTGGAACATCGCGCCCCAACACGATGCGACCTTCCAACCTCGGATACTTTCCAACCGCGGCGTCCTGCTTGGGGGCCAATATCGTTACCTCCTGAAAAGAGGCGGGGGAGAGCTGGATTTTGAGTATCTGCCCGCGGACGCCGAGTTCGAGGACGAGGGCCGGTCACAGGTTGCGTTTACCCATGAGCAAGATTTTGCGCGCCACCGCGGTAGCGCCTTTCTGACCTTCAACCGGGTGTCCGATTCGGAATACTTCGAAGACTTCGGAAGCAATCTTGCGGTTAGCAGCACGCGCTTTCTTGAAAGGCGCGCCGACGTCAGTTACCGAGGCGACCATTTCTATGCGCTCGGCCGGTTGCACGGGTTTCAAACCGTCGATTCCGCCATTCCGGAGCAGAGCCAGCCTTACAGCCGGCTGCCGCAGATTTTCTTTTTTACCCGCCTGCCCGCGGGCAACCGGGGAATCAACCTCGACTTTCTCGGGGACGCCACCTATTTTTACCGCGACGAAGGGGTCATCGGCGGCCGTATCAACCTAAAACCTGTCATCAGCTACCCGGTACACGCGGCGGGGGGATTTCTCGTGCCTCGGGTGAGCCTAGACCATACTCAGTATTACCTCGAAAACACCGCGGAGACGGGCCCGAACCGGACCCTGCCGATCGTGAGCTTGGATAGCGGGCTCGTATTCGAACGCGACCTCGATTTCGCGGCGCTGCCGGCGGTGCAAACCTTTGAACCGCGGATCTTCTATCTATACATCCCCGAGCAGGATCAGGATGATCTGCCTATTTTTGATACCGCCGAATACGACATTTCCTTCGGGCAACTGTTTCGCGAGAACCGGTTCAGCGGCCACGACCGTCTCGGTGACGCGAATCAGACGGTGGTCGCGGTTACTTCCAGGATCATAAATCGCGATACCGGCTGGGAACATCTGCGCGCGAGCGTGGGTCAGATCTTTCATTTCGAAGATCGCCGTGTCACCTTGCCTGGCGAGGCGGCGGATACCGATTCGGTGTCGGAGATCGTCGCGGAGCTCATAACTCGACTACCGAACGGGATCAGTGCGCGGGGGGATCTGTTCTGGGACCCCAACGACGCGACTGTCGAAAAAGGCCTCATCGGGTTGCGCTATGGCCCCGATCCGGACACCATCGTGAACGCCGATTATCGCATCAACAACCGCGATATCGGCGGTCTCGGCGATACCCTCGTCGAGCAGACCGATCTGGCGTTTCGGTGGCCGTTGGACCCGAATTGGAGCGTCATCGGTAAGTGGACCTATTCCTTGGATACCAAGGAGACCCTCGAGGCCGCCGGAGGGTTTGAATACAACAGTTGCTGCTGGGGCGTCCGCGCGGTGGCGCGGCGGTTCTTGAGCAGCGCCACGGGGGAGTTCGACAACGCGTTTTTTGTTCAGATCGAGCTCAAGGGGCTGGCCGGCTTTGGACGCAGCACCACCAGTTATCTAAAACGCAGCATTCCCGGTTACGAGGACGAATTTTAACTGGACTCATGTACAAGACTACAAGTAAAAACTTAATCCCGATCCTGCAATGCTTAAGACAGGGCTGCTTCGCCGCCTTTCTCCTGGCTCATAGCGCTTGGGCAACAGCCGCCGCCGAACCGCTCGATGCGATCATCGCCGTGGTCAATGACGACGTTGTCATGACGAGCGAGATCAACCGTATGTTCGAGCGCGTGAAAGCGGAATTGCAACAACAACGCGGTGATCCGCCGCCCGACGCCGCCCTGCGCCGTCAGGTGTTGGAGCGTCTCATCGTCATGAAGATTCAGTTGCAGCTCGCCGCGCAGACCGGTTTGAAGGTGGACGACGATACCCTGAACCGTGCCGTGAGCAATATCGCTTCGGAAAACGGCATGCCGTTGGCGCGCTTTCGCGAAGCGGTGGAGCGCGACGGTTATGACTTTGCGCAATTTCGGGAGGACATCCGAGATGAAATCATCATCAGCCGTTTGCGCCAGCGCGAGGTGTCGAACCTGGTGCATGTCTCGGACCGGGAGATAGACAACTATCTCGCCACGCAAGTGCAACAAGATACGATCGAGATGGAATATCGTCTCGCGCATATTTTGGTTGCCACACCGCAGGCCGCGTCCGAGGAGAACGCCGAGAAGGCGCGCAAAAAGGCGGAGACGCTCCTGCGGCGCGTGCGCGCGGGCGAAGATTTCCTGCGCATGGCAGCGGAGAATTCCGGCGACCCGCAGGCCCTCGAAAGCGGCGATCTCGGTTGGCGCAAAGCCGGGGAAGTGCCGACGGTGTTTTCGGACGCCGTCACCTCGCTGCGCGAGGGCGAGGTCAGCGACGTGATCGGCAGCCCCAGCGGCTACCATATCATTAAGCTGCTGGGGGTCCGGAGCGCCGGGGAAGAGCTGACCGTCAAACAAACGCGCGCCCGGCACATATTGATCAAACCTAGCGAGCTGATGTCGAGCGATGATGTGCGGGAACGCCTCGATAAGCTCAAGAAGCGTATCGAAGCCGGGGACGATTTCGATGATCTGGCCCGATCGCATTCGGAAGACAAAGCCACGGCGGCGAAGGGCGGCGACTTGGGGTGGGTCAGTCCGGGCGATCTGGCGCCTAAGTTCGACGAAGCCATGGGCCTGTTAAACCCCAACGAGATCAGCGATTCCTTCGAGACCGAGCTCGGGTGGCACATCGTGCAGGTCTTGAAACGCCGCGACCACGACAATACGCGCGAGGCGCTGCGAGGTAAGGCTCGCGATGCGATCCGGCGGCGGAAGATCGAAGAAACCGGCCAAGCCTGGTTACGCCGCCTGCGTGACGAGGCGTATGTCGAGTATCGTTTCCGCGACGAGTGAGAGCTTGTGAAAAAATCTACTGCGCAGCGTCCCCGGATTGTCATCACCGCCGGCGAGCCCGCTGGGATCGGACCGGATTTAATTGTCCGCATCGCGCAACGCGAGTTTCCGGGTCCGATCGCGGTCATCGCCGATCCGGAATTGCTGACCGCACGCGCCGCGCAGCTCAAACTCCAGTTGCATATCAAGCCGTTCTCGCCCGAAGATCGCACGCTCGCGCGGCCCGGCGCGATCAAGCTCATCCCGGTACGGCTCGCCCGCCCGGCGGTCAGCGGGCGCTTGGATACGCGCAACGCCCCCTCTGTGGTCGAGACCCTCGCGCAGGCTTGCCGCGGGTGCATGGACGGGACCTTCGACGCTATGGTGACGGCGCCCGTGCACAAGGGGATCCTCAACGATGCCGGGATCCTCTTCACCGGTCACACGGAATATTTGGCCGCGGCGACCGGCGGCCATTTTCCGGTGATGATGTTGTGTACGCCCGAGCTGCGCGTCGCCCTCGCCACGACCCACGTGCCCCTTCGCGCTGTCAGCGATCTCATCACCGAGGATCGCATCGTAAGCGTATTGCGGATCCTGGCCCGGGATCTCCGTACCCGTTTCGGCCTGAGCCAGCCCCGAATCGCCGTTTGCGGCCTAAACCCCCATGCGGGGGAGGGCGGACATCTTGGCACAGAGGAGATCGATCATATTATTCCGGCGATCGAGACCGTGCGGGCGGAGGGCCTCCGCGTCGAGGGCCCCTTGCCCGCGGATACCGCTTTCGTCGCCGAACCGGTGAATCGCGCCGACGCGGTGCTTGCGATGTACCATGATCAAGGGCTCCCGGTCCTGAAGCACCAAGGCTTCGGCCGCGCGGTGAACGTGACGCTTGGCTTGCCCATCATTCGAACATCGGTCGATCACGGCACGGCGCTCTCGCTCGCCGGGACCGGCCAAGCCGACCCGAGCAGCCTGCTGGCGGCGCTGGATACCGCCTTTGAGATGGCGCGTGCGGCGCTCGCGGCCGCTGCCCGCCGGGCAGGGTAAGAGCCGTTCCGGGAAAGCGCCGCGCGATCCGATCCATTGATTCGACCCCATCCGAGGGATGATAAAAGCGCTATTTGCGGTACTCTAACGGCCTTCCATCGGAAAATTTATCATGATCCCAAAAACCGCGTATGAGGTGCTTCCTTACGTCTATATCGGCGCCGGGTTCACTGCTGCCCTGTTTCTATATAATTCTTACGCCATCGTTTCGGGGATCCTATTCCTCACGGTTGCCGCCGTAATCTTTCGTATGCGTTTAAAAAATCGTACGGACAGGATGGAGCGCTTCGAGCGTCTTTATACGCGGGAGAAGAAAAAGAACGAGTAACCGTGAATTCGGGAGACGTGACCCTGCGGTATTGACATCTGCCGATCCGGTCATCACTTGGCCAACTCCAGAAAAAACGTTAGTTTGACGGCTTCCTTCGTCTTTGGATCCGTCCAATCACCGCTCCCCCGGAGCGTCGTCTTATCGAGCTTGGCACTGTACTTTGCGCCCGCCAGTATGCCGAGACGTTGCTCGGTGGCCCTGTATGCACTCACTAAGCTACCCACCACAGCCGCCGCAACCTCCTCCACAGCCACCGCATCCGCAACCCGCGGTACCGGAAGCACCCGAGTTTGCCGGGATCTGCGTCTGTTGGAACTTCTGGTCGAGAGGAGCCAAGCTGCTGGCCGCGAGGGTTGCGCTCCCTCCGAGCGCGACACCTTGGGGTTTGAGGATCAGCCAGTAGCAGGCCTTATTGATCCGCACGAAATCCTGAGCCTCGCCGAATCGGATCGCCGGATGCGGCCAAATGTCTGAAGGTGCTGGGTGCCCCAGCAGCCGCTCGTAGCTGTCAAACGTTTGCTGATACCACCCCGTGAATCTCTGTTGTTCGGCCCGTCCTCCCCAAGTCGGCTCATGATGCAGGGCCCTGCCAAGAACATTCGGGCAGAAGTCCTCCCAGTAGGATCGGCTGTAAGTCAAATGTAAGTGCCAGACCTGATCCACCGGATCGGAGGGTGTGACCCAATGGCCGGCGACCGTCGCCAAGAACGCGAAGCGCTTGTACTCCTCGATGACGCGCTGCGTGTAGTCCGTTGACCAGCCGTTTTCGCGTGCTACGCGTCGGCTGAAAGGCAGCTCACTGCCCGCCTGGTCCAATGAAAAGCCCAGAATGCGCTGCCACAATGCCGAGTGTTCGCTGGCGACACTATTTCGGTTATCAGAGTCTTGGTGGATCATGGCCTACTCCTTCGTAATTGCTCTTGGCGCCGGAACTGTGAGATGCGATCCCTGGAACAAGGATACACACGCGAGCGAGCATTGCGGGGGTGCTCTGCCAACCCGCCCGCGATCGCTGGCAAGCCGCGGTCTTTGGGGTGTGAGATGCGCTGAATATCAGCGATGGTTTCAGTAGAATAGCGTGGCGTTTTCTTTCTGAGCCTTGATCCTGAAGCGCTATGGCAAACGAGTGGGCGAATGTGCTTGTGCCTGGCCTCACCTGGACCTTGCAACTCCTGCAACAAGTCTGCATGGTGGTCGTGGCCGTTCTCATCGCCCTGCGCATGGGTTGGCTCAGAGCTGCCGTGTACGGCGCTAGGCGCAGCGCATGGCATGCGCTTATCACGGTTTGCTTGTTCACCATTCTGGCGGTTATCGGCACGCACAGCGGCATCGTGGTCAACATCGACCGCGGTGCCATCGGGGCGTGGCCCGCGGCATTGCCGACCCGATTGGCCGCCAATGAAGCGGTTATCAATTTTCGCGACTTGTTTGTCATCTCGGCGGGGCTCATCGGCGGCGCTTTATGCGGCTCGATCGTCGGCGTATTGTCGGGCCTGGAACGCTATGGCCTGGGAGGATTGAGTGCGCTGCCCTGTGCGATGTCGACTGTTTTGACGGGCGTTGGGGCAGGTATCCTGGCCCACTTTCGGCCTCAGCTCGTTAACAGGCCGACAATTGCGATCGTGGTGGGAAGCGTCTCAGTGGCAGTACAGATGGGGTTGATTTGGCAGTTTGCGCTTCCTCACGAGGATGCCCTGAAGCTGATCAACAAGACGGCCTTGCCGATGCTTCTAACGAACAGCGTGGGCGCCGGTTTGTTCATCTGGATGATGCAATTTCTGGATAAGGAGCTCCGGGCGCGCCAGGCGGAGATCCGCAGCTTACAGGCGCAGGTCGAGCCGCATTTCTTGATGAATACATTGAACGCTCTTAAACAGCTCATCCGCAGCGATCCCGAGCAAGCACGCGCGTATGTGGTCAAGTTGGGCCATTTCTTTCGAGCCACTTGGGAGCATTCGGCGGCGAATACCGTGACCCTCGATCAGGAATTGAAACATCAAGATCTCTACTGCGATTTCCAAAGGCTGCGCTTTGGCGAGGCCATGTTGCATTGTCGGCACGAGATTGATCCCAAGCTGCGAAACTGTCGAGTACTCCCCAATTCGCTACGAACCCTGGTCGAGAATGCGTTCACCCACGGTTTGCGCAAAGATCAAGCGTCACTGGAGCTCGTCATCTCCGCAGAGGCGCAACGCGACAAGCTCGTACTAACGGTGACCGACAATGGTCGTGGCATCGCGCCCGAGCGATCGGCCTTGCTCGGCCTTCGGCCTGTTGCGTCGAACCAAGGCACGGGTACCGCGCTCTATCAACTCCGACAAAGCCTGCAACTGACGTTTGGACGCAAGGCGCGGCTCGTAATTGAAAGCCGGCTCGGCACGGGGACCAAAGCCACCCTCACCTTGCCGCGGCGAGAGGCGGCATGGTAGAGAAGCTCCGCGTCGTGATCATTGACGATGAGCCACCGAACCGTGCGGAGCTAGGCGATCTCTTGTCGCACTATCCCGATATCGAGGTAGTCGGGGAGGCGAGTAACGTGGCCGAGGGTTGGGAGCAGGTGGAGGCGCAGGCGCCGGATCTGGTCTTTCTGGACATTCGCATGGAGGGCGAAACGAGCGGTCTAGACCTGGCGCGAAAGATCAATCGCATGAAGGTACCGCCTCGCTTGATCTTCGTCACCGCGTATCCGGAGCATTCTTTGGTATCGCATGACTATCACCCGGTTCAGTTCTTGACGAAACCACTCGAAGACGCGAAGCTCGCCGAAGCACTGGACTGGGTGCGCAAGGATCTCGCGCGTCCCCGCTCAGGGCCGGAGCGCACGCCGCAGCGTATTGCTATCTCCCACAACACCGAGAAGCTGCTCTACCAAAATAAGCAGGACCCCGCCGCGCGTCTGACCGATAGATCACACGGCACGGCTTACCTGCTACCTGAGGAAATTCAGTACATCTGTACGAGTAGAGAGAAGCCCAACAAGCTGGAGGTGCATTTGGTGCAAGGGGGAGCTCTGGTTAATGTACCCGGCTCGATGGAAGATTTTCAAGGGACTCTGAAGCCTCATGGCTTTCTTCGCATTCACAAGAGCTATATCGTCAACGTGCGCCACGTGCTTTCGTTGGGGACCCGGCACGGCGATACCGACGAATACGAAGTTGATCTCCGGGGAAGCAAGAAATCACTGCCTGTCGGTAGATCCTATCTGGCGTCGTTACGGGAAGCGTTGCAGTCGGCTTTGTCAACTTGTGAGCAGCAGGCGGGCTAAACACCCGCCCTTACCCGATTAGCTTTCAGTTCCCTCAAACAATCAGCACACAGGCAGTCATCGTAATAATCCATGATATTAGCGCGTTCTTCTCTTGAAAGATCTACACTGGAGCATTGACAGATCAGAACTGTGCCCACCTTGCACTCAAAGGTTACGCCGCAGCGAGGGCAAATCTTATCTTCGTGGCGTGGCATAGGAATGCACGATGATGGTTCCCTCTATACTTGCTCTCGCAACGCTTTTGCAGCGGCGACCATATTGACGAGCGCCGGCCGGGTCTCCGGCCACTTGCGGGTTTTCAGGCCGCAGTCGGGGTTGACCCAGAGGTTGCGGGCTGGCAGCACAGCCAGCGCTTTATGCAGGAGTGCAGTCATCTCCTGCTCGGTCGGAACGCGGGGCGAGTGGATGTCGTATACGCCTGGGCCGATCTCATTGGGATAACGGAAGCTTACGAAGGCGTCGAGCAACTCCATCTGCGACCTGGACGTTTCGATGGTGATGACGTCGGCATCCATCTCGGCGACGGACTCAATGATGTCGTTGAACTCCGAGTAGCACATATGGGTATGGATTTGAGTCTCGTCGACCACTCGGGAGGAGGCCAGTCGAAACGCTTCGACCGCCCAATTGAGATAGTCTTTCCAATCGGCCTGACGCGGAGGCAGTCCCTCACGGATGGCCGGTTCATCGATCTGGATGATACGAATCCCGGCTTTTTCGAGATCGCACACTTCATCGCGGATCGCCAAGGCGATTTGTTTCGCCGTGCTGGAACGCGGCTGATCATCGCGCACAAATGACCACTGCAGGATCGTGACCGGCCCCGTGAGCATTCCTTTGATGGGTTTCGCGGTCAACGACTGCGCGTATTTCGACCATTTCACCGTCATCGGCGCTTGGCGTTCCACATCGCCGTAGATGATGGGTGGTTTGACGCAGCGCGAGCCGTAGCTCTGCACCCATCCGTTACCGGTGAACGCGAAGCCATCCAAGAGTTCACCGAAGTATTCCACCATGTCGTTGCGTTCGAACTCACCGTGCACCAGCACGTCCAGACCCACGTCTTCCTGCCAGCGGATCGCCTGCTCGGTTTCCGTGCGGATCACCGCCTCGTACTGTTCCGGCGTGAGCTCGCCTTTCTTGAGACGAAGCCGGAGCCGTCTCACTTCATCGGTTTGCGGGAAAGACCCGATGGTGGTCGTGGGAAATAAAGGCAGATTGAGGTCCGCGCATTGCTTTTCCTGACGCACGCCAAAGGGGCTTTGGCGTTTGAGGTCGTCGGGACGGATGGTGGCAAAGCGCTGTTGCACCGCCGGTCGGTGGATCAAAGCGGACTGGCGACGGCTCTCCATGTTGAGCATATTTTCCTTGAGCTTGTCGGCATATTGCCGGTGAGTTTCGGGCTGCGCCAGTCCCCTCAGCGTGACGATCTCATCAAGCTTTTGCCGGGCAAAAGCCAGCCAGCCCTTGATCTCGCTAGGCAACGCCGCCTCGTCGTGTTCAAGCACCAGGTCACAAGGGGCGTGCAGCAATGAGCAGGAAGGCGCCAACGCCACGCGCTCACTGCCGAGTTTCTCCACGGCCTTGCTGATCAACACCAAAGAGCGCTCGAGATCATTCTTCCACACGTTGCGGCCGTCCACGACCCCCAGCGAGAGGCCAAGCTGAGGCGGGATCAGGGACAGCACCTGGTCCAGTTGCGCGGGCGCGCGGACGAGATCCAAGTGCAGGTAGTTTACGGGAAGACTCGCAGCTAGCTCCGCGTTATCCTCAAGTCCAGCAAAGTAAGTCGCGAGGATGAACTTGAGTTCGGGGCAGGCCCGGGTGATTGCGGCGTAGGCCGATTCATAGGCGCGCTTCGTCTCGTCCTGCAAATCCAGCGCGAGGAAGGGTTCGTCGATTTGGACATATTGTGCGCCGAGACCTTGGAGTTCGCCCAGGATCTGCAAGTAAACCGGTATAAGCCGGTCGAGCAGGTCGAGCCGATTAAAGCCCGGTACTTTCTCCTTGCCCAGGAGCAAGTAGCTCACCGGCCCGACCAAGACGGGCGTAGCGTTGATGCCGAGCGCTCTTGCCTCCTGAAACTCATCCAGAACCTTCCGTGAGGTCAAGCTAAAGGTCTGATCTTTCGTGAACTCGGGGACTAGATAGTGGTAATTGGTGTCGAACCACTTGGTCATCTCCATGGCAATGAGGTCGAGACCGTCTTTCTGATAGCCCCGCGCCATGGCAAAGTACAAATCCAACTCAGAACTATCAGGCTTATCGAGCAGCGGTCGGTAGCGCGCGGGGATCGCGCCGACCATGAGCGAAAGATCCAGCACATGGTCGTAAAACGAGAAATCGTTGCAGGGGATCAGATCGATGCCAGCCTCATGCTGGCGCTGCCAGTTGTGCCGGCGGATGGCCCGGCCAGCGTCTAGGAGTTGATTGAGGCTGATCCGGGAAGACCAGTAACTCTCGCAGGCTTTCTTGAGTTCTCTATGGCTACCAATACGCGGATAGCCGAGGTTATGTGTGAGCATGTGCACCTTTCCTTTCCTAGGTTAACGCGACCGATAACTTCGCGATGTCACCGCAGAAAGAGGAAGGAAGGCAGACACACCTCGCCCGTACGGGCACAATGGGGTTCCACCTAACCGAGCCTCGGACCGCGGAAGCATCGCCGCTGCGGATAAGGTAGGTCTCCTGGCTCGTAACTCTTTTGCCGCCCTTCCCATTCCGTCGCTGGAACAGTGGGCATCTCCGGCAAAAGCTTATGCGTTACTTACAGTTGCGCGACAGCTCGTGATTTGCACACGATTCCCTGTTACTTCGCGTTACGCGAAACCTTATCCCATGGATGAAAATCCAAGACTAAAAAGTGTAACCGTTTACTGTGCTTGTGTAAAACCTGTGGGGCGAAGTGGATACCCACTCTGCACTATTGACAATAGCTCAATCCCTAGACCATATTGTGCACGCTTCAGGTGTCCCTAAGAACGTTCGATCGAAGGGATGAAACGGGAAGCCGGTGCGCGCTCGAGTTTCGACCCGAGCGCAATCCCGGCGCTGCCCCCGCAACGGTAAGCAAGTAAGGGAATCAGCATCACGCCACTGTGCGTCAAGCATGGGAAGGCGCTGCTCCCGGGGTTTTTGAACCCACTCGCGAGCCCGGAGACCGGCCTGAAGGTGTTGCAATGGCATTGCGGAGGGTGATGCCGCGGCGCCCGGGCCGTTATCCCTTTTCCCGCCCTGCCGCCATTTCTCCGCGAGCCTTGCGCTATGTACCGTTATTGCGCGGGTGTGCGCGGAGGAGTAGCCATGCTATTACGCCGAATGCCGGCAGTCCTGCTGCCGCTTTGTTGTTATTCTTCATACGCTGCGGAGGAACCGATCGAGTTAAGCCCAATCATCGTCACAGCGACCCGGACCGCCCAGACAGCGGATGAGACGCTGGCCTCGGTCACGGTCATCACCCGCGCGGAGATCGAGCGCCGCCAGGCGACCTCGGTGCAAGAGGTATTGCGCGGAGTGCCCGGTGTGGGCATTGCGAACAGCGGCGGCTTGGGCCAGCCTGCGGGGGTGTTTTTACGCGGAACCGAATCGGACCAAGTCTTGGTCTTGGTGGATGGGCTCCGCACCGGCTCGGTCAGCGCGGGCACGACCGCATTTGAGAGCATCCCGATCGATGAAATCGAGCGCATCGAAATCGTACGCGGCCCCCGCTCAAGCCTCTACGGTTCGGAGGCCATCGGCGGAGTGATCCAGATCTTCACCCGCAAGGGCGGCGGTGGCTTACGTCCGAGCTTCAGTGCCGGAGGCGGGAGCCATGCGACTTATAAACTCTCGGGCGGGCTATCCGGCGGCGGCGAGCGTGGCTCGTTCAACCTGAGTGCGAGCCGGCTCGACACGGCGAGCTTCAACGCTTGCAGCAGCACGGTCGCGCAGCCTGGCGGGTGCTTCACTTTCGAGCCCGATGACGATGGCTATACCAATAACGCCGGCAGCGCCCGCTTCGGCTACCGCTTCGAGAACGGGCTCGAGGTCGATGCCCACCTCCTTCATGCCGAGGGTGCGAATGAGTTTGATCGAACCGATGATTTCAATGCCGTGCCGTCTGAGTTTTTCCATAACCGTAGCGATTACCTCCAGCAGACAGTCGGCGGCAAGCTGCGTTTCTCTCCCCTCGAGCCCTGGCTGGTAACCATCACGGGCGGCCGTAACCTCGACGAGCTCGATAGCGTTAACAATCCCGCGAGCACCGATGTCTTCGACAGCCAGCGCCAGAGCGCTTTGCTGCAGAACGATATCACGCTCGCGCCGGATCACCTCTTGACGGTCGGCTTCGATTATTATAAGGACTTGCTCGAAAGTAACCTGGTGTTTGCCGAGACTTCGCGCGACAACAAGGCCGGGTTTGCCCAGTATCAAGGCGCATTCAACAGCCTCGATTGGATCTTGGGTGTGCGCCAGGACGACAACCAGCGCTTCGGGAACGAGACCACGGGCAACGTGACGCTCGGTTACAGCTTCGGCCCGCTGCTGCGGCTGACCGCGGGCTGGGGCCGGGGCTTTAAGGCCCCGACCTTCAACGAGCTGTACTTCCCGGGATTCGGCGATCCCAACCTCGATCCGGAGCGCTCCGAGAGCGTCGAGGTCGGTGCCAATGGGACTGTCGTCGGGGTGCGCTGGTCGCTCAACGGCTATTACACTAAGTTGGATGAACTGATCGGATTTATCAGCGTGCCTGTTAATCCCGAGTTCCCCTTCGGCATCCGGGCCGCCAATGTCGAGGAAGCCCGCATCCTCGGACTCGAGGCGGTCGCGTCTACGCAAATCTTAGGATGGGACATCGCGGCTAATTTGAGCCTCATCGATCCCGAGGTTCGCGGCGAGGGCCCGAACAAGGGCAACGTCCTGCCCCGGCGCGCCGAACAGATGTTCCGATTCGATCTCGATCGGCGTTTCGGCCGTTTCTCGGTCGGGGCGACGGTCTATGGCGAAGGCCGCCGCTTCGACGACCTCGAAAATACCCGCCGGCTCGCTGGCTTTGTGCTCGTGGATCTGCGCGCCGGGGTCGAGATCTACAAGGGTCTGTTCCTGGAAGGGAAGGTCGGTAACCTGCTCGACAAGGAGTACGAGACCGCGGACTTCTTTAACCAGGATGACACCAACCTCTTCGTCACGCTCCGCTACCAGCCGGATGCACTTTAATTTCACCGAGTAACCAAAGGAGGAGACCGTCATGATCCCCGTACGTCCTCGATCCGCACTTGCCATCGGCCTCACGCTGGCCCTGCTCATGGCCGCCACCCGCAGTCATCACTTCGCCGCGACGCTACACCTGCCCGACGCCTCGTGGGCGGTGTTCTTCCTAGCCGGATTTTATCTGCGTCCGCTATGGATGTTTCCTGCGCTAATCGCTTTGGCCGGGGTGAGTGATTATGTGGCCATCGCCGGGTTCGGCGTCAGCGATTTCTGCGTGAGCCCTGCCTACGGCTTTTTGCTGCCGGCTTACGGCGCGCTCTGGCTCGCCGGCCGTTGGTACGCGGGCCGCCACCGTTTTGCACTCTCCACATTGATCCCGCTGGCGGACAGTGTGGTCATTGGCGCGGCGGTGTGCGAGCTCATCTCGAGCGGGGGCTTCTATTTCTTCTCCGGACGGTTTGCGGAAACGAGCCTTGTCGAGTTCGGCTTGCGGTTGGCGAAGTATTTTCCGCTCTCTCTGGAGAGCCTGGCCTTCTGGATGGGGATCGCGATCGTAGTGCATATCGTATTCACCTTGGCCGACAGCAACTTCATTCGTACACGCCGCCAGAGGGCGGGCTGAGCGGTGGACGCGACGGGCGAGGACCTCCACCGGGAACGCATGCAGCGCAAGAAGTCGGTGGTGGATGCCGCGATTGCCCGCGCGACTTGGTTCAAGGGGCCCCTTGACATGCGAATGAGAAGCATTATCATTAGCTGGTATGAGCATTCCTGCCAGATCCGAGCGGCGGCGAAGTGCCTGGGAGGGCGCGGGGACCCGCGGCACGGCCGCCCCGAAACGGCGGCTGGCGAGCGATGATCTTCTGGCCGGCCGGGATGAGGTTATCATCGAGCATGCCGGGCAGGAGTATCACCTGCGCCACACACGGGCCGGGAAGCTGATCCTGACCAAGTAATAATCTGATTAACTAGTTCAACGAGACGCGAGCCACCGCGTGCCCGACGGCACGAGGCAGCCAGCCCAAAACCTGTGGGAGGCTGTCACGTGTTCCGTCGAATCGCTTTGCCGGTCTTGATGTGGTCGATCTCCGCCGCCAGCGCGGAGGAGCCTCCGGCGGACCAGCCGGTCATCGAGCTTGAGGTGGTCACGGTCACGGCCGCCAAGACCGCGCGCTCGGCCTTCGAGGTCCCGGCCTCGGTGAGCATCGTCGGGCCCGAGCGCATCGAATCGGAGCAGCCGCAAAGCATCGGTGATCTGCTGGGTCCGCTCGGGGTGCTCCTCTATCCACGCACCGCCCTGACCCCGATGGGAGATCCGTCCGTATGAATCTCGAGACCACGCCCCCGCTCGATGTCCTCATGGCCGCCAGCCTGTATCTGATGACGCGCTACGCCGAAGAGAAGCGCCCCGAGACGGCGGTGGCGCTGGCCCAACACCTCCAGTGGATAGCCGAGCACCCGGAATGCGCGCGCTCGCCGCTCGCCAGGGCCTCCGCACACCTCTCCCAGCAGTGGCAGCGTATGGCGCGCCGGACATCCCTCGAACATTGCTTGCGTGAGGATCTACTGCGCTCGCGACGATTTTTTCACAAACTCTGAGCTATCCCGTACACACCACCACCCACTTAAAGAGGAATCTCTATGATGGATACCAACCCAGCCTGTCAGCTCCTCGACCTCGCCAACAACGAATTCTGCGGCATCCCGCTGTGCCCGCAATGCCAGGTCCTCCACCTGCGCATCGGGCCGTTGAGCCTGAAGCTCGCGCCACATGTCTTCCAGGCCCTGTGCGGCGCGATGCAGCAGGCCGCCGAAAAACTACCGGCGCATCTGCCCTGCGAGGCGTCGGACCAGAGCTGCCAGGACATTCGTCATTGAACCGAACCAAAAACCCCAAGGAGACACGACCATGTTGATGATCGGAAACTCGACACCGGACTTGGAGGTCGAGGCGCTCATGCCGGATGGCCGCTTCGAGCGCCTGCATCTCGGCGCGCTGGCCGGCCGCTGGGCGGTCCTGTTCTTTTATCCCAAGGATTTCACCTTTGTCTGCCCGACCGAGATCCGCGGCTACGAGGCGTTCGCCCCCAGGTTTCGCGAGGCCGATGCGGCGCTCCTCGGCGCGAGCGTCGATTCGGTCCATGTGCATCGCGCCTGGGTCGAGCACGGGCTCGGGAAGGTGAGCTTCCCGCTCATCGGGGATGTCACCCGCAGGTTGGCGCAGGCTTTCGGCGTGTTGCTGGAAGACGAAGGTGTAGCGGCGCGGGCGACGTTCATCCTCGATTCCCAAGGCCGCGTCGCGAGCGTTACGGCCAATGCCCTGGACGTGGGCCGCAGCGCGGCCGAGACGCTGCGGCTCGTCCAGGCCTTCCAAGCGGGCGGGCTCACCGCCTGCGAATGGCACCCGGGCGATGGCTTGCTGGTCGCGGCCTGAAGCGTGGAGAACGGTCATGACACGCACAGCAAGGCACCTCGTCGTTACTTTGGCCCTAATCGCACTAGTCGCGACGGCACCCTTAACCGCAAACGCTGCGCAGGGCCATTACCTGCAGCGCAACCTCATCACCAACTTCCGAGACAAGTACCGCACGCGGCTCGAAACCGGGCGCAAGACGCTCCGAAACAAGCGGGTCTTGAACGCCTGGGGCCTGGCCTTGCGCCCGGCCGGGGCGGGCGGACATTGGTGGATCGCCAATACCGATTCGGGCACCGTCGTGACCTACGTCGGCGATACCGATGCGACCCCGCTCTTCCAGGACGCCCTCAAGACGGTGCGGGTCGAGCCGGCGCCGGCCACGCCGGATCAATCGCCGACACCGACCGGTCAGGTCTTCAGTGGCTCGGACGAGTTCCCGTGCTCCGGCACGAGCTTCACCGGCGCCCCCATCGCCGCGCCGAGCCGGTTTCTCGTCGTGACCGAGGACGGCAACCTCCAGTGCTGGGCCGAGACCGGATCGAGCCTGGCGCAACGCATGCGCTCCTTCACCCTCGCCGTGAACGGGGAGGCGGACTCGGTGTACAAAGGACTCGCGATCACACCCTTTTCCTCCGGCAACCGCCTGTACGCCGCCAACTTCGGCCTGCGCCGGATCGACAGCTTCGACGGCGCCTACCAGCCGATCCTGAACGGCGCCTTCGATCTCCCCGCCGACGTGCCCGAGGATTTCGCGCCCTTCAACATCCAGTTCCTGGAATACGAGATCGACGGTAGTGCGAGGCACGGCCTGTTCGTCGCCTATGCCAAGACCACCGTCGATCCGGTCGAGGAAGAGCAGGGGCCGGGGCTCGGGTATATCGCGGAGTTCGATCTCGACGGCCGGCACCTGCGTACGCTCGGCCACACCCGGCGGCTCAACGCGCCCTGGGGAATGGCGGTGGCCCCCGACGGTTTCGGGCCGTTCTCCAAGCGGCTCCTCGTCGGTAACTTCGGCGACGGTACCCTGGTGGCCTTCGGCTTGAAAAGCGGGCGGCAACGGGGATACCTGCGCGGCCGAGATGGGCAGGCCATCCAGATCGATGGCCTTTGGGGCCTTGCCTTCGGCAACGGCGCGAGCCTCGGGCGCGCGAATTACCTGTACTTCACCGCCGGGCCGAACGGCGAGGCCGATGGTCTGTTTGGCAGCCTGCATTGGGCGGAGGACCTGAGGACGGATCGCGATGGCCGTCGCCGGCTGGAACGACACGCTCGCTGCCGGCAGGCCGGAGCCTGCGAGCGTCGCTTTCGAGCCCGAGCGCCCATGAGGGTGAATTATTCGTTTCCCAAAGGGGAGCGCGTCAGCGCGGGGAGGTCTGCTGCAAATATCTTAACAAACCGGCCAGCCACTCCTTCGTAGCCAGCCAGCACCAATGCATAAGAAAGGTCTGGCTATGCCAAATACTGTCAAACCTAGATGTAAACTCCCGCCAATTGTCCTTATATTGTCGATGCTTCCTGGCGCTGCGCCAGTCGTGGCGGCCGATGTGCAACAGGACAAACCCGTGGCTGGTGAGGACGAACAACCCGTCGTCCTTCCGGTGATCACCGTCACGGCGAATCCCTCGAATGAGATCGGTTACGTGGCAACGCAAAGCACCACCGGCACCAAGACTGACACGCCGCTCATCGAAACGCCGCAGTCGATCTCGGTCATTACCCGTGGCCAACTAGAGGCCCAGAATGTCAATAGTCTGGCGGAGGTCTTGCGCTACACGCCGGGCATTCAAGGGGAAACTTTCGGCTTCGAGCCCCGCGTCACACAGCTGAGGATCCGTGGCTTGGATGCTGCGACCACGGGCCTATACCGTGACGGTCTGCAGCTCAGAAACCCCGGGTTCGCCATCGGCTACAGCCTGGAACCCTATGGTGCGGAGCGCATCGAAGTGCTGCGTGGTCCTGCATCGGTCCTCTATGGGCAGGGCAGTCCGGGCGGCCTGGTCAATTATGTCTCGAAGCGGCCGACACGCCAACCGCTCCATGAAGTTGAATTCGAAGCAGGCAACTTCGATCGCCTGCAGGGCAAGTTCGATCTCAGCGCGCCGATTGACGAGGCGGGTGTGTTCTCCTATCGGCTGACGGGCCTTGTCCGCGACAGCGACACGCAGGTCGATTTCGTCAAGGATAACCGTATCTATATCGCGCCGGGGTTCACCTGGCGCCCGAGCGAAGACACCACGCTGACTTTTCTGAGTCATTTCCACCAGGACGAGACCCTTCCTTCCCAGCGTCTGCCTGCCGAGGGCACGCTGCGCTCCAACCCCAATGGCCGTATCCCGACGAATCGTTTCACGGGTGAGCCGGATGTCGATCAATACGACAGAGACGAATTTGCGGTCGGCTATCTGCTCGAGCACCGCATCGGCGATGCCTTGAGCTTGCGGCAGAATGTGCGCTACTACGACAACCAAGTCGATGACCGCACGATTTTCCCTACCGCGTTGCTGGCCGACCAACGTACCGTCAGCCGGGCCTTGTTCGAAAGCTTTGGTAAAGTGAAGGGGCTCACCGTCGACACCCAGGCCCAGTTCGATTTCACGACCTGGGCTATCCGCCATACCTTGCTGGCGGGTCTCGATTATCAACGCTTGAACGCGCGTTCGGTGCAAACCTTCGGCGCCGCTCCCAACCTCGACATCTTCAATCCGGTCTACGGGGCAGCCGTCGCGGCAGCACCGGTCTTCAAGGATGAGGCTACCACTCAAGAGCAGATCGGATTCTATCTGCAGGACCAAATCAAGTTTGCAGAGAAATGGATACTGTCCCTTGGCGGACGCCACGACCGGGCCAGTACCGAAACCAAGAACAAGTTGACGGGGACGCGCACCGGGCAGGACGACAGTGCATTTACCGGCCGTGCCGGCCTGGTGTATCGGTCCGATATCGGTCTGGCGCCCTATGTCAGCTATGCGGAGTCATATCTCCCTGCGATCGGGACCGATGCGGCCGGACAGCCGTTCGAGCCGGAGACCGGCCGGCAATACGAGGTCGGCGTCAAATACCAGCCGCCCGGCTGGAACAGCTTCGTGACCCTCGCTTATTTCGATCTCACCCGCGAGAATTTCCTGACACTGGATCCCGTCACCTTCGCGAATGTGCAGAGGGGCGAGGTCAGCTCGCGCGGCATCGAGCTGGAAGGCGTCGCCCGTTTTGATTTCGGGCTGAATCTGATCGCCAGCTATACCAGGCTGGACGCCGAGATTACGAAGAGTTCTTTCCCCGCCGAGGTAGGCGAACCGCTGGAACACGCATCGAAGCATAAAGCCTCGCTATGGGCGAATTACACGATCCAAGGGGGCGATCTGAAGGGTTTGGGTTTCGGCGCCGGCGTACGCCATATCGGATCTGCTTTCGGCAACAGCTTCGGGGCCAGGAACACCATCAAAGTGCCGGGCGTGACCCTGTTCGATGCGGCGGTCCATTACGACTACAAGCAATTCCGGTTCGCGGTGAATGCGCAGAATGTCTTCGACAAGGAATACGTCGCCACGGCCTTTACGAGCGGCGGAGAGTTCGCCACGTTTGGCCAGAGGAGCGCCGTGTTAGGGACTGTCACGTACCGCTGGTGAAGCCGCCACCTGGTCAAGTTTCAGACAATGCCACGGAAAGGTTTCTCCCGATGACCAAGACACAACCGCATTACGATGTGGTGATCGCCGGCGGCGGACCGGCCGGCCTCGCCGCCGGCCTGTTCACCGCCCGCTATGGGCTGCGCACGCTCATCCTCGATCGCGGCAAGAGCTCGCTACGGCAGTGCGCGCATCTCGACAACTACCTCGGTTTTCCCGGCGGCATCGAGGTCGCGGCCTTCCTCGATCTGGCGCGGACCCAGGCCGCCGACGTCGGCTGCGAGATCGTCAAGGAACGCGTGACGGCGGTTGAACTCGCCGCGGACGGCGGTCGGTTCGTCGTGCGCACCCGTGAGGGCACAGTGTTTCTCGCCGATCGCTTCGTTGCCGCCAGCACCTATGACGTGGAGTACTTGCGCGCGCTGAATGAACCGGCGCTGTTCGACGAGGCAGGGGAGTTCCGCCGCGCGCCGCTTGACGCCTACGGGCGAACAGTCGTCGACGGCCTTTATCTCGCTGGGCCGCTGGCGGGTATCGAGAACGAGGCCTTGGTCAGTGCCGGCCAGGCGGCGCAAATGGCGCTGGGACTGATCCGCGATGTTTGCCATGCCGGGGGCCTGTGGGACGCGATTGCACGATACCTCGACTGGCAGGTCTGGCAGGGTTGCTACGACGGCAAGCGCTGGGCCGAACAGGTTCATGAATATTTCAAAGACACCGTCCCCGAGTGCGCCGATCTCGGTCCGGCCCGCGTCCAGGAGATGATCGAGCAATGGATGCACAGAAAACGGGATCAGCAACTGGACAAAGCCGAAGTCAAACGACGCCGCGAGCGTCGCTGGCGCATGCTCGCCGAACACCTGGAGCGCCTGGCCCCGAAGAACACACACCGCGCAGGTCCGCGCGTCAGGTCTGACGGTATCGCCGAGCATCGCGAGTCAGCGGAAACGAATTTTCAGCAAGCAAGTTAAGGATGGAACCATGAAGGACGACAACACCGCTTTTCTTGAAATTCGACCGGATACCGATGCGCAGCGACATCGCGACAATCCGTTCATTTTTGACCACCGCAGTCTGCGCGATTACCGGGAAGGCATTCTGAGAGTCGTCGAGCTCATACAGAGAAAAATGTCGGTGGTGGACAAGCCCTTCAGCGGCGTGTTGCCGCATGAGCTGGCGGTCAAGTTCGAGAATGTCGATCTGGATCGGCCCTTCGCGCAGCTCAGCGACGCGCTCGCGGAAATCGAAGAGTTGTACCTTAAAGATGCGATCTATTTTCATCATCCCAGGTATGTGGCCCACCTCAACTGTCCGATCGTGGTCCCGGCCATCCTTGCCGAAGTCATCTTGTCGTCGATCAATTCGTCGTTGGATACCTGGGATCAAAGCGCGGGCGGTACACTTATCGAACAGAAGCTGATCGATTGGACCGCAGAGAAGATCGGTTTGGGCCCGCAAGCGGACGGCGTGTTTACCAGCGGCGGAACGCAATCGAACCTGATGGCGATGCTGCTGGCCCGTGACAGCTTTTGTTCGAAACAATTGAATGGCGCCGCCAAGATTCAGGGGCTACCCGAGGGCTTTCGCAAACTGCGCATCTTCGCCTCGCAAGCGAGCCACTTCAGCGTCCAGAAGTCGGCGGCGATACTTGGCCTGGGCTACGAGTCCGTGATTTCAGTTGCCTGTGATCGTCATTTCAGAATGGACGTGCGCGCGCTGGAGCGGGAGATCGGGAATTGCCTGGCGCGAGGCTTGACGCCTATGGCGGTCGTGGCCACCGCCGGCACGACGGATTTCGGAAGCATCGATCCGATGACAGAAATCGCGGAGCTATGCCGCGCCCACGGCTTGTGGATGCACGCGGACGCGGCCTACGGCTGCGGCCTGCTGGTGTCTCCGCGGCACCGCCACTTGCTCTGCGGCATCGAACAGGCGGATTCGGTCACGGTGGATTACCACAAGTCCTTCTTCCAGCCGGTGAGTTGCGGCGCCTTCTTCGTGAAGGACAAAAAGAATCTGTCCTGTGTCACCCACCACGCTGAATACCTGAACCCGACAAGCCAGCTCAAGGACGGGACGCCGAACCTGGTCAACAAGAACATTCAGACGACGAAACGGTTCGACGCCTTGAAGCTCTGGCTGACGTTGCGCACGATGGGCGCGGACAACATCGGCAAGGCCTTCGACCGCGTCGTCGATCTGGCAAAACAGACGTATCGCCTGTTTCTTTTGGACGAAGCCATTGAAGTGATCCACGAGCCGCAGCTGAGCACGATCGTGTTCCGCTATCGCCCCTTGCACTCGCATTCGGACGAGGAAATCGACGCCGCCAACGCCTACATCCGCAAAGCGCTGTTCCGCTCGGGCGAAGCGGTCGTGGCCAGCACCAAGGTGGAAGAAAGACGATACCTCAAGTTCACCTTGCTCAATCCGACCACCACGATCCGCGATATTCGGGAGATCGCCAGTCTGATCAAACGTCACGGACACCAGTACTTCAGCCACCGCCAAAAACGCGCCGCCAACGCCGTCGCGGGGTTGATGACGGCTTGACCACGGAGACGGACGATGCGTGATGCGATCTATGATTTCGCGGGTATCGGCATAGGGCCGTTCAACCTGGGGCTGGCCTGCCTCAGCGAACCCATTGACGGATTGGACGGCATATTCCTCGACCAGAGCGAAGGCTTCGACTGGCATCCTGGTATGCTGCTGCAGGAAGTTAGGTTGCAGACGCCATTCCTGGCGGACCTGGTAACGCTGGCCGATCCCACGAGCCCGTTCAGTTTCCTGAACTACATCAAGCAGCAGGGAAGAATTTATTCTTTCTACATCAGGGAGAACTTCTTCCTCAAGCGCACTGAGAGGCTGTGAATCAATTGTCATTTGACGGTAGTTCAGACACAGATATGACCGTCGGTCGAGGCGTTGAGGTAGATTTCGCATCCGAGCGGTATGTGCCGGAGGCGGCAACGATGGG
>Ga0136615_10000131_pt1 | contig 30366 bp, 24 predicted proteins | sample AntDrymUQ2882206_2_FD_106647 | JGI IMG/M metagenome (GOLD analysis project Ga0136615, IMG submission 106647) | Polar desert sand microbial communities from Dry Valleys, Antarctica - metaG UQ288 (22.06) | ecosystem: Environmental > Terrestrial > Soil > Desert | place: Antarctica: Dry Valley... | reverse complement strand
GCGTGCTGTTCCTCGATGAGCTGGCCGAGTTCGATCGGAACGTGCTCGATGCCCTGCGTCAGCCGCTGGAGGACGGCACCGTGGAGCTGGCTCGCGCGCGCGGCTCCGTCCGTTACCCCGCGCCGCTGCAGTTGGTGGCGGCCATGAACCCGTGCCGCTGCGGATGGCACGGGGACCTTCAGCGAGCGTGCCGCTGCGGCCCGACCGATCCCGACCGCTACGTCCGGCGGGTCAGCGGGCCGCTCCTGGATCGCCTGGACCTGCGTGTGGAGATGCCTCGCGTGGAGCCGGCGGATCTGGTCGGCGCCCCGCCCGGCGAATCGAGCGCCGTCGTCTCCGCACGCATCGCGGAGGCGCGCGCTCGCGCCCTCGGGCGCGACCGCCACCGGCCCAATGCACACCTTCCCGGCGGGGCCGTGGTCTCAGCCTGCCGTCTTGGGCGTTCGCAGGAGCGGCTGATGCGTGACCTGGCCAGCGCCTCAGGCATGACCGCCCGCGGCGTGCACCGCGTGCTGCGCGTGGCCCGCACCATCGCGGACCTCGGAGGTCGCGAGGGCGTCGCCGATGATGACCTGCTGGCTGCCGCGGGCTTGCGCGACCCGGCGGGTCTGCCTGCACTGGCCGTCTGACCAGCACATGGCGGCGGCGATGACAGAGCGGGAAGCGTGGCTGGCGCTGGCCTCCGTGACCGGTGTAGGTGAGACCATCTTCTGGGCACTCATCGCGGCTCACGGCGGTGCGGCGGACGCGCTACGTGCCGTGGCGTCCGGCTGGAAGCCGAGGGATGACGAGTCGCGCATCATCCGGTCCACGCGGCTGGCGATCAGCGAGGCGTTCCGGGATCCGGGCGCCGTAGCAAAGCGGGTAGCTGCCCTCGATCTGTGGACCGTGACCCCATTGGACCCCGGCTATCCTCCGCGGCTGCGTGACATCGATCCACCACCCGCGGTCATCTTCGGCTGGGGGGACCGCGCCTGCTTGACGGCGGAGCGCACGGTCGCCGTGGTGGGCACGCGCCGGCGACATTGAACGGCCGGCAGATGGCCGCACGCATCGCCACCCGGCTGGTCGAGGCGGGCGCCGTGGTCGTGTCCGGACTGGCCATCGGCATCGATGGCGCCGCACACGCGGCGACGGTCAGCGCCGGGGGGCTGACGGTGGCGGTCATCGGCGGTGGGCACAGCCACCCGGGTCCAGGGGCGCATCGGGGTCTTGCCCGGACCATCGTAGATACGGGCGGGGCCGTGATCTCGGAGCTGGCCCCGGACAAGATGCCCAGTCAGGGCACTTTCCCGCGCCGCAACCGGATCATCAGCGCGCTGGGTGACACCACCATCGTCGTGGAGGCGCCGGCACGCAGCGGCGCACTCATCACGGCGCGTCACGCGCTGGAGCAGGGCCGCTCCGTACTGGCCGTGCCTGGGCGACCCGGCGATCCGTCCGTGGCGGGCTGCCTGTCATTGCTGCGAGACACGCCGGCACGCCCCCTCACGGGCCTCGACGAGATGATCGTGGACCTAGGCTACGACACGGCGCCGGCAGGCAGTGCTTCCACGACGCGCCTGTCGCTGGCCGCGGCGCTGGCACTTCTGGGACCCGCGGAGCGGGCCGTGGCCGGGCGGCTCGTCCAAGGCCCGGCCGCCGCCGATGCGCTGGTCGCCGCGACCGGCCTCACCCCGCCCGTCGTATCGGGGGCCATCACGCTCCTGCTCCTGCGCGGATGGATCGCAGCCATGGGCCCAGCCTATCTCCCGGCCGGTCCGCTGCTCTCGGCGGACCTCCGGTGAGTCTGGCCCCGGACCACCGGCTGGCTATGCGCGCGCCCGGGTCGCCTCTATGGTCGTGCCGTGATCAAGGACGTCGTCATCCACATGCAGAACGAGCAGCCGCTCAAGGCCGACGTGGAGCGGATGCCCACGGCCGCGGACGCCTGCCTGGTGTGCACCAACCTCCGGTCCCTCAACGGCACCAAGCCGCGTTGGTCGGACCATATCGACTCGTGGTTCATGATCCCCATGAGCGTCATCCGGTTCGTGGAGGTACCGCGCACTTCCCTCGCCGGCGTGGAGGGCGTCATCCCGCTGGATCCCTCGGTATCGGGTGAAGCTGAGCCGCATGTCTTCGAGGACCTGGAGCCAGACGCGGACCTGCTGCGGCGCATCCGGGAGGCCTGAGCAGCGACCCACGACGGATCCTGGATCGCGTTCCGCGAGGCCTTTCGCCCCCGCGCGCACGCCCGCGCCGGAGCGCCCTGAGACCCGGCTCCACTTGCCGGAAGCGCCGTACACCGGTGCTAGACTCCCGCCCGTGACGAAGAACCTCGTGATCGTCGAGTCGCCGGCCAAGGCCCGTACGATAGAGCGCTACCTGGGTGCTGACTTCCAGGTGCTCGCTTCCTATGGCCATGTGCGAGACCTGCCGGAGAACCCCGGCAAGGGCAAGTTCGGCGTGGACGTGGACCACGACTTCGAGCCCGAGTACGTCGTCTCCGAGGACCGCCGCGGCCACGTCGAGAAGATCACCCGCGAGGCGCGCAAGGCGACCTCCGTCTATCTCGCCACGGACCTCGACCGCGAGGGCGAAGCGATCGCCTGGCACGTAGCGGAGGCCGCCCGGGTGCCGCTCGACAAGCAGCATCGCGTCACCTTCAGTGAGATCACCCAGCGCGCCATCCTGGATGCGTTCGCGCATCCCCGCTCCATCGATGTGAACCTGGTCGATGCCCAGCAGACCCGGCGCATCGTGGACCGCCTGGTGGGTTATACCCTGAGCCCGCTGCTCTCCCGCAAGGTCCGTGGGGGGCTCTCCGCTGGACGCGTCCAGTCGGTGGCCGTCCGCCTGGTGGTGGAGCGTGAACGCGAGATCACCGCGTTCGAGACGCACGAGTACTGGACCCTCGAAGCGCTCCTGGCCACGGCCACCGGGGAGGTCTTCTTGGCCGAGCTGGTCAAGATCGACGGCAGGACGGCAGAGGTTCCCGACGAGGACGCCGCCGGCGAGCACGCCGCCGCCATCCGAGCCGCCCGGCCCGTCGCGGACAAGGTCTCCGTGAGGGCCAGCAAGCGCGGTCCCGCAGCGCCCTTCACCACCTCGACCCTCCAGCAGGAAGCCAGCCGCAAGCTCTCCTACAGTCCCAAGCGCACGATGTCGGTCGCTCAGCGTCTCTATGAGGGCATGGAGATCGATGGCGAGCCGGTGGGCCTCATCACCTACATGCGCACCGACTCGACGGCCATGGCGGGTGATGCCCTGGGCGAAGCGCGTGAGGTCATCGCCGGGCGCTACGGCCCGGACTACACCATGCCCAAGGGCCGCCTCTTCAAGACCAGGTCGAAGGGCGCCCAGGAGGCGCACGAAGCCATCCGCCCGACCAACTTCAGGCGCGATCCGGAGTCGCTGGAACGCCACCTCAAGCCCGACGAGCTGCGTTTGTACCGACTGATCTGGCAGCGCGCCCTGGCGTCGCAAATGGCCGAGAAGCGCCTGGAAACCACCGCCGCGGAGCTTTCCGCCGGTCGCTACGGCCTGCGCGCCAGCGCCACGCGCACCCTGTTCGATGGCTTCTCGCGGGTGTACACGGAGGGTCGCGACGACGAGGCCGCCGATGAGGAGGAGCGCGAGCGTCAGCTGCCGCCGCTCGGAAAGGGGGACGTCACCGACGTACGCGAGGTGACCCCCAGCCAGCACTTCACCGAGCCACCGCCGCGCTACAGCGAGGCGTCGCTCATCAAGGCGCTGGAGGAGAACGGCATCGGCCGGCCGTCGACCTACGCCGCCACGATCTCCACGATCATGGACCGGGGCTACGTGCGCCTCGAGGAGCGGCGGCTGCGCCCGGAACCCATCGGCGAGATCGTCACCGATCTCCTCGTGGAGCACTTCGGTGAGTTCGTGGACCTGGGTTTCACGGCGGAGATGGAGAAGCGCCTCGACGAGGTGGCGCGCGGCGAGCGGGCCTGGGTGCCGCTGCTGCACGAGTTTTACGGGCCGCTCAAGGAGTTGGTGGACACCAAGCGCAAGGAGCTCAAGCGCGCCGACTTCACCACCGAACCGACCGACGAGGTGTGCTCGGAGGGGCACGCCATGGTCAAGCGGATGGGGCGCAACGGCTGGTTCCTGGCCTGCTCGCTGTACCCCGAGCACAAGGAGTCACGTCCGCTCCCCGGCGAGGAGCCCGAGGCGCTGGAAGCCGAGGGCGTCGGTGAGACCTGCCCCACCTGCGACCAGGGAACGCTGGTGGCCAAGCGGGGCCGGTTCGGCGTCTTCGCGGGATGCTCACGCTATCCCGACTGTGACTACATCAAGAAGACCGGCCCGCCGCCCCCCCCGCCGCTGCCCTTCGAGGTGGAATGCCCTAAGTGCGGCCAGGGCCTGATCACGGTCCGGCGCGCACGACGCACCGGCAGCGTCTTCTTCGGCTGTTCGCGTTACCCGGCCTGCGACTTCACAACCAGCCGCGAACCGGTCGGGGCGCTCCACGACGCCGACGCTGGGCCGGTCGCGCGCAACGGCGAGACGGGCATCTGCCTGCGCTGCGGCGCGGACGTGCCGCTCGCGGAGCCCGTGTCCGTCGGCCAGAAGCTGCCCGGCGGCCCGCCTGACCCCGGGGCTATCGCGCCGCGCCGTGGCCGAAGCGGCAGCGCCACCGGCCGCACAACGGCTGGTGCCCGGAAGGCCAAGGGCGCCGCGGCACGTCCGTCGTCGGCGGTCCGCCCGGGTCGCCGCCGGCCGCCGGCCGCCAACGCCGCGTGAGCGGGCCGGAAAGCGTGCCGCAGGGCGCGCGACCGGCACTCGATCGGTTCCTCGGCTCGCTGGAAGCCAGTGGCGCCTCCGAACACACCCGGCGCGCCTACGCCACCGGCGTCGGCCGGTTCATCGTCTGGCTGGCCGATCATCCCGAGGACGGCCGTGATTGGCGCGAACCATCGCGCCGGCAGCTCCGCGCCTACCTTGGCGCGCTGGATGCGCAGGGTCTCTCCCGCCGCTCCGTGAGCAGCAGGCTCGCCGCGCTGCGCTCCTTCTACCGGTACGCGCGCCGTCAGGGCTGGGTAGCCGGCGATCCGTGGTCGGCCGTCACGACCCCGCGGTTGCCCCGTCGGCTCCCGGCGGTGCTGGAGGTCGGTGAGGTGGAAGGCGTCCTTGACGCCATCGGCGGATCGGGTGGCCCGCTGCTTCTGCGCGATCGCGCCATCGTCGAGACGGCTTACGGCGCGGGCCTGCGCATCAGCGAGCTGTGCCAGGCACGGGTGGCAGATCTGGACCTTCGCCGCGCAGAGCTGCGCGTCCTGGGCAAGGGCCGCAAGGAGCGCATCGGCCTGTTGGGCGCGCCCGCCATCGACGCCCTTGACGAATACCTGCGCGATGGGCGCCCGCGGCTGCGCGCCGCGGCGGAGGGACCTGACCCCGGCACGCTCTTCCTCAACGCGTCGGGCGGCGCGCTCACGGTGCGCGGCCTGCGCTATCGAGTCGATCGACTATTCCGCCTGGCCGGTGTACCGCGAGGCGCCTCGCCACACACGCTGCGTCACTCGTTCGCCTCGCATCTCCTCGAAGGCGGCGCAGACCTGCGCGTCGTTCAGGAGCTGATGGGCCACGCCAGCCTGGCCACGACCCAGATCTACACGCACGTATCGCCCGGCCGGCTGCGCGATGCCTACCGTGATGCCCACCCGCGGGCCAGCCTCGAGACCCGCCCGCCGCGACCGTGACGGCCCGCAACCTGGCGCGGGCGGGGGCCATCGTGAGCGTCGCCTATCTGGGCTCTCGCTTGCTCGGCTGGCTGCGTCTGGTGGTCATCGCCAACCTGTTCGGCGCAGGTTCGGACCTGGACGCCTACTTCACGGCCTTCCGCATCCCCGATCTCATCTATCAGCTGGTAGCGGCAGGCGCCGTGTCCTCGGCGCTGATCCCCGTCCTGGCGGGCCTCCTTCACCGGGGCCAGCGCGATCACGCCTTCCGGGTCGTCTCCACGGTCATCAATGCCCTGCTCATCGCGCTCATCGTGGTCTCGGTCGTGATGGCTGTCTTCGCCCCCGAGATCGTGCCCATCCTGGCGCCCGGCTTCGACGTGGTGACGACCGAGCTGACCATCCGCCTGACCCGCATCATGTTGCTGTCGCCCATCCTGCTGGCCATGGGCGCGGTCATCTCCGCGGTGCTCAACGTGGAGAACCGCTTCGCCGCGGCGGCCCTGGCGCCGCTGCTCTACAACGGAGCGATCATCGGCTGCGCCATCGTCCTTTCACCATGGCTGGGCATCGATGCCCTGGCAGTGGGCGTGGTGGTGGGCTCGTTCCTGCACGTCGCGGTCCAGCTCCCGGCGCTCCGCGGCCGCTTCCGCTACGACCTCGTGCTGGACCTGCGCGATCCGGCGGCACGCCAGACGTTCCTGCTCATGGGTCCGCGCGCCATCGGCCTGGGCGCCAGCCAGGTCACCTTCATCGTCAACACGACGCTGGCCACCGGCCTCGCCGCCGGCTCCGTGGTGGCCTACAACGTCGCATTCACCATCCTTCAGATTCCCATCGGGATCATCGGTTTTCCCCTTGGGGTGGTCCTGCTGCCGACCATGTCCAAGGCTCTGGCGGCCGGCTCCGTGACGGAGTTCGGGCGAGTGGTGGTGCAGGCACTGCGCCTGGTGCTCTTCGTGATGCTGTTCGTGACCGTGGTCGGTCTGGTCCTGCGCCGCCAGACCGTGAGCCTGCTGTTCGACTACGGCAACTTCGACGCCCAGGCGCTGGCGTTGACCTCGGACACGCTGGCCTTCTTCCTGCTGGGCACGGCGGCCCACTCCATGAACGTGATCCTTGCCCGGGCCTTCTATAGCGGTCAGGACACCCGCACGCCGGTGACCGTGGCCGTCGCCTCGGTCGTGGTGAACGTGGCCATCTCCGTGGCCACCGTCGGCTTCCTGGGGCTGCCCGGACTGGCGCTGGGCATCGCCCTGGGTGGCTGGCTGGAGGCGACCGTGCTGGCGTTCCTGCTGTGGCGGCGCAGCGCCTCGCTCGACATGGGGGCCCTGATCATGGCGATGGGCATCTTCGGCATAGGGGCGCTTCTGGCGGGCGTCGTCGCCTTCGCTACGGTGCGTCTCACGGAGCTCGGCCTTGGTATCGACCCTGGAAAGTCAGGGCTGCTGCTCCAGGTCGGGCTGGCCAGCACGACTGCGGCGGTGACTTACCTGCTGTACAGTCGGGCGGTGCGTGTCCCCGAGCTGCCCCGCGCCCTCGGGTTGATCCGTTCGGCCCTACGTCGCGGATGAGCGCACCCACGGCCGCGGCTCGTTCAGAGCCTGAACGGGCGACCCGGATCCGCCGCGATCCGGCCGAGTGGGATGCTTTCGTGGCCGCAGCTCCCCAGGGCAGCTTCCCGCAGCTCACCGCCTGGGCACGCGCCAACGCTCAGAAAAGCTGGCGTGTGTCGAGGGTCGCACTGGCGAGCAGCACGGGCCTCGTCGGTGCTCAGATCCTGGTCCATCGTATGCGACCCAGCCCCTGGTCGCGCGGGTACGCACCGCGCGGACCCTTGGCCGAGGATCTGGATGAGAAGGCGATCACCGACTTCACCGCTTCGGTCCGGGCAGCCTCCCGACGTCTGCGCCTCTCACACCTGGTGATCGATCCGGAGCTGCCCGCGGGTCATGCCGCCGAAGGGTGGCTGGAAGGTCTGGGCTGGCGACGCATCGGGGCCATCCAGATCAACCGCACGCGGGTGGTCGACCTCGCGCTTCCCGAGGAGGCACTGTGGTCGGGGCTGCGGGCAAGCGCGCGCTGGTCGGTGAACAGGGCTCGTCGCGCGGGCTACGCGACCGAGGATGCCGGCCAGGCCGGCATGCCCGACTTCGAGCGGATGTACCTGGAGACGGCCCGCCGTGTCGGCTTCCGCCCCGCCGCCGCCTTCCGCACCGTCTTCCGGGAGTTCGAGACCGATGGTGCCGCGCGGTTGCTGCTCGCCCGTGCCCCGGGCGGGGAGGCCGTGGCCACGCTCGTGTTGCTGACCTGCGGCCGGCGCATCATCGAGTTCTACGGCGCTTCCACGCGGGAGGGGGCACTTGGCCGCGCCAACTACCTGCTGAAGTGGGAGGCCATCCGGTCATCTCGCGAGCGTGGCTTCTACAGTTATGACATGTGGGGCACCGATGAGCGGGGCGTGGCCGAGTTCAAGGCCGGTTTCGGGGGCGAAGAGCGCGAGTACATCGGTGCCTGGGAGCTGGTCACCGACCGGCCTGCTCGATGGGTCCTGGACTCGGCGAGTCGTGCCCGTGGCCTGGCCGGTTCCATCCGGCGGGGGGGGCCGCGCTGGAGGCCCGCAGCATCGTCGAGGGAGGCGACCGGCCGCGACGAGGCAGTACAGGTGTCGCAGGTGCTCACGGATCCGCCTGCCGGCTGGGATGAGCTCACCGTAGCGTTGCCCGGCGGACATGTGATGCAGGGCACGGCATGGGCGCGGTATCGGCTGTCACAGGGTGCGCGACCGCGCTACGTGCTCTTCGATGATGGCCGGGCAGCGCTCGTCATCCTGCGGTCCTCTCCGCTGCTGCCCGGTGCCACGGCGTCCGTGCGACGCGGACCCGTGCATGCCGGCGATGGGCCGGAGCGCCTGGCCTCCCGCGCGGCCGCGCTCGCGGAGTACCTGCGCAGGGAAGGGATCAGAGACCTCTTCATCGACCCTGAGATCGACGCCGATCCACGCTACGAGGCGGCCATGGATGCCCGCGGGTTCCGCGTGGCGGCCGAATTCCAGGCTTCCATCCACGTCATGCGCCTGGCCCTGCCCGACGGCTGCACCGAGGCATCGGTCTTCGCCGGCTTCACGAGATCGACGCGTCAGCGCATCCGCGCTGCAGAGAAAGCCGGCATCACCGTTCGCGACGACACGGACGGGCACCTGCTTGACGCCTTCGCCCAGCTGCTCCGGGAACGCGCTCAGGACCTGCGCATCGACCTGCGGCCCGAGACGGGATACCTGACCGCATGGCGGCATCTCGTGGCGGCGCGCCAGGCCAGGCTGCTGGTGGCGGAGCACGAAGGGGAGCTGCTGGGCGCGCTCCTTCTTTACGTGCAGGGCGGAATGCTGTCCACGGCATACTCCGCGGATCGTGCCTCGCTCCGGCGTCGCTTCCCGGGAGCCATGCACCTCGTGCGCTGGGCCGTGATCCGCGAGGCGTTGGCAGCCGGCATGTCAGCCGTGGAGCTGGGTGGCGTGGACCTGCCCGGTCACCGCGACCTGCCGCGCCCTGATGAGCCGAACCACGGGCTGTTCGAGCACAAGCGGTCGTTCGGTGCGGAGTGGATCGTCCGGACGCCGGCTCGCCGCATCGTGCTGCGACCCCTGGCCGAGCGGCTGGCGGCGACCCGTCAGGGAGTGCTGACCAGAGCACGCTCGCTCCGCGTCCGCCCGTGACCGCACCGATCTCCTCGGCCCGCGTGTCAGGGCTCGCGTCACTGGCAGACCTCCGAGGCGACGATGCTGCGTGGGACGCCTTCGTGGCCGAGTCCGCCGCGCCGTCGCACATGCAGCGGACAGCGTGGGCTCGGGCCAAGGCCGCGAATGGTTGGCGCCCGTTGCGCGTCGTCGCGGACGGCGGCTCTGGGCCCATCGGCGCCCAGGTCCTGTTGCGGAGGCTGGGTCCTGGACCCTTCTCGCTGGGATACGCGCCGCGGGGACCCATCGCCACGACCTTCGACGGGGCAAGCATCGCGGCCCTCACGGGCGCCCTTCGGAGAGCGGCCAAACATCACCGGCTGACGCATGTGACGGTAGACCCCGGGCTGGAAGGGGAGGGTCCTGGTGAGATCCTGCGGGCCGCGGGCTGGCAGCCGGCTGAAAAGGTCCAGCAACACACCACCCGGCTCATCGACCTGGCGCGACCGGAGGCAGAGCTCTGGTCCGGCCTGCGCTCCAAGTGGCGCCAGTACGTTCAGAAGGCTCGTCGCGGCGGCTATGCGACGGAGGATGTCGGCGAAGCCGGTCTGGATGCCTTCTTCGCGATCATGGTCGATACCGCACGACGGCGTGGCTACATCCATCGTTCTGCGGATGCCTACCGACAGACCTACCGCGCCTTCGCCGATTCGGGCAGCGCACGGCTGCTCCTGGCCCGCGCCCCGGGCGGCGATGCCGTGGCCACGCTGATGCTGATCGGCTGCGGCCAGCGGATGACCGAGGTCTATGGCGGCTCGACCCAGGAAGGGGCCGAAGGCCGAACCAACTACTTGCTCAAGTGGGAGTCCATCCGCTCCTCCCAAGAGCGTGGTTTCACGAGCTACGACGTGTCGGGCACGGATCTGCCTGGCCTGGCCGCCTTCAAGGCAGGCTTCGGTGGCCGAGAGGTGACCTATTGCGGCACGTGGGACCTGGTGACGCTGCCGCTCCTGCGAGACGGGCTGGTGCGCGCTCGACAGGGCTATGTCCGGTTGGCGCGCCGGCGACACGGCTCGGTGGCTGCTGCGATCCCGGGCGGCCCGGCATCCCCTGATGGGTGACGGGCTGCGCCACCCGCTGGGCGAGCTGGTGGGACTGCTGGAGGCCCGCGGCCTGCTGCGCTCCGTGCTGTCGGCTGGCCCTCTGCCACCGGCCGGCGTGGTGATCACCCACGTCAGCCAGGATTCACGCCGCGCAGGCCCCGGTGTCCTCTTCGTCGCCGTCCCCGGCCAGCACGCCGACGGGCATGCCTTCGCCGCCGCGGCCGTCACTGCCGGGTCGCCCGCCGTCATCGCGGAGCGCGCGATACCGGGCATCGCCGTGCCGCAGCTGCTGGTGCCCGCGGCACGCCCGGCCCTGGCGCTGGCGGCGTCATGGGCAGCGGGGATGCCCTCCCAGCGGCTGGGCGTCGTGGGTATCACCGGCACGGACGGCAAGACCACCACGGCCCACCTGCTGCGCGGCGTCATGGCCGCCTGTGGCCAGCCGGCCGGCCTGGTCGGAACCATCGACGTCATCGTGGGCGGGCGGAGCCTGGGCAACCCCGCCAGGTCGACCACGCCGGAGGCGCCCGAGCTGCAGGACCATCTGGCCGCCATGGTCGAGGCGGGCGACCTCTTCGCCATCGTCGAATCGACCTCTCACGGCCTGGCCCAGGACCGTGTCGCCGAGGTCGCCTACGACGTGGGCGTACTGACCAACATCAGCCAGGAGCACCTGGAGTTCCATCGCACCCACGAGGCCTATCGGGCCGCCAAGCGTTCGCTCTTCGAGCGCCTGGCCGTGGCGCCCGGCAATCCCGAGAAGGGCTGGGGCAAGTCGGCCGTGATCAACCGGGACGACCAGTGGGCCGATGAGTTCGTGGCAGCCGCGCGCGGCGCGGGCGCCACGGTCCTCACCTACGGGTCCGATCCGACCTCCGGTCCGGACATCCTTGCCACGAGCGTCCGTGAGGACGCCACGGGGATCTCCATCAGGGTCGAGACGCCCCGTTGGCGTGAGCGCGTGCATCTCCAGCTCGCCGGGCGCTTCAACGTGCATAACGCCTTGGCCGCGATCGGCGTCGCCGAGGTGCTGGAGCTGGATCCGGGGCGTGTCATCCCCGGGCTGGCTTCGGTCGAGGCGGTGCCTGGGCGCATGCAGCGGATGGAGGCGGGACAGCCGTTCCGGGTCATCGTCGACTACGCCCACACGGCCGACTCGCTGGCCAAGGTGCTCGATGGCCTGGGGTCCCTCGCCGCGGCCGGCGGTGGAGGCCTCATCGTGGTCTTCGGCTCGGCGGGGGATCGCGACGTGCTGAAGCGGCCGATGATGGGACGCGCGGCCGGGGAGCGCGCGCGCCTCGTGGTGCTCACCGATGAGGATCCGCGCTCCGAGGATCGCCAGTCCATCCTGGAACAGATCGCCGTGGGTGCCGAGTCCGCCGGCAAGCGCCGAGACCACGACCTGCTGCTCATTGCCGACCGGCGCGAGGCCATCGAGCGTGCGCTGGACCAGGCCCGGCAGGGCGATGTCGTGGTGCTCGCCGGCAAGGGCCACGAGAGCACCATCGAGATGGCGGACGGCCCCATCCCCTGGGACGAGGCCGAGGCAGCACGGGAGGCACTCGCCGGTCTGGGCTTCCGGGCCGAGAGCCATACTGGACCGTGTTGACCTCGTCGGACATGAGCTCGACCGTGCGCATCGTGGATGCCACGGACGAGGAACAGGGTGGGTGGGATGCGCTGGCCGTCCGCGCGCCACGCGGCGAGGCTTTCCAGGGCCACGCCTGGGGTGAGCTGAAGCGTGGGACGGGCTGGACGCCGCGCCGCTACCGGATCGAGGACGCCGGTGGGCCGCTCGCTGTCATCTCCATCCAGGAGCGCGAGCTGCTGGCGCCCCTGGCGCGTCGACTGCCGGGGCCACTGGGTGGCTCGAAAGCCCTGCCGCTGCTGGCCGGCCGGATGCTCTACGCGCCGCTTGGCCCGGTTTTGCTGCGAGAGGATCCGGCCGCCGTCCGGCAGTCGCTCGGCGCGCTGCGACGTATCGCGCGGAGCCGTCGTGCGGCGCTATTCGTGATGGATCCCACCTGGGAAGCGGGCCTCGGCCCAGCGGCGCTGCTCGCCGACGCCGGCTTCCGGCCGGCGGCACGGTCCATCCAGGTCGCGACTACCGGCATGCTCGTGCCGCTCGAGGAAGATGAAGCCGCCCAGCGCAAGCACCTCAACGAGAACGCCTGGCGCAACGTGAACCGCTGCCGCAAGGCCGGCGTGCAGGTCGTTCGCCTGGATGTAGCAACGCCACCCATGGAGCTCGACGCGGGGCTGAAGGTGGCCTACGAGATGCTCGCCGAGACCGGCCGGCGCAGGGGCTTTGGCGAGCACCTGCGTCCGGCGGAGTACCACAACGCAGGCATGCGAGGGCTCATCCGATCCGGTGCCGCATCGCTCTGGTTCGCGCTGCGCGAAGGTCGCGAAGCGGCGCACACCTTGGTCCACCACTGCGGCCGTCGGGCAGTGCTCTTCCAGGCCGGGGAGGGCGCCGTGGAACAGAAGCGGGTGCCGGCCAACTTCCTGCTCCAATGGGAGATCATCCGCTGGGCCGCGGGGGCCGGCTTCACCTATTACGACATGGGTGGTGTCGACAACCACGAGGCGCCCGGCCTGCCCACCGATGAGAGCCACCCGGTCTGGAGCCTCTTCCGATTCAAGTCCCAGTGGGGCGCGCAGCCGGTGCAGTTCTGCGGTGCGCAGGAGTACGCGCCATGGCCGCTCCTGGGCGCCTCGGTCCGGGCGGTCTGGCGCCGCCGGTCGGCCTGATGGGCGATGGACTTACTGGTCGAACAGCGCCCGGACCAGCAGTCGCATCGTCCGGTCCGTGTTGAAGATGCCCCGATTGGCGGACAGGACGATCGTCACGCCAGATCCGGGGAAGTACCACATGGCATTCTCGAAGCCACGTATGCCGCCCAGGTGGCCCACCGCTCGACGGTCGAGGAAGACCCGCGTGCGCATCCCCAGACCGTACTCGTCGAGCGGCCGGTAGGCCATCATCTCGGCCGTCGCTTCGGCCGAGAGGACCTCGCCGCCGTAGAGCGCGTCGGCCCAGCGGGAGAGGTCCCTCGGCGTGGAGGCCATCGACCCCGCCGCCCAGGCCACGGTGACCGCCGAGAGATGTGGGATCGCACGGCTCCGGCCGGTGTGGTCCAGGAAGCCGCCCGCGTAGCCCAAGTGACCGTGAGCCGCTCGGCGGGGCGTGGCCTCGTCGGGCTGGAAGACGGTGTGCTCGAGTCCCAGAGGGTCCAGGAAGCGCTCTCGGATCTCTCGATGCAGCGGGCTTCCGGTGGCCTCCTCCGCGACGCGCCCCAGCAAGACGAAGTTCGTGTTGGAGTAGTGGAAGCAGTCGCCCGGCGCGCAGTACGGCGCCGCCACGAAGCCCAGGATCTCGTCGAACGTCCAGCGGCGCGTCCGGTCGCGGAAGACCTCGTCGGCGTAGCGCGGATGCTCGAAGTAGTTGAACACGCCGCTGGTGTGCGCGAGCAACTGGCGTAACGTGATGCGCCGGGCGCGCGGGAAGTCGGGCAGGAAGTCCGCGAGCCGGTCGTCCAGAGTCAGCACGCCTTCGTCGGACAGCTGCAGGACCAGGGCCGTCAGGAACGTCTTGGAGATGCTGGCCACGGCGAAGACCGTGTCGGTGGTCATCGGCTCCTCGGGCTGGAGCGAGGCCAAGCCGGACACGCCGGTCCAGGTCTCGCCGCTGGGCAGCCGGATGGCGACCGACAACCCGGGCGCGGGGATGCGCTCCAGTGAGCCATCGACCACCGTCTGGAGGCGCGCGGCAAGCTCGGTGTCGATGGTGGCTGGGGCGGCGGGAGTCGGGGACGGCAGCACCGGCGCCGACGGTGACGCTGACGGGGACGGCGACGCCGATGCGGATGGCGGCGCGGACGGCGATGCCGATGCCGACGGTGTCGCCGATGCGGATGGCGACGCCGATGCGGATGGCGACGCGGGAGGGATCGTCGGATCGGTCGGCGTGGGTCCAGCGCTCGCTCCGGCGCGGGCGCTCGGACCCGGCTCCGGTGACGCCGGCAGTGGCGAGGTCGCCTCCGCGCCGACACTCGCCGACGGGCCGGCCGTGGCTGACGACACAGCAGTCGGCGCGGTGGGTGGCGCGGAAGCGCACGCGATGATCATCAGGGCAGCGGCCAGCGACGACACCGCTCGGCGCACGCGGGGAGCGGCCGACGCGGCGCGGCGGGCATGGGCTGCGTCCCACGGAAGAGATCCTGGCATCGGCCTCAAGAGGGGTTGGCTGACCATCGCCGAGCCGGGATGGCGCGAACCTCACGGTACACTGACCGTGCCATGGCCATCGAGCCGCTGTCTCCCAAGCGACCTCTCAGCGCTCCCGAGCGCTTCCTCGGCGAGCCCGCCGTACGGTCGCTCAGACGCCGCGCTTCACCCACGGTGCCCTACACGCCGCGTGCCATGGACGCGGCAGAGAAGCGCGTGGAACAGGAGCTCGCGCGGCACCACCCGGGCGCGGAGCTGTCAGGGGTAGAGCAGGCCTACCGCTTCGCTCGAGAAGCTCACGAAAGCCAGAAGCGCGTCAGTGGCGAGCCCTACGTCACGCACCCTCTCGCCGTGGCCCAGATCCTGGCCGAGCTCGGTCTCGACGTGGCAGCCGTGCAGGCCGCCCTGCTCCACGACATCCCGGAAGACACCGACTTCTCGCTGGGTGACGTCGAAGAGCGCTTCGGGCCAGAGGTGGCGCGTCTGGTGGACGGTGTCACCAAGCTCTCCAAGTTCGGCTCCGCGCGGACGCACGAGGAGCAGCAGGCAGAGAACATCCGCAAGATGTTCCTGGCCATGGCGGAGGACATCCGCGTGGTGCTCATCAAGCTCGCCGATCGGCTGCACAACATGCGCACCTTGAGCGGCCTGCCACTGGAGAAGCAGCAGCGCATCGCCCACCAGACGGCCGAGATCTATGCGCCGTTGGCGGAGCGGCTGGGCATCTGGCAGATCAAGTGGGAGCTGGAGGATCTCTCCTTCAAGGCGCTCCAGCCCGAGGCGTATCGCGCCCTGGCCGCCCAGCTGGAGTCGCAGCGGCGCGAGCGTGAGACGTACGTCCAACGTTCCATGGACGTGTTGCGCGAGGCCCTCGACGCGGCCGGCATCAAGGCCGAGATATCGGGCCGGCCCAAGCACATCCACTCCATCCACCGCAAGATGGAGCGCAAGCAGGTCGACCTCGGCGAGATCTACGACATCCATGCCGTGCGCGTGCTGGTCGATGAGCTGAAGGACACCTACGCGGCGCTGGGCGTGGTGCATTCCCTCTGGCGGCCGGTCCCGGGGCAGTTCGACGATTACATCGCGATGCCCAAGAACAACTTCTATCAGAGCCTCCACACAGCGGTCGTGGCACTGGACGGGAAGCCCCTCGAGGTGCAGATCCGGACGCACGAGATGCACCACGTCTCGGAGATCGGCATCGCCGCGCACTGGCGCTACAAGGAGGGCTCCAAGTCCGACCGCGCCTACGACGCCAAGCTGGCCTGGGTGCGCCAGCTCATGGACTGGCAGCGCGAGGTCTCGGACGCGACCGAGTTCGTGGAGGGCCTCAAGCTCGACATCTTCCAGGACCAGGTCTTCGTATTCACCCCCAAGGGCGCCGTCAAGGATCTGCCGGCGGGCGCCACGCCCATCGACTTCGCCTATCGCATCCACACCGACGTCGGGCACTCGACCATCGGGTCCAAGGTCAACAACCGCCTGGTCCCCCTCGACTACAAGCTCCAGAACGGCGACATCGTGGAGATCGTCACCACCAAGAGCGCCCACGGACCTTCGCGTGACTGGCTGGACAAGGTTCGCACCAACCACGCCAAGGAGAAGATCCGGCAGTGGTTCAAGCGCCAGCAGCGCGACGAGAACATCGTCCACGGCAAGGATTCGCTCGACCGAGAGCTGCGCCGCCTGGCGCGCACTTCGCTGGACAAGATAGGGGCCGAGCGGTTGACGGACGTGGCCGAGTCGTATCGATACGGTTCGCTGGACGACTTCTACGCCGCCGTGGGCTACGGCGCGATCAGCGCCCAACAGGTGGTCATGAAGCTGGGCGTGGCCGACGACTCGAGCGGCGCGGTGCTACCGCCGCTGACGCCGCCGCCCCCGGCCCGTACCGGCGGCGTGCGCGTCAAGGGCGTGGGCGATCTGCTGGTCCGCTTCAGCAAGTGCTGCCATCCTATCCCGGGCGACCCCATCGCCGGCTTCGTGACGCGCGGCCGCGGCGTCACGGTGCATCAGCGCACGTGTCCCACCGTGGTCAATGAGCGAGACGTGGCCCGCCTCATCGAGGTGGAGTGGGAGACGGAGATGCAGCAGACGTATCCCATCGCCATCCGCATCGAGGCCTTCGATCGCACCGGGCTGCTGTCGGAGATCAGCAACGTGGTGGCCGAGAACCGCATCAACATCGTCTCCGCCCAGGTCAACGTGCAGCCCGACCATCGCGCCACCATCCAGGCCACGCTCCAGGTCGCCTCCGTGGCCCAGCTGGCCAAGGTCATCACGCGCCTGGAGCAGTTGCGCGACGTCCACTCGGTCCAGCGCGACCTGAACTAGATCCGCGATGGGTCGCCGCCGCGTCGAGCAGGTCGCTAGGAGTCGGGCGGGGGACTCCAAGTTGCGGGGACTGGGGTCGCCCGACTACCAGAACGGCTTCTCAGCGGCGCGTGCCTCCATCTCGAATGGGTTGTCGTGATAGCGGTCGCCGCCCGCGCGAGCGGCCGCACGACCGGCGAGCATGTAGAGGGCGATGAAGCGCAGACCATGCTGACGCCACTGCTCCACGTGCTTGAGCTCGTGTGCCAGGTTCACGTCGCTCAGCGTCCGCCACGAGATGATGTGCCGACCGATGGTGATGGCCTCCCAGTCAGGCAGCAGGAAGCGTTGGGCGGGACGCTTGGTCCAGGGCCAGACATGAAGGCAATGGCGCGTTGCGGGCATGTCGGGATGATGCCCGACGCGGCCGCTGGTGTCCAAGCTCGTACCAGCGCCGCTAGACTGCCGCCGTGCCTCGATGCCAGGCCCCCAGGGGCACTCGCGACCTCCTGCCGGCCGAGCGGGCCGCCTTCGCCCGACTCGAACGGATCGCACTCGACCTGGCCACGCGCTACGGCTTCCAGCCGATCGAGACGCCACTGTTCGAGCAAAGCGAGGTCTTCGAGCGGGCGGTGGGGTCTGCCACGGACGTCGTGGAGAAGGAACTGTTCCGCGTCCACGCCGGTCGGGGAGAGGCGGAGCGGGAGCGGTGGGCTCTTCGCCCCGAACCGACCGCCGGCATCGTGCGCGCCTACGTTCAGCACGGGATGCGCAACCTGCACCAGCCCGTCCGCCTGACGCTCACTGGGCCGATGTTCCGCTACGACCGCCCGCAGGCGGGACGGTATCGACAGTTCTGGCAGTTCGACGTGGAGGCCATCGGTGACCCCGGCCCGGGGATCGACGCTGAGATCATCGAGCTGGGTGCCAGGTTCTACCGTGAGGCGGGGCTGCGCGATGTTGCCGTCCGGCTCAATTCGATCGGCGACGGCGCCTGCCGGCCGGCCTACGTGGAGCGCCTGCGAGAGTGGTTCGCATCCCAGCACGATCGACTCCCGCCACTGGAGCGCGCGCGCCTCGAGAGCAACCCGCTGCGCCTGCTGGACTCCAAGGATCCCGCGATGGAGCCGCTCATCGCCGAGGCGCCCACCATCACGGAACATCTCTGCCCAGCCTGCGCGGAGCACTTCGCGGGCCTTCGCGCGCACCTCGAGGCGCTTGGCGTCGCATATGCGGTCGAGCCACGGCTAGTACGCGGCCTCGACTACTACACCCGGACCGCCTTCGAGTTCTATCCTCCGACCGCCGAGGGCCCACAGCAGGCACTGGGTGGAGGCGGCCGCTATGACGGCCTCGTGGAGCTTCTGGGCGGCCAGCCGACCCCTGGCATCGGGTTCGGGCTGGGCCTCGATCGGGTGGTCCTGGCCCTCGCCGCACAGGGTGACGAACCAACCGCACCGCCGCACGCCTCCGTGGTGGTCGTGAGCGCCGATCCCGCCGACACCGTGACCCGGCTGCGCATCGCCACGGACCTGCGTGGCGCCGGTCTCAGGGTCCGTGCCGACCTTGGGCAGCGAAGGCTCTCGCGGCAGCTCGAGGGCGCGGCGCGCGACGGAGCACACTTCGCGGTCATCTGCGGTGACGAGATCACGAACGGCCAGGTGCAGGTCAAGGATCTCGACGCTGGCACGCAGCGCACGGTCAACCTCGCCGATCTGGCCCGGGAGCTGCTGCGCGCCGAGAGCCAGCACCGGCACGGTCCCGCCTGAGGCAGCAGCTGAAGAAGGGAGCCGTCCGGCCGCTGGGCTACCATGCCCGGGCCCATGCAGACCTCGTACCGAGACCTCACCTGTGGTGACGCACGCCCCGACCACGCCGGGCGCGTGGTGTCCCTGGCCGGCTGGGTGCACCGGCGCCGGGACCTCGGGCAGCTCATCTTCCTGGACTTGCGCGATCGTTACGGCATCACCCAGGTGGTCGTGGATGCCGCCCAGTCGGCCGAGGCGCATGCCGTCGCCACGACGGTCCGCTCCGAGTACGCCCTGCGGGTCAGCGGCACCCTCGCTGCGCGGCTGGCCGGGACCGAGAATCCCAAGCTCGCCACGGGGCAGGTGGAACTGCGCGCGCAGGAGGTGGAGATCCTCTCTTCGGCCCGTACCACGCCCTTCTCCATCAACGAGCCGGACGCCGAGGTGGACGAGGCACTCCGCCTCAAGTACCGCTACCTGGACCTGCGTCGGGAGGGGCTTCAACGTCGCATCCTGACGCGAAGCGGTCTCGTCCAGGCCATCCGCGAGTCGCATCACGCGGCGGGCTTCGTGGAGATCGAGACGCCGCTGCTGCTCAAGTCGACGCCCGAGGGCGCTCGGGACTTCATCGTGCCCTCGCGACTCCAGCCGGGCAGCGTCTATGCCCTGCCCCAGAGTCCGCAGCAGATGAAGCAACTGCTGATGGTGAGCGGCTTCGATCGCTACTTCCAGATCGCCCGCTGCATGCGCGACGAGGACCTGCGCGGCGACCGTCAGCCGGAGTTCACCCAGCTGGATCTGGAGATGAGCTTCGTCTCAGAAGCTGACGTGATGAGCTGGGTGGAGCGCATGGCCATCGACGTGAGCCGCGCCGTGGTTCCCGAGCGGCCGCTTCAGCGGGATCCCTTCCCCGTCCTCACCTACCGTGAGGCGATCGATCGCTTCGGCACGGACAAGCCGGACCTGCGCTACGGACTGGAACTTCGCGACCTGGCGGACGTCGCCGCGGACGCCGGCTTCCGGACCTTCGACGAGACGGTCGCCGCGGGCGGTCGGATCTTCGGCTTCGCCGCCCCGGGCATGGCGGGAGCCACGCGCCGGGAGCTGGACGATCTCACCGAGTTCGCCAAGCGCTTCGGGGCCAGGGGTCTGGTCTGGCTCGGCGTCGACGACAGCGGTGCGGTCCGCTCGCCCATCGCCAAGTTCCTGGTCGAGGGACGGGCGGAGGCGCTGGCCGCCGCGGCGGGCGCTGAACGGGGCGACCTGGTGCTCATCGTGGCCGCCGAGGACGTGCACGCCCAGGAGGTGCTGGGCCGGCTGCGCGTGGAGATCGCCAGGCGACTCGCCCTGGCCGATCCCTCCGTGCTGGCCTATGTCTGGATCCACCAGTTTCCGATGTACGGCTGGGATCAGGAGCAGGGACGCTGGGACGCCACGCACAACCCCTTCAGTGGCGTGATGCCGGAGGACGAGGACCTCCTTCGTACCGCCTCTGGCGACCCGTTCCGGCCCAGCCGCGACGATCCGGCCGGTCGCGCGCGCGCGCTCCAGTACGACCTGGCGCTGAACGGCTGGGAGCTGGGCGGTGGCTCGATCCGCATCCACCGTCGGGAGCTGCTCTCGCGTTCCTTCGCGCTGATGGGCCACTCGGATGAGGCGCAGCGGGAGAAGTTCGGCGGCATCCTGGAAGCCTTCGAGTACGGCGCCCCGCCCCACGGCGGCATCGCCATCGGCATCGACCGTTGGGCGGCGCTGCTCACCGATCAGACCAACATCCGCGAGGTGATGGCCTTCCCCAAGACCGCCTCGGGCAGCGATCTGATGCTCGATGCGCCCTCCCCGGTCGACGTCGCACAGCTCGATGAGCTGGGTCTGATGCTCAAGCCGGTGCCAGCGAGTCCGGTGGATCCGTAGGACAGCTCTGCCAGCTCGCTCCGGGGCGGGTCCTCAGGCCTGCTCGTAGGGCGCCAGCGCGGGACCCTGGAGGGGCGACTCGTCGTGGTGATCGGCCGCGGCTGCGCCCCATTCGGGCGGGTGGCCACCGATCGGTCGTGCCGGTCCCTCATAAGAGGGGAGTGCTTCCAGGGGTGTCTCACGGCCGTGAGCTACGCCCGGGTCGCCCAGTTCCAGCAGGCTGACCGTGACACCGGCGGCCTCGAGGTCGGCCAGTAGCCCGTTGGGCATCCGGGTACGGTCCAGCGCCTCCAGTGCCCCTAGATGCGACAACGGGAGGAGGACCGGCCAGCCCGGCTCGCCCTGCCAGGTCGGCCGCAGCATCGCCTCGGGTTCCAGGCCGTGCGCCTGGATGAGCGAGGTCACGGTCTCCGCGTCCACCCAGACCATGCCCGCCGGCCAGAGGATGGCCGCGTCCGTGTCGGCCACCGACCCCTGTGCCACGATGATGCCGCGCTGCATCTGTGCCACCGGTCCCGCCTCGTCCGGTGCTGGCTCTGCCAGCACGGCCTCCGATCCGCTGAGTGCCGCCGCCACTGCCCCGTCCCGATCCGGCGAGACCACCACGATGGGCACGGCTCCTCCGGCCCAGGCCGACTCGCTGATGCGACGCACGGCCGGCCGGCCGGCGGCCTCGGCCACGGCCGACTCCACCGATGCCGCCAGGACCACAGCGGCCACGGTCATGTCGCCGCCCGCCGTGCTCCGGGGCCGGGCCAGCGCAGCGCTGCGACGATCCCTGTGAGCGATGCGATGAGCGCCACCACGACCGCCACCATGAGCTCCGGCCGCGTCACATCGCCGACGCCCGCGGTGAGGATCCCTCCGGCCAGCCAGCCGCTGAAGAGTGCGACGGGTGCGTTCGCGAGGAGCATCAACCGACCGGTCCGGCCAAGGACCCACAGGAAGTATCCGATGAGCACGCCCGGCCCGATGACGAACGACGGCAGGCCGATGATGAGGATGGGATAGCCGTGCCGGCCGGGCTCGGCGAAGGCGAAGGCGATCGATGCGCCGAGCACCGCGATGAGCGTCGCCTGGGAAGCCGTCACCAGCAGGTCGCGCAAGGACAGGGCGGGCCGTTGCCGACCGCCTGAGGAGGTCTCGATCGAGGAGGTGCCCATCGGGCCGCGAGGATACGCCAAGCCCGCAGCCGGCACAGGCCGCGGTGCCGTTCGGCCCCTGTGGGACAATGCCACTCCCCATGACGACCATACCCGGGCCGAGCGCGCCCTTGCCGCCCTCCGCCGAGAGCCTGGCCACGCGTCATGATCTGCGTGATCTGGCCATCGTGGCCCATGTCGACCACGGGAAGACCACACTGGTGGACGCCATGCTCCGTCAGACCGGCTCGTTCCGGGTCAACCAGATCGTGGCCGACCGGGTCATGGACTCGGGCGACCTCGAGCGCGAGAAGGGCATCACCATCCTGGCCAAGTCGACCAGCGTGCAGCACGGCGAGGTGAAGCTCAACATCGTCGATACGCCCGGCCACGCCGACTTCGGTGGCGAGGTGGAGCGCACCCTCCTGATGGTGGACTCGGTGCTGCTCCTGGTGGATGCCGCCGAGGGGCCGCTGCCCCAGACGCGCTACGTGCTGCAGAAGGCGATGGCGCGTCACCTGCCGGTGGTCGTGGCCATCAACAAGATCGATCGCGCCGACTCCCGCCCGGCGGAGGTCCTGGACGCGGTCTACGAGCTCTTCATGGACCTGGGCGCGGACGACCACCAGATCGACTTTCCGGTGCTCTACACGAACGCCAAGGCCGGCACGGCGACGACCGACCTGGCCGTGCCCGGGCAGGACCTGCGGCCGTTGCTCGACATCCTCGTGCAGCACACGCCCGCCCCGACCTACCAGCCGGCGCATCCGCTCCAGCTGCTGGTGACGAACCTGGCGGCCAACGACTACGTGGGGCGCATGGCGGTGGGTCGCATCCGCCACGGCACCATCCGCATGGGCCAGCGCATCACCGTCGTGCGCGAGGAGCCCGAGGGTCCGGACGGCAGCGTCGAGCCCGGCCGCACGACGACCCTCACGGGCACGGTGACCAGCCTCACCACGGCGCGCGGCATCGAGCAGGACGACATCCGCGAGGCCGGTCCGGGCGAGATCGTGTCCGTGGCCGGCCTCCCGGAGGTCACCATCGGCGACACCATCACGGACCCCGCCGACCCGCGACCGCTGCCTCGCCTGGAACTCGATGAGCCGACGCTGCGCATGACCTTCGGCGTCAACACCTCGCCGCTCTCCGGCCGCGACGGCAATCTGCTGACCAGCCGGCAGCTCAAGGCCCGCCTGGACCGCGAGGTGCTGGGCAACGTCTCGATCGAGGTGCGCCCCACCGAGTCGCCCGAGACCTTCGAGGTCCGCGGTCGAGGCGAACTGCAACTGGCCGTGCTCATCGAGCAGATGCGTCGGGAGGGCTTCGAGCTGCAGGTCTCGCGCCCGGAGGTGCTGCTGCGCACGCTGGATGGCAAGGTCCAGGAGCCCTACGAGCGCGTCACCATCGACATCCCGCCCGACTTCATCGGGCCGGTCAGCCAGTCCCTGGCAGCGCGCAAGGCCCGGTTGGAGCAGATGACCACCGACGCGGACGGTCGCGTGCGCATGGAGTTCCTGATGCCCACGCGGGGTCTCGTCGGCTATCGCGGTCAGATGCTCACCGAGACACGTGGCACCGGACTGATGCACCAGATCGGCGAGGGCTACGGGCCGTGGGCGGGCGAGGTCGACCACCGCACTTCGGGCGTGCTGGTGAGCGACCGGATGGGTGCCGCGAACGCCTACGGGCTGTTCAACCTGCAGGAGCGGGCGACCATGCTCATCGGTGCCGGCGAGGAGGTCTACGAGGGCATGATCGTGGGCGAGAACACGCGGCCCGGCGACATGGACGTCAATCCGACCAAGGAGAAGAAGCTCACCAACATCCGGACGCACTCCCACGATGAGGGCCTTCGCCTCACGCCGCCGCCGCCCATCACGCTGGAGTCGGCCATCGAGTTCATCTCCGCCGATGAGCTGGTGGAGGTGACCCCCAAGTCCATCCGGCTGCGCAAGCGCCTTCTGTCGCTCCATGACCGGCGGCGCGACCGCGGGAAGGATGACGACCTGCGCCGCGCCGCCGAGCGCGAGGCCGCCGCCGGCTGAGGCCGGGGATCCCAGGCCGCCGCCAGCTGACGCTGGCACCTCGGCGGGCGCCCCCGTCGTCGTGGCGGACCGGGCATCGGTCCGACCAATGGCCGATGAGACGCTTCTCACTTTCCACTCACCTTCGACTCATCCCTCCGCGCCACAGTGGGATTCGACAAGGCGACACTGAGACGAAAGGGAGTAGAGATGAAGACGATGTTCCAAAGGGGCCGCGTGGCCCTCATCCTGGCGGCCTTCGGGCTGCTCATGGTGGCCGGCCCCGTCTCCGCCGAGGAGCGGACCTGTCGGGGCACCATCGGGGCGGCGACCGTGGATAACCTGCGCGTGCCGCAGGGTGCTACGTGCGTCCTGCAGGGCACCATCGTGAAGGGCACCATCAAGGTCGAGCGTGACGCCGTCCTGCGCGCCTTCGGCGTCCGGGTGGTGGGCAATGTGCAGGGCGAGAACGCACAGAACGTGATCGTCGCTGACGGCTCGCGCATCGGCGGTAGCGTTCAGGTCAAGCAGGGTGCCAAGGCCAAGGTCGTCGATAGTCGGGTCAACGCCGACATCCAGTTCGACGACAACGACGGCAAGAACGTCGCGCGGCGCAACGTCGTCGGCGGCAACGTCCAGGCCTTCCAGAACGATGGCGGCGTAGCCATTTTCGGCAACCGTATCGACGGCAACCTGCAGTGCAAGGAGAACTCGCCGCGCCCGACGGGTGGTGGCAATGTCGTGGGCGGCGAGAAAGAGGATCAGTGCCGGGGCTTCTAGCCAACGACTGGATGCTCCAGCCGGGCGCCATACCGGCGTAGCCGATCAGCAAGCGGCGGTCCTTCGGGCCCGTCGCTTCGGTGTAGCATCCGGTCGATGATCTATCTCGATAACGCAGCCACGACGCCGCTACGCCGTGAGGCGCTCGAGGCGATGCTGCCGCTGCTCACCGAGACGTACGGCAACCCCTCATCGGCGCACGCTGCGGGCCGCCGCGCCCGCGCTGCGCTGGACGAGGCGCACGAGACGGTGGCGCGCTGCCTCGGCGGTCAGCCGCGCGAGGTCGTCTTCACCAGCGGCGGCACGGAGGCCATCAACCTGGCCATCAAGGGCGCCGCCTGGGCCGGCAAGGCGTCAGGCAACCAGATCATCACCACGGCCGTGGAGCACCACGCCGCGCTGCACACCATCAAGCACCTGGAGAGCTTCGGCTTCGAGCCGGTCATCCTGCCGGTCGACCGCTACGGCCGCCTGGACCCCGACCAGCTGGGCGCTGCCATCACCGACCGGACCATCCTGGTCAGCCTGATGGTGGCCAACAACGAGGTGGGCACCATCCAGCCCATCGCGGAGCTCGTCAGTGCGGTGCGTCGCCACCGGGGCATCCTCGTCCACCTCGACGCCGTGCAGGCCGCGCCGTACGTCGCCCTCGATGTCAAGGCGCTGGATGTCGACCTGGTCTCGCTCGGCGCGCACAAGTTCGAGGGACCCAAGGGCATGGGCGCGCTTTGGATGCGCCACGGCACGACCATCCTGCCGCAGCAGCAGGGTGGCTCCCAGGAGCGTTACCGCCGTGCCGGGACTGAGAACGTGGCCGGCGCCGTGGGGCTGGCACGCGCCTTCGAGCTCTGCACGACCGAGCGAGGGGAGACGGCGCGTCGGCTGCGACGGCAGCGGGACCGCATCCGTGAGGCGGTGACGGCAGTGGCCGGCGTGGAGATCACGGGCCACCCACGCGAGCGCCTGCCCGGCCATCTGTCGCTCATCGCGCGTGACACCGAGGGCGAGTCCGTCTCCCTGGCGCTGGATCTGGAGGGCATCTGCACCTCCACCGGATCGGCCTGTACCACCGGCTCCACGGAGCCCTCCCACGTCCTGTCGGCCATGGGCTACCCCGAGGAGGAGGCGCGTGGAGCCCTCCGTATCAGCCTCGGACGCCAGACCACCGATGAAGAGGTGGAGCGCGCTCGCGCCATCATCCCCGACACCATCGCGCGCATGCGCGCTGCGGCGGCCGTGGTGACGGCCGATCCGCTGGGCCAGGGGGTCGGGAGCTGATCTGCCCTACGATCGGCCGATGAGCAGGGACCGGATCCTGGTGGCCATGTCGGGCGGCGTGGATTCGTCCGTGGCTGCGGCCCTCGTGCGAGAGTCTGGTGCGGAAGCCGTCGGTGTCTGGCTGCGGCTGCACGACGTCGCTGACTCGTACAGCGAGTTCAAGAAGAGCTGCTGTTCGCTGGACGCGGCGGACGACGCCCGGCGTGTCGCGGCCCAGCTCGACATCCCGTTCTACGTGCTCAACCTGGAGCGCGAGTTCGCGGCCGGTGTGCTGGATCCGTTCCTGGCGGCGTATCTGGACGGTCGCACGCCGAGCCCCTGCATCGACTGCAACACGTACGTGAAGTTCGGTGCGCTGCTCGGTCAGGCGCAGCGCATGTACGACTGCGACGCCGTGGCCACCGGGCACTATGCGCGGGTCGACGCGCTCCAGGACGCTCATCAGCCCGGTGGCCGGCGCTACCGGCTGCTCCGCGGCCGGGACACGGACAAGGACCAGAGCTACTTCCTCTACGGCCTGCGGCAGGACCAGCTGGCTCACGTCCGATTCCCGCTGGGGGATCTGGCCAAGCCAGAGGTCCGCGACGTGGCCCGACGGTACGGCCTGGTGACCGCCGAGAAGCCGGAGAGCCAGGAGATCTGCTTCGTGCCCGGCGGCGATTACCGTGATGCGCTGCGCGACCGCGCCGGCTGGCAGGCGACGCCGGGTCCGTTGCTGGACGTCGATGGGAGGGTCGTCGGGGAGCACCGCGGCGCAGCGGCCTACACCGTCGGACAGCGCCAGGGCCTGGGACTGGCCCTCGGGCAGCGGCGCTACGTCTCGGCCATCGACGCGACGGCCAACATCGTGACCCTCGCCCGCCGGGAGGACCTCGAGCTGCGCACGTTCGAGGTGGAGGCCGTCTCCTTCGTGGCCGGTCACCCGCCCCGCGCTGCGGAGCCTGGCGGTCCCGACGCCAGGGAGCCCGACGCTCACCCTGCGGGACCCGACCAGTTTCGCGCAGAGCTGCGCATCCGCCATCGCGCCGAACCGGTGTCCGGCGTGGTGCGTCGTGCCTCCGCGGCGGAACCTGATCGGGCGGGCGCCTGGTTGGTGGAGCTCGACCGTCCCGCCTGGGCGCCCGCGCCAGGGCAGGCGGCCGTCTTCTACCGCGGCGACGAGGTGCTGGGTGGCGGCCGCATCGGGTCGCGGGTCTCGTCGCCTGTCGCGTCCATCACCCCCGGCACCGACTCGTTCGTCCGGGCGTGACGCTGGCCGACATCGGCACGGCGCCGGTGTTGTCGGTGGTGGTCGGCGTCTTCCACACCGCGCTGTACGTGCTGGTGCGCGGACGGATCGGCGCGCGGCTGCCGCTGACCCTCCTTGCCGCCGTGCTCGGCGCCTTCGCCGGTCAGGCGCTCGGAGCGCGCCTGGGCGACCCGCTGCGACTGGGCGATTATTCCCTCGTGTGGGGCTCGATCGTGGCCTGGGCAGGCATCCTGATCATCGCCGTCGCCAGCACGTTGGGACCGGCGCGGCCGGACCGCTAGCAGCCCGGGCCGGCAAAGGAGAAAGGAGCGCACCATGACGGCCGAGACCTTCAACCTCATCGCGGCGATCTGCCTGGTCGTGCTGACCGCGGCCGTGCTGGGCATCGCCTGGGCGGTGATCCGGTCCGGCGCCGAGGCGCGTCGCCTGATGGCGGAGCTCCACGAGGAGGTGCCCCGGACCCTCCGACAGGCGTCCGCCACGGCAGCATCGGTGGAGTCGCTTACGGCGGACCTGGCCTCGCGCGTCGAGCGCCTGGATCGACTGGCGGACGAGGCGGAGGAGACGTTGGTGGCCCTGCGTGCGACGATCGCCGCCGCGGACTCCATCGTACGCGGACCGGCGGACGTCATGGATGGCGCCAAGCGTACGGCGGAGAGCATGGGCAAGGGCCTGCTCTCCGGCGCCGACCGGCTCCGCCGCCGGATCGCCGGCGAGGACGACGCACCGACCTAGGTTCAGTCGCCGTAGCCGAGCTCGCGCAGGCGAGGGCCGCAGATGCGCAGGACCTCCTGTAGTTCCGCGCCGGCGAGGTCGTGGCGCCACCGTCCGATGGAGCTGGTGAAGACCGGTCCACGGTCCGGAGATCCCGGCGTGGCCGCGACACCACGCGAGACCGCCGCCGCGCCGGTCGCGCCACCCGACCGGCCGTCTCCCTCCGGGCGACCCTCCTGGCGCTCCAGCAGGCGCAGGTCGAACGGCTCGCCGATGAAGGCGCACAGCTCGCGCAGGGTCGCCTCCGGGCGCGTCACGAGGTCCTCGTAGCGCACCTCGTGGTAGCGGGGATCGCCCCGAAAGCGCATGCCCGCGCTGGTATCGGTCACCCAGGCCCGGGCATGATCGGCGATGGGGCGAGGGTGAGGCCGCCAGACCCAGCGGCCGCCGGCCCAACGCCGGTCGGGATGCTCTGCGGCGGAGCAGACCACGTCGCGACCATCCCGGATGACGTGGATGAGCCGAGCCTCGGGGAAGCGCTCCAGGATCCAGCCGAAGTGGCGCACGTTGCGGGGCGTCTTCTCCACCCAGCGCGGCTTATGACGCAGCTGCCGGTAGCGCCCGGCGACAGCGTCGATGAGCTCTCCCTGGGAAGTGCTCGAGCGGAAGATGGCGGTCAGCTCCGGGCGCGGGATGCCCGACAGGACCGCCAATGGCTCGAGCTCGAAGCGGGACGGGATGAAGAGGTTCATCTCGGGACCGCAGCACAGCGCTGGATGCTGGTCCAGGATGCGCCGCAGGAGGGTGGTGCCACTGCGGGGCGAGCCACCGATGACGATGTGTCGCTGGATGCTCCGGTGGGGCCGCATCCGCCAACGATGCTGGCGGACACGGGCGGTCCGGTTGCGGACCTTGTCCAGGATGGTCATCGTTCCGAGAGGAGGTCGGCGTAGAGCTCCCGGAGGGTCACCGCCTGGCGCGCCCAGCCATACGTTCCCTGCGAGGCCTCGAGACACGCCGCACGGTACGCCGCCCGCTGTTCGGGAGAGGCGTCCAGGATCCAGCGGATGGCTCGGGCGATATCGAGCGGGTCGTCCGGGTCACAGAGCGTACCGCAGCCCGTGGCGCGGACGATGGGACCCATGCCCGGCAGGTCGCTGGCGACGACCGGGACACCGGCCGCCATCGCGTCGAACAGCTTGGTGGGCACGTTGAGCCGATGGTTCAAGGTGTCGCCCTGCACGGGCATCGCCGCGACATCAGCCGCGGCCACAAAGGGAAGGATCTCGTCGTGTGGCACGCTGCCGGGAAACATGACGCGTTCGGCATGCGGCAGGCTCGCCGCGTCATCTCTGTACCGTTCGTAGTCCGATCCGAAGCCAGCCACGATGAGGACGGCGTCGGGCACGTAGGCCATCGCGCGAGCGAGTTCCATGATCCCGCGACCCGGCATCACGAGGCCCAGATAGAGCACCACCCGCACCCCCTGCGGAAGCCCCAGACGTTGGTGCCAGCGGCGTTCTGGAGGATCGAGCGGCTCGAAGTCCGGTGCCCCGTTCCAGATGACGGCGGGCGCCCGACCCCAGGCCCGGGCCTGTTCCTGGGCATAGCCGCCGTTCGCCGAGATGACCGAGTCAGCGGCACGCGCCCACCTCCGCTCGCTACGTGCCAGCAGCCGCCGCCAGGCAGCTGGCAGACGCGCGAAGCGGCCAGCCTGGGTGTCCAGATCGTGCGCGTCGTAGACCACCAGGCCGCCGCGTCGACGGCGTAGCTCCAAAGCCACGGGGAGCATGATCAACTGCTCGCCCTGCCAGACGTCGGCCTGCGGCATCTCCCGAGCGATGGCGCGCGCCCACTGCCGCGTCAGCAAGGTGTAACGCGCGGCCTGGATCCCTCGACCGACCGTCCCGCGCAGCAGGCCCGCGGCACGAGCTACCAGGCCGCTGCCCAGCCGCCCGCTAAGTCCCGTGGATGCCTGGGGCGCATCCTCGCCAGCCGGCAGTCGAACGCGCGGCAGTCGGGCCAGGGGGTCCGGTTGCGCGAGGCGCAAGACGTCGAACCCGTCCTGCCTGACTCGAGCCGGGAGCCCCGCCTCCGCGCGCGCGACGACCGTCACCCGATAGCCAGCGGCCGCCAGGGTAGAGGCCATCTTCCATGACCGGGCATCGGTCAGGAAGGGGTTGTTCACGAGCAGCGCCACGGATCTCGGTGGCGCCTCGTGAGCCGGGCGCGGAGGGGTCACGATACCTCGCCTAGGAGTCCGCCCCGGTCGCTGCGCAAGGGATCGGTCGAGGCTGCTGGGAAACGATTCGATGAGGCCGTCCATCAGCACGGCGGCCGCCCGAATCATACGTGGTCGAACGCGCCCTCGCCCGCCTTCGCCGTCTGCCGCCGCCTGCCGCCCCCTGCGGGGACGCCGTCGGTCAGGGCGGCCGCGTTCGCTACACTCGGGACATGCCGGAGCCGTCACCCGGAGCGGTCCAGCGCGACCCCCGGATCAAG
>Ga0136615_10000130_pt1 | contig 30555 bp, 29 predicted proteins | sample AntDrymUQ2882206_2_FD_106647 | JGI IMG/M metagenome (GOLD analysis project Ga0136615, IMG submission 106647) | Polar desert sand microbial communities from Dry Valleys, Antarctica - metaG UQ288 (22.06) | ecosystem: Environmental > Terrestrial > Soil > Desert | place: Antarctica: Dry Valley... | reverse complement strand
TAAGAGCCAGGCGGCGTGCGCACCGCCTCAACCGCTCACCTCACCCACGGCAACAGCACAAGCACCCGAAAAACGGCGCGGGCCACCCGCGCGCGGCTTGTCCTTGAGCCCCTCGATGCGCTGCTCGAAAAATCGTTGTCGCCACCGGCTGACGATCTCCCGGTGACAATCCAACCGCGCCGCGATATCGACGTCGCGCGCCCCTCGGCCGGTAGAGCACGATCCGCGCCCGCTGCACCTCACGCCACGATGCAGTCACCTCTCGCGCGCGCCGCTCAAGCTCGGCGCGCTCATCAACGCCCAGGTCGATCACGTAAGGACTGACCGCTCGCAGCGCACATGAGCCGACGCACTGCCTCGCCCGACGTAGCGCCGGCATGCTCGTCGGAACAGCGAGCGCGCGGAGGCCGTCGTCGACCCCCTACTCGGAAGCGGAGTTCGTAGCGGTCACCATCCACGTCTTGGCACTACCTGAAGGAGACGGGCCGCGCGACCTCGCGGTCCCGGATGTCGCGGGCGCTGGCGGGCTACCCGGCGGCCCGCTCCTCAGCTCCGCTAAGTCTGGGCCGACAGCATGTCAGACCGGCCGATCGCGGTCTCGACGCCGTGTTTGCGATGAACGGGTCCATCCGATCGCTGCGTCCGGGCGCGACCGACGGGACGTCGGACTGCGCTCGGACCGAAAGCCACCACCCTGTGCCGCAAGCGCGAGCTGCTGCGATTGGGAAGTCGCGCGCTCCGAGATTCCATGGGAGGAGACGCATGCGTACATCAGTGCGTAGACGGCTGGCTGCGGCCGGCCTAGTTCTCGGCGTGACCGCCATCGCCCCGGCGATGGCGTTCGGTCACGACGAGATGATCTATTCGGATGGTGCGCTCGAGGCCGGCGTGATCCAGCGTGACATTCATCAGCACGACGAGACCGACGGGCATCTGCCCGGGCCCTCGACGCCCAACATTGATGTGGTCAGCAAGCTCGCGCTCCCGAACGTCGAGCCCGGCAAGATCGCCGACGTCGGCGTTTCAGCCGACGGCGACACGGCGTTCCTGGCGGCCTGGGGTGGCGAGACGTGCACGAAGAACGGCATCCATGTGGTCGACATCAGCGACCCGGCAACCCCCGAGGAGACCGGGTTCATCGTGTCGAAGGAGGGCAGCGCGCCGGGCGAGGGCGTGCAGACCGCTGAGATCAGCACCCCGAAGTTCAACGGCGAGATCCTCGTCACCAACAACGAGACCTGCAAGGCCAAGGTCGGCTTCGGCGGCATGAACATCTACGACGTGACCAACGGGGGGCAACCGACACCGCTGGCCGTCGGCTTCGGTGACGAGCACGTCAACGGCGCCGGAAAGAAGGACGGCAACGACATCCACAGCGTGTTCGCGTGGGATGCCGGCCAGAAGGCGTACGCCGTAATGGTCGACAACGAGGAGGCGCTCGACGTCGACATCGTCGACATCACCAACCCGAAGCGGCCCTCGCTCGTCGCCGAGTACAACCTGGCGGAGGAGTCCCGCAGATCGTGCAGGCCACCCCGCCGAACCTGACCGAGGTCTTCTGCACGACATGATCGTCAAGCAGATGGGCGACAAGCAGGTCATGCTGCTCTCCTACTGGGACGGCGGCTACGTCAAGCTCGACATGACCGACCCGAAGAACCCCGTCTACCTGGGCGACACGGACTTCACCAACCCCGACCCCGAGGCAGCCGAGAGCGGCTTTATCGTCCCGCCCGAGGGCAACGGCCACCAGGCCGAGTTCACCAGCGACGATCAATACGTGATCGGCCGACGAGGACTTCGCGCCGTACGCGCTGCTGGCGAGGAACGTCGACGACGGCACCGACATCTCGGCCAGCCAGGGCAGCGGCACGACCAAGCTCGTCGAGGGACAGACAATTACGGGCCAGTCGGTGTTCGTCGGCCGCGCGTGTGACGAGGACCCGGCCGTTCCGGCCGGCGGCGCCGGCACCCAGGTCGCCGTCGTCGAGCGTGGCGTGTGCGCCTTCACGGTGAAGGTCGCGAACGTCATCGAGGCCGGCGGCTATGAGGCGGTGCTGATTTTCAACCGCACCGCATCAGATGGCTGCAACGGCACGCTCGGCATGAGCGTCGAGGGCGACATCCCGACGTTCGGCGTCGCGCCGCGCGAGCAGGGCTTCGCCATCTTCGACATCGAGGACCAGTACAACGACGCCGCGTGCCTTGCGGGTGACGGCACGCAGCAGGCGCCGCTCGCGCTGGGAACGACCGGTGACACGCTCACGTTCTCGTCGTACTTCGACGGCTGGGGCTACGTGCACCTGTTCGAGAACGAGAGCGGGAAGATGACCGAGCTCGACACCTACGCGATGGACGAGGCGCACGATCCGGCCTACGCCGACGGGTTCGGCGATCTCTCGGTGCACGAGGTGGCGACGTCGCAGCAGGTTGCGAACCGCGCCTACTTCTCCTACTACGCGGGCGGCTTCCGCGTGGCGGAGATCGAGGGCAACGAGCTCGTCGAGAAGGGCCACTACATCGACGAGGACGGGAACAACTTCTGGGGCGTCCAGGTCTTCAATGACGACGGCCAGGAGTACGTGGCGGCCAGCGACCGTGACCACGGTCTCTGGATCTTCCAGTACAACCCGTAGAACCGATCAGCGGTCGGCCGGCGCCCCTGGCGGGCGTCGGCCGTTCCGCGCGCGCACGGCTGTTTCACGATGTCAGTGCTCACAGTGGCGAGCCGGGTGATCCTTCGCCAGCGTGGCGAGCCCAGCGGTCGCGGTTCCCGGCGCCCAGGCCATCAGGCAGAGCGTCAGGATCACCATGCCGGTGGCGAGGGCGCGGATCGGAGCTGATCGTGGCGCGTCAGCGACCGGCTCGCCGACGAGTTGTTCGATGCGCTCGGGCACGCGCCCACCATCGAGCCCCACGTAGGCCGGCCCCACCCCGAACGCGCTTTCGGATTTGCAGATTGCGGCGGCCAGCGCAAGAGGCTCATGGCGCTGCGCCAGCGCCCAGCGGTCGGCGTCGCGCTCGAGGTGGAAGACGATCGCCCGACAGGCCGCCTGTGTTCCAGGCAAGACCGCCCGAGCCCGTGACAGACCTCGGCGAAGAGAAACAAAAAGCGGTGACGCCGCGCGATGTGACCCTGCTCGTGCGCGAGTCCAGCGGCGAGTTCGTCGTCGTCGAGTTCGATCAGCGCTCCCGCCGAAACCAGTACGCGCGGATGCGCGAGACTGGCGCCCGCATGACCGACGGCCTGCGCGCGCAGCCCTCACTCACGCCGATGCCACCGCGGCCGGCTCCCGGCATGCTCCTGCCGCCACGCCCACGTGGACGGCCTTCATAGACAGAGCGGCCGCACCGCGTCACGGAACACCCCATCAACCATCATGTCGCCGATCCGCAGCCACCGATCGCGGACCGAGACAAGGCTGGGCGTCCGCGCGCACCGATCACCCCTGCGACGCGCACACGCACCACCCACCAGGCACTTGACGCTGAGGACGAGCACAGACAAGGAGGAACATCCGTCCTCAAACTCCACCGCCACACGCTCGCAGCCGCCTGAGCCGCCCTACCTGTTCTTCTTCGGAAGACTCCGCTCCTTCTGAGTGCCGATACGGCGGTGCCTCAGAGCACTACAGCGCGATACAGACGTTCTTCACCTGGGTGTAGCCGAGCAGCGCGTCGATCCCCTTGGCGCGCCCGTAGCCGCTGCGCTTGACGCCGCCGAACGGCAGCTCGACGCCACCGGCGACGCCGTAGGAGTTCACGAACACCTGGCCCGCCGCGATCTCGCCCGCCACGCGGTGCGCGCGCGACAGGTTGTTGGTCCACACGCCGGCGACGAGCCCGTACGGCGTGCCGTTGGCCAGCGCCACCGCCTCCTCTTCGTCGTCGAACGCCGCAGCGGCGAGGACGGGACCGAAGACCTCCTCGTTGAACAGCTCGGACGCAACCGGCACGTCGGCCACGAGCGTCGGCTCCACGTACCAGCCGTCGGCGAACGCCTGGGGCACGCCGCCGCCCACTCGGAGCTCCGCGCCATCGCCCCGCGCCCGCTCGAGCATCCCGAGCGCGTGGCGCTGCTGGCCGCCGGTGATGAGCGGGCCGAGATCCGGGTCCTCGAGGCCGGGACCGATGGTGAGCGCAGACAGCGCTGCCGCGATGGCCTCGAGCACCTCGTCGTAGCACGAGCGCTCCACGAGCAGCCGGGTGCCGGCCGAGCAGCTCTGCCCCGCGTTCTGGACGAGCGCGCGGACGACCGCGGGCACCACGCGCTCCAGGTCGGCGTCGGCGAACACGACGTTCGGGCTCTTGCCGCCGAGCTCAAGCTCGAGCGGCGCAAGGCGCTCCGCGCAGGCGTGCGCGACGATCGAACCCGTCCGCGGCGAGCCGACGAAGGTCACGTGGTCGACGCCAGGGTGAGCGACGAGCGCGCCGCCGACATCGCCGGCACCGCAGAGGACCTCGAGCATCCCGTCGGGCACGCCGGCCTCGGCGGCCAGCATGGCGAGCCGCACCGGAGTGACGAAGGCCAGCTCGGACGGCTTGAGGACGACCGCATTCCCGGCCGCCAGGGCGGGCGCCGCGCAGCGGGCCGTTACCTGCAGCGGGTAGTTCCAAGGGATGATCTGGCCGCACACGCCCCAGGGCTCGCGTATCGTGTAGTCGACGTGGTCTGGCCCGAGCGGGATCGAGCGCCCGTCGAGCTTGTCCGCAGCGCCCGCGTAGAAGTCGAAGTAGCGGGCACCGACGGCGATGTCGGAGCGAGCCTGGGCGAGCGGCTTGCCGGTGTCGCGACACTCGAGCTCGGCCAGCTCGGCCGCGTTGGCTTCGATCAGCCTCGCCAGCGCCGTCAGCGCCGCGGCGCGTCGCGTCGGGGTGCGCCAGTCGCGCGCCCTGGCGCGCGACGCGCGCGCCCGCGTGACTGCGTCGTCGACATCGGCGGGCGTGGCGGCGGCGACCTCGGTGAAGGGCTCGCGCGTCGCGGGATCGATGGCGGGGAGCATCGCGGGGCTCACAGGTCGCGTCCCGCGTCGACGTTGAGGACCATGCCGGTGACCGCGCGGGCGTCGTCGGAGGCGAGGTAGGCCACGGCCGCCGCGACATCCTCGGGCTCGATCGCCCGGCCGAGGGGCAGGGCCGCCGAGAGCGACTCCACCACCGCGTCGTGATCAGCGCCGAAGCCGAACTCGTCGAGCATCGGCGTCAGCGCCGGACCGGGGTTGATGACGTTGACGCGAACGCCGTGCCCGGCCAGCTCCAGCGCAAGCTGGCGCGCGAGGCCGATCGCGCCGCTTTTGGCGGCGACGTAGGCGGCGATGCCGGCACGGGGGCGGCGGGCGGCGATCGAGGCGGTGAGGATGATCGAGCCCTTCCCGCGCTCCACCATCCCCGGCGCCACCGCCTGCACGCCGAGGAAGAAGGCCGTCAGGTTGACGCCGATGACCCGGTCCCATTCGGCGCGGGAGATGTCGGTGACGGCCGTGGCGCGCTCCGCCATGCCGGCGTTGTTGTGGAAGACGTCGATCGGGCCGAGCCGGTCGGCGACCGCGGCGACCGCGGCCGCGATCGAGCCCGCGTCGCACACGTCGGTGGTCAGCGCGATCGCCGGCGCGCCGATCGCGCGCGCTGCGGACTCGGCGGCGGCGCCGTCGATGTCGGCGAGCGCGACGCGCGCTCCCTCTGCGGCGAGACGCTGTGTCGTCGCGCGGCCGATGCCCGAGCCGGCCCCGGTGACGAGCGCCACCCTGCCCGCCAGGCGACCGGGCGCGATGGCAACAGCCGGTTGCTCGGTGCTCATGCGGCGTCCTCCGGGAGCAGTCGTGCGATGGTCGCGGCGATATGCGCTCGGGCCATGCGCTCGGCCGCCTCGGGATCGTGCTCCTCGATCGCCTCGACGATGGCGGCGTGGTCGAGCACGGCGGCCTTCCCGCGCGCCTCCGGCACGAGCTTGACTGGCGTGAAGACCTGAGAGGTCATCCGTACCAGGGGCAGCTCGGCCATGACGAAGCGGTTCGCCGATAGCTGCATGACCATCGTGTGGAACTCGACGTTGGCGAGCGTGTAGGCGGCGGCGTCCCAGGGCTCGATCGCGGCGCGCTGCCGCTCGAGCTGAGCATGCAGCCGGGCGACATCGGCGGGGGTTGCGCGCTCGGCGGCCAGGCGGGCGGCGACGCCGTCGACCGCCTCGCGCAGGTAGTAGGCCTCCAGCAGCTGCTCGGGGTCGGCCTCGACGACCCGCACGCCGCGGCCCGGCTCCGCCTGAACGAGGCCGTCGCGCTCGAGCACGCGCAGCGCCTCGCGGAGCGGCGTGCGGCTTACGCGCAATTGATCGGCGAGCTCCTCCTGGCGCAGCTTCGCGCCCGGGGCGAACGCCCCGGAGTAGATGCGCTCGCGCAGCAGCTGGGCGACCTCGTCGACCAGCCGGATGCGGCTGCGGAGCTCCAGGTCGGGCTGGGCCGTCATCGTCAGCCCTCGCGCGCCCCGATCGAGGGTGCGGCGGCGCGCAGTGCATCGTCGAGCGCGCCGCCGACGGCCGCCGCGGCCCCCGCGGTCGTCGCCGAGCCGCCGAGGTCCGGCGTGCGGGCGTCGCCGTCGCGCACGGCGGCGGCGACGGCCCGGCGGAGCCCCGCGGCCCCCTCCGGGCAGCCGTTCGCGTCGAGCAGCATCGCGCCGGAAAGGATCGCTGCGCCCGGATTGGCGATCCCGCGGCCCACGATGTCCGGGGCCGAGCCGTGCACGGGCTCGAACAGCCCCGTGGCGCCCCCCTCCGGGTCGAGGTTGGCGCTCGGCGCCATACCCAGGCCGCCGGCCAGCGGGGCGGCGAGGTCGGAGAGGATGTCGCCGAAGAGATTGCTGCAGAGCAGGACGTCGAGTGAGCCCGGGCGCTCGATTATGCGCGCGGCCATCGCGTCGACGAAGACGCACTCCAGCAGGACGTCAGGGAACCCGTCCGCGGCGATCGCGCCGACGACCTCGTCCCATAGCGCGTAGCCGTGGCGCAAAGCGTTCGACTTCGTCACGAGCGACAGCGTCCCGCCGCGCGCGCGCGCCAGGGCGAGCGCGTAGCGGGCAACGCGCGCGATTCCGCGCCGCGAGTGGACCGCGACCTCCGTGGCGACCTCGGCCGGCGTCCCGACGTGGAGGCGCCCGCCGATGCCCGAGTACTCGCCCTCCGTGTTCTCCCGCACGACGACGAAGTCGGCGTCAGGCCCGCCCGCCACTGGGCCGGGCAGCCCGTCCAACGCCGAGACCGGCCGCAGGTTGACGTAGAGGTCGAGCGCCTTGCGCAGCGGCAGCACCAGCGTCCAGACCGAGACGGCGGGGGCGATGTCCGGATGGCCCACCGCGCCGAAGAAGATGGCGTCGTGCGCCCGCGCGACGTCGAGGGCGTCCTCGGGCATCGCGTGTCCGGTGCGCAGCAGCCGCTCGCCGCCCCAGTCGAGCTCCGTGCAGGCGAGGTGGGCGCCGTCGAGAGCCGCGGCGCGCGCCACTAGCGGTAGCGCGGCTGTGCACACCTCCGGTCCGATGCCGTCGCCGGGCACCACGGCGACGCGGACGGCGCGGGTCATGTGACCCCCGGCGCCAGCGTGTGCCCGGCGGCCTCGAGGCCGCGGGCAGCGCGCAGCACGGCGGCGTCGTCGTGCCGAGGGCCGACCAGCATCAGGCCGACCGGCATGCCGTCGAGCGGCCCGATCGGCACGCTCAGGGCCGGATGCCCCGTGTGGTTGAAGGCGCAGGTGTTGGAGATGAGCGCAGGGTCGAGGGCCAGCTCGATCGCCGCCAGCGACTCCGGATCCGGCGTGGGTAGCGGCGGCGCGGTGATGCACGTGGTCGGCATGACCAGCACGTCGAAGGACTCGAGCACCGCGTCGTAGGCGCGGCGCATCGACACGGCCAGGTTCTGGGCCTTGGCGTAGTAGGCGCCGCCGTACTCCTCCCACAGGTAGCCGCCGATGACCATCGCGAACTTGACGCTGGCGAAGAGCTGGTCGGCCTGCCGCGTGCGCGAACGGCCCATGTGCTCGGCGAGCGCCGCGTCGTGGAAGCCCTTGCCCGGCATGCCGATGCCGTTGCCGCGGACCATGAACTCCGAACCGCCCTGGAGCAGGATCGACCCGTGGACGTCCATCGCGTACAGGTGCAGCGGGATCGAGACGTCCCGGACCGTCGCGCCGCTGTCGGCGAAGCGCGCTGCCGCGGCGCGCACCGCCTCGTCGACCGCGGGGTCCGACAGTTCCTCGCGCCCGAAACCCTCGCGCACGATGCCTACGTGCAGTCCGTCGAGGCTCGACTCCGCGATCGCCTCGCTGTAGGCGACGGGGCGCATGTCCGAGCGCTGGCGCGGGTCGAGCCCGTCGTCGAAGCCGGCGACCGCCTCGAGCAGCAGGGCGACGTCCTCGACCGTGCGGGCGATCGGGCCGAGGTAGTCGACGCTGACGTCGATCGGGATGCAGCCGGTGTAGGGGATCAGGCCGTAAGTGGGCTTGAGCCCGTAGACGCCGCACAACGAGCTCGGTATCCGGATCGAGCCGCCCTGGTCGGCGCCGAAGCCCGCGTCGGCCGCGCCGCTCGCCACGAGCGCCGCGACGCCCGAGGAGGAGCCGCCGGCCGAGCGCGCCGGGTCGTGCGGGTTGCGAACCTGGCCACTGACGGCCGAGACACTGGCGCCCGACAGGCACATGTCCTCGGTGGCGGCGATCCCGCAGATCTCTCCGCCCGCGTCGAGGATGCGCGTGACGATCGTCGCGTCGAAGTCGGGGGCATGACCCTGGAGCAGCGCCGAGCCGGCGGTCATCGGCATCCCCGCGACGGGAACGATGTCCTTGAGCACGATGCGCTTGCCTTCGAGCAGGCCCGCCTCGGCGCCGGTGACGGAGCAGCGCCACGCCCACGCGTTCAGCGAGTTCTCGTCCGGTGTCGGGGGGCGGCCACCGGTGCGGGCGTGGCGTACCGGGAGGCGGGCGCCGGCCCCCGACGCGTCGATCCGCTCGCAGCCCCGGAGGACCTCGGCGCCGAGCGTGCGCAGGAACTCGAGCTCGTCATTGGAGAGCCCAAGGCCGTGGCGCTCGGCGACGGCGCGCAAGCGCGCGACGGACGGGGTGTAGAGCGTCATGCGCCGAACCCAGGATACGAGTCGAATGAGACGCGAGACAACGCTGCGGGCGCCACCGCTCCGTCCTGCAGGACCAGGTCGGAGGCGCGCTCGCCGACCATCGCGCAGGGCGCATGCGTGTTCCCGGAGGGGACCGTCGGCATGATCGAGGCATCGGCGACGCGCAGGCGCTCGACGCCACGCACGCGCAGCCGGGGGTCGACGACCGCGAGGTCGTCGGTTCCCATTCGGCACGTGCCAACCTGGTGGTGGTAGCTGCCGACGTGGGAGCGGACGTAGCCGCGCAAGGCCTCGCCGTCCGCGATCGCCGGCCCCGGCGCGTGTTCGGTGCGCCGCCAGCCGTCAAGCGCGGCGCCCGCGCCGATCGCGCGCGTGATCCGCACCGCCTCCAGAAGCACCTCGAGGTCATGCGGGTCCGACAGCACGCGCGGATCCAGCGCGGGGTGGTCCGAGGCGTCGGTGGAGCGCAGCCACAGCCGGCCGCGGCTGCGCGGCGCGATCAACCCGGCCATGCAGGCATAGCCGTGGTCGGGCGTCTCATAGGCCTCGACCACGAACGGGAACGCGACCATCAGCGGCTGCATGTCGGGCGCGACGAGCGCCGGGTCGCTCTTGGCGAACAAGTGGACCTCGGCGCCCTGCGAGGTGAACGGCTCGAGCGGGCGCTTCGCCGTCCACACCACCGGCACGAGCAGGTGATCGTGCAGGTTCTCGCCGACGCCGGGCACGTCGGCGACCACGTCGATCCCGAGGTCGCGCAGCTCGTCCGCCGGCCCGATCCCGGACAGCAGCAGAAGCTGCGGGGAGCCGATCACGCCGCCGCACAGGACGATGTCGCCTTCGGCTCGCGCTTCGTGCTCCCCGGCCGCGTCGCGATAGGCGACGCCGACGGCACGCGTGTCCTCGCAGAGAACACGTTGCACGAGCGCCCCCGTGGCGACCGTGAGCAGCGGGTGACCCAATATCGGCTCGACATAGCCGTTCCAGGTCGAGATCCGCTGGCCGTCGCGGGCGAAGTGCTCCGTGTAGGACACGCCGAGGATGTCGTCGCCGTTGCTGTCCGCGTTGAACGGGTGGCCGGCGTCGACGGCGGCTTCGAGGAAGGCGACCGAGACGGGATGCGGCGCGGCGTTGCGCGTGATCACGAGCGGGCCGCCGGCGCCGTGCAGCGGGGACGGTCCCGCCGGGTGGTCCTCGGACCGTACGAAGCACGGGAGGACATCCATCCAACTCCAACCCTCGACGCCCCAGCCGTCGTAGTCGCTGCGGTCGCCGCGGATCGAGATCATCGAGTTGAGCGAGCCGCTGCCACCGACGACCTTTCCGCGCGGCCACGCCAGCCGGCGGCTGCCAGCCTGCTGTTGCGGCTCGGTCCGGTAGGCGTGGTCGAATTCGGTTTCCCACAGCGACACATGGCCACGGACGTCGCGGATATCCGGATGGCCGTCGAGGCCGCCGTGCTCGAGCAGGAGAACGCTGCGCCCCGCAGCGACGAGTCGGCGGGCGACCACGCACCCGGTCGAGCCGGCACCGACGACGACGTGGTCGTACGTCGCCATCATGCGCCGGCCTTCGCGCCGGCCAGGAACGTACGCGCGGCGCGCGCGTACACGCGGGCGTAGCGCCCGAGCTCCTCCACCTCGACGAACTCGTCGGCCTGGTGGGCGATCCACTTGCCGCCCGGGCCGTAGACGACGGTCGGGATCCCGGCGTCGCGGGTGAGGATCGTGCCGTCGGTGGCGCCTGGCACGCCGCCGAACGCCGGCGACTCGCCCAGCTCTTCGGCGTGGGCGGCGGCGAGCGCGCTGACGACCGGGTGCTCCGGGTCGATCTCCACGGCAGGCCGGTCGTCGATCACGTCGAGCTCGGCGCCGACGCCGAGCTGGTCTCCGGCCGCGCGGGCGAGCTCTCCGACGCGGTCGATCAGCGCGGCGTGGTCGACGCCGGGAATCGTGCGCACGTCGAGCATCACGCGGGCACGCGCCGGAATGACGTTGACCTGGACCGGATCCCCGCCGGCGATCACCGTCGGCGTCACGTGCACGCCACCCAGGTACGGGTGATCGGGGTGGGCGGCGCGCAGCTCCGCCTGGTAGCCGGGCAGCGAGGCGAGCAGCGCGCCGGCGGCGGCGACCGGGTTGCGCCCCTTTTGGGGCATCGCGCCGTGCGCCATGACTCCGTGGAAGTCGAGGTCGATCCGGATCGCTCCGCGGGCTACGACGCAGACCTCGCCGCCCTCCGGCTCGCAGACGATGCATGCGTCGATGCCCGCCGCGCGGTCGCTCGCGGCGAAGTGCTTCGCGCCGAGCATCATGCCCTCCTCGTCGGCCAGCGCGCAAATCACGACACGCCCAGGGAACGGCCCGGCGAGCTGCAGTGCGCGAACGCCGAAGAGCATCGAGGCGACGCCCGACTTCATGTCCGCCGAGCCGCGGCCGTAGAGGCGGCCGTCGCGGATCTCCGCCCCATAGGGGTCCACGGTCCACTCGTCGGCCGCACCCTCCGTCACGACGTCGGTGTGGCCCGCGAAGGCGAGCGTCGGGCCGGCGCCGCCGCCACCCTCGACGACGGCGACCACGTTCGGCCGGCCGGGCGCCACCTCGACCACCTCGGTAGCCCAGCCGAACGCGCGCATCTGGGCGGCGACGAGCGCCGCGGCCTCGGACTCGTCCGTACCGGCCGCGGGCTCATGGACGCTGCGGATGCGGACGAGCCGCTGGGTGAAGTCAACGAGCGCCCGCTCGTCCACCGTGGCCGTCGCGCGCGTCGGAACGGACGTCATGGGCAGGATGCCTCCCGGGAGGAGGGAGGTCGCAGCCGCTCGAGCGCGCGCTCCAGGCTGGGAGCGGCCGCGGTCAGGCGCTGCGTGTACGGGTCCTTCGGCTGTTCGTAAATCTCTTCGGTCGGCCCCAGCTCCACCAGGCGGCCCTCGTTCATCACCGCGACCGTCTCGCAGACGTGGCGGATGACCGACAGGTCGTGGGAGACGAACAGCAGCGTGAGCTGGTACCGATCGACGAGCTCGGCGATCAGGTTGAGGATCTGCGCGCGCACGGACACGTCCAGCGCGCTGACCGCCTCGTCGGCGACCAGCACCTTGGGCTGGACGGAGAGCGCGCGGGCGATCGAGATGCGCTGCCGCTGGCCGCCGGAGAACTGATGCGGGAAACGTCCCGACGCGCTCGCGGGCAGGGACACGGCCTCCAGCAGCTCAGCGACCCGCTGGCGCCGCGCGGCCTGGTCGTGGCCCTGGGAGAGCATCGGCTCGGCGATGATGTCGCGCACCTTCATGCGCGGGTCCAGCGAGCCCATCGGGTCCTGGAAGACGATCTGCAGCTGCCGGCGCAGGAAGCGCAGCGAGCGCTCGGAGCGACCGACGATCTCCTCGCCGTCGAAGCGGATCGAGCCCGAGGTAGCGGAGTCGAGGGCGGAAAGGAGGCGGACGAGCGTGGACTTGCCCGAGCCCGACTCGCCCACGATCCCGAAGCGCTCGCCCGCGCGGACGTCGAACGACATGCCCCGGAGCGCGTGGACCTCCGGCGCCGGGCGCCGCAAGGACGTACGCGTGCGCTTGTAGGTCCGCGTGAGATCGCGGACCTCGATCAGGGGCGTCACCGCCGCGGCGGCGTCAGGCACGCTCGCCTCCCGCCGGGTGCCAGCACGCGAAGCCGTGTTGCGGGGCGCCCGCCCAGGGCGGCAGTGACTCGCAGCGCTCGGTGGCGTGGTCGCAGCGGTTGCGGAACACGCAGCCCGCGGGGAACTGGCCGGCGCCCGGCACGGCGCCGCGGATCGTCGAGAGCCGCCCGTCCGCGCTTCCGTGCTCGAGGTCGGATGCGGCGAGGAGCCCCTCCAGGTACCGATGGCGCGGGTTCGTGAAGACGTCCCACACCGGCCCCGCCTCCACGACTCGGCCGCCGTAGAGCACGATCACCCGCTCACAGACCTGCGCCACGACCGCCAGGTCGTGCGTGATGAACAGCAGCGCGGAGCGGCGTGCGGCGACGCCCTCGAGAATCAGGTCGAGCATCTGCGCCTGCACCGTCACATCGAGCGCGGTCGTCGGCTCGTCGCAGATCAGCACCGACGGATCGTTGGCCAGGGCGATCGCCAGCATCACGCGTTGGCGCTGGCCGCCGCTGAGCTGGTGCGGGTAGGCCTTCGCGGCGGCCGTCGGGTCGCTCAGCCGCACGCGGCCAAGCAGATCCACCGCCGCATCCGCGGCTCCGCGCTTGTCCGGCCGCGTGTCGTGGCGGAGCATGACCTCGGCGACCTGGTCGCCCACGCGCATGAGGGGGTTCAGGGCCGTCATCGGCTCCTGGAAGACCATCGACGCCCGGTGGCCGCGGATGCGAGCCAGCTGCCGCTCGCCCGCCGAGAGCAGCTCCTGCTCGACGCCGGCCAGGCGGACGGAGCCCGAGGCGGTCAGGCCATCGGGCAGCAGACCCATCGTCGCGAGAGCGGTCAGCGACTTGCCCGACCCCGACTCGCCGATGATCCCGACGCGCTCCCCCGCCCCGAGGCTGAAGCCGACGTCGGAGACGAGCCGCAGGTCGCCGGAGCGGATGCCGAGACCCTCGACAGCGAGGACGGGCTCGGCCAGCGCGCCCTGCGCCGCATCCACGCCGCTGTCTGCGGATGCGTGTGTGTTCGCGTTCATCACCGGCGGTCGTCCAGTCGGGGGTCGAAGTGGTCGCGCAGCCCGTCGCCGAGCAGGTTGAACCCCAGCACCGCGAGCGCAATCGCCAGTCCCGGCCAGACCGACAGCAGCGGCGCGCTGTGCAAGAGCTCCTGGGACTCCTGCAGCATCCGCCCCCACGACGGGTTCGGCGGTCGTGTGCCGAACCCGAGGAACGAGAGCGCGGCCTCAGCCAGCACGGCGATGCCGAAGGCCACCGACGACTGCACGATGAGCAGCGGCGCGATGTTCGGCAACACGTGCCGGCGCGCGATCGCGAAGCGCGGTCGTCCGGCCGCGCGAGCCGCGAGCACGTACTCGCGCGACATCACCTGGAGCGTCCCGGAGCGTGCGATGCGGGCAAACGCCGGCACGGTCGCGATGCCGATCGCCAGCATCGCCGTCAGCGTCGAGGCGCCGAAGACGGCGCCGAACATGATCGCCAGCAGGAGCGCGGGGAAGGCGAGCAGCAGGTCGTTGGAGCGCATCACCAGCTCGTCGGCCCAGCGCGGGAACATCCCGGCGAGGATCCCGAGCGGGGTGCCGATCAGGGCGGCGACGCCGACGGCGACGACGCCGACGAACAGTGTCGTGCGCGCGCCCCACATAAGCTGACTCAGCACGTCGCGCCCGAACTTGTCGGCGCCCAGCACGTGCGACGTGCTCGGCTCCAGCAGCCGAGCCTCCGCGTCGACCTCGGTCGGGTCGTACGGGGTCCAGATGAACGAGACGAGGGCCGTAAACACGATCAGCCCGACGATCGTCATGCCGATCACGAGATAGCGGTTGAGGCGGCGCCGGGCGTCGCCGCTCGCAAGGTCCTGAAGGCCGGAGACGTCGGCCAGCTCGCCGCTGGCGCCAATGCTCATCAGGACCTCCGCAGACGGGGGTCGATGACCACGTAGAGCACGTCGACCAGGTAGTTGACGATCAGGACGGCGACGACGAGAACCATGACGACACCCTGCACGAGCAGCAGGTCGCGGTTCGAGACGCCGTCGAGCAGCAGGCTGCCGAGGCCTGGGATCACGTACACCCGCTCGATCACGACGGCACCGATCAGGAGCGTCGAGAGCTGCAGGCCGAGCACGGTGATCACCGGGATCGCAGCGTTGCGCAGGCCGTGCCAGACGAGCGCCTGGTTTGGGGTGAGCCCCTTCGCCCGCGCCGTGCGCAGGAAGTCCTCGCGCAGCACCTCGAGCACCGCGGAGCGCACGTAGCGCGTCAGCACAGCGCCCTCGACGACGCCGAGCGAGATCGCCGGCAGGATCAGCTGGCGCAGGAAGTCGCCGAAGCCCTCGTCGGGCGGGGTCCAGCCGCTCGACGGAAACCAGCCGAGCTGCACGGAGAAGACGGCGACGAGCAGGATGCCGGCGAGGAAGGCCGGCACGGCGGCGCCGACCTGGCTTGCCGCCGACAGCGCGACGCCACTGGCCTTCTTGTGGCGCGCCGCGGCGATCGTCCCGAGCGGCAGCGCGATGGCCAGCGAGACGATCATCGCGGCGAGGACCAGGATGAGCGTCACCTGCATGCGCTCGTTGATCTGCGTGCCGACCGACTCCTGGGTGACATAGGAGACGCCGAAGTCGCCCACCGACAGCCCGCCGGCCCAGTCCGCGTACTGGACCGGCTTGGACCGGTCCGTGCCGAACTCGGCACGGACCTCCGCGACCGCCTCGGGCGACGCGTTGACTCCCAGGGCGACCTCCGCCGGGTCGCCCGGGAGCACGGCCATGAACCCGAAGACCAGCACGGAGGCGACCACCACGCTCGCGAGGAAGACCGCGGTACGTCTGAGCAGGGCGGGCAGCACGATGCTTCGCGGGCTAGCCGCGCGTGATCTCGGTCAGGTCGAGGGATTCGCTGACGCGATTCTGCGGCAGCCCCTCGATGCCCTTCTTCGTCACGGTGATGTTCGGGAACACGTAGAGCCACGCGGCGGCCGCGTCCTCGGCGAGCGTGCGCGCGACCTGCTTGAGCGCCTCCGTCTGCTCTTCCTCGCTCCCCTTGTCGCCCTCGGCCAGGAGCTTTTGGACCTTCGGGCTGTCGTAGCGCCAGTAGTAGTCCGGGTTGCCGAACGTGACGATGTCACGCGGCTCGACGTGCTGGACGATCGACATGTCGTAGTCGGCCTTGGTGAAGACCTCGGCCAGCCAACGGGCGGGGAACTCGAGCACGTCGATGTTCGCGGTCACGCCGATCTTGGCCAGCTGCGACTTGACGACCTGCGCGGGCGCAGTCGCGTAGGGCAGGTTCGGGACGCGGAAGCGGATCTCGAGGTCGCTCGCGCCGGCCTCGGCCAGCAGTTGCTTCGCCGCCTCGGGGTCATAGCCGTGGACGTCGGTCAAGTCCTCGTACCATGGATCGGTCGGCGGGACCATGCTGCCGATCAGCTCGCCGCGGCCGGCCCAGGCGGTCTTGAGGATCGCCTCCCGGTCCAGGCCCTTGGAGATCGCCTGGCGGATGCGCGTGTCCTTCATCGGGCCGCTCTCGTTGTTGAGCGCCAAGGTGATCTCGCCGTTCGTGGTGCCCTCGATCACCTGGAAGCGGTCGTCGCCGGTGAACTGGGTCAGCGAGTCGGGCGCCTGGATGTCGTTGATGACGTCGATCGCGCCGGACAGCAGCGCGTTGTTGAGCGCCGTGGCGTCCTTGAAGTACCGCAGCGTGACGGCCTCCATCGGCGGCTTCTCGCCCCAGTAGTCCGGGTTCTGCGAGAGCAGGATCGAGTCGCCGCGGGTCCAGCGCTCGAGCAGATAGGGGCCGGTGCCTATCGGTGTGTTGGCGAGGTCGTCCACACCGTTGGGCGAGAACATCGCCCCGATCCGCGTCGTCATCTGGAACAGCCAGTTGTTCGACGGCTGCTTGAGAACGACCTCTACCTCGGTCGGCGAGTTGACCTTCACCTGGTCGACTACGTCCATGTAGCTCTTCAGCGAGATCTTCCAGTCGTCGCTCTGGACACGCTCGATGGAGAACTTGACCGCGTCGGCGTTGAACGGGTCGCCATTGGAGAACTTGGCGCCCTCCTGGAGCTGGAACGTGTAGGTCCTGCGGTCCTTGCTGAGATCCCAGGACTTGGCGAGCAGCGGGACGATCTCGCCCTCCTCGTTGAGCTTCACGAGGCCCTCATAGACGTTGACGAGGAGCGCCTCGGGAATCGCGGCGCCGTCGGTGGTGGTGAAGTCGAGGTTCTCCGGCTCGGCGTTGAGGCCGATCTTCACGGTCGTCGACGCGCCGCCGCCGCCGCCGCCGCCGCTGGACTCTGTGCCCTCGCCGCCGCAGGCGCCGAAGACGAGGACGAGCGTTCCCGCTGCGACGACCGCAGCGCTACGAACCAGTGATCGCATCAGGAAGGCACCTCTCTGGAGCACTTGGCGGATGGGTTGCCGCCGTCGCCGACGGGCACGACGCCCGTTTTGTATCCCGAGCCCAGGATGCAGTCAAGGGCCGTGCAGGAAGTTCTGTAGCGAAGTGACAAGCTCGTCCGGGCGCCGCTTCTGACGAAGTGGCGCAGAGGACAGCGGAGAGGTGCTGCGCGGCGTGCCGGGGTGCCCCGTGCAGGACCCCACGGCGCGGGCCGCGTCAGGTCGCGACGCCGAGCGGCGGGGCGGGCAGCATGGCCAACAGCTCAGCCGCGAGGTTCTTGCTCGCACGCCAGTACTCGAGCCCGACTATGCGGCGCTCAGCGGGATCGAGCTCGCGCAGCCCGAACTCGACCTCTTCGGCTACGACGGTCTTGGGGTCGTTATCCCTCGAAGCGAAGCCAGGCGATGGCGGCTTGCTGGTCGTAGTGGCCGTCGATCTTCATCGCATCCCCAATCCTACGCTCGATGCCACAAGGTCACGACCAGCGCGGCCGAGTCATCGCCCTGATCCGGATGGTTGTACGCCACCACGAGCCGACCGGAACGCACGAGCCAGTCTGCCGCGCCGGTGTTCGCCCGGCGCGCGCGATGACCGTCGAGAACCGACTGCTCGACGTGCGCCCGAGCGATCGCGAGGAGCGGTGGAGGAGGTCGACCGCTACCGGCGGGCGAAGGTCGCGGAGTCCGACGCGCGGCGCAAGGCGCTCGACGTCGGCGAGCCGCTACGGGATGCTGAAGGGCACGTGCTGCGGCCGCTGGGCGCGTCGAGCGTGAACAAGACGCTGAGCACCTCGCGGCGGTGCTTGAGCAGGCGATCGAGTACGGACACCTGGACCGCAACCCTGCCCGCGGTCGGCGGCGGCGGTTGAAGGCGACGAGGCCGCGGCCGGTGCACCTCGACGGCGTCGACCAGATGGTCGCGCTGCTCGACGCGGCGCGCGAGCTCGACGCCGACCGGCAGGCACGGACGGCGGGCCGGTACCCGCTGGTGGCGACGCGGCTGCTGGCCGGGCCGCGCGCGAGCGAGGCGGGCGCCGTGCAGCTCCGCGATCTTGACCTTGCCCGCGGCCGGCTTGAGGTCGGCCGGTCCAAGACGGATGCGGGCGTGCGCTCGATCGACCTGCTGCCGCGGCTGCGGGACGTGCTCGCGGCCCACAAGGCGGCTCACCGCGGCGGCTCGACGATCTGCTGTTCACGACGTCGACGGGCGCTCAGCGCGACAAGGACAACATCGCGCGTCGCGTGATCCGGCCAGTGGTTGAGCGCACGGACGAGCTGCTGGCGGAGCGCGGTCAGCACCCGCTGCCGCTCGGCGTGACGGCGCACAAGCTGCGGCACTCGTTCGCGTCGATCCTCGTCGCGCTGGGGAAGGACCCGCGGTACGTGATGGCGCAGCTCGGCCACGAGGATCCGCACTTCACGATGCGCGTCTACGCGCACACGCTGCGGTTCTCCGACGACAAGCGTGCCCGTCTGCGCGCCTTCGTGGGCGGTGAGGAATGGGCACACCATTGGGCACCACGGCCGCTTCGGGCACCACTGCGGTCGACGTGGCGGACCCGCTGCTGGGCCGGAAACGGCCCGCTAGCAGGCGGTTCGTGGAGTGGGCGGTCCCGGGTTCGAACCGGGGCCCTCCTGCTTGTAAGGCAGGCGCTCTGACCAGCTGAGCTAACCGCCCGGGCATCGATCGTAGACGGGACGGCCGCTGCCATGATGGCGGCCATGGATCTCGGCTTGCAGGGCAGGGTCGCGCTGGTCACCGGCGGGTCGAAGGGGATCGGGTTCGGGATCGCCGCCGGGCTCGCCGCGGAAGGTGCGCGCGTGGCGGTGGCGGCGCGCGACGCGGCCCGGGTGCGCGAGGCGGCGGACCGGATCGGCGGGCACGGCATGGCGTTCGACTCGGGCGACCTCGACGCGGTTCCCGGCGTGATCGCGGAGGTCGAGGCGGCGCTCGGGCCGATCGACGTGTACGTCGCGAACACGGGTGGGCCGCCCGGGAACGAGGATCCGCTCGGCTTCTCCCGCGACCAGTGGGAAGCGGCGCACCGCACGCTCGTCCTGTCGCCGATGGCCTTCCTCGAGCGGCTGCTGCCGGGCATGCGCGAGCGGGGTTGGGGGCGCGTGGTCGCCGTCGCCTCGAGCGCCGTGCGGGAGCCGATCCCGAGCCTGCAGCTCTCGAACGCCCATCGGCCGGGGCTGATCGCGGCGCTCAAGGTGCTCGCGAACCGGGTCGCCCGCGACGGGGTGACGATCAACACCGTCCTGCCGGGCCGGATCGCCACGGACCGTTCCTACGAGACCGCGGGCTCCCGCGAGGCGGCGGAAGCGGCGGCGCGCGAGCGTGTGCCGGCCGGCCGGCTCGGCACGGTGCAGGAGATGGCCGCGGCGGCGGTGTTCCTCTGCTCCGCGCAGGCGAGCTACGTCACCGGCACCACGCTGCTGGTCGACGGCGGCCTGACCGCGTCCGTCTAGGTCCCTAGACTCGTCCGGGTACGGGCCGTTAGCTCAATTGGCAGAGCAAGGGACTTCTGGGAAGGAGCGCTAGTCGGGAAACCGCTAGTACGTCGGCGGCTATTTGCTGGAACCCCCTTAGAGCCCTGGGTACCGGCCGCTCCGGCCGGTGACAATCCCACGGGATTGGGCGATCAGCAGGCAACCCCGCGGTGCGGGAGAGCCCTCAGAGGCCATACGCCGCCCACCCCACCGGCGCGGAGCCGAGGGTGAAGAGATGGTCCAGACCGCAAGCCCGCGCCGCAGGTGCGGGTGGCCGGCGAAAGCCGGTGCGGCAGGTTAATCCCGTGGTTCTGGGTTCGAGTCCCAGACGGCCCACCTTCCTTGGAGATACCCCCAGCGAGGATCGAACTCGCGCTTACGCCGTGAAAGGGCGCCGTGCTCACCATTACACCATGGGGGCGCGGCGTTGAGTCTACGCCGGGCTAAGCTCAGCCCGTGGCCGTGAACGTCCCCCGGCAGGAGGAGCCGCGCCGGCGCCGGAGGCGGACGCCCGAGGTCGCCGAGCGCGAGATCATCGCCGCCGCGGAGGCGCTGCTGCGCGAGCGGCCGTTCCGGGAGCTGACCGTGGACGAGGTGATGCGGCGGACCGAGCTGTCGCGGCCGTCGTTCTACGTCTACTTCCGCGATCGCCATCACCTGGTGCTGCGCGTCGCGGAGCACATCGGCGGCGAGCTGTTCACGATGGCCGACCGCTGGTTCGAGGGCGACGGGGACGGGCCGGCGCTCGCGCGCGCGGCGACCGAGGGCATCGTCGCCGTGTTCGCCGAGCACGGGCCGGTCCTCCGCGCGCTCGCCGACGCCGCCGCCGACGACCCCGACGTCGACCAGGTCTACGGGCGGCTGGTCAAGAGCTTCGTCGACGTCACCGCGCGCCACATCGACAAGGAGATCGCTGCCGGTCGGATCCTTCCGCTCGATCCGCAGGAGACCGCCGAAGCGCTCGTGTGGATGAACGAGCGCTACCTCACCCTCTCGCTCGGGCGTGAGCCGACGACGGACCGCGCGGTCGTCGCCGAGACCCTGCATACGATCTGGTCGCGCGTGCTCTACGGCCGAGGCTGACCGGCGGTCGCGTTCAGTCGAGCGCGGCGTGCAGCCACGCGGCCAGCAGCACCGAGCCGCCCGCCATGACCGCCACCGCCGGCACGGCGACCGCCGGCAGGGAGTCGCGCACACGCAGCGTCGCGACGAGGTCGGCCGCGTCCGCGGCCATCGCCGCGCGCAGCCACGGCCGCGCGCCGCGGCCCGTGCGCAGGGCGCCGAGCTCCCCGAGGCCGATCCCGATGTCGCGCGCGCCGAAGCCGATCGCGAGCGCCCGTCCGCCCGGCTGGTCGGCGACCCCGCCGACCCAGCCGCCGGCGACGAGGCCGGGAGCGGCGACGAGCCCGCTGCCGACGGCGAGCCGGCCGAGCGCGTGCCAGCGTGCGACGGAGCGGGCGGTCATGCGCGCAGCCTACCCGGACCCGGCGGCTTGCCAAGATGTCGCGCATGAGCACCGCCGCGCCCGCGCGCACGCCGCGGCTGACCGCCGTCATCCGCGAGAAGGCGACGGTCACGCCGCTCGAGCTCTTCTTCGACCTCGTGTTCGTCCTCGCGCTGACGCAGTGCACGGCGCTGATGGCCGACGACCCGACGTGGGAGGGGCTCGTCCGCGGCCTGCTCGTGCTCGGGATCCTCTGGTGGTCCTGGGTCGGCTACGCCTGGCTGACCTCCCTCGTCGATCCCGAGGAGGGGATCGTCCGGATCGCCATCTTCGCGGCGATGGCGGCGCTGCTGGTGGCCGCGCTGTGCGTCCCGAGCGTCTACGGCGACGCGGGCCTGCTGTTCGCGTTCGCCTACGGCGTGGTGCGGGTCGCGCACATCGCGCTGTTCATGGTCGGCGCCCGCGGCGACGCCAAGCTCCGGCAGTCCGTGATCGGCCTGGGGATCAGCACCGCGATCAGCGTGGCCATCCTCGTCGGCGCCTCCTTCACCGACGGGCCGCTGCAGGGTGCGCTGTGGGCGCTGGCGATCCTGCTCGACATGGGCGGGCCGTACGTGTTCGGCGCGGAGGGGTGGAAGCTGATGCCCGCCCACTTCGCCGAGCGCCACGGCCTGATCCTGATCATCGCGCTGGGGGAGTCGATCGTGGCGATCGGCGCCGGCGTCGAGGGTGACGTGGTCGACACGGGCGTCGTCGTCGCCGCCGTGCTGGGCGTCGTGATCGCCGCCGGCCTGTGGTGGCTGTACTTCGACATCGTCGCCCTGGTCGCCGAGCGGCGGCTCTCGAACGCCGAGCCCGGCCGTGAGCGCAACGAGCTCGCGCGCGACGCCTTCTCCTACCTGCACCTGCCGATGGTGGCCGGGATCGTACTCGTCGCCCTGGGGATGAAGAAGACCGTCGGCCACCCCGAGGACGCGCTCAAGCTGGTGCCGGCCGCCGCGCTCCTCGGTGGCGCCGCCCTCTACCTGGTCGCCCACGTCGTGTTCCGCTGGCGCATGATCCACCGGCTCAACCGGCACCGGCTCGCATGCGCCGCCGTGCTGCTCGCGCTCATCGCGCTGGCCGTCGAGGTGCCGTCGCTCGCGACCGTGGCCATCCTCGCCGCGCTGCTGAGCGCGCTGATCGCGTACGAGAACCACCACTTCGCCGAGCTGCGCGAGCGCCTGCGCCGCCAGGTGGCGCACTAGGGCGCGATCCGCTGCCCCGGGCGGCGCAGCCGGAACCAGCGGTGGTCGTACGGCTCGAGCCGTAGGTGGGGCTCGCCCTCCAGAGCCAGCTCCTCGGGGCCGAAGAGGTCGACGAGCACGCCATCCGCGTCCAGCGCCAGCTGCGCCTCGGTGGCGCGGTCCGCGAGGTTGTGCGCCGCGACGATCGTCGATCCGTCCCAGTCGGCACGGTGCACGAAGACGGCCGGATCCGCCTGGTCGAGCTGCGCCCACGCGCCCCAGCCCAGCTCGGGGCACTCGCGCCGGCGCCGAATCAGCCGCTCCATCCAGTTCAGCAGCGAATCGGGGTCCCGCCGCTGGGCGGCCACGTTGACCCTGCCGAACTCGTAGGGCCCGTCCGCGACGAGCGGCCGCTCCGGCGCGGCGGCCGTCGTGAACCCCGCGTTGCGCTCGGCCGACCACTGCATCGGGGCGCGCACCGCGTAGCGGCCCTCGATCGAGAGGTTCTCGGCCATCCCGATCTCCTCGCCGTAGAACAGCACGGGCGTCCCCGGCAGGGAGAACATCAGCGAGTAGGCGAGCCGCACCCGGCGTTCGTCGCCGCCGAGCATCGGCGGCAGCCGCCGGCGCAGCCCCCGGCCGTACATCTGCATCTCCGCGTCGGGCCCGAAGGCCGCGAAGACCTCCTCGCGCTCCGCGTCGGACAGCTTGTCGAGCGTGAGCTCGTCGTGGTTGCGGACGAAGTGCGCCCACTGGCAGTCGTCCGGAATCGGCGGGAGGGCCGCCAGCGCCGCGGCCAGCGGGCGTCCGTCCCCGCGCGCGAGCGACAGGTACAGCGCCTGGTTGACCGTGAACGCGAACAGCAGGTCGAGCTCCTCGCCGCCGCGCGCGCCGAAGAACGCGGCCGCGTCCTGCGGCGGCAGGTTGACCTCCCCGAGCAGGACCGCATCGCCCCTGCGGCGGCTCATGTAGCGACGCAGATCGCGCAGCAGCTCGTGCGGATCCTCGATCGCCCCCTCCGGCATGCCGGTCGGCTCGATCAGGAACGGCACCGCGTCGAGCCGGAAGCCGCTGAGGCCCTGCTCGAGCCAGAAGCCGGCGATCTGCGCCAGCTCGTCGCGGACCTCCGGGTTGGCGACGTTGAGGTCGGGCTGGTGGGAGTAGAAGCGGTGCAGGTACCAGCGCTTCGCCTTGCGGTCGTACGCCCAGTTCGAGCTCTCCTGGTCCGGGAACACGACGTCGCCCGGCTTCTCCTCGGGCTTCTCGTCCACCCACACGTAGAAGTCGTGAAACGGGTTGTCCGGGCCCTCGCGCGCGGCCTGGAACCACGGGTGCCGGTCGGACGTGTGGTTCGGGACGAGGTCGGCGATCACGCGGATGCCGCGATCGCGCGCGGTGCGGATGAGCTCGACCAGATCGCCATGCGTGCCGAGGCGCGGGTCGACGCCGTAGAAGTCGGTGATGTCGTAGCCGTCGTCGCGCTGCTGCGACGGGTAGAACGGCATCAGCCACACGCAGCTGACGCCCATTCCGGCCAGGTAGTCGAGCCGCTCGCCCAGCCCGGTGAGGTCGCCGCGGCCGTCGCCGTCGGCGTCCAGGAACGTCTCGACGTCGAGGCAGTAGACGACGGCGTTCTTCCACCAGACGTCGCCCGTTGCCTTGCGGTTCACGCGCACGGCCTACCCGGTACGGTCGGGGTCATGCCAGACGACGTCGAGATCGGCGAGGCCGGCGGCCTCGCGTACCGGAGCGCGGGCAGCGGGCGGCCGCTCGTCCTGCTCCATCCGGGCCCGGGGCTCGACGGGTCGGTCTTCTTCCCCGAAGCGCTGACGCTGGCGCAGCAGGGCGTCCGCATCGTCGCGCTCGACCTGCCGGGCAACGGGCGCTCCCCTGCGGTCGACCGGTCCACCTGGTCGATCGCGGGCTACGCCGACGCGTGCTCCGCTGCGTGCGCGCGCTCGGCTTCGCGCCCGGCGCATGGGACCTGCTCGGCCACTCGTTCGGGGGCTATGTCGCGCTCGCGCTCAACAAGCAACACCCGGGCGAGCTGACCCGCCTGGTCGCGTCCTGCACCGACGGCTCCGAGGCGCCGCTGCCGGGAGACCCGCCCGGCCCGCTGGACGGCCTCAGCCCGGCCGAGGCCGCCGGGATCGAGAACGCGTGGGACCGCGAGCTCGACGCCGACACGCCCGCCGCCCTGCGCGAGGCGTGGCTCGACCAGCTCGACTACTACGCCGCCGGACCCGAGGGAGCGGCGCGGCTGCGCGACCGCTGGGCCGGGGTGACCTACCAGCCCGGTCCGAACCGGCAGGAGGAGTGGGGCGAGCTGGAGGCGCTCGACGCGCTGGCGGACGTGACCGTCCTCGCCATCGCCGGCGAGCACGACCGCATGCCGCGCCCGCTGCAGCAGCGGATCGCCGACGCGAGCCCACGCGGGACGCTCGCGGTGACCGAGGGGGCCGGGCACTTCCCGTTCGCAGAGACGCCCGAGCGCTACTGGCCGGTGGTCGCCCGCTGGCTCGCCGAGGCGTAGCGCGCCGCTGCGCCGGCTGCTTCGCACCCTCGCGATCGACACCGGCCCCCTGCGCCGGCACCGGGAGTTCCGCCTGCTGTACGTCGGGCAGGCGGTCTCGCTCACGGGCTCGATGATCACGTACGTCGCGATCCCGTTCCAGGTCTACGACCTGACCGGCTCGACGCTGGCCGTGGGACTGCTCGGGCTCGTCGAGCTGGTGCCGCTGCTCGCCACCGCGCTGCTGGGCGGCGCGCTCGCCGACGCGCACGACCGGCGCCGGCTCGTGCTGCTCGCCGACACGGCGCTGCTGCTCCTGGCGCTCGTGCTCGTCGCCAACGCGCTGCTCGCCGAGCCGCGTGTCTGGGTGCTGTTCGTGGTGGCGGCCGGGATGTCGGCGGCCGGCGGCCTGCAGCGGCCGCCGCTTGACGCGATGCTCCCGCGGCTGGTGCCACGCGACGAGCTCGCGGCGGCCTCGGCGCTGGACGGCTTCCGCGGCAACGCGGCGCAGATCGCCGGGCCGGCGCTCGGCGGCGTCCTGATCGCGACCGTCGGGGCCTCGGCGACCTACGCGCTCGACGCGGCGACCTTCCTCGTCTCGCTCGCGCTGCTCGCGCGCATGCGCGCCGTGCCGCCGCCGCCCGAGGCCGCGCCGCCGAGCCTCGCCCGCATCCGCGAGGGCTGGCGCTACGCCCGCTCGCGGCAGGAGCTGATCGGGACCTACGCGGTCGACATCAACGCGATGCTGTTCGGGATCCCGGTCGCGCTGTTCCCCGCGGTCGCCGAGCGCTACGGCGGGCCCGAGCTGCTCGGGCTGCTGTACGCAGCGGAGCCGGCAGGCGCGACGGTCTTCACGCTGCTGAGCGGCTGGGTGGGCCGCGTGCGCCGGCACGGAAAGGCGGTCGCGCTGAGCGCGGCCGCCTACGGCGCGGCGATCCTCGCCTTCGGCCTGGCCGGCTCGCTGCCGCTGGCCCTCGTCGCGCTCGCGGTGGCGGGCGCGGCCGACATGTCCTCGGGCATCTTCCGCCAGACGCTCTGGAACCAGACGATCCCCGATCACATGCGCGGGCGGCTCGCGGGCATCGAGCAGCTCTTGTGGTCGATCGGCCCGACGCTCGGCACCGCCCGCTCCGGGGCGCTCGCGTCGGTGACCAGCGTGCGCTTCTCGATCGCCTCCGGTGGCGTCCTGTGCCTGGCGGGCACCGCGGTCCTGTGCGCGCTGCTGCCGTGCTTCTGGCGTTACGAGGCGCCGGAGGCGGAGGCGGTCAGTGCCTGAAGTGCCGGCGGTGGGTGAAGACCATGCTGATCCCCGCCGCGTCGGCCGCCTCCACGACCTCGAGGTCGCGCTTGGAACCCCCGGGCTGGATGATCAGCTCGACCCCGGCCGCGAGCGCCAGCTCCGGGCCGTCGGCGAACGGGAAGAAGGCGTCCGACGCGAGCGCCGATCCCGGCAGCTCGGCATCCGCGCCGTGCGCCTTGTCGACCGCCAGCCGCACCGAGTCGACCCGGCTCATCTGCCCCGCCCCGATGCCCACCGTGGCCAGCTCGCGCGACAGGACGATCGCGTTCGAGCGGACGTGCTTGCACACCTTCCATCCGAACAGCATCTCGCCCCACTCGCCCTCGGTCGGCTTGCGCTCGGTGACCACCTCCATCTCCGAGCGGTCCTCGATGTCGATGTCGCGGTCCTGGACGAGCAGGCCGCCCATCACCCGCTTGAGGTCGCGCTCGGCGATGTTGAAGCGGCGCCGCTCGTTGTCTTCGAGGATGCGCATGTTCGGCTTCTCCTCGAGCAGCGCGAGCGCGTCGTCGGAGAAGCGCGGCGCGAAGAGGATCTCGCAGAACTGCTCGGCGATCGCCTCGGCGAGCCCCCGGTCGACCGGGCGGTTGAGGCAGACCACGCCCCCGTAGGCCGACTGCGGATCGCACGCGAAGGCGCGCTCGTAGGCCTCGCGGGCCGAGCTGCCCAGGGCGGCGCCGCACGGGTTGTTGTGCTTCATGATCGCGCAGGCGGGGACGCTGAACTCGTCGACGAGCAGGCGCCCGGCGTTCAGGTCCAGCACGTTGTTGAAGGAGAGGTCGCGACCGGCGACCTGGCGGACCATCGAGAGCACGTGCATGCGCGCGCCGACCTGCGCGTAGTAGGCCGCGCGCTGGTGCGGGTTCTCGCCGTACGCGAGGTCCGTCACCTTCTCGTAGGCGGACAGCAGCTGGGCCGGGAAGTCCTCCTGCTTCTCGGCGAACCAGCGGGCGATCGCCGTGTCGTAGCGCGCGGTGTAGGCGAACGCCTCGGCGGCGAGCGACTCGCGTGTGCCGAGCGACAGCCTGCCGTCGGCGTCGACGAGCTCCTGCAGCACCGCGTCGTACATCTCCGGCCGGGTGACGACGGCCGTGAAGCCGTGGTTCTTGGCCGCCGCGCGGATCATCGCGGGCCCGCCCACGTCGACGTTCTCCAAGACCTCGTGCTCCGTCGCGCCGCGGCGGGCCGCGGTGCGCTCGAACGGGTAGAGGTTGACGCACACGAGGTCGACGAGCTCCACCCCGTGCGTCTCGGCGGCCAGCATGTGCTCGGGGTCGTCACGCAGCGCCAGCACGCCGGCGTAGAGCTTGGGGTGCAGCGTCTTGACGCGACCGCCCATGATCTCCGGGAAGCCGGTGAGGTCCTCGATCGCCCGGACCTCGAGCCCGGCCTCCTGCAGCTCGCGGGCCGTGCCACCGGTGGAGACCAGCTCGATGCCGAGCCCGGCGAGTCCGCGCGCGAAGTCGGTGACGCCGCGCTTGTCGGACACCGACAGCAGCGCCCGGCGGAAGCGCACATCACCCGGCTGCGTCATCCGGCCGCACCATACAGCGGCGCCACGACCACGCGCCGGGCGTGCTCGGGGTCGAACCCGACCGCCCCGGCGGCGATCTGCCGGACCGCCTCGCACAGCAGGTCGTGCTCGAGCGGCCGCAGCGCGGCGCGGACCGTGGCGGTGTCGGTGGCGCCGGGGAGCTCGAGCGCGCGCTGCGCGATCACCGGACCCGTATCGACCCCCGCGTCGACGAAGTGCACGGTGACGCCGAAGACCTTGACGCCATAGGCGAGGGCCTGCTCCACGGCGCGGACGCCCGGGAACGCCGGCAGCAGCGCGGGGTGGACGTTGACGACCCGCTGCGGGAAGCGCGCGAGGAACACCGGGTCGAGCAGCTGCATGTAGCCGGCCAGCACCACGAGCTCGACCCCACGCTGCTCGAGCCAGCCGGCCAGCGCGGCGTCGCGCGCCTGCCGATCGCCGTGGTCCTCGAGCGTGAAGGGGCGCGCGGCGATGCCGGCTGCCCGTGCCCGCACGAGGGCGCGGGCCGCGGGCTTGTCCGAGCCGACGCCGACCACCTCGACCCCGCTCCCCGGCCGTCCGTGGAGGCGGTCGAGGATGGCCTGCAGGTTGGAGCCCTCGCCGGAGGCGAGGACGCCGACCCTCACGCCGCTTCGAGCACCGGGTAGTGCCCGCCGCTCGACTTCAGCGTCCCGGCTTCGAGCAGCGCGTCGACGCGCTCGAGCACCGAGGGGCCGCTCAGGTGGCCGAACGTGCCGTAGCCGGGCAGGCCGTCCCAGCCGTGCTTGAGCAGCACCTTCGACCGCCCGCCGCGCAGGACCTCGACCGCGCGGCTGCGCCCGAGCGCCGGACGGGCGAGGGCGACCAGCTCGACGATCGCCTCGTCGAGCGCGGCCGCGTCGCCGTCGGCGGCCGGCCGCTGCGCGAGCTGGCGCGGGCCTGCACCCGCCCGGCGCTCGCCGGCGCGCGACGGCGCGGCCGGGGCCACCGCGGGGTCGCACACGTCGCAGCACGGCACCTCCGGCGTCGCCGGGCGGGCGTCGCCGAAGTGACGCAGGATGCCCGTGCGGCGGCACGCCGACCCCTCGACCCACGACCACACCGCCCGGTACTGGCGCCAGCGCGCGCGCGTGCCCTCCTGGGCCGCCGACTTGCAGAGGGCCAGCGCGCGGCCGTCCCACGTGCCGGTCACGCGCCCGAGCACGCGGTCGGGCGCCGAGGGGCTGGGCTGGACCACCCCGATCCGCGCGAGGTGGCCGACGATCGCGCGGACGACCTCCTCGTCGCAGCCGGCGAGCCGCGCGAGCCGCTCGACGGGCACGTCGAAGCGCGTCGCCTGGGTGCCGGCGACCGCAGCCGCGCCGTCCGCGGCGCCGTCCGCCCCGCCCGTCAACGCCCGCGCGACGGCCTTCAGCGCCGGCTCCTCGACCGTCGAGCGCTCGATGAAGAACACGTGCAGGCCCTTGTCGCGCGCCGAGGCGAACAGCAGGCAGCGCGCCGCCCGGCCGTCGCGCCCGCCGCGGCCCGCCTCCTGGTAGTAGGCCTCGATCGAGCCGGGCACCGTCTCGTGGCAGACGGTCCGCACGTCGGCCTTGTCGACGCCCATGCCGAACGCGTTGGTGGCCACGACGACGTCGACTTCGCCCGCCATGAAGCGCCGCTGCGCCTCGGCGCGCGCCTCGCGCGGCAGGCCGGCGTGGTACGCGACCACCGTGGTGCCCAGCTCTGCCGCCAGGCGCACCGACAGCTTGTCGCACTCCGCGCGCGTGCCGGCGTAGACGATCGCCGGCAGCGCCCCCGGCTCGGCCAGCACCGCGGCGATGCCGCGATGGCCGGCCTCCTTGGTGGCGCACGGGACGACGGCGAACGAGAGGTTCGGACGGTCGAAGCCCGTGGCCACGCGGACCGGGTCGCGCAGCCCGAGGCGCGCGACGATGTCGTCGGCGACCTGCGGCGTGGCCGTCGCCGTGGAGGCGACGATCGCCCCCGCGCCGAGCCAGCGGGCCGCGTCGGCCAGGCGGAAGTAGTCCGGCCGGAAGTCGTGCCCCCACTGGGAGACGCAGTGCGCCTCGTCGACCACGAACAGGCCGATCTTGGCCTGGCGGATGCGCTCGAGGAAGCCGGGCGAGGAGAACCGCTCGGGCGCCACGTAGAGCAGCCGGGCATGGCCGGAGACCGCGCGGTCGAGCGCCGCCCGGTTGGCCGCCGCGTCCTGCTGGGCGTTGATCAGCGCGACCTTGCCGGGCGCGATGCGCTCGAGCGCCTGCACCTGGTCCTGCATCAGCGACACGAGCGGGGAGACCACCACCGTGAGGTCCGCGCGCATCAGCGCCGGCAGCTGGTAGCAGAGCGACTTGCCCGAGCCGGTCGGCATCACGACGAGCACGTCGCGGCCGGCCACCGCGGCGTCGACCGCCTCGCGCTGGCCCGGCCGGAAGCCCGCGAAGCCGAAGACCTCATGCAGCGCGTCCGCCGGCTCGGCAGAGCGCGCGAACGGCCGCGGCGGCTCAGGCCCGAGGCCCGGCAGGGCGGGCGCGATCGACGGGTCGGTGACGAGCGGCGAAGACACGGGCGGACGACCATAGCCCGTGCTCCGGTCGCCACGGGCGGCCGCGCGCGCCGCGGCACGCGCGCGTCGCAAACACGGCGCGAAGTCTGTCATGCTCGACGCGCGATGACGATCACGACGACCATCGACCGCGACCGCCTCGCCGCGGTCCGCGCCCGCGCGGAGGCGACGTTCACCCGCCGCACGCCGCGCTCGGCGGACCTGACCGCGCGCGCTCGGCAGCACATGCCCGACGGCGTCCCGATGGCGTGGATGGCGGGCCTCTACGACCATCCGCCGCTCTACGTCGCCCACGGCGAGGGCTGCCGCTTCACCGACGTCGACGGCAACGCCTACGTCGACT
>Ga0136615_10000129_pt1 | contig 30641 bp, 32 predicted proteins | sample AntDrymUQ2882206_2_FD_106647 | JGI IMG/M metagenome (GOLD analysis project Ga0136615, IMG submission 106647) | Polar desert sand microbial communities from Dry Valleys, Antarctica - metaG UQ288 (22.06) | ecosystem: Environmental > Terrestrial > Soil > Desert | place: Antarctica: Dry Valley... | reverse complement strand
CACGGCCACCGCCAAGCGCTCGACGGGACACTGGCGCGGGGTGTCGAGCTCGGCGAGCACGCCCTCCCAGGCGCCGGCGAGGTCGAGCGGCGCGAGCGCCTCCAGCGCGCCGCGGCAGCGCGCGCAGGTCTCGACGTGCGCGGCCACCGCCGGGGGCGGGGGCGTGCCCTGGGCCACCGCCAGCAGCACATCGGTCGGGTGCTCGTTCGGGTGCTCGGTCATGGTTCGAGTTCCTTCGCGATGCGCGCCCGCGCGCGGTGCAGGCGGCTCTTCACCGTGCCCTCGGCGACCCTGGCCGCGCGCGCCACCTCGCCGATCGACAGGCCCCGGTAGACCACGGAGGTGATCGCGTCGCGCTGGTCGGCGGGGAGCCTGGCCACGGCGCGGCGGACGCGGTCCGCCTCCTCCGCGCCCAGGGCCGTCTCGGCGGGTCCCGCCGCGTCGTCGGGGCGCTGCCCGGCGCTGTCGAGGGTGACGGTGGGCAGGCGGCGGCGGCGCGACAGGCTGACCAGCCGGCGCCCGGCGATGCCCCACAGCCATGCGGCGACGTCGCCCTCGCCGCGAAACTGCCCGGCGCTGCGCCAGGCCGCGAGGAAGGTGTCCTGCAGCGCCTCCTCGGCGAGGTCGGCGGAGGCCGTCCGCGCCCGCAGACGCGCGGCCAGCCACGCGGCGTGGCGCCGGTACAGCGCCTCCAGCGCGGTCCGGTCCCCCGCCGCGACTCGGGCCAGCAGCTGCGCGTCCGTGGACACCGCGGCCCCGCCGGCTGGCAGTGCCTCGTCGGTGGTTCCCGGCACGGCCGTCACCTCCCGCTGCGCGGCCGGCTCGCCCGGCTTGGCCGTCACCTCTGCCTGAACCTCCCGCCGAGAGGCCCGCTGATAGGGCCGCTCAGCGACCGGCGAGAGCGCCGGGGCCGTCATCGTGGCACCGCGGTGGGCGCGGCGGCGTGGAGTCCACGGGCGCGCGCGGCACGAGCGCCGGGCAGCCCGAGCCCTCGCCGGCGGCGCTCACCCACCACCACGGCGAGCAGTGCCAGCGTGACGCCCAGCACCCAGCCGCGCGCGGTCGGCGTGAGCGGGTCGTCCGGCAACAGGCCGAGCTGCAGGGGCAGGCGCGGGAACCAGGTCGGCAGGACCCGCAGCACTCCAACCGCGGCGAGGCCCGCGGCACCGCCCACCAGCGCCGAGCTGCGCGCGGCTACCGCGGCGCTCACGGCGGTCAGCAGGCCGAAGGCCGGTCCGGCGCACAGCAGCAGCTGCGCAGCCGACCACCCACGGCTGTCCGACAGCGCGGCGGCCAGCCCGCCGAGCACGGCCGCGCCCAGCGCCGCCCAGGCCGCCAGGCGCACGACGGTGGTGCGCCAGGCGGCGCGCGGGACGGGCTCCAGCGCGTCGCTGTCGGGATCGGTCTCCGGCGCCGTCAGCAGCGCCCCGCCGAGGCCGAGCAGGGCGGCGAAGGCCGCGAGCCAACCGTAGGCAGATGCCGGGTCCGGGGCGGCGGCGTAGAGCAGCGCGGCGGCGAGGGCGGCGAGGACCGCGCCCGCCGCCAGGCGCAGGCAGGGCAGGGGCCGCAGGCAGTAGCGGGCGAGGATCACGAGGGTGAGGTTCATGAGGGCGCCCCGGGCAGCTCGTCGAGGCCCACCTCACCGGCGCGCAGCCGCTCCCACAACGGCTCCAGCTCCGCACGCACCTGCGCGGGGGGCATGGCCAGCATGGCGAGGGCGGCGTCGGCGGTGGCCTGGAACCGTGTCTCCGCCTCGGCCACCGCCGCCGCCGCCTCCGGGTCCGAGGCATCGCCGCCCCCCACCGCGACGATCTCATCGCGGTCCTGCAGCATGGCGCGGTACGAGGGGTCGACCGTGGCGGTGGCCCAGTCGGACACCGCCATCTGCGCGGCGGACAGTCCCGCGTCGGATGGCACCCCCTCCGCCCGCAGCGCGCAGTCCAGGAGGCTGTACGAGCCGAGCCCGCTGAAGCCCTCGCGGGCGAGGAACTCCGGCAGCTGCACCTCCGCGCCCTGGCATGGCGCGGTGGAGGAGGGCACCGTCCGCATGCGCTCGGGGACGCCCGGCAGCCCGGCGAGCAGCGCTGCCACCGGCTGGGTGTCGGCGACCAGCTGGCTGGCGAGCGCCTCGCCGTAGGCCGGGTACACACAGACCTCCAGGTCCGGCCCCCGCGCGCAGGCGGTGGCCAGGCCGTCGGCGGGATACGCGTACTCGGGTTGGGGCACGTGGCGGGAGTGGTCCAGCGCCAGCTCGGTCCAGTCCGCCGGCGTGGGCCCCCGCACGGCCAGCGCATCCGGCAGCGACCACAGCCAGGCGCCTGATACCGCGACCGCCGCGGCCGCCGCGAGCCCGACGGCCAGCGCTGGCGGCGTCAACCGCGGCTCCTCGCGCCGGCCGGCGACCAGCACGACCGCCACGGCCAGGACCACCAGCAGGCCCGCGAGGTAGGCGAGGTGGGCCCAGAAGGGGTCCGGCAGGAATCCCAGGACGGCGGAACGCTCCTCGAAGAACACGACGGGAACCAGCCGGGCGAGCCCGCGGGCGTCGGGCGCGGCCAGGCTGGTCGCGGCCACCATCAGGAACCAGGCGACGGCGGCGAACAGCGACACGACCCGCGAGTGCGTCACCCGCCCGACCAGCAATCCCACCCCTGCGCTCAGGCCCACGGCGAGCATCCCGTCCAGTGCCAATCGTCCGCTGGGGACTCCCCGCACGCCTGCCAGCCCAGCCGCGGCCAGGCCGAGTACGAACACCAGCGCGAACACCCCGGCGGCGGCCAGCACCGCCGCGGCGAGCCGCGCGCGCTCCCGCCGCCAGGCCGGCGTCGGCGTGGCAGCCAGGCACTCGGCGGCCCCGCTGGCCTCGTCGCGCAGGCCCAGCCAGGTGCCGGCCAGCAGCGCGCCGCAGCCCAGAGCCAACCCACCGTAGGTGTAGAGCAGCTCGTCGGCCAGCGGCAGGCGCGTCGGGGTGGAGAACAGCGCGAGCCCGCAGATCAGCAGCCCGAGCACGAGCCCGCCGAGCAGCAGCGGCGACCGCGCCAGGTGGCGCGCGTCGATACGAATCAGCCCGTTCACGCGGCGACCGGCTCCGCGCCGCGACCGGCCGTCAGCAGCAGGTAGCCGTCTTCGAGGGTGGGGGCCACGGCCTCGGCGGCGGGCGAGGGGCGCGGGCCGACCACGCGGTAGACGCCCTCCTCGGTGCGCCAGGAGGTGACCGCCTCCGGGGAGGTGACCGGCGAGGTCCACACCAGCCCGGCGGCGCGCTCCCGCAGGGCCGCAGGTGTGCCGGCGAAGCGCACGCGGCCCTCCCACAGCACCAGGACGGACTGGCAGATCGCGGCGATGTCCTCCACCAGGTGGGTGGACAGCAGGACCGTGCGCTGCTCGCCGAGGTCGGCGATGAGCTCGCGGAAGCGGGTGCGCTGCTCCGGGTCCAGGCCGGTGGTCGGCTCGTCGAGCAGCAGCAGCGCCGGGTCGGCGACGATGGCCTGCGCGATGCCGACCCGTTGGCGCATGCCGCCGGACAGCGTCTTGTTCTTCCGCCTCGCGAGGTCGGCCATCCCGACCGCCTCCAGCGCCGCGCGCACCCGGCGGTGACGGTCGGCGGGCTCGTCGAGTTCCTTGAGGATGGCGAGGTAGTCGACGAACTCGAACACGGTGAAGCGCGGGTACAGCCCGAGGTCCTGGGGCAGGTAGCCGAGCCGGCGCCGGACCTCCACGCGCTCGCGCAGGTTCAACGCGTCCCAGTCGCCCACGCGGACCGTGCCCGAGGTGGGCGCCAGCAGGGTGGCCAGGATGCGCAGCAGCGTGCTCTTGCCCGCACCGTTCGGCCCCAGCAGTCCGGTCACCCCGGAGCGCAGATCCAGGTCCACGCCCGCGAGCGCCTCCATGCGCCCGTAGGCCTTGCGCACGCCCTCCACCCGCACGTGCACGCCACTGTCCGCCATCACTGCCCCCTGGTCGCCTTCCTCCAGGGGTCTGTCGCAGCGCCCAGCGCCACGGTTCCCGCTACACGCCCAGGATCTCCTCGACGGCGAGGGCGATGTCATCGAACGCGGCCGGGTGCAGTGTGTCACCAGGTCCGGCGGTGTCGTTGCGGGTGTAACCGTCGCCCTTGGGCTCGCGGTTGACCAGGACACGCCGGCCCGCGAGGTCCACCAGCCACACCTCGGGGATCTCGGCGAGCGCATACACAGGGATCTTGAGGGTCCGATCGATGGTGATGGAGCTGTCGGCCACCTCGATGACCAGCAGGACATCCGACGGCTCCGGATGAGCCAGCTGGTAGAAGTCAGGGCGCGGTCGCAGCAGCGCGAGGTCCGGCTGCGGCTCCGAGTACGGCGTGATCCGGATCGGGTTTTGCACCGTGACCACCGCACGCTCGCCCAGGCGCTGCACCAGCAGGCGGGTGAGGCGGTTCACGACGCCGGCGTGGACCGGGCCAATGGGTGTCATCCTGACGATCTCCCCGTCGAGCAGCTCCACCCGGTCGTCCTCGCCGAGGATCCCGGTGGTTCCCATGCGCTCGTACTCCTCGGCGGTGAAACGCCGCCGGGCGAGATCGGTCGTGACGTGCGCGCTCATGGCCGGGATGGTACCTAAGGCCGGTCGCGCGGACCCGCGCGCTAGGCGACCTCGGCGAGGTCGGCCAGGAGGTCGCGGGTGCGGGTGGGGTCGACTGCGATGGAGGGGCCCATCGTGGTGGCGACGTGGACGCTGCGCAGGTAGCGGCCCTTCGCGGCGGCGGGCTTGACGCGCAGCAGCTCGTCGATGATCGCGCCGTAGTTCTGGACCAGCTGGGTCGGGGTGAACGAGGCCTTGCCGGCCACCAGGTGGACGTTGGCCTGGCGGTCGGTGCGGTACTCGATCTTGCCGGCCTTGATCTCACGCACGGCGCGGGCCACGTCCATGGTCACCGTGCCGGTCTTCGGGTTCGGCATGAGCCCGCGGGGACCGAGGACCTTGCCGTAGCGCCCGATCTTGCCCATCTGGTCGGGTGTGGCGATGAGCGCGTCGAAGTCGAGCGCGCCCGCATCGATCAAGGCGATGATCTCCGCGGACCCCGTGATTTCCGCGCCGGACTCCTCGGCCTCGGCGGCCTTGGGGCCGTCGGCGAAGACCGCCACCCGGACGGACTTGCCGGTGCCGTTGGGCAGCGCCACTGAGCCGCGGACGTTCTGGTCCGCGCGCCGCGGGTCCACGCCGAGGCGGATCGCCAGCTCGACGGTGGCGTCGAAGCCGACCGTGGTGGTCTCCTTCGCGAGCGCCATCGCCTCGGCGGGGGTGTAGAGCCGGTCGGGGTCGACCTTGGCCGCCGCGACCCGGTACCGCTTGCCGTGCTGTGCCATTTCCTGTTACCCCTTCGTGGTCCAAGCGGGGTGCGGTGCGCGGCCCCTCCCACGGGTAGTGGATGGTCATTACTCGACAGTGAGACCCATCGAGCGTGCGGTGCCCTCGATGATCTTGACCGCGCCATCGATGTCGACCGCGTTGAGGTCGTCCATCTTGCGCTCGGCGATCTCGCGGACGGAGGCGGCGGACACCGTGCCGGCCTTCGTGCGGTTGGGCTCACCGGAGCCCTTGCCCACGTTCGCCGCCTTGAGCAGCAGGTTCGCGGCCGGGGGCGTCTTCGTGACAAAGGTGAACGAGCGGTCCTCGTAGATGGTGATCTCCACGGGGACGGTGTCGCCGCGCTGGGCGGCGGTGCGCTCGTTGTACGCCTTGCAGAACTCCATGATGTTCACGCCGTGCTGGCCCAGGTTGTTGCCGACCGGCGGGGCGGGCGTGGCCTGCCCCGCGGGGATCTGCAGCTTGATCTGGGCCATGACCTTCTTGGCCATGGTGTGGTTTTCCTCTCCAGAGTGGTTAGAGCTTCGCGACCTGCTCGAAAGTGAGCTCGACCGGCGTCTCGCGACCGAAGATCGACACGAGCACCTTGAGGCGCGACGCGTCCGCGTTGATCTCCGAGATCGTGCCGGTGAAGTCGGCGAACGGGCCGGACGTCACGCGGACGTTCTCGCCCTCCTCGTACTCCACTGTAGGCGTGACGACCTCGCCCTCCTCCGGCTCGCGCAGGATGGACTCGACCTCGGATATCGACAGTGGCACGGGCCGGGCGCCGGGGGGGCCCACGAAGCCCGTGACGGCCGGGGTGTTGCGCACGACGTACCAGGAGTCGTCGTCGAGGTCCATGCGCACCAGGACGTAGCCGGGGAAGACCTTGCGCTGGACTTGGGTCTTCTTGCCGCCCTTGATCTCGACGGCGTCCTCGGTGGGGATGATGACGTCGTAGATCCGGTCCTCCATGTTCATGGAGGTGATCCGACTCTCCAGGTTCGCCTTCACCTTCGCCTCGTAGCCGGCGTAGGTGTGCACCACGTAGTAGTCGCCGGGCAGCCGGGTGAAGTCCAGGCGCCGCGAAGCGATGGCCGTCGCGCTGCCGCTGCCGTTGGTGGCCGGCATGACCGCTTCATCGTCGTCGGGCAGCGCGGTGGTCGCGTCCAGCGACTCAGCGGCGAGGCTGTCCAGGGTGGTCGCGCCGCTGCCGCCGACCTGGTCGAGGTCGATCTCGACCTCGTCGTCGTCCGCGCCGGCCGCGCTCAGCAGGTCGTCGAAGTCGTCGGAGCCCTCCTGGACCGTCAGGCTCTCCGGCTCGTGGCCGCCGAGGGTGACCCCGAAGCCGGCCCCGAAGTCGGCCTCGCCGCTGCCGGACGCGTCGCTTGCGGGGCGGTCGCGGCCCGGAGGGGCCTCGGGCTCGAGGGTGTCGAGCTCGCCGTCCGCGCCGGGGGGGGCGGGCATGGCGCCCATGTTCTCGTACTCGTCGTCGCTGGCCAGCGCGCCGCGCGACGGGTCAACGGTGACCACGGCCGGGTGGTCGCCCTCGGCCGCGTAGGACTCCGACGACTCCATCGCCTCCGACAGCGCCTGGGCCACGAGCGCGTCGACCTCGGCGGACTCGACGGGGGCGTCCGCCTCGCCCTCCTGCTCCGGCTCCTCGCCGTCGTCCGCCTCGCCCTTCGCGTCGTTCGCGACGCCGGGGGCCGGGTCGAACTCGTCGTCGTCGGAGCCTTCCGGGTCGGCCGCAGGTTCGTCGACCCGCGACTCGTCGACGCGGGTCTGCACCGGGAAGGTGGGGACGACGTCGCCGGGGTCGTCCGTGCGGGTGTCGTCGAGGCTGCCGTCGGCTTGAAGGTCACTCATGAATGGGTTATCCGAAGATCTGGAAGACGACCTGGCCGATGCCCTGGTCGAGGAGGAACACGTAGAACATCAGCAGGGTCACGACCACGAGCACGACCAGACTGTAGGAGCGGACCTCCTTGGCGGAGGGCCAGGCGACCCGGCGCAGCTCGTCGCGGACCTCGTGCAGGTAGGTTGCCGGGCTGGTGCGCTTCGCCTTGGACTGCTGCGGACGCGCCGGGCGGGGCGAGGTGTCCGCGCGGTCGCGGCGCTCCTGCCCCTCCGTCTCGGGCTTGATCTCGCGGTTCATGGCACTCCTCAGTTCACGCGTCCGCGAGCGGGACCGTGTCGTACGCAAGCGGGGCAGGGGCGGAGGGACTCGAACCCACGACCTTCGGTTTTGGAGACCGACGCTCTGCCAGTTGAGCTACGCCCCTCGGTGCGGTGCGGTGCGGTGCTCGCGTCAGCGCAGCAAAAACACTGCCCGGAGGCAGCGACCTGTAAGTATAGGCGCCGCATTCCGGCGCCCGCAACGTTGGATCGGGGTTGAGCCCCGGCCGCCCACCGCTGCACCGTCGGCTCAACATCTTGAGGCAACCGTGAGACCGGCAGTCAGCCGAGGGTGACGACGGCCCGCGAGCGCTTGCGGTCCACCACCTTGGAGCCGTCTGCCAGCTCCGCCCAGACCGCGAGCGTGGCGGTGCCCGCGTCGGGGTCGACCGACAGCACCTCGCCGCCGACGGTGACGGTGGCGCCCACCGGACAGGGCGCGCGGAAGGCGGTGGTGAGCGCGCGCACCCGCTCCGGCCCGCCGATCCACTCGGCCACCGCGTTGCCCACCAGGCCCGCGTTCAGCATGCCGTGGGCGATGACCCCGCCGGTGGGGCTGACGCCCGCCGCAAAGGCGGGGTCCCAATGCAGCGGGTTGAAGTCCCCGCTCGCCCCCGCATAGCGGATCAGCCACCCCTGGTCGAGGGTCACCGCGCGCTCCGGCAGCCGATCCCCCACCGCCACCATCAGCCCACCTCCTCGACGTCCGCATCTGCATCTGCATCTGCATCTGCAGGTGTAAAGAAGATAATGGTCGCTTTGCTCGTCACGACCGGGTTGCCCGTGGTCTCGTCGGCGCAGTCGACCACCGCGGTCAGGAACTCGTTGCGGCCCAGCGAGCGGATGTCCTCGATCCAGGGCGTGCAGATCAGCACGTCGCCGACGCGGACCGGGCGGTGGAAGACGTAGGACTGCTCGCCGTGCACCAGGGCGGGGTGCGCGCCCAGCTCGGGGTCGGCCGCCCAGCTGAACCCGCGCGCGATTGTGAAGCACGCGGCGAAGGTGGGCAGCGCGACCGCAGCCCCGGACTCGTGGGGAATTTGCGCGTCGGAGGCCCCGGTCGCCAGCCCGTACTCGCGGACCTTCTCGCGGCTGACCTCGTAGCGGTAGGCGGGGTATCGGTGCCCGATGCGCGCCGGGTTCAGCGCCACGCGGCTAGCGGGTCTCGCGGTGGACCGTGTGCCGCCCGTCCCACCGGCAGTACTTCTTCATCTCCAGCCGGTCGCGTTGGGTGTTGCGGTTCTTCGTGGTGATGTAGTTGCGCCGCTTGCACTCAGTGCAGGCCAGCGTCACCTTGGGCCGGACATCACTCGCCACCGTGAAAAACCTCATCTCGTGCATCGTGGGTAGCGGCGGGTGGATTCGAACCACCGACAACTCGATTATGAGCCGAGTGCTCTAACCCCTGAGCTACGCCGCCGGGTGAGAGCCCCCCAACGGAATCGAACCGTTGACCTTCTCCTTACCATGGAGACGCTCTGCCGACTGAGCTAGGGGGGCACGGCAGGCTCAGTATGCGGTCCGCTCTGCGGGCCTGCAACCCGGCGGCCGGGGCGTCGTCGGGCCCTCGTCGGACGCCTAAGCTGGCGCGTCATGGAGGCCGCGGTACCCGCGACGCAGGACCCGCAGGACCGCGACGCGGCCGGCTCGGCCACGCTCGTGCCGCTGAACCCCCGGGTGCGGCGCCTGTGGTGGGCGCGAGGGGCGATCGTGGTGCTCCAGGTCAGTGTGGTCGCGGCGGCGATCGACTGGGTGGTGGACCCGCCGACACCGCGCGGCCTGGTCCCGCTCGGGGTCGCCGTGCTCGGCGCGGCTGTGGTGGCGGTGTCGGTGCGGCTGCGCTACGCCCGCTGGCGCTACGCCGTGCGCGAGGCAGACCTGTGGATTCGCTCGGGCGTGCTGTGGGTCACGGTCAGCGTGATCCCGCTGTCGCGGCTGCAGTTCGTCGACACCCGGCAGGGTCCGCTCGACCGCTTCTTCCGGCTGTCCTCGCTGGTGGTGCACACCGCGGCACTGGGCACGTCGGGCAAACTGCCGGGCCTGGACGTGGAGGAGGCGGAGCGGCTGCGCGAGCGCCTGGCCCGGGTCGAGGTCGATGTCGCCGGCATCTGAGGCCGCGCCCGTCATCCCCGCCGCGCAGGAGCTGGGCGGCCGGCTGCACCCGGCGGTGCTGGTGATCTGGCCGTTCAGCCAGATCGTGCCGCTGGCGATCCTGCTGCTCACTGACACGGTGGCGGCCGCCTTCGCCGGGGTGGCGCTCGCGCTGGCGATCGCTTCCGGCGTGGTGCGCTACCTGCGGTTCTCCTGGCGCCTCGCCGAGGGGATCCTGGTCATCGAGCAGGGGCTCGTGTCGCGGCGGCGCCGGGTCATCCCCATCGAGCGGATCCAGAGCGTCGACCTGGTGCGCCGCGTCCGCCATCGCATCTTCGGGGTGGTCGAGGTCCGCATCGAGGCCGTCGGCGGCTCGGACACGGAGGGCAAGCTCGACGCGCTGTCGGTGGCCGACGCCGAGCGCCTGCGCGCCGCCCTGCTCGCCGCCCGCCGCACCGCACGCCCCGCCCGGCCCGGCGACGCGGCCGCCACCGTTGACACGGCGACCGTCGCCTACCCCGAAGCGCCCGGCGACGCGGCGGCGGGCGAGCAGCTCGTGGCCATGCGCCCGGCGCAGCTCGTGCTGGCGGGCCTGACCGGCGGACGCGTCGGCGTGGCCGTGGCACTGCTGGGCGCGGCCCAGCAGCTGCTGGGTGAGCGCTTGGGGCGCCTGTTCACCGACCTGCCCCAGCGCTTCAGCCCTGCGGCGCTCGTCGGGCTCGGGGCCGGACTGCTGCTGGCCTCCTTCGTCCTGTCCGTGATCGTCACCACCGTGGCCTACTGGGAATTCCGCCTGGTCCGCGACGACGACGAGCTGCGAGTCTCCCGGGGGCTGCTGGAGCAGCGCCTCGACACTATCCCGCTGCGGCGTGTGCAGGCGCTGCGCATCGAGCAGAACCTGCTGCGCCGGCCCCTCTCCCTCGCCGCCGTCAAGGTGGACGTGGCCGGCAAGGCGGGCGGCGACGACACGCGCAGCGCCGGGCTGCTGCTCCCCCTCGGCACACTCAACCAGGCACAGACCCTGGTCGGCGCGCTCCTCGCCACGCCGACGGTCGCCGACGTCACCCTGCGTCCCATGCCGCGGGCCGCCCTGCGCCGGCGGCTGAGCCGCGCGGCGGTGGTCACCGTGGCGCCGACCGCGGTCGCCGGCGGGTTCCTCGGCCCGCCCGGGCTGCTCGCGCTGCTGATCGCCGTGCCGGCGGTGCTCGGTGCGCGCAGCGCCTACCAGGCGCTGGGCGAGGGCGAGGCCGGCGGTGTGCTGGTGACGCGCTCCGGGCTGCTGGTGCGCCGCACGGCGTACGTGCCCGTGGGCAACCTGCAGAGCCTGGCCCTGACCGCCAGCCCCTTCCAGCGCCGCGCCGGCCTGGCCACCGTCGAGCTCCAGATCCCCCGCAGCCCGGGGGTGTGGGGCGGCCCCCAGCTCCTCGACGTCGAGCGCGACCGCGCCGAGACCGTGCTGCGCCGCCTCGCCGCCGAGCTCGTCCGCGGCGTTCGGCGCAGTGACGAACTGCACCTCACGTAGCCGCTCCTGGGCCTGGCAGCGGGCGAGCTGCACGGGGTTCCCCGTCCCGCAGGGGTCGCGAGAACCGCAGCGGGCGCGCTGACGGCGCCGGGTCCGTCGCCGGGGACGAGGCCCCCCGGGGGTGTTTAGGGTTCGGACGGGCGACTCCCCGCACGACGTCGACGCGGTAGCGTCCAGCACCGCGACAGCGTGTAGCTCAGCAGCAGAGCACCGGGCTCGTACCCGGAGGGCGCGGGGGCAGAACCCGCCACGCTGGCAGATGACTGCAGACGATCCCCAGGTCCGGGTGGGCGGCAGCTACCCGGTCGGGCAGATGGCCAAGGCGCTCGTGACGGCGGTCGCTCACGAGGACGCCCGCACCCGCGCGCGGGCCGAGGAGCGCCTGCGCCGCTGGCAGCAGGTGCTCGACGGGTTGGCCGGCGGCAGGCTCACCATCGGGTCGCGCACCCCGGTGGCCGGCCTGCCCGCGTGGGCGACACCCGTGGTGGTCCGCGGCGGCTTCGCCACCGGCGCTGCCGCCGCCGGAGGGCCGCTGCGCCTTGAAGAGCGCAAGCTCGCGCGCCGTGCCGGCGTGGCGCCCACGCGGCTGGCCGTCTTCTTCCACTACCTGACCGACGCCGGCCTCGCGGAGCTCGCCGCCGCCCTCGACGACGGGCGGTACCGGGTGGAGGCGCCCGAGCAGGCAGCGCTGCTGACGGTCGCGTGGCTCCTGCGGGCGGGCGACCGGCTCGGCGCGCTGACGCTGATCGACACGATCGAGCCCTTCGCCGATCGCCTCCGCTTCGACCCCACGCCCACCCGCTCACCTGCACCCGACCCGTCGCTGGTCTGGCGCGCGACCGTGGGCGAGACCCGCGAGGCGCTGGCGAGCCGCAAGCCGAACGAGCGGGTCGAGGCGCTGCGCGAGGCCCTCACGGTCTGGAACCCCTTCGCCGACGAGCTGCTCGCGCTGTGGCTGGACACCGTGGAGGACGGCCGGGTCGGCGTGCGGGTCGCGGCGGGCTGGCGCCAGCAGGGCTCGGCGCTGCTCGACCGCTACCGTTCGCTGGCCGCCGAACACCCCCGCTGCACGAAGCACCGAAAGCCCAAGGAGAACCTCACGGTGCTGCGCACGGCGCTGGAGGAGGTCGCAGCGGGACGCGCGCTCACCCCGCGGAAGCGGGGCCTGCTGCAGCACGCGGTGGACGCGATGTTGCGCCGGCGCGGCCGTCCCGGTTCGGACGAGCACCGAGCGCTGCGCACGCGCCAGTCCGCCGACGCCGCCCGCCCCACCCACGTCGCGCTCGCGCGGGTGGTAGCCGACCGGCTCGCACCGCTGCCGGACGGCGAGGGGCTGCGCGCCCCCGAGCTGTTGACCGCCCCCGTCACCGCCGCGGAGGCGCGGGCGGACGTCGGTGAAGGAGCGCCAGTCCCCGAGCGTATCCGGCTGGTGGTCGGCCGGGCGCGCAGCGGCGGGGTCGAGGAGCTCATCGAGGCCGGGGTCGTGCCCTCCGCCGAGGTACTGGCCGGGCTCGTCCCGCAGCTCGCAGCCGCCGCGACGTCGCGGCGGTATCCCGACCCCGCCCTGCGCACGTTGATGGCGGCGACCTACCGTGCGTTCCGAACGCGGCGGTCGCTGCTCCTGCTCAACCTCGAGCAGCAGGTGCGGCTCGAGGAGCTGCCGTGGGTACAGGCGGTGGCGCACCACCGCGGGGCCACGGCGCGGACACAGCAGGGCACCGCCGCCACGCTCACGCGGCTGGGCGAGCTCGCGCTCGGGCACTTCCCGGCGACGCTCCTGCCCAACCCGCTGGTCCGCGAACTCGACGCCCTGGCGGACGAGGCCGGCATCGACCTGCCGTTCGTCGAGGAGCTGGCCGCCGACATCTTCATGGGCGCCTTCACGGCGAAGTTCCTCCGCGCGGCGCAGCTAGCGGCTGAGCTGCTCCGCGGCACGCTCTACGAGCGCTACTACGGCATCGACTACCGCGCGGTCGCACGGATGAGAAGCCCGACAGCACGCCGGACGGTCACCCGCACCCCCCGGGACTTCGCCGCGCTGTGCGCGGCCCGGTCGGGCACGCGCGACGGCGGCAGCTTCGTCGCCGCCAACGGCATGGTCATCGAGCAGGCCCAGATCCTGACCACGCACAACCTCGCCACCCTGGTGCACCGCGCCGGCGTCCGCCCGGCCGCCGGCTGGGACGCCCTCGCGCAGCAGTCCCTCGCGACGGTGTGCCGGCTGCTCGAACGCGTGGAGCGCACCCCGCGCCCGCTGCGGACGATCAAGGACGCGGCCTACGCCTGGCGCCACCTGGTCTTCTACCTGTCGCTGGCCGGCGCCGACCAGCAGGTCGCATTCGTCCGCGCCTCGCAGGATGAACTGCGCCAGCACCCCGCCGCGACCGCCGCCCGGCTCACCCCTCTCCTGGGCGGCCTGGCCCACGTCACCGCCGGTGGCGTCTTCGACGCCGCAGGTCGCGCCCCCCTGGGCCGCCGCCTCCTCGCCTGGTCCACCACCGGCCACTGGTTGAATACCCCCACCCCTGCCAGGTGAACGGTCCGGTAGGGTCGTGACATGGGACTGCACCTCAGCCAGCAGCCGGAAGCCGACGCGCTGCTCGATCGCGACCCGCTGGCCCTGCTGATCGGCATGGTGCTGGATCAGCAGTTCCCCCTGGAGCGGGCGTTTGCGGGGCCGTGGGAGCTGACCCGGCGGCTGGGGCGGGACCTGGACGCCCGCGACCTCGCGACGGCCGACCCGGAGGCGCTGGCCGCGGTCTTCGCCCAGCGCCCCGCGCTGCACCGCTTCCCCGGGTCGATGGCCAAGCGCGTGCAGGAGCTGTGCCGGATGGTGGTCGACTGCTACGGCGGCGACGCGGCTGCGGTCTGGCGTGACGCCCCCGACGGCGGGGACCTCCGACGCCGCGTCGGCGACCTGCCCGGCTTCGGCGCCCAGAAGACCAAGATCTTCGTCGCCCTGCTCGGCAAGCAGTACGGCGTCACCCCACGCGGCTGGCGCGAGGCGGCCGGCGAGTACGGTCAAGAGGGCAGCACCCGCTCCGTCGCCGACATCACCGACCCGGCCTCCCTCGAAGCCGTCCGCAGCTTCAAGCAGCAGTCCAAGCAGCGCGCCTGAACCTACGGCGATGAGTTCAGCCGCGCGACGCGGGCCATCCACTCGGACACCGACGAGGACAGGAGACGGGGTGCTGAAGGACGGCCGCGTCGCCACGAGGATCCCCATGTGAGCAGAGGTGACGGCCGCTTGCGACGCTGGCGGCGTGTCGGACCTCTTCAGCCTCGCCGGCAGGACCGCGCTCGTCAGCGGCGGCAGTCGCGGCGTCGCGCCGCCATCGCCACCGAACTGCTGCGGGCGGCGCCCGAGTGCTGGTGTGCGCGCGCAGCGTGGGCGAACTCGAGGACGCCGTGGCGCGGCTCGGCACGTTCGGGCCGGTGGAGGGATCCCGGCGGACCTGTCGACGCTCGTTGGCGTCGAGGCGCTCGCCAACCAGGTGCGCGCGCGGACCCACGGTGCGCTGCACGTGCTCGTGAACGACGCGGGCACACCGGCCACGGCACCCCGCACGGCTTCCGGCAGTTCACGACCCTCCGCCGCACCCACCGCGCCGTATCTGCGCATGCCGCCCGGCAACGCGATCGGCGCCCCTCGGCCAGCGGTCCAAAGTTCGTACGCTGGAAGGCTGGGTGCACCCAACTCCCGTATTCGAGTTGAGGCGTGTTGACAGCGCGTCGAACGGCTGGTGGTGTTCCCGTTCAAGCGCACCCAACCCTCGCCGCATGATGACCGTGGTAGACCCGGGGTGACGATCCAGATGTCCGAGGCGGCGCGGATGCAGAACTCGGACGTGCCCAATCCCGCTGGCGGGACCGCCTCGGCGCGTCGAATCTCGTCGGGCTCGACGGCAACCGCGACGGGCTCAGTCTTCCCTCCTGACGTCCCCCCCGACCGGGCCAGCGGGGCGACGCAGGGCGGCTGGACAACGGTCACGACCGCTGGAGGCGCCAGCGACCGTGCGGCGCCTCCAGACGCCACTCGCGCCCTGTTGCACCGACGGCATCTGAGCGCGGGCGCCCGTCTTTTCACCGCAACCCGGCCGGTGGTCGCGGCGTCTGACTGTCGAGGACGAGTTGGAGGTGTAGGGGTGGGCAAGCGGGCGCGGGTACTGCCGGTCGCGATCGTGGTCGTGGCGCTGCTGGTCGGTGCGGGCGGGTGGTACGCCTACGAGCGCACCGGCCCGCGGGACGCGTCCGCCGCTGGGCGGCGGTTGCGCGCGGATGTCCAGACGCTGCTGTCGGAGCTGGGGTTGCAGGAGCCGACGCCGGACCTCCTCGACGACCTCGGCGCCGACGGCGAGGAGTGCGGGATCTGGGACGGTTCGGGGCGGAGGCTCAGCCAGGAAGCGCGCCGCGCTCACCGGCTGGTTTACAACGCGCTGCCGCCGGACGGACGTCAGGTGACCGATCTCGAGGAGGAGGCTGAGGCCGTGCTGCGCGGGCGTGGGTACCGCATCATCACCGAGGAGGTCAACTCCTATCGAGAGATGCCCCCCGGGACGGTGTTCGCGGAGTGGGGCTGGGGGAACGTCTTGGAGATCTCGCTGCACCCGGATCCCCAGCAGGGCACGATGAGGGTGACGGGCAGCGCCCCCTGCCTGCCGCTGCGCTGACCACGCCGCCGGTGTGAACAGTTCCACCCCGACGCCTGGCGAGACCTGCACCATGTGCTGCCAGGAATCGCAGGCAGCACGCTGCGGGCGCCCAACGGGACGTGGGCGCTGTCGGGGCCGGCCCGGCTCCACACCATCCTGCTGATCGAGGCCATGGTCCGCGGGGCCATCAACTCCGGCCAGCAGCACCGATGGATCCCTGAAGCCCACCCACCACGTGGGCGTCTCACACACCACAGCCCGGGCAGACACAAACTAGGGCTGGCCCCGATCCAGACCCCCTGCTCTGAGGTGTGTCAGGAGGTCTGGACTCACACTGAGCTCATACCAGCGATGCTGCCTGTTTCCCACCCAATGGAGCCCGCGCACAGGGTGCCTGGTGCATCGGGCTTGGTAGCCGCGCAGGAGATCGGCGATGCTGTCCGGCGTGCCGGTTGTGGAAGCCGAGGTGATCGTGCCCGTGCCCCCGCACGTCGCGTTCGAAGTATCTCAGACGACGGGGGCGGTGCGGTACCGCTGGGATTCGTTCGTGCGGGAGCAGCACTTTGTTGGCGGGGCGACGCGGCCTGGCAAGGGAGTGCGCACCTTCACCCGCTCCCGGCACGGGCTGCGGATGATCAGCGAGTACGTCGCGTACGCGCCCCCCAGCAACGTTGGCATGAAGATGGTGAAGGGGCCGTGGTTCTTCGAGGTGTTCGCCGCCGGATGGCGCTTTGCGCCGCTCCAGGGCGGGACGCACACGCGGGCGACCTGGCGCTACAGCTTCCGCTGCCGACCTCGACTGCTACGTCGGGTGGCGCACCCGCTCGGGGTCTGGCTTCTGGGTCGGGATATTCGGCGGCGTATCGCCGGATTCGCGGCTGGGTGCGGTGACGAGGTGGTGCGCGCCGCGGTTGATCCCGTGGCAGAGTCCTTATGATGCTCCGCTATCCGCAGTCGGTGTCCGCCCCCACGGCCACTGACTGCTGGGCAGCCCCGACAGCGCGTACAGATCGCGAAGACCGTGCAGGAGAATCCCGCAGGCCATGGCCACCAGCGTCCAGGTGAGCGCCTCTGGCACCGGGTGGCTGGTGCCCACCAGACCGGTCGGTTCCTGCGCCCAGCGCCACAGCATAGGGGTGAGATACCCCAGCATGGCTCCGTAGATGATGCCCATGATGGCGTGGGTGACTCGCTCGCCGGGAAACACCCCGCCGATGCCGGCTCGGACTTTGTCCTCCGTGACGAAGTCGGCCAGAGTGATCACGATCTCGGCGATGAGCAGCAGCGCGAGCGCAGCCGCCCACCAGCCGTGCCAGGCGATCAACGGCAGGCTGCCGAAGATCACGACGTAGATGCCGTCGCGGGCGACGTGCAGCTTCAATTCGGGGCGCATGGCCGACCGGGCGACCAGCCGCCCCCGCCACTCGTGGAAGTACACGGTATCGAAGGCACCGACGAGACCCAACAGTCCCAGAAGCCACAAGGCGGTGCTCATCGCAAGATCTCCTGCACCTGCACCGTTCCTTCATAGGCCAGCAGGCGACCCAACAGGCGGGTGTCAACCCGGACGGACACGACCGCCCCACGGCAAGCTGCCGGTGCCACGACAGCGGAGACGCACGGGGCAAGAACTGAAGGGATCGGCAGCCTAACACCACCGATCCGCACATGGCAGGCCCGCTGACGAAAGCGCAGGGCTTCCCCGGCCACGTCGAGGACGAACACGAACGCGAGCACCCCGAAGCGCTCCACAAGCTCACCGGCACGGCCACCGGTCTGCTGCGAGCGGATTGCCGCAGCGCCACCGAACTCGCGGACCCACCGCTCGCAGCCCCCGTGACGGACGATCACCAGCCTGGTCGGCACGTCGCTGCCGGACCGGGGCAGTCCCACGACCATCGCGACGAGCCGCGAGAGCAGGCCCGATCCCCGCTCGACGCGCATCCGTCCCGTAGCCCGGAGCGAGGCGGTCCCGCAGTGCAAGGCGGCGACCTGCGCATGCAGCCGCGTCGCCTGCTCCCCGAGAACCCGCTCGTACAACGACCCAAGGCCTGCAGGTGACGCGAGTCGCTGTTGACCCTGCGAGTTGTGCATGTGGTCAACAAAGCGCTTTGGCTCCAGCACCAGCAACTGACCGACCGGCCGCACGAGCACGGCGAGGGACGGCACCTCGCGCGCATCGCCGAGCTGGGGCTCATCTGGCCGGGGCGGGTCGGTGTGTGAGGAACGCGAGCAGGCAGCTGCCCTCGTCGGCGATCGCGTCGCGGTGCTCCCGAAGGGCCCGGAGCGTAACAAGGCGTTCGGCGTCTGGAGCGCGATCGCAGGGACCGCAGGCGCGGTGATCGGCGATCCGGTCATCGATGGCCCTGGGGTGGCCGTCGTCGTCGCTGTGCTGAGTCTGCTCGCCGCTGTGACGCTCCGCGGACGCAAACGGACAACCCACCCAGGACGGCCCTAGAGCCATCGCCAGTCATGAGCTGGGACGAAATCTGATGAGACCGTGTCCATCTGACGGCTCCTCGTTCGTCGTCTTGCTGAACCCGTCATGGGGGAGGAGCGACCACCATGGAGTACATGCTGATGATCTGCCACGACGACACGTTCGACCCGCCGGACACCTTGGAGCCGGAGACGGTCGCTTGGGTCGAGGAGATGGAGCGCCGCGGTGTGCGCAAGTCTGGTGACCGCCTGCGGCCGGCCAGCGACGCCACGACCGTTCGGGTCCGGGACGACGAGGTCTTGCTCTCGGACGGGCCGTTCGCCGAGACGAAGGAGCAGATCGCTGGCCATGACCTGCTCGAGTGCGAGGACCTCGACGTGGCGATCGAGGTGGCCTCCAAGCACCCGATGGCCAAGGCGGGGACGATCGAGGTGAGTCCGGTCTCGCCGAGCTGACCCCTGTCGCCGAGGCGGCGGTCGCCAGCTTCTTTCAAACCGAGCCGTAGCCGTCGCGATGGCCCATGGTCCCGCCGCGGGACTGGCGCTCGTTGAAACTCTTGAGGCCTCCGGCAAGCTGGCCAGCTACCACCTGCTGCCGGCCACGCGCGCCGACCTCCTCCGCCGCCTCCACTGGCACGCCGAAGCAGCCACCGCCTACCGGCAAGCGCTCGAACTGGTCAGGAACGACGCCGAGCACCGGTACCTAACTCGCCGGCTCGACGCCCTCCCGACCACCTTGCCCCGCCCGAGCATCTCCCCGAAAGCGACCCAGACGACGGACCACCACGTCGGCAGCGATGAGAAATCCGCAATCACGCGAATGGAGCGAAGGATGACCGACACCGCAAAGACGACCCGCATCGGCCAGGTTGGGACCGTGTTCGTCCCAGTTGCCGACCAGGACCGAGCGCTCGAGTTCTACCTCGACAAGCTCGGGTTCGAGAAGCGCGCCGACTTCCCCTACGGCGAGGGCGGCCGCTGGATCGAGGTGGCCCCGCCGGGCGCGGCGAACACGATCTCGCTGGTCCCGCCGAGCGAGGGTGTGTCCGCCGGCGGCGACGAGACCCATTGCGCGTTCGCAACGGAGGACATCGAGGCTGACCGCGCAACCCTCCGCGCCAGAGGCGTTGACGTGGACGCAGAGATCGCCCGCACGGGCAAGCGCAAGGCGGGGGCTCGTCTCGACTGAGACCACTATCGGGGATCCTGTGCCGGCGCAGTTCTTCTTCCGCGACACCGACGGGAACCGCTTCCTGATCGTCCAGCCGGACTGACCCCGGCTCCTGGCGGGCAGCAGCAGAGGCAGTCCCAGTAGACCCGTCCGGATAGCAATCCCGCCCAGGGGCGCCATACGGCACACTGCGCGGATGAGCGGACTCGAGATCGGCTACACCCAGGTCTCGACCGAGGGCCAGGACCTCACCGCCCAGCGCAACGCACGCGCGGCCCTGGTTGTGGAGCCCGAGCGGACCTACGTAGACCACGGATTGACCGGCGCCAGCCGGGCCCGGCCCGGGCTGGGTGAGGCGCTGACGGCGTGCCGCTGCGGCGACACCCTCGTGGTCACCAAGCTGGACCGTCTCGCCCGCTCGCTGCCCGACGCCCGCGACATGGTCGACGAGCTCAGCACCCGCCAGGTCAAGCTCAACCTCGGCGGCTCGGTGCACGACCCGACCGACCCGGTCAGGCGGCTGTTGTTCAAACCTGCGGCGCTGATGGCGTGGTCGGGCGTTCGACCGCTGCTGTGAGGGCCCCGGGGTCAGCGACGTCCGCAGGGCCGGGGGCGTCGATCGGAGGAGCCCACCCTGGGCGAGGGATGAGGCAGAAGGGGTGACCGGCCGGGTCGGCGCACACGTGGTCATCCGCGGACAGTCGTCGGGGGTCCAGTTCCACGACGCGGGGCTCGGCGGCGATGACGTCGTCGACCAGGCAGATCGAAGGGCCAGGCGGTGAGCAGTGGCCGACGGCGGCTCACGGCATGGATCGTCCTGGCGCCGTGGGCCGCATGGGCGCTGGTGCGAGGGCTGGGATTGGAGCGTGGCTACCCGCTGGTGCCGCTGCTTGCGCTGACCCCTTACGTGACGGTGCTCGTGGTCGTGCCGTTGGCGGCAGCGCTGCTGCTGCGACAGCGGGCGGCGGGCTTGGCAGCGCTGGGGGTGGCCGCGGTGCTGGCGGCCGGCGTGGCGCCTCGCGGGGTGCCCTCCCGCACGGCGGCGCTCGACGGCCCCGAGCTGCGCGTCCTGACGGCTAACCTTTACTACGGCCGGGCCGACCCACGGGCACTCGTGGACCTGGTTCGCCGAGAGCGCGTCGACGTGCTCAGCGTGCAGGAGCTGACCCCCGCGGCGCGGGACGCACTGGAGCGTGAGGGCCTGACCGTGTCTCTCCCCTATCAGCACGCCGAGGCCGAGGCCGGCGCGTCGGGCTCTGGCCTCTACGCCCGTTTCCCGTTGGCGCCGCTGCCGCAGGTTCCCTCCAGCAGCGCATTTGCGATGCCGCGCGCCGGCCTGGATATCCCAGGCGCGCCCGCACTCGAGGTCGTAGCCGTCCATCCCCCGCCCCCCATCAATGCCGAAAGCGTGCGCAGATGGGAGCACGACCTCGCGGGCCTGTTCCCGGCGGGGGCCGCGAAGCCGCTGCGGATCCTCGCGGGCGATTTCAACGCCACCCTCGATCACCGGGAGCTGCGCCGGCTGCTCGCCCGCGGCTACCGCGATGCGGCGGCCGCCTCCGGCGCGGGCTGGACCGCGACGTGGCCGCGAACTGGTACGCGGCTCCCCCCGCCCGTCACCATCGACCACATCCTGATTGACCGGCGTGCGACCCCGGGCCGTGTCACCGTCCACGACCTCCCCGGCAGCGATCACCGGCCGGTGCTCGCCGAGGTGGGGCTACCCAGCAGCCCGAGCCAGGCGGGCGGACGGGGCGCGAACGCGGCCGCGCCAGCAACAACGCGCCGCCGCCGCGACCCGCCGCGTCGGGCGCTCGGCCGGTCCTTGAGGTCGCGCAGACGCAGCCACTCGCCGGCCGACTCGGCTGCGCGGTCCACGTCGTCCAGCTCGCCGCTGATGAAGTGGGCGTCTACGCCGTTACCGTCAGGCTCCAGGTAGTACAGCACCCAACCCGGGCCGAGGCCCCGTGCACCGGGCTGTACTGCAGCATTGGCGTGTCGTCCTCGTCGAGCTGCGGCACCTCGTGGTCGGGGTGGTGCACGACCCTGATCGCCAGCTCCCGGTGCTCGGTCATCGACGTCTCCCTACTGCGTCAGCACAGCCTGCTCGCCGGCCGGACGCGCGGGCCGGTATTCCTTCGCCGACCGGCTGCCCACCCGTGCCGTCCCCGCTCTGGATCTTTGCCCGATCACCGGGGGCCCGGATGTCGTACCGGCGAGCGGCCGAGCAGTTCGAGCACGGCCACCCGTCGGCTCGCCGGAGGGCGGGGGTGGACGTTGCACCAGCTGCGCCACTCCGCGCTCACCCACGCCGCGGAGGACGGCGCCAACACCCCGATGCTGCTCGCCCGCTTCCGCCACGCCATCGTCGATGCGGTGGTCATCGCCCTGGGCCGATGATCGGCGCCGGGATCTTCGCCGCGTTCGCCCCGGCCGCGCGGGCGGCTGGCCGGGCTGCTGATCGGCCTGGCCGCCGCCGCGGTAGTGGCCTACTGCAACGCCAACCGCGTCGGCGTAGCTGGCCGCCCAGTACCCGACCTCGGGCGGGACCTACATCTACGGCCGTGAGCGGCTCGGGGACCGGTGGGGGTTCCCCGCCGGCTGGGGTTTCGTGAGCGGCAAGACCGCCAGCTGCGCGGCGGTGGCCGCTGACCTTCGCCACCTATGCCGCCCCGACCGGGCTGCTGTTCTTCGCCGGCTACGCCCGCATCGCCACCATGGGCGAAGAGGTCCGCGACCCCCAGCGCACCATCCCCCACCGCGATCCAGCTCGCCCTTGCGATCACCGTCGCGGTCTACGCCACAATCGCCGTGACCATCCTGGCCGTCCTCGGCCCCGACGGAATCGCCGCCGCGTCCGCACCGCTGGCCGCCGCCGTCGAAGCTGGAACCTGGGACTGGGCCGTCCCGGTCGTGCGGGCCAGCGGCGCCGCCGCGGCCCTGGGCGCCTTGCTCGGTTGGTGGCGCACCAGCCCGCGAAGCAGCGAACCGCGGGGCAGGTTGGCGAATCGGGCTGCGTGGCGTTACCGTCGACCGCGTGGCTAGGGTCGAGGAACCTCTCGTGTTGCACCCGAGTCGACGCAGGTACGTGCTTGTTCTCATCGGCTGCGTCGCCTTCACGGCCATGATGGTCAGGGCCGCCGTGATGGAGCCGAACATCTTGATGGTGTCCGGCGCGCTGCTATTCGGCTTCGGTGTTGTCGCCTCGGCGCTGTATCTCATTCCGGGGCGGGCGTACCTACGGGTGGCTGCGGATGGGCTCGTCGTGCGGGCGCCGTTCAGGGTCATGCGGTTCGACTGGAACGACGTCGAGAACTTCTCTGCCTACGAAATCTCCACGCCGTACAGCACGCGGAAGTGCGTCGGGTTCGACTGGCGTGAGCTCACTCCTGAACGGCAGTCGTTCCTGCAGACGCTCGGCCGAGGCATCGCAGGCGTCGACATGGGGTTGCCGGACACCTACGGCCTGGATCATCACGAGCTGGCGGCGCTGCTGAATGATGCGCGGGCGCGCTACGCCACGGAACACGGGATCAGCCCCTCGACGCTCGCCGATCTCCAGCTGCACGGAGCGGCGGCGCGCGTCCGCAAGGACCGCCTCCCTGTGCTGACCGTCGGACTCGCACTGATCTGCGTCGCCGTGTTCACGGCACAGACGGCCAGCCTCGGCCTCTTCCCGTCCGCGCAGCAGCTTCAAAGCGCCGGGGGGATCTCGCGAGCCGCGCTCACCGGTGGGGCATGGTGGACGCTGGTGAACGCCAACCTCCTGCACGCGAATGTCTTCCACCTGGTGTTCAACCTCCTCGGCCTGGGGATCCTCGGCACGCTGCTCGAGCGCGAGGTCGGCTGGGCGCGGGTCGCCTTGCTCTACCTAATCAGCGGCGTGTGCGCGATGGGCCTGGCCGTGCTCATGAACCCCCGTGCCGTCATCGTTGGTGTCTCCGGCGTGATCTTCGCGGTGGCGGCCTGGGGCGTGCTCCGCGACACACACCGCACGCGGGGCCTCGGCACCGTTGCCTGGGGGATGCTGCCGGCCGGCGTGATCTACACGTTCTTCATACCGGGAACGAGCATCGGCGGGCACCTCGGCGGTTTCCTCGCCGGCCTCGCGGTAGGCCGCGCGTTCGAGAGAAGCGCGGCGAGTGAGACGGTGACGGCGAAGGGTTGACGACGGTCACCCAGCCGACGGCGATGGCGGGGCCGTTCATGGTCGGCTCCCGCCGCCGGCTCAACCTGCAGCTGGCCCCATGATTCTCCGCATGGATGAGGGTTGGACGTGTACGTATAGGGCTCTTGTAAGCATTCGTGGGTGGGCAGGGTGGGACGGCAGCAAGCCCCCTGAGGCCTACGTTTCCGGCTGTGTGAAGGTCGGAGCGCAGAGCCCGGGAGGCTTGCTGGGGTGCGGGGCAGACACGCAGACATCCTTGCTGGTGGCCGAGGCCACCTCAGGTCAGATGTCCGGGCTCTACAACAACGCCGTGTTCACCCGCATCACCGTCCGCCAGGGCTCGTCGACGGCTGGGACCACCACCAGCCGTTCGACGCCCCACTAAGCGGATCTCGGTTCGAATACGGAACGTGGGTGGACTCAACTGCACCCTATTCGAACCTCGCTGACCCTGCGGGAACGCATCCAGGGGCTCGCTGCGCGCTCGTGAAGTAGCAGCGTGGCAGACGGGCCACCTCCGAAAGGCCAGGCCGTGCTCTGGCACAAGACTCTTGCCGGGACGGCGCAGCCTCTGACTGACTGGCTTACTGAAGGGCTTCAGAGAGCGGTACTACTGACAGTAGTGGGTCATCAGGAGATCATCCTTCATCCAGCTGGGCCACTCGACGCAAGCTCTGGCAGAGCATAAGCTTGGGTGGATGCAAATGGCGGCGGACCGCAATCGCAGCGGAGCGCAACAAGATGATCAACTACAATTTCTCGGTTGAGGATGCCAGTCGCGTTCGATTAGCCGCATTCTCTCCCATCGGTGAGATTGTCTTCAGCATCAGAACAATCACGGCGCCGCATCGCGACCGTTCCCACCTCCCCTGGGTACAAGCGGTCTCGCCTCGGCTGCGCGCTGTCGACTTCCGGCCGTTATTCGCCGTGATCCCGCCGACGGGCTACATCCCGGACTTCTTGACCCCGCCGCCGAGACAAGAATTCCCCGACCTCCGCGAGGAGCTGGAAGCTGTCCGCGCCACCGCACCCGAGCGGATGGTGGAACAACTGGGCTGGCTCGACTGCGACGCCCTCATCCCGGCTGAATGGCGCAGCAGATACGCGCCGGTGCGCCGAGAACTGCTGGCTGATCCGTCACGTGGCGCCTACCTCCTTGCCCAACTGTTGCACGACTTCTGGCAACTGGCGGTACAACCCTACTGGCCGCGTATGCGGAACTGGCTGAAGACGTACGCCTTCCAGCAGTCCCAGGTTCTGGCGAATGCAGGAAACGCCAGTTACCTCTCCAATCTGAATGATCAGGTCCGCTGTGACAACGGTCGGGTCACCGTAGCATCGGACTACGACTACTCGGTCGATCTGGACGGAGGCTGCCTGCTCTTGTGGCCCAGCGTCTTCAGTGGATCCCGCGTGCTGACGATGCTGCCTCCCGACCAGCCCATGCTCATCTATCAATCACCAGGCGTCGAGACACTCTGGCAGCGCGCGGCGCTGCCAGCGAACCCGCTGACCAGCCTCATGGGCTATGTGCGGGCCACCATCCTCGAGCTGGTCGCAAGCCCCGCCTCCACCACCGAGTTGGCACAGCTGTTGTCCGTGACCCCAGGGGCGGTGAGCCAGCACCTGAACGTGCTGCGGGAGAACGGGCTAGTCAGCAGCAGCAGGCGGGGGCGCAGCGTCCTGTACCAGCGAACCGACGTGGGGGACACGCTGATCAGCGCGGCGCTGCGGTAGCTGGGTCCAAGCCGCCGTCGGCCTCGGGCACCGCCGATGGGACGACCGCGCTCGATCCCAGAGCCTGCAGGAGGACGGCGCTCGTCGCCCGGTACCCGTCCAGCTCCTCGCCCAGCACGCTGGTTCCGTCGCGCAGGACGCGCTCGAACGCGAGCCGCTCTCCGGAGGCCACAGCCGTCGATAGGGACTGGATACCACCGAGGAGGGCCGCCCGAGCTTGCCCTGCGAAGGGATTGCTCGCTTGGATGTCCCAGTACACCTCCGGAGTGCCGCCGCTGATCCGGGCCAGCATGGCGAGCAGCGCCCGGTGCGGTGGCGGCGCAAGCGCACCCAGCACCCCCACGTCCACCCCGAGGTCCCGCATGGCCAGTCCGAACGCCAGCACGGCCGCATGGGTGAGCACCTGAGCCGCGGCCATCAACCGGTCGTGCTGGATCCCGTCGAGCGACACGATCGAGGCACCGGCACGGGCGAGCAGGTCGAGCAGCTCCGCGCTGCGAGGGCCAGGATGCACTTCCACCGCGGCGACACCACGGCCGGGAAGGCCCAGTGACGGCGCGAACAGTGGGTTGAGCCCCAGAACCTCCACGCCGCGCTCGTCATCGGCCAACAGATCCGCAATCCGGGATTGCACCGTGAGGGTGTGCACCAACAGCATGCCAAACGACATCCGGGACACCATCTCCTGCGCTACCGCCAGAGCTACGGGCTCGGGTAGCGCGAGTACCACCAGGTCCGCTGCGGCCAACGCCGTCGCCGTGCGCGCGTCGGGATGCTGCACATCTCCGACGAGCGCGACAACGGTTGGCGGTACCTCGTCTGGGACAACGCGGTCCACCACGACCACTCTGACCCCGGCATCGGCAAGCAGCCGAACCAGCATGCTGCCGACGGCGCCGGCACCGCCCACGACCACGGCTCGACGCAGAGACTGCGGAGCGCGCTGCGCACCCGTCACGCCGCACCGGCCTGGCGCTGCCGACAGAGCGCCGCACGCTGCTCAGGAGCCGGCGAGTCACGCGACGAACGCGCCGGACCATCCAGCGCGGCCACCATCGCCCGAGCCTTGATCAGCGTCTCCTCGTACTCGGATACCGGATCCGATAGAGCGACCACCGCGCCGCCGACACCGAAGCTCACGCCCGAACCGGTGGCGACGATGGTACGGATCACGATGCTCAGGTCCACTGCGCCGCTGAGCCCGAGCCAGCCCAAGGCTCCGGCGTACACCCCCCGCGCACCCTCCTCCAGCCCGTCGATGATCTCCATGGTGCGCAGCTTCGGTGCACCGGTCATCGATCCACCAGGAAAGGCCGCTCGTACGCACTCGACCGCGGACACACCCGGCCGAAGCCGACCTTCGATGGTCGACACCATCTGGTGCACCTGCTCGTACGTCTCGACCTCGAAGATCTTCGGGACGTGCACAGAGCCGATCTCACACACCCGGTTGAGATCGTTGCGCACCAGGTCAACGATCATGAGGTTCTCGGCTCGGTCCTTCTCGTTGTTGAGCAGGTCTGCCCGCAGAAGTTCGTCCTCGATGGTGGTCGTTCCTCTTGCACGTGTGCCCTTGATCGGCCGTGACTCAACGATGCCGTCAGCGCGGATCGATAGGAACCGCTCAGGCGAAGCGCTCAACACGCTCACTCCGGGAAACCTCAGCAGGGCAGCGAAGGGAACCGGGCTGATCCGGCGGAGGTCAGCGTAGACACGTTCCACGTCGATGGGGCCCCGCCGCGCGGCCATGTTCGTCAGACAGACCTCGTACGACTCGCCGTCGCGGATGCTTCTAAGGCTCGCCTCGATCCGCCCCAGGTATCCCTCCCTGTCGTGTCGGAAACGGAGTGGCGAGAGCCGGGTGGGCCCAAAAGGCGCCGGCTCCACCCCGCGCGGCATGGAACGGGCCGGCGCGGCGGCGAGGTCGGCGAGGCGGGCGGACGTCGCGTCCAGCCAGGCCAGAGCTGCCGCGTCTGCGGCGGCCGGCTCCCCGGACTCCGTTGCACTCAGACACAACAACCAGCACGAGCCATCCTGGGCGTCGAGGACCATCATCCTGTCGGCGAAGATCAGGGATGCATCGGGGGTCGCGGCCTGATGTGCCGGCCGACCACCGGTCTCGGCTTTCAGTTCGTAGCCAAGGTATCCGACGTAGCCGAGATTGAAGGCAAACGGCAGTCCGTCCGGCAGCGGCACCGCCCGGACACGAAGCTGTTCATCGAGGTAGTCGAGCAGCGTTTGGCGCAGGTACGTTGCGAGCTCCCCTCGCCTCTGTACACGCACCAGGCCGATTGCCACGTCGTAACTCACCAGTTCGGCCAACGGACCAGCTGCGTCGCCGAGGAAGGAGAACCTACTGCGACCCCGCCCAGCATCCGAGCTGTCCAGCCAGAAGGCACCGACGCGATCCGAGCACAGTTCGTTCCACACGGTCTCGGCATCCGGAGCAACAGCCAGCCGGCGCACGTGGAGGCGGTACCGAGGTTCGGCCACGGGGACGGGTGCGTTGCGCGGCTCTGCCGCGCCGGGCTTGCGGCTCCGGCGCGCTGGGGTTCGTTCCAGGCTCAGCCGCCGGAAGTTCTCCAAGATGGTCCGGCCATGCTCGCTGCAGACCGACTCGGGGTGGAACTGGACGCCCCAGATCGGCTGGCTTCGGTGCCGGATACCCATGTTCACCCCATCCTCGGTCCAGGCGATCGCCTCCAGAGCGGGCGGCAGCTCCGCGACCATCAGTGAGTGGTAGCGCACCGCAGCAAACGGAGACGGCAGTCCCGCGAAGATGTCCTGGCCGCGGTGGCGCACCTGTCGCACTCGGCCGTGTATCGCCTGGGGAGCATGCACGACGGAGCCGCCGAACACTTGGGCGATCCCTTGGTGGCCAAGACAAACGCCTAGCACAGGCAGGCCACTGTGCTGTATCGCCTGGCGGCTGATCCCGAAATCGCGCTCCCGGTCCGGCCACCCGGGACCGGGAGAGACGACGATGTTATCGAAAGCGCTCACGTCGAGGTTAGGCCACGACACGTCGTTCGTCACGACCTCAGGTTCCTCCTGATTCACACTTCCGAGCAGCTGGAAGAGGTTCCAGGTGAAGGAGTCGTAGTTGTCGATGAGCAAAGTACGCATGGCTGATCACACCCCTGTGAAAGAAGCGTCGTCCGTTCGAATGGATGCACTTGCGGGCCAGCGGCGGTCGACCCCACCACCATGCCCGCCACCTCAGGTCGCCCGTTGGTGCTCGCCTGTCCCCGAGATGATGATGTCCTCCAATCGGCACGCCTCGGTGACCACCATCTGATACAGGTTCCGGGCGAAGGTCGGGTCCAGTGCGTGCGCCTCGGCGTACCTCACGGCACGCTCCTGTACGAAGGCGACCCGGTCCGGCTGCATCATCGCTATACCATGTCGCCGCTTGTACTCGGCGATGCTGCGACAGCAGTCGAGCCTCTGGCGCAACAGCTCCAGCAGCCGGCCATCGATGGCGTCCAGTTCGTTGCGGAGCGTCGCGAGTCCAGCATCGACTTCTCCTCCCTGATTAGTCATCCTCGTGCGTCCTGTCCTGCGGGTCCCGAATCAGCGTGCAACTCCATCAGAAGGGGAACCTTGCCGCGAGGGGTAGCGGTGAATTGGGCAGGGTCCACTCGCCGCACCTCGAGCCCACTGCAGCTCGCACCGTCCAAGATCCGTCGGAACTGGTAGCCGCGGCGCAACGCGTCCGTCAGCGTCTCGCCGGTCAGCTCCACCGGCAGGACGCGATCGAGGAGCAGTCGAAGACCGTACCTCTGGCCGGACCAGCGGATCTGCAGCTGGCAACGCCCCGCGTCGGTCAAGCCCAGCGGTCCCAGCAGGGCCATGAGCAGGTCGCCGCTGACGGTCGTGGTATCCACCGTGACGGAATGGGTCACCCGCCCGGTCAACGTCAATCTGACCGTCTGGCTGCCGCACGGGCAGCCCCGCCCGCTCAGGTAGCCTCGGTCCCCTATCCGATAGCGGAACAACGCCATGCCGGTGTCACTGAATGGCGTGACCACCAGCTCCCCCTCGGTGCCTTCGGGCGCCGGGGCACCCGTCACGTCATCGAGCACTTCGACCAGCACCGCGTCCTCGTGCACGTGATGGCTGGCGGCGTCGCAGTGCGGGCACTGGTAACCGATCGGTCCCAGCTCACTCGTCGAGTACGCGAGAGAACGGACGACGAGACCGGGGTGCTGGTGCAACACGGCCCCGCGCTTCGCCGCGCCGAAGGACTCGCCGATGTAGAGGAGGTTGCGCAGCGCCGGCAGCGCCCCCGGTGGCACGCCTGTGACCAGCCGGGTCGCGGCGTGCGGCGTGCTGACCAGGGTGTCTACGCCGTGTTCCGCCATGATCTCCGCGGTCTCCACTGGCTCGACACTGCCGCCCAATGGAAACGTCAGCGCTGGGAGGAGTCGGGCGATCTCGTGGGCGAACGTGAAGGACCCGTTCAGCTCGCCGGGCATCAGGCAGTTGGCCATCCGGCTTGGCGGCGTCATCAGCGCGGCCCGAACGCCTCGGGCCCCCAGCCGATACATCTGTTCGGTGAATTCCCAGGAGTGGTAGAGCACCTTCTGCCGCCCCGACGTGCCGCTGGAGCGCAGCACCATGCCCGACCGCGCATCATCGAACCGAAAGCCCGTGAAGTGCGGGGGACAGCGCTCGGCCAACTCCTCCGGTGAGAGCGGGACGAGATGGGCGAGGTCGGATGGGCGTCGTACCGCCGCCAGTTCCGGCCACCTGTGCGCTAGCGACGGCACGGCGAGGGCAGCCTCGACCGCTGTCTTCAGGTTGCTCGTCGCCAGGCCCTCCACCTCCTGCCGAGTGAGGAGGTCGAGGTCGTCGGCAAGCCGGATCCGGGACCTGCCCGCCACCGTCGTAGCGCTCACCGCAGTTCATTCCCGGTCATGACCTCGATGTCTGCGACGGCCGCACTGCAGCGGCCAACCGCGCTCGCGGTGTCCACATCGGTGGCGATGACCTGGCCGACCCTGTCCCAGCTCGCGCGTAGCGGGGGTACGAACGCACCAACGTCCAGATCGAGCGCCACCTGCACCACGCCGGGGCGGCGCCGCGCCGTGTCGATGCCGCGGATCTCGGTGATCTGGCCAGAGCTTGGAGTAAGGAAGCGCGTGGCGGCGGCGGCGTGCGCGGGGGGGCGATCCCAGATCGGCTCGCTGATGTCCGCCGCCCAGCCGATGGCCCAGCTCTCCAGGTCGACACCATACGCCGCGTGTAACTATTCAGAGGGGCGGGGTCGGGTCCTGCCGGGGAGACCAGGCGGAGAGCCGGTTTGACGGGGTAGTCACGCCCGTGTAGTTCTAGGGCATGCCCGGACTT